>Ga0232063_1145343_pt1 | contig 24230 bp, 1 predicted proteins | sample LAC_MetaT_7_FD_165509 | JGI IMG/M metagenome (GOLD analysis project Ga0232063, IMG submission 165509) | Metatranscriptome of anaerobic ammonium oxidizing microbial communities from anammox membrane bioreactor (MBR) in UC Berkley... | ecosystem: Engineered > Bioreactor > Anaerobic > Unclassified ... | reverse complement strand
TAGGGATGCATCTTAATTTGTGATAGGGGTGGGAACGATTAACGGTGGATCAACACGCATGAGCACGTGTTCGTTGTGACGGAGGCGTCACAACGACGTTGTGTTTTTGCGGTTTTTCCGCAGATTTTTGGCTTGTTTCCTGGAGTGAGGTAGCAATATGAAACCCGAAGCACGTCGTAGTTTCTCGTGGACCGTCGGGACAATTTCACTGAAGCACATGACCACTTGGCTCGCTGCCATGGTGGTTCTTGTCACTTCGATTCACGTCGTGGCGGCACCGCCCAGTGAGGCGGAAGTGCAGGAAACGCGCAAGAAAATCCGCGATCTCGAGAACGAACTCGCCAAGCTTCGATCCAGGCTGCGCTACCAGCTCAGCTATGACGAGGACGGCAACCTCATCACCGGCCCGCGCGAAATGCCCGAGCCCGCCGAGGGCGTCGAGCCCGTCGACACCGATGGCATGAAATACCCCGTCTCCGCCATCAAGCTTGAATACTCCCGCGAGCACCCGGGTCATCCGTCCCTGCACGACGTCCGCAGCGTGCGTGTCGAACTCGTTCGCACCGCAGAGGGACTCATCGCCCCGCGCAAGGGCGACAAGGCAACCGCCTTCCGCATGTGGGACTTCGACAAGCTCGACAACGTCAACTTCTACGGCAGCGCCATTCGCAAGCTGTCCGTCAGCATCGTCGGCCACTTCAACGACATGGGCATCATCGGCGTCTTCGTCGGTCCGGACCCCAACCAGATCAACAGCCGCGGCGAAGACCTCCGGCCCGCAGGCGACACCTCCCTCACACTCATCATCCGAACCGCCGTCATCAGCGAGATCAGAACCCTCGCCTCCGGCGACCGCATCGACGTCGAAGACCGCATCAACAACCCCGCACACGCTCGCCTGGCGCGAAACCTGCCCATCCAGATCGGCGACGGCATCCACCCCGATGACCTCCTCCGCCGCGATCTCCTCGACGAATACGTCGGCAGGCTCAACCGCCACCCCGGTCGCCGCGTTGACATCGCCGTCAGTGCCGCCGACAGCCAGGAGCCAGGATCGGTCGCCCTCGACATGCTCGTCAGCGAAAACAAGCCCTGGATGGTCTACTTTCAGGTTTCCAACACTGGCACCAAGAGCACCAACGAGTGGCGCGAACGCTTCGGCTTCATCCACAACCAGCTCACCGGCAACGACGACGTCTTCACCCTTGACTACATCACTGCCGCCTTCGAAAACGCCCACTCGGTCATCGCCTCCTATGAGGCGCCCCTGTTCGACTCCCAGGAGTGGCGCTGGCGCATCTACGGCAACTACAGCACCTACACCGCTGAGGACGTCGGCTTCGCGGGCGAAAGCTTCGAAGGCGAGAGCTGGGGTGCAGGCATCGACCTCATCAAGAACGTCTACCACAGCCGCAACATCTTTGTTGACGCCTTCGGCGGTCTTGAATTCAAGAACATCCGCGTCGCCAACAACATCCTTCTCACCCGCGGCGAAGGCGACTTCCTCTTCCTTTCCGCAGGCTTGAAGGCGGAGCGTCGCACCGAAACGGAGAACTCCAGCGGCACCATCCGTCTCCGCTACAACCTCGACGACCTCATCGACACCGAGGACCGCATCCGCAAGAACTTCAGCGGCCCGGACCTCAACATGATCGACTACCTCGGCCGAGGCGTACAGCGCAACAACATCGACGGCGACTACCTGATCTTCGACTGGAACCTGACCCATTCGATGTACCTCGAGCCGCTGCTGTTCCCCACCGCGTGGAACGACCCGTCTACTCCCGATTCCTCCACGCTGGCGCATGAGTTGTTCTTTGCCTTCCGAGGCCAGACGACCTTTGGCGCACGTGTCAACGCCCAGGAAACCCGCACGGTCGGCGGCCTGTACACCGTCCGCGGCTATCAGGAGTCCGAAGCCAGCGGCGACACCGCCGTCATCTTCACCGCCGAGTACCGCTTCCACCTTCCCCGCATCTTTGAAATCCAGCCCGACCCCAGCAAGACCCCGCTCTTCGGCAAGCCCTTCCGCTGGGCGCCGCAGCAAGTCTACGGTCGGCCTGACTGGGACCTCGTCCTCAAGGGATTCTTCGACTACGGCAAGACCTTCATCGAAGACCGCCAGGGCGTCGAGTCTGACCAGGACCTCGCCAGCCTCGGCGTCGGCGTGGAACTGCTCGTCAAGAACAACTTCAACTTCCGTGCCGACTGGGGCATTGCCCTGGACCGCGGAACCTACCGACGCACCGAGGGCGGCGACAACCGCTTCCACATCGTGGCGACGATTTTGTATTGATGTGAAACACGCGAAGAGTTAAACCAAAAGTCCGCGTAGCGGCGAGCCCGAAGGGCCGCCCGACCGAGTGTAAGAAACGTAAGACGAACGAGACGTAACAAGAATCACTGACGGTTAACAGGCATTGCATACGCCTTTGCAGTTTGAGGAGTTTTGCTCATGGCGACGAACACCAACACAGGTTCCTACGGCCGACAGATCAAGCGGAAGCGCGAGCTCAAGAGGCGCGATTGGCGCAAGCGCGCTCGCAACTTCATGGTCGGCGGGTCGGCGTTCCTGACCTCGCTGGTGACCACCCAGGCCGTCCTTGGCGGACCGTCCGGCGAGCAGGTCATCCACGGCGACGTCAACATCGCCAGGCCCAGCGAGAGCCTGACCGAGATCACCGCCTCGAACAACTCCATCATCCAGTGGCAGAACTTCGACATCGCCACCCAGGAGACGGTGCAGTTCATCCAGCCCAACGCCATGAGCCGCGTGCTCAACCGCGTGGATGATCCGCTCAATGCCGCCACCCGCATCGACGGCAACCTCTTCGCCAACGGCATCGTCTACATCTTCAACTCCGCAGGCGTCATCGTCGGCGCAGGTGGCCACATCGACACCGCCGGCCTCGTCGCAGGCGCCGCGTCGATCTCCAATCAGGACTTCATCAACGGCATCGACCGCTTCACCGACGTCCGCGGCGAAGTCGTCAACTGGGGCACCGTCCAGGCTGAAATGGTCAGCCTCATCGGCTCCCGCGTCGCCAACTACGGCACCATCAACGCCCCCAACGGCTTCGTCACCATGGTCGCCGGCGACGACGTGATCCTCTCCGAACGCAACGGACGCATCCACGCCCGCATCAACGGCGCTGCCGCCAATGCCGCGACCCAGACCCAGCCCGGCGTCGAAAACACCGGCACCATCAACGCCAAGGGCGGCTCCGTCTCCCTCGGCGCAGGCGACATGTTCTCCCTGGCCATCTACAACGAAGGCCAGATCAGCGGCAACAACGTCAACCTCGAAGGCCATGGCTCCGGCACCGTCGTCAACGCGGGCAGCATCGACGCCTCCAACGCCAACGGCCAAGGCGGCACCGTCACCGTCACCGGCGAAAAAGTTGCCGTCACCGGCACCATCGACGCCTCCGGCTCCACCGGCGGCGGCGTGGTCCTCGTCGGCGGCGCCTGGCAGGGCGGCGATGAAGACGTCCGAAATGCCACCTTCACCTATGTCGGTGCCAACGCCGTCATCAACGCCGACGCCACCGACTCCGGCGACGGCGGCACCGTCGTCATCTGGGCGGACCTTGCCACACAGTTTGACGGCAACATCACCGCACGCGGCGGCGCCAACGCCGGCAACGGCGGCAGCGTCGAAGTATCCGGCAAGATCGCCCTGGGCTTCACCGGCCTGGTGAACACCTCCGCCGCCAACGGCCAGGCGGGCATCCTGCTCCTCGACCCGACCGACATCACCATCAGCAACAACGCCTCCACCGGAACCATGACCTTCCTGGGCGGTCAGTTCCTTGACTTCACCACCACGCCTTCCAATCTCAATGTCACCGACCTGACCAACCAACTGGCGCTCGGATCCGTGATCGTGAACACTGCGTCTGGTTTGCTTGGCGCGGGCACGCTCGTTGTCCAGGATGCCATCACCTGGAACTCCGCCAACAGCCTGACACTGCTTGCCATCAGTGACCTGACAGTCAGTGCCGCCATCACCAACACCGGCGGCGCAGCGCTGCTGATGGACTCCGGCGGCGACATCAACGTCAATGCCGCCATCAACCTCTCCGGCGGAACCAGCCAGTTCCAAGTGCTCTCCAGCAACTCGTTCACCAGCACTGCGGCCATCACCGCCGGAAACCTCATCAATATCGTTTCCACCGGCGAGGTCGCGTTCAACCACAACGTCAACGTCTCCTCCGGCACCGTCCTGATCGCCGCCTCGGACTTCACCGTCGGCAACGCCTCCACCGTCACCCTCGGCACCGCCAGCCTGAACATGTCCAGCATCGCCGGCACGGTTGACATCCAGGGCCAGGTCACCGGCTCGACCGGTTCGATCAGCACGACCGGCACCGCGCCCGGCACCATCATCCTTGACGCCGGCGCCATCAACATGACCGGCGCCGCCACCGTCACCCTGGAGGCGCAGGCGGGCGGCATCGTCGGCAACGCCGCCACTCAGATCACCACCGTCGGCGGCTCGATCAACCTCACCTCCGGTGCGGGCGACATCGGCTCGGCGGGAACGCCCGTCCGCATCGATAACGGCGGCGGTCAGGTCAATCTGACCAGCGGCGCCGGCTCCATCTTCGTCAACTACAATTCCGCCGACGCAGACGCCGTCCAGTTGACCATTGACGCCCAGGCCGCCGGCTCCGTCACCTACAACAGCCTGTCCACCGGCCTGCTGACCATCAGCAGCGCCAACATCGCCTCCACCGGCGACGTCGCAGTCACCAATGCCGTGGGTATCGCCCTCGGCGGCAACATCGACACTTCCGTCGGCACCGGCTCGGTCACCCTGACCGCCAGTAGCGGCAACATCGACATCGGCACCAGCGCCTTGATCATCGGTAACAACACCGCAACCCTCTCCGCCTCGGCAGGATCAATTGTTGCCGTGGACGACGTCGGCGCGGAAATCACCGGCACAGGTACGGCAACCCTCAACCTCACCACCCGCGCCATCACCACTGTCGACTTCACCGGCGTCTCAACCCTCAGCGTCACCGACACCGGCGCGGGTGCGATCGACCTGGAGGAACTGACCGCCGCCACCGTCGCCAACCTGACCATCGTCGTCACCGATATCGGCAACGGCAACCTCACCATCGACCTCTTTGGTGCGGGCCTGGTCGCCGCCACAGCCGGCGCGGACTATGTCATTGACGATCTGATCTTCGCCGGCACCGGAGCCTTCAGCATCACGCTGCAGGGCGCCAACACCGACATGACCGACAACGTCAATGCCTTCGCCATCACCGGCGGCAACGCCAGCTTCATCAACAGCTCCGGCGGAGACATCCTCTTTGACAACACTGCCCATCAGTTCCACACTGCCGCAGGTAACGTCGTGTTCACGACCACCGGCAACGTCGATGTCACCAGCGGCGGCAACGCCCTGCGCTTCGGCGCTTCGAGCATCGGCGGCACCCTTGACGCCGCCACCACCACCGGCATCATCGCCCAGTCCGGTGCCCTGACCATCGGCAGCACGTCCTCCTTCACCACCAACGGCAACGGCGCCCACATCACCCTGACCAACGCGGGCAACGACTTCGGCGGCGCTGTCACCCTCGCCACCGGAGCCGCCACCGCCAATGCCGCCATCCACGGCGGATCGACTTCGCCGCTGATCCTTGCCTCCGGCCAACAGGTCCGAGGCGCGCTCACCGTTACCACCAGCGACGACAACGACCTGCACCTGCAAGGCGGAACCTTCCAGGCGATCTCCATCGACCTCAGCGGCGTCGACGGCGCCATCCTGCTGCTCAACGACGTGACGCTCGACACCACCACCCTCGGGCCTGGCGCGGTGAATCTCTCCGGCGCTACCGTGGACGGTGACGACTTCCAGTACGGCCTGACCATCGATGCCGGCGCCAGCACCATCAACACCACCGGCGCGACGCTGGGCAACCTCAACCACATCGACTTCACCGCCGCCAGTCTGACCGTCGGAGCTGTGACTACCGGCGATGGCAGCGGCAACGGCAATGTGGGCATCCGCCTGGAAACCACCGCCGGCAACCTCACCTTGAGCGGCGGCACGCTGCGCACCGATGGCCAGGGCGGGGCGGGCAATGACGCCGGCGAGGTGGTCCTTATCACCGCCGGTGGACAGATCGTGCTGACCGGCGATGTCACCATTCACACCATCGTCAGTGACCAGGGTGCCGGTGCCGACGCCGACATCACCATCAGTTCGGCGGTTGACGGCTCCGGCGCCGCCCGCAACCTCATCCTTCAGGCGGGTGCCGGCAACATCACCCTTGGCGCGGACATCGGCCTGACGGGCATTGCCGGCGGGTCCATCGGCGACTTCTCCGCCACCGGCGCCACGCTCACCTTCACGGACAACGTCGGCGTGGACATCTCCGCCACCAATATCTTCCTCGGCGGCACCACCGCCATCGTTTTCGACGCCACGCTCGACAACAACCTGACCACCACCGCCACCGCGGGCACGGGGACCATCACCCTCGCGTCGGACACCTACACCAATTTCGGCAATGCCAACTTCTTCGGCCTGACCAACGCCGCGACCCATCGCGTGCAGTTCCAGGGCAGCACCGAAGCCACCACCATCGGCATCGGTAACGGTGCGGCGGGCGCCCTGAACATTCTTGAAGCCGGCCTCGTCAACGTCGACGGCACGACCATCGAAACCGTCATCATCGGCGCCGCCAGCCAGACCGGCGCGGTCACCGTTGACGACAGCGGCGGCGACAACACCATCACCATCGACTTCAACCTCATCATCAACGCCGACGGCGCTGGCGGCCAGATCAACGTCGCGGCCGACATCACCCTGACCAATGGCTCGCTTACCGTGAACGGCAGCCGGTCGAGCTTCAACGTCGATGGCAGCAACACCGGCGGCGTGGTCACCATCACCGCCAACGGCGGCGGCGCGGATGACGACATCACTATCAATGACACCATCACGTTCGTCAACGAAGGCGACGATCTGGTTCTGATCGCCAGCCGGCACGTCGCCCTCAATGGCTCTGTGGTCGCCAACACCACCGCCGATGGCCAGGAAAGCATCACCATCACCCCCGGCGCGGCCGGCAACGTCACCCTCGGCCGGGCAGGCCAGGGCGATACCTTCGGCGGCGCAGGCGCCAACGAAAGCCTTGGCGTCATCACGGTCAACGCCACCAGCGGCACGCTCACCATCAATGCCCCGCTCGATCTGCACGGCGCGGGCGACGTTCTCGACGTCAACAACGTTCAGACTGTCAGCGTCGTCAATGCGGCCACCATCACCACCACCGGCGGCGGCCAGGTCGAGTTCGACGGCAACTCGGCCGGCACGCTGACCATCGGCACCGGCGCGATCAACCTCGACGGCTCGTTCATCGCCCAGGACTTCACCGCAACGAGTCTCGGCGCCAATATCACCACCACCAATGACGCGGTTACATTCTTCAGTGACGCCGGCGGGGTCACCCTGACCGCGGCCGTCACGATTGACAGCGGCGCCGGTGCCGGCAATATCACCTTGGGCAACACCGTCAACGGTGCGTTTGACCTCGACATCACCAGTGGTTCGGGCGACGTCCTGTTCTCGAACGTGATCGGTAACACCGCGGCGCTGGCGTCCCTGGACATCAACGAGGCCGGCGGAACGGGCAGCATCGAGATTGCGACCATTGGTACGTTGGCCAACGCCGGCGTCACCGGCGTGCTGCGCGTGGGCAACAACGCCACCACGGAATTGTCGCTTAACGGAAGCCTGTACAGAACTGACGGCGCCCAGACTTGGACAGCCTCCAATGTCAACGCCGACGGAAACGGCAACATCGATTTGGCTCCCGGTGGACCGACGACATTTACGACCAGCAACGACGCCATCACCTTCGCCAACGCCATCGTCGAGTTGGGCAACGGCGCGAACCTCATCGTCAACTCCAACGGCGGGGCGATCAGCGCGGTGCCCGGCATCCGCGGCCACAGCGCCGAAGACGTCACCCTCAACGCCAACGCGGCGGCGGACGGCGACAGCGCCACCGAAACCGTGGACGTCGGTCCCATCGGCAGCGGCAACGAAATCGACACCGTCTCCATCACCGGCCGCGACGGCGTCACCCTCCGCGGCGACATCACCACCGGCACCGGTGGCGACAACGGCAACGTCACCATCACCGGCCCGACCACCATCAATCAGTCGACCACCATTGACACCTCAGCCGACAACGGCGATGTGTCCATCGTCGGCGCTCTGTTCGGCGATGCCCAGAACAGCTACAACTTCACCATTGACGCCGGCACGGGCAACATCAATGTCGATCGCATCGGCGGCGGCGCGGGCAACAACAGCCTGTTCGACGACATCGACGTGGTGACGCTGACCGGCACGACCATCAACCTCGGCGGCGATATCTACACCGGCGGCAACACCGGCGCGGGCGGCGGCAATGTGAACCTCAACGGCAACGTCGTGCTTGACGCCAGCATTCTCATCGACACCATCAACGATGGCGGCACCGACGGCGGCGATGTCACCGTGACCGGTACGATCACCGACGGCGCCAGCACTTTCGCCTTGGACATTTCGACATTCAACGGCAACATCGATTTGCAGAACGCCGTGACCATCGGCCGGCTGGATGTCCGTAGCGGCGGCATCGTCGACCTTCCGAGCGTGCAGACGAACGGCGTGGGCGCCGCCGGCGGCATTGACATCGGTTCGGATTCCGCCGTCACCCGCATCGATCTCAACGGCAGCCTCGACTCGGCATTCGGCGACCCCGCCACCGCCGGCAACATCGACCTCAACGGCCCTGTTCAACTGACCACCAACGTCACCCTCAACAGCGACACTCTCGGCGCGGCCGACGGCAATGTCACCATCACCGGCACAGTCACCGGCGACGGCGTGGATGCGTGGGGCCTGACCATCACCGCCGGCGACGGCACGGTCAACGTGGCTCAGATCGGCACGAATGCCGGCGCGGATGACATCAATTTCGTGAGCATTACCGGCAATGGCGGCGTCACCCTCAACGGAAGCATCTTCACCGGTGAAGACAATCTGACCAACATCGGCACCGTGAACATCACCGGCGCGGTGACGCTGGCGGACAACATCACCATCGACACCACCGACGCCGGAGCAGGCGCTTCGGGCCACGTGATTTTCATCAACACGGTCAATTCCGACTTGGCCGCCAATGACCACTCTCTGACCGTCACCGCAACGGGCGCGGGTGTGCAGCTCAACGGCGCGGTCGGCGGCTCGCAGGCCCTGCACGGCTTGGACATCACCGACGCCAACACCGTCATTCTCAATGCCGTGACCACCCGCAGCGGCGGGATCGACATCGGCTCGAACAGCGCGGTTGGCGGCGGCGTGACGCTGCGCGGCAACCTCAGCACCGACGCCGAGGGTGCGGGCCAGCCCGCCGGCGACGCTCGCATTGACGCCACCGGCGCGAACATCACCCTCGAAGCCAACGTGGTGATCGACACCAACGACGCTGCTGATCGCGGCGCGGTGGGCGCCGGCGCGGACGGCCTGATCACCCTGATCGGAAACAACGTCATCAGCAACGGCGCACACGTCTTCGGCCTGACGCTTGATGCCGGAAGCCAGAACATCGACCTCAGCGCCATCACTCTCACCAGCCTCGACCACGCCGCCGCGTATGGCAACGTCATCACCGTCGGCACCGTCAGCGTGGACGACGGCTCTGGCGCGGAAACGGTCGGCAACGCCATTCAACTCGTCGGCACGACCATCAACCTCGGCGGCAGCCTGACCACCAACAGCCAGAACCAGGCGGGCGGCACCGGCGCGGTGGTCCTCACCGGCGCGGTGGTGCTGAACAACATCAGCGTGACGATTACCACGACGAACACAAACAACGACGCCGGTGCCGTGACCATCGACGGCACGGTCAACGCCGACGCGGCCGACGCCGACGATCTGCAGTTGACGATCAACGCGGCCGACAACGGCACGAACGCCGCCGGCGCGGTGGGCATCACCGGCGCGATCGGCGGCACTTTCGCCCTTGATGGCGGAGTGTCCATCACTGGCTCGACCATCGATACCGCCGCCATCACGACCACCGGCAACGTGGCGGGCGAAAACGGCGGGGCGGTGACTCTAACGGGTACGGGTGCCGTCAATGTCGTCGGCACCATCACGACCAACGGCAATGACACCGGCTCGGCCGGGACGGTCACCATCGACGGCGCGGGCGTCTCCGTGGACGCCATCACCGCCCGTAGCGGTGCGACCGCCGGCAGCGGCGCGGATGTGGAGTTGAACAACAACGGCGGCACCGGCACCGTCAACCTCGGCGGCGACATCAACACCTCGCCCCAAGCGGGCAACGGCAACGCCGGCGCCGTCACCATCGGCACGACAGCCGTGGTCGGCGTGAATAACTTCACCATCACCGCTTCCGCCCCCGGCAACGGCGACGGCGGCAATATCAGCCTCCAGGCGGTCAATGCCGATGACGGCGTCAATCAAAACCGCAGCCTGACCATCAACAACATCAGCACCGGCGGCACCTTCGGCAATACGACGCTCAATGCCAACCTCGGCGGCACCATCGGAAACCCCAGCCTGGTGGATTCACTTGACGGCGGCGTGACGATCACCACCGGCCAACTCATCGGCGGCACCAATACCATCCGTACTCGCGCCAGCGGCGGGAACAACGGCGGTGCCGTCACCATCACCGCTTCGGGCAACAGCAGCATCGGCAACATCCAGACCGTTTCAGGATCCGGCGGCTTCAGCGGTGGCGCAGTCGATATCGACACCGGCGCGGGCACCCTGTCGGTCGGCTCGATCGACGCCAGCAATGTTGTGGCCGGTACGGGTGGGGCCATCACCCTCCAGACCGGCACAGGTTCCGATGGCGTGACCAACAGCTCTGGCCAAACCACCCTCAACGGCGGTCTTATCTCCACGGGCGGCACCACCGGCGGCGACATCACCCTCGGCGGCGCGGGTAATGCCAACTTCGTCCTCGCCGACGACATCACCATCACCACCGGCGTCGCCGACGGCAACATCGCCTTCAACGGCAACGGCGGCCTCGACGCCACCACACAGGGCGATGAAACCCTCACCGTCACCGCCGGCACGGGCGGCGTGACCGTCTCCAACGGATTCCATCTCGGCGGCAACACCGAACTGGGCGCGGCGACCATCAGCGGCGCGACGCTGAGCCTCGGCGGCAACATCTCCACCGATGCCGACGGCGGCGGCTCGGCGAACATCGACCTGTCCGGCATCACCGGGAACGTAACCCTGACGGCGAGCGTGGCGCTGGACACCGACGCCGCGGGTGCCGGCAACGACGCCGGCGACGTGCTGTTCCGCGCTGCGGGCACGGTGCTTGGCCCGACGTTCAACCTGACCATCAACACCACTGCCGACGACGCCGGCGACGCCGACGGCAACGTGCAGTTGCCCACCACCATCGGCGCGGCTGGCAATGAGATCGGCACACTGTCCGTCACCGCCGACAGCGGCGTCATCACCCTCGGTGACAGCGGGGCGACCTACCACACCAGCGAGATCACCTACGGCTCGATCGTGGTGCTGACCGGCGCCACCGTGCAGAACACCAACGGCGGCAACTTCGACTCCACCGCCGCCACCATCACAAGCGACGCCAATGGGCCGCACAGCCTGACCATCGACACCACCGACGGCGGCGTGGGCGCGGAAGGCGACGTGCTGCTGGGCGTGATCGATGACGCCGACGGCGCGGGCGCGACCTACACCTACGTCGGGGCGGTGAGCATCATCGCCGACGAAGGCAACGGCGCGGCTGGCGATCTGTTCCTCAACGGCAACATCCTCCTGGACCACGACGGCGTTTCCGCCGGCAGCTTCACCTTCGACGGCGGCAACGTGGTGGTCAGTGCCGCCAGCGTGACCATCGACACTGAGGCGGACGACAACGCCGACGGCGGCAACATCGACCTCAACGCCAGCGGCACCAGCCAGATCACCAGCGACGCGGCGAACCAGGCCTTGACCCTCAACGCCAGCGGCCAGACCAACGGCGGCGTGATCACCTTCGGCACGGTGGGCAATGCCGCGCCGGGCGGAAGTTACCTGGGCAACTTCACCGCCATCACCAACGGTACGGGCAAGATCAACCTCGACAACAACATCAGCATCGAACACACCGGCGGCACGGGCAGCGTGACGCTGGAAGGCTTTGTGGAACTGGGCGCTGCGTTGGTGACCATCGACACCGACCAGACCAATAACGCCGCGGCGGCGGGCACGGTGACGTTGACCAATGCGACGTTCTTCGCCGCAGCGGCAGGCAACAGCCTGATCATCAACACAAGCAACGGCCAGGCCGGTCAAGCCGGCGGCAACGTTGCACTTGGCGTGTTCGGCGGCACGGACAACAACGGCGCTCCGGCGGCCTTCATCAATGACCTGGACGTCATCACGACCGGTGGCGCCGGCGGCACTGCGGGCAATATCACGCTGCACGGCGACATCTTCACCGACAACAACGCCGGCGACACCGGCGATATCCTGTTCGACACCGGCAACAGCGGCCTGATCATCATCTCGGCGACGTTGACCATCGACACGGAGCAGGGCAACGACGGCAATGGCGGCGCGGTGTTCTTTGGCGGAAGTCCGGCGGCATTCGCGCCTGTCACCGCTGACGCGGCGGGCTTCACCCTGACGGTGAACACCGGCACCACCGTTGGTGCCGGAACGGCCGGCGATGTGGCCCTCGGCGGCAACGTCAACAACTCCGGCGGGGCGTTCCTGCAAAGCCTGATCATTAACGCCGACGCGGCGACCGATGGTGCGATCGCCTTGGCGATCGGCGCTCCGAGAACGATTTCGGTCGCCGGCGGCGAAGTGACGATGGATGGCCGCGTCATGCTCATCGACAACCTGACCATCGACACCGAGCAGGGCAACGTCGGCAACGGCGGCACAGTGAGCCTGGCGGTGACCAGTGGTTCGGTGTCCGCCTTCTTCTCGGGTGAAGATCTGACCATCGATACCTCCACCACCTTCGCCGGCGGCAACGGCGGCAACGTGGCGCTGGGCGTGTTCGACAGTTTCCACACAGACTTCGTGAATGACCTGTCCATTACCACCACCCCCGGCGCTGGCGGCACGGCGGGCAGCACCACGCTGCATGGCAACATCAGCCTTGACGACGCTACGGGCGCGGGCGGCGCAGCCCCGTTGTTCCAGATCATCGGTGATGGCAACATCATCATCAGCAACACGCTGACCGTCGACACCGAGCAGGGCAACGACACCAACGGCGGCAACGTGAACTGGAACAACTCCAGCGTTTCGCCCGATGACGCCAACTGGTCGCTGACCATCAACACCAGCACGAGCTTCGGCGGCGGAACGGGCGGGCATGTGCGCCTTGGCGCGGTGGACGACACCTTCTCGGCGGATGACTTCCTGAACACGCTGACCATCAACATGAACGGCGATGGCGCGGGTGTCGCCAACGACGGCATCCTGACCTTCGGGCGTGCGACCCCGACGATTGAAGTCGACGGCATCGCGGGTACGCAGGACACGGCGACGATCACCATCGTCGGCCGAATCGACCTGGATGGTGCCGGAGGCATCCCCGGCGTCCAGGTCACTAACATTCTCTTCGACACCAACGCCTCAGACACGGGCATCAACTCCGGCGCGATCGATCTGCGCAATGCCGTGACCGATGGCGCGACCGTCGGCACCACCCTCATCGCCACCACCAGCGGCGACGAAACCGGCCAGGGCGCGGGCCACTCGGTCAATGCCGGCAACATCCGCGTCGGCGACATGGGCGTCAACGTGCCCTTCCAGTCGCTGGTGTTCGACACCAACGGCCAGACCACCGACGGCACCCTCTTCATCCATGACGCAGACAACAACGGCACCGCCCAACTGCTGATGGACAACTACACCGGCGCGCCCACCTTCGACGTGGACAACGCCTCGAACATCGTCATCACCGCCAACACCGAGATTGACACCGAATCGGCTGACAACAACGTGGCGGGCGCGATCAATCTCGCCAGCTCCACCGTCTCGGCGACCGGCGCGTTCAACCTCGAACTGGACGCCAACGGCTCGACGGACGGCGCGGTGACCCTGGGCGTCTTCAACAATGTCACCGGCACCGACTACGTCCAGAATCTGACCATCGACGGCGGGGCGGTGACCGTCTCCGGCAACGGCGACGCGACGGATGCCGCGCTGGCGAACTCCGTGGTGATCGACGGCAGCCTGCAACTCAACTCTTCGAGCACGGTCGCCATCAACGACGATGTGGAAGTCGACCGCGACGCCACCGGCGATGACACGGAAATCCACGCGACCACTTCGGTGACGATGGCGGCGGACACCACGCTGGACGTCAACCTGGGTCAGGCCCGCATTCAGGCGGTCAATGGCGCGGTGGTGATCGTGGATATGGATTCCGCAGCCGCCAACGGCGCTGTGCCGGTGGTCCTCTCTGGCGCGACGGGCGTGACCTCGACCCCGCGCGACACCGACGCGGTGGCGACCGTGGCGATCCAGATTCAGGCCGGGACGGACATCACGACCGGCAACATCAGCAACACCAACGCGGGCAACATCGAACTGATCGCCGGCAACGAGACCGTCGGCGGCGGTGGCGTGGTGGGCGATGCAGGCGTCGGCGCAACGGCGACGATCAACATCGGCGTGGTTTCCACGACCGGCGGCGGCATCGTGTACATGCAGGCGACCAATGCGGCGAACAACGGCGCGATCTTCGACGCCGAAGCCGGCGCTGACGACAACAACGACGTCATCGCCAGCGAGTTCCACGCCCGCGCCGACACCAATATCGGCGTGGTGGAAACGGTCAGCGATGCCGACGGACACGTCTACCTCGACGAAGAAGACACCGGCTTCAACGGCAACTTCATCGACACGGCCGTGGGCACCGTGGTGCTGTTCACGCTTGAAGCCAATTCGCACATCGGCATCGACAATACCGACACCGGTGCCGGCCTGGCGGTGCAGTCGCTGGTCCCCGGCGACGCCAGCGACGCTTCCGCGTGGATCCGCAACAGCGCGGGTCTGGACATCTCGGCGTTGAACATCGTGGCGGCGAACAACATTCTGGCGACCGACCGGCTGGCGTTCATCGCCACCACCGGCAACCTGAACATCCAGGGCGTCGGCACCCCGCTGAGCCAGAGCGTGGCGGACACCACCGTCACCGACGGCGCAACGCTGAAGCTCGAAGCCCTGGGCGGCAACATCACCCACTCCGGCGGCGTGGGCAACGAAGCCATCGAAGTCACCACAGTCAACTTCATCGGCAAGTCCGCCAACACCGAACGGTTCAACACCACCGTCATCCGCGGCGACTTCCAGATCACCGGCGTCAACAACGACCTGCTGGTCGATGAAACCGACGGCATCATCTTCATCAACCTCGACGGCGATCAGGATCGCAACGGAGCAGGTCAGGACCTGTCCGCTTCGGCGACCGACGCCATCGAAGTCCGCACCAACAATACAGCCAGTGGCATCACCAACAACACCGACATCGAAGACTTCTTCTTCACCAGCACATCGGGCAACGGCATTCTGATCGGCGACTCGATCTCCGGCGCGGCGACCCCTGCCGGCGGCCTGCTGATCAACGTCAATGACGTCGACGCCGGCGTTGCCGCCAACAGCGGCAACCTGCGCGTGGGCGTGGCGACCGACGCCGGCCTGAACATCTTTGGCACCAACGGCACCAACGCCATCGCCATCGATGTCGCCGACGGCAACATCCTCTTCGGCGCTTCGAGCGTCACCGTGGACGCCACCGGCGAAGTGACGGCGGTCGGTGCCGGCATGGGCGTGGACATCGACGCCCGTAGCGGCAACCTGATCGTCCGCGTCACCGATTCCGACACGGCGTTCAACACGGCCGACGAACGCCAGATCGTCGTCGGCGACGGCAGCGTGGGCGCACCGGACGTGTCGCTGGTCGCGGGTTCCACCGGCAGCGGCAACGTCTACTTCGACAACGACAACAACATCGCCCTCAGCCCGCCGGATGGCACGGGCGATGCCGGGGCCAACGCGGGCGGTAACTTCATCAGCGTCGATGCTGAGATCGAAGCCCAGGAAGCCGGCGCTCCCAACAGCGCTACCGGCGACATCACCATCAAGGGTGACTTCAACTCCACTGGCTCGGTGGTCGCAGACTCCGGCCGGAGCATGGTGTTTGAAGGCGGCGCTGCCGACATCGTCATCGGCCCCGGCGGCGCTACCGGCTCGGGCGTGCTGACCCTCGCCCCCGGCAACGGCGGACCCGGCAACCCCGGATTCAGCTTCATCATGGAATCCGGCGCGATCGTCGAAGTCAACGAAGACCCGCTCAACCCGCTGACCCGACCCGGCAACCTCAACATCGTTGATGCGGTCAACGTCTGGATGCAGGACGGCTCGGCGATCATCGTTGATGGCTCGGTGCAGATCGGCAACGTTGACGGCATGGCGGGCGTCACCAACGCCCCGCTGCCCGGCGCTGCGGACGTCGAAGGCGACATCCGCCTGACCGACATCACCATCGACCGCAACGGCAACGGTGCGGGCAACTTCGACACAGGCCTGTTCTTCCGCACCACCGGTGCGGACGCGGGCCTCAACGACACCGGCGTGGGCGGCAACATCCGCTCGCTGCGCAACGGCGACGCCCTGGGCGATACCGTCGAAGGCAACGTCTACCTCAACGGCACCATCAATGCCGGCGGCGGCAACGTCATCGGCGAAGCGACAACCGGCGACATCATCGACGACAACAACAATGCCCTGTTCGATGACGTCAACCTGCTGGCGCTCACCGCGCTGAACGGCATCGGCCACGACTCGGCCGACCCGCAGAGTCCGCGCGATCCGATCGCGCTGGACGCCCTGATCATTCAGGGCACGCTGACCGGCGCAGGCGAGATTCACCTCGCCAACACGCCGCGCGGCGATGCGACCATCGAGACCCTGACCATCGGCGCCAACGCGGCGACCAACGTGATCTTCTACGCCCAGGAAGGCAATGACCTGATCATCGGGAACGATGCGGGTACCGGGTTCGTGGCGGATCAGATCAATTCCAACGGCGGCAACATCACCATCGACCCGCCGTTCGACGTCAGCGTGCTCATGCCCATCGTCTCGGGCGGCGGCGACATCCTCATCGAAGCCGAGAACAACATCACCTTCGATGACGACGGTGTCACCGAAGGCACGGTGAACTCCGGCGGCGGCAACATCAATGTGCTCGCCGGCGGCAACATTGTGTTCAACCCGCTGGACGTCGGCCCGACAACGACGACTATCACCTCCGGCGGCGGCCACGTGGTCATCAACGCGGATGCGGAAACCGTGGCGGGCGCTCAGAATGCGGCCGGCACGGTCACCTTCGGCACCATCGGCGCCAACGGTGCGGAAGTCATCGTCGCGGGTGCGGGCAATGTGTCCATCCTCGGCGAAGACATTTCACTCGATGACTTCGCGGTCAGCACGACGGGCATGACCCGCCTGGTCGCCGGTCTGCTTCCAACCAGCACGGGTACGATTTTCACCGTCGCGACCAACGGCGATGCGGAGATCATCACCGGCACGCTGGATATCCAGGTGGTCAACACCGGCGGCGGCGACGTGGTCGGCACCGCAGCCGGCTCCGTGGAAATCACTGCCACGGGCGCAGTGACCGGCGGCGAGCCGAGCGCCATTCAGGGCAATGTGTATCTGTCCAGCATCGGTGCCGGAGCGTTCACCACCGGCAACCTGATCAGCACGGGCAGCCAGACGCTCGTCAGCGGCGGCGCGTTCGTCGTCGGCCAGGTGCAGACCACCGACGCGGCATCGACCATCAACGTCACCGCCAACGGCGGCTCGATCACCGATGGTGATGCCGGCCTCGACGGCGGGTTCATCAGCGGCAGCGCCGGATCCGTCACGCTCAGCGCCACCACCAACATCGGCACCAACGCCGGCCAGGGCGGCGCGGTCGAAGTCAACACGCCCAGCATCACCGCTTCCACCGTCAATGGCGGCATCTTCCTGAACAACACCAGCACCGCTGCGGTGACCACCGTGGACCTCAGTTCGGGCACGGCCGGGAATGTCGACTACTACGGCCTGAGCACCACAACCCTGAGCGACATCGATGTTGCCAGCGGCAACTTCAGCGCAACCATTGCCGGCAGCTCGACCCTCAACGTGAGCGACAACTCGCTCAACGACGTGGGCGACGGCGGCGACAGCATCACCCTCACCGCCACCGGCGCGACCGCGATCATCAACATCGGCATCGTCAACAACGCCAATGTGACAGCCGTCACAGTCAGCTCCGACGACGATGTGAACTTCAACGGTCTGTTCACCGCCACCAACGCGGCGCTGACCGTCAACAGCAGCGACACCACCACATTCATCAACGCGGACATCAGCGTCGCCACCGCGCTGTTCAACAACGCGACCATCGTCACCGGCGACCGCAGCCTGACCACCACCGGCGGCGCGACCTTTGACAACACCCTCGACGACAACGGCGGCGGCGCGGACGACAGCCTCGCCATCACCGGCGACGTGACCTTCAACGGCCACGTCGGCGGCACCAACCCGCTGCAGTTCCTGACCGTTTCGGGCGCGACCGCGGTCAGTAATAACTCCAACGTCACCACCGGCGGCAACGACGGCACCGATGGCCAGGTCTACCAGGGCAACGTCACCGTCTCCGGAACCACCACTTTCACCACAACCGATAACACGATCATCTTCAACGAGGACCTGCTCGGCGTGGCGGGCAACGTGACCATCAACGCCGGCACGAACACTGTCACCTTGGGCAGTGCGAACGCGGACGGCGACCTGATCAACGTGCAGTCGCTGTCGGTCAGCGGTGACGCAGGCATCACCTTCAACATGCTGTCACTGAACACCGTCGCTCAGGCTGTGTTCAACGATGCGGTCACCCTTGATGGATTGGAAGGCGTTCATACCTTCACCACCGGCGGGCCGCTGACCTTCGTCAGCACCGTTGACGGCGGCAGGAACATGGTTCTGGTCAACACTGGCTTGGCGACCTTCACCGGCGCGGTCGGCGGCACGACCCCGATCGGCACCGGCACCGGCGCGGCCATCACCTTCAACGGCACGGGTGAGACGCTCTTCAGCTCCACCGTGGAGACGGCCTCTGGCGTGACCCAGGCGAACACCGCGGGCAACATCACCTTCACCGACGACGTCATCTTCGGGGCGGGCGACACCGGCAGCATCTTCAACGCCGACGTGACCCTCGACGTCACCACCACCGCCGGCGACGAACTGCGGATCATTTCCGCCAACACCCTGGCCTTCGGCAATGCAGGCACGGACCTTCTGACCCTGGTTGGCGGCGGCGATCCCGACATGGTCGTCATCCAGACCGTCGGCGCGGGCAGCACCCTGACCGTCAACTCGGCGGTGAACGGCGCGGTGGACCTGACGCTCGACAACGAAGGTGCCGCAACCTTCGAAGGCGCGGTCGGCGGCGTGACCCCCATCGGCGACGACGCCGGCCCATCGATCATCTTCCTCGGCGACGGCACCGTCACGTTCAACAACACGGTTGAAACCGTCACCGGTCTGGCGCAGGCCAATGACGCCGGCACGCTGACCTTCAACGACAACGTGACCATCAACACTGCCACCTTCGCATCGCAGTTCAACTCCGGCGTGGTGCTCGACTCGATGACCTTCACCACCGCGGGCAACGCCACCTTCGGCGACGAAGCCACGGACACCCTGACCATTCAGGGCGGCCTGGTGACCATCCAGACCTCGGGCCTGGGCAGCATGTTCACCTTCAACGGTGATACCCAGCTCGACAGCGACCTGACGGTCAGTTCGGGTCTGGGCAACATCGCGTTCGCCACAGGTTCCACCACTGACGGCACCAACGACCTGATACTCAACAGTGCCGGCACCACCGACATCAACGGTGTGTTCGGCGGAACGACTCCGCTGCTGAGTGTGACCACCGATGCGGCTGGTCTGACCACCATCAGCGCGAACATCACCACCGCCCAGGCACAGAACTACCACGACAACGTGGAAATCGACGCCGGCGCGGGCAACACCGTCGCCCTGACCGGCAACGGCGGCGCGGGCGCCACCCTGACCTTCCACGGCACCGTGGACAGCGGCGCGGGCAACCCGACCGACCTGGTGCTGAACTTCACCGACGCCACCAACTTCGTCGGCGCGGTCGGATCCACCAACCCCATCGGTGACGGCGTCGATGCGGCGATCATCATCGCCTCCACCGGCACCACCACCTTCCAATCCACGGTGGCAACCGCCAGCGGCATCACTTCGCTCAACGATACGGGCACGCTCACCTTCCAGGACAACGTCACCCTCGGTGACGGCGACACCGGCACAACCCTCGAAGGCAACACCGTCCTCGACGGCCCGCTGACCATCACCGTCAACCATGACGAGGCGGTGCAGATCGGTACCGACGGCGCGGCGGACACCCTGACCGTGACCAATGGCACGGTTGTCATCGACAGCACCGCCAATGGCGCCTCGGTGACCATCGACGCGGTGACCACGCTCAACGCGGACCTGACCGTTTCCGTGGACACCGGCAACATTCAGTTCGACAACACCGTTGACGGCTCCAACGACCTGGTGCTCAACTCCCAGGGCAACACCATCTTCAACGCGGCGGTCGGCGGCACAACCCCGCTGCTGACCGTGACCACCGACGCCGGCGGCACGACACAGATCAATGGCGGCACCGCTCTGCTGGGCGTGGCCACCACCGGCGACCAGTCCTACGGCGATGCGGTGACCGTCAACTCCGCGACCGACAGCACGCTGCTCACCGGTCTGAACATCACCTTCAGCAATACCCTCGACGGCGGCCACGGCGCGGACAACACCGAAAACCTGACAATCAACGGCAGCGGTGTGACCACCTTCAACGGCGTGGTCGGCGGCAACGAAGCCTTCGCCACGTTCATCACCGACGCCGCCGGTTCGACCGTCATCGACGGCACGGCGACCGACCTGATTGCCGACACCTTCATCTTCAACGATGCGGTGGTCCTCAACATCAGCACGGAAGTGCTGGGCACCACGGCTGTGACCTTCGCCAGCACGATCGACAGCCAGGCCACCGAGTTCAACGACCTCGGTGTGACCGGTGCGGTCATCAACTTCCAGGGCAACATCGGCCTTGGCGGCGCCAACACCCAACTGGGCGACCTGTTTGCCGGCGACGATGCCGCAGCCGCGACGGTGAATCTGGGTACGGCCTTCAGCCCGATCACCATCCAGGCTCAGGAAGCCATCAATTTCCGTGACGCCATCATCGACGGCGTGGCCACCACCGCCAACGTGGTTCTGCTCAACAACGCCACGCTGGACAACCGCGGCGGCGGCGACGATGTCATCCGTACCGGCAACGTCACGGGCGCCAACTTCAGCTTCACCGCCTTCTCCGACGACGACGCCACCTACGAAACCTTCACCTTGGGCACCGGCAACCTGACGCTTCATGTCGACGCCGACTTTGGCGGTGCCGACGACGCTGGCGCCGGTCCCAATACCGATCCACGTACGCTGACCATTGCCAGCGTTGTCAGCGCCGGGTCCCTGAGCTTCAACGGCGGCACCGACGGCAACGACCTGCTGATCATCAACGGCGCGGTTACCGCGCTCGACGGTTCCGTCACCGGCTTCGTCACCAGCGTCCTGGGCGGCGACTGGATCATCACCAACGATGTGGTCTTCAACACCGACATCCTGGCCCTGCTGACCAACGACGACACCCTCGCCGGCTCGGGCGCAGGCGGCGCGACCGACCTGATCATTCAGTCCCTCAACGGCAACGTGACCATCAACGGCATGCTCGACGTTGAGGACGACACCAACGCGGGCGATTCCGCCGTCGGTGTCACCCTCCGCAGCTTCAACGGCACGACCACCGTCAACGGCAACGTCGGCTCCGGCGCCACCGTGGCCGTCGGTTTCGTCACCGACGCCGATGGCTTGGAATTCTTCACCCTGGGCGATGCTCAGGTCGCCGGCACCACGGGCAACACCCTGAACGTGCTCGGACACACCAACGGCACACCGATGTCCATCACGACCATCGGCACCAGCCAGAACTACGTCGGTGCCGTGCAGTTGGCATCCGATGTCGTCCTGACCGAGAACGATGAGAACGGCGACATCACCTTCCACGACACGCTGGATTCCAACGGTATCGACAACTGGAACCTCACCGTCAATCTGGCCGCGGGCGTGGCGGATGACGGCATTGGTTCGGACCTGATCTTCCTCGCGGCAGTCGGCCAGCAGAGCCCGCTTGGCGTTCTGACCGTCAACGGCGTCGGTACCCTCGCCAGCGATGCCACCGCAGCCGAAGGCACCAATGTCCAGGTCGACGGCGGCCTGGTCCGCACGATCGGCAACCAGATCTATAACGCAGACGTCCTGATCAACTCCGACGCCCTGCTCATCAGCAACAACAATGCGACCATCGACTTCCAGGGTCGCATCGACAGTGAGGCCGCGGAAACCAACAACCTGATCATCAATAGCCAGCCCGGCGGCACGGTCCTGTTGCAGGGCATCGTCGGCGGCACGGACACGCTCGCGACGCTGACCATCATCACCGGCACGCTCACTCAGTCGGTCGACGCCACCATTGAAACCAGCGCCGCCGGCGGCATCGACGTGACCGCCCATACTCAGGCCACATTCAATGCCGATGTCACCACCACCGGTGGCGGCACCATGGAAGTAACCATCGGCGCTGGCGGCAACCTGACCGTTGCCAATGGCGTCCTGTTCGACCTGGACGGCTCGTTCCTCCAGAACAATCTGGGGGCCGGCGTGACCGTCACCATGGGCGGCGACATCACCACCACCGATGACGATGTGACCTTCACCGACGCGACCACGCTGACCGACACCGAGATCGCCATCAACACCGGCGCGGGCACCGGCGACATCAGCTTCCTGAGCACCGTCGATGCGACCACCCGTCGCACCGAGGCCCTGACTCTCACGGCCGGAACCGGTGACATCCTCATGGAAGGCAACGTGGGCGTAGGCACCACCCTGGGCGACTTCACCGCCAGCGGCAACAGCTTCACGGCCCTGCGTTCCATCGACGCCCTGAGCGTGGACATCACCACCGCTGCGGGCACCAGTGTGGGTACGGACCTGACGGACGGCATCATCACCTCCGCCGAGGCCGGTGACACCATCAACGCCGGCAACGGTGGCAGCGTGACTGTCAACGCCGGTGGCCAGATCCAGATCACCAACATCACCACCGGCGCCCCGACGGTTGATGGCGCCAACGGTGGGGATGTGACCCTGACCAGCACCGATGCAGGCATCAACATCGGCACGGCTGGCAACAGCGGCAACGGCTCGATCAACGCCCAAGGCGCCGACAGCGCCGCGGCTGCGGGCGGCAATGGCGGTGCGGTCAGCCTGACCACCACCAACGCCTTGGCGGCCTCCACCTTCAATGACATCACCGTGACCAACATCAACGCCAGCGGCGGCAGCTCGACTGCCGCGGCGGGCGGAGCGGCCGGTGCGATCACCATCACCTCCAACGCCGCGAACAATGCCGGCGGCACCGATGCCGACGTCATCATCAACGGCAACGTGACCGCCAACGGCGGCAGCGCCACGGTCGCGGGCGACGGCGCTGGTGCGTCCACCGTCACCATCTCCACCAACGGCGACAACTCCGACGTTCTTGTGACCGGTGCGATCTCCGTCACCGGCGGCGACAGCGCCGCGGGCGCGGCTGGCAACGGCGGCCTGGTGGATGTCGACACCACCGGCGACACCGCGATCGTTGCCATCAATGGCAACATCACCGCGGACGGCGGCGTATCCGATACCGCCGCAAGCGGAATCGGCGGCGCTGTGGACGTTCAAACCACCGGCACGGGTTCCACCGTCAACATCGTCGGCATCGTCACCGCCAGTGGCGGCGATTCAACCGCCGGCACCCCCGGCATCGGCGGCGACATCATCCTCAGCACCCTCGGCGATGACGCCACGGTCGCGGTCCTCGGCGGCCTGTTCGCCACCGGCGGCGCGGGCATCGACGGCGGCACCGGCGGCAATGTCACCGTCACCACCACCGGCATCGGCTCGACCATCGGGCTGCTGGCGGCGGGCAACGATG
>Ga0232063_1078860_pt1 | contig 24641 bp, 19 predicted proteins | sample LAC_MetaT_7_FD_165509 | JGI IMG/M metagenome (GOLD analysis project Ga0232063, IMG submission 165509) | Metatranscriptome of anaerobic ammonium oxidizing microbial communities from anammox membrane bioreactor (MBR) in UC Berkley... | ecosystem: Engineered > Bioreactor > Anaerobic > Unclassified ... | reverse complement strand
GTAAATTTAGTTAACCTTGTTCAATAGAGTGTAAAGAGTTGTCTGAAGAAGCGTGAAAAACGGGGCAGAAGTTAACCGTAATTCCGGCGTGAAAAATTTATCTGCTTAATCTGATTGATTTTACCCATTAAATGGTTAAATTTAAAATTCATTTTTAAAAAATCCCGGAGGCATTCTTTAATATGGGTTATATGGAGAGGCTCAGGAGTTTAGCTCCTTGGTTCATTCTTGGAGTTGGCGGAATCTTCATCCTGTTCATGGTAGTTAGTGATATGAATTTCAGCCAATTATTTACCGATAGAGGAACTATCGGCGAAATAGACGGCGAAAAAATTAGTGCGCAAGAATTTGAGGAATTTTATCAGCAGTATCTAAACCAGTTGCGCCAAAGTGGTCAGGAGCCTGACCATGCGAACGATCAGCAAACCAGGGAACAAGCCTGGAACCAGTTCGTTATGCACAAGTTGGTTGAAAAGGCTTATAAAAAATATGGGATCACCGCAACGGATGAAGAGATTCATAATGTTATCTGGGGTGACTCGCCACCGCAATTTCTTACAAGTTCGTTTATGGATTCTAACGGTGTCTTTAACAGGGCAGCGTACGAAAATGCACTCAGGGACCCCCGTAATAAAGAAAACCTGATAATGGTTGAGGATGCAATTCGTCAGGATATTCTTGCCAAAAAGCTTCAGGCGTTGGTTACTGCCGGTATCGTGGTAACCGAACCGGAAATTAAAAGAAAATTTATTGACGAAAATATCAAGATGAATGCGCAGTATGTGCTTGTCGATGTTAATGTCTATCCGGATTCTTTAGTGAAATTTACTGACGACGATTTAAAAGAATATTATAACAAGAACAGTTACCTCTACAAACAAGAAGCGGACAGGAAGCTGAAATATGTTGTATTTAATATTCAACCCTCGAGCAAAGATTCACTTGCGGTTCAAACTATTTTGAAGAATATTCTGAAGAAGATTGAATCAGACTCACTCGCTTCATTTCAAAGTTTCGTGGAAGCGCAAAGTGATTTACCGTATTCCAAAGATACCGTTCATCTTGACGCCCTACCACCGGCGCTTCAGTCGATGGTGGGTAAATTGAAAGCGGGTCAGATCGTTGGGCCTCTTGCCGGAGGTGATGAAATGGGCTTATATAAAATTGATCAGACAATAAACGGCGACTCAGCTTTCGCAAGGGCTTCGCACATCCTTTTGGAAAAAACGGGTGATGATGCGGCGGACCTTGAAGCTGCAACTAAACTGTATAATGATCTTAAAGGCGGAAAGAATTTCGAGCAGACAGCGAAAGCAGTTTCGAAAGACCCCGGTTCGGCGGCTAACGGCGGTGATCTGGGCTGGTTCCCAAAAGGCAGAATGGTAAAACCATTTGAGGATGCCTGCTTCAACGGGCCCGTAGGTGAAGTACAGCCACCGGTTAAAACCGAATACGGCTATCATATAATTAAAGTTACAAACCGTTCATCGGAAAAATTTGTAATAGAAAAGATTGTTAAAAAGCTTACTTTCTCGCCACAGACAGCAACTGCAATAAGGCGGGAAGCAGAAGACTTTAGATCGTTGGCTGAAAGTATCGGGTTAGATTCAGCGGCTAAAACAAAAAATTTAGCCGCCATGGAGACTCAACCTTTTACTGAAAAAGTATCAGCAGTTCCGGGTGTGGGCTACAGTAAGGCATTGGTTGTTCAGGCTTTTAAAGAGGGGTTAAACGACTTTCTTCCGGTAACTACGATAGATAACCGTATAATTGTTGCACAGATAACTGAAGTAAACACTGACGGTGTAAAGAAATTTGATAGTGTTAAAGAAGAAGTTAAAGCGGCAGTTATTCGTGAAAAGAAATTTGAACTGGCTTTAACGGCTATTAAGAATATTAAATCGAAAACAGGCGGTGATCTTTCCAAAGCACCCTCGATTGATAAAAACGCCCGTTTTGGGGTTGCCGATTCATTCACACTTGCCGGTAACATCAGCGGTTTAGGGATGGATTATGCTTTCAGCTACAACGCATATAAGGCAAAACCGAACACCATTTCCGAACCGGTAAAAGGTCTGAGAGGTTATTATCTTATCAAGTTAACAATGAGAGAGAACTTCAATGAGCAGGATTATCTTTCAAAGAGAGTTACTATCAGAGATCAGATGCTGAACGAACGGCGTCAGACCGCCTCACAGCTTTGGATGCAACAGGCTATTGAAGATGCAAATGTAAAGTATTACCCGCAAAACTAATCCGGTTTTAATAACCCCGCCTTGTGTTTTGCAGCAAGCAAACCCCGGTGGGGTTTTTTATATAGCAGCCTGATAATTAAATTAATATTCTGAATGAAAAAATTTTCTGTTGCTGCAGCCTTTTTGATAACCGCTTTCACGGTTTATCCGCAAAGCGGTTTCACATTTACTTTAGGTGCCGGTTATGGCACAGCTTCGGAGTTGTACCCCTACGCAGGTGTGAGTGATTTTGATCTGAGTAAAGTATCCGTTGGGTTGGGTTCGTTAGTAACGCCGCACATCTCAGTCGGTTACCGCTTCAACGGTGATCTTAGAGGCGTTTTGGCTTTAGAATATTTGAGTAAAACGGCTGAGTTTTACGGGCAAACAGTTGAAAATGAAACGGGCACGATCTTTATCCCGGTTAAAGATGGTTATTCTTTTCTGCCGGTTGAGTTATCGTTGGAGTATATTTTGCCCTTCAGTTCCGAGGCACTAAAAGTTTATATAGGCGGCGGTGCCGGTATCTATTTCTATTCTTCAAAGAGGGAAGTGGCGGGGATAAAACCAAAAAGTGGGGGGAATATCACCGGTTATGGGATACACATCCTTTCGGGGATGGAGTATTTTTTTAGCGATAACTTGGGGATACTGTTTACCATGAAATTCCGTGATCCGGAAGTTTTGTTTGACGGTGAATATGCTTCTGACGCGGGAGTATGGAACGGGATGCCTGTCAGGTTGGGAAACACTAAGTTCAGGGAAAAACTGTCGCTCGAAGGAACAATGTTTATTTTAGGTCTTAAAACACGGTTTTAACGATAAATGCAGCATAAAAGAATTTACCTGACGGGATTTATGGGTACCGGGAAAACAACACTCGGCAGAGTGGTGGCTAACTGTTTAGGGTGGGAATTTTACGATACTGACAAAGAAATTGAGAAAGATACCCAAGCGCCCGTTGCAACCTTTGTACTAAAAAACGGCGAAGAGGCATTCCGCAAATTGGAAGATGCAAAACTTTTGGAACTTTCAGTTGTTGAGGGAGCGGTTATTTCGCTTGGTGGCGGCACACTGATGAACCCGAAAAATATCGAAATTTGTAAATCTTCAGGGTTACTCGTATATCTGAAATCTAACCTTTCAGTTATTTATAATCGTGTGAAGAAGAGAACCACACGACCCCTTTTCAAATCGGAAGCAGACCCCGAGATGAGCCGGGAAGAGGCAATGAAAAAATTGAAATTATTGTTCGAACAAAGAAGAGAAGGCTACGAAACCGCTGACTTAACGGTTGAGATTGAAACCGATAACTTTGGGATGAGTATCGATAAAATAGTTAATGTTATTCGTTCGGGCAGACCGGAGAAAAAAACATGGAGTTAAAAAATATAACAATTGAGAGCAACAACGGTAATTTTAACTATGCTCTTTTCCCTGCTTTAGAGGGAGTCTCAGCGGAGCTTCAGAAAATCAGCAGTTCCCACAGTGTATTTTATATTGTTGATTCGAAAGTATATAAGCTTTACAAACCGATTTTTGATGATTTAGTAAACCGGGACGATCTTTTCGTGTTTACGGCAACTGAAGAGAATAAATCGTTTGATTCGTTGTTCACTTTGTACGATTTTTTATTAAACAGAAATACCGACAGAGGCAGCTATATTGTTGTAGTTGGTGGGGGGATAACCGGTGATACCGGCTCGTTTGCCGCTTCCACTTTTATGCGGGGCACAAAGTTAGTGCTTGTTCCCACCACGCTTCTTGCGATGGTGGATAGCAGTATCGGTGGAAAAACGGGAGTTAACTACAAAAAGTATAAAAATTTTATAGGAAGTTTCTACGAACCTGAAGCCGTTATTTCGTCGGTTAAGTTTTTAGAAACACTCGACCCTAACGATCTGCTAAGCGGGCTGGGGGAAGTGTTGAAATATGCTCTTTTAGACGCAGAATTTTTTGAATATTGCAGCGAAAAATTAACCGGTTCGCTTGAAATTGGGCAGGAAGACCTGCTTACGCTGATTGGGCGCTCTGCGCGAATTAAAAATGATGTTGTTACGCAGGATCGTTTGGATATGAAAGCTCGTCACGCTCTAAATTTAGGACACACTTTCGGGCACGCGATTGAGTCAGTTTCTCATTTTTCGATTAAGCATGGTATTGGGGTTATTGCCGGGCTTCGCGGAGCCGCATTTCTTGCACATAGAACGGGCGTGATGACCGAAGCGGTATTTACAAAAGTAATTGAATTTTTATGCAGATATAAAACTGACGAGTCGATTAAAAGATTAGATTCTGAAATGATATACACTGCTATGCAGGGTGATAAAAAACGGCTGAATGGTGAAGTTAAATTTGTGTTAATATCGCAACCCGGTTCGCTGCTTATAGATGTTTCAGGCAAAAAAGGGGATGTTATTGCATCTATTGATTTTATGAAAAGCACTATATAGATCCGGTTTGCGGTAAATTTGTGACGACAGGGTAAAATTATTTGAAATTAGTGATGGAATTATTTGATCTTAGGGTAAAATATTAAAAATAAAAAATCAGAATTTTAATCGAAACGAATTTAGACATACTTCTTTAAAAGAAGAACTGCCGGAAAAGAGGGCACATTTCCGGCAGTTAGTGTGTTACTATAAGGAGGGTAAAAGGAACATCTCATCGAGTACATTAATTATAGCAATAATTATGCCAAGAAAAAAAGTGCAAAACAGGTTCGTTTTAGCGGGGTTGGTTTCTCAAGTTATCAATTTAGAGAGCGCTATTTTCAACAATGAGAAATAACTCAGTCTGAATTATTAAATTGTGTTTGTTCGAAAACGAATTTTTGCCAATTCAAACACAACTGAAAATGTTTGGCATGAGGTTTTTTCAGTGAAATAACGGATGCCGAAGCGTTTACCAATTCAGTAAAAAACTCAGCCGGAAGTTTTTCATTATAAAGATTAACGGCGGGATGTGCGCTACTTCATACCTGGATAAAAAGAGGTAAGACTGCTGAACCCTAAGAAAAAAATAGTTGTTATAACATGTATTCAACAATAAAAAAATGGAGAGAAACAAAATGTTAAATCCGGGAGACAAAGCACCGTATTTTGAATTACCCGATCAGGATGGTAACAAGGTTAAACTGACTGATTATGCCGGTAAAAATTTAGTTCTGTATTTCTACCCAAAAGATGACACCAGCGGCTGCACAAAAGAAGCATGCAGTTTCAGGGATAATCTTCCGTCGTTCGAGGGAATAAATGCAGCCGTAGTAGGCGTAAGCCCCGACCCGGTTAAATCGCACAGAAAGTTTGCCGATAAGCACAGCCTGAATTTCACTCTTCTGAGCGATGAAAACAAAGATATGCTCACCGAATACGGTGTATGGAAAGAGATGACAAGGTGTGGAAAGCAGTTTATGGGTGTTGAAAGAACCACATACCTGATTGACGATAAAGGAGTGATCAAACAAATTTTTAACAAGGTTAAAGTTGACGGTCACACGGCGCAGGTTCAGAAAGCGTTGAGCAAATAAAGCAATGGGCAGAAAAGTATTTGTATCCCGAAGGGAAGTTTTCTCGGCTTCCCATCGGTTATTTAATCCCGCTCTCAGCGATGAAGAAAATGAACGGGTTTACGACAAGTGCAACAACATCTACGGGCACGGGCACAATTATGTTCTCGAAGTGGTGGTTGAAGGCGAGATCGATGAAAAAACAGGGTATGTGATTGATCTGAAAAAATTAAAAGAGATAATTAAAGAACATGTAATTAAAAAAGTTGACCATAAACATCTTAATTTTGATGTAGATTTTATGAAAGGGGTTATACCCACTGCAGAAAACATTGCGGTTAAAATTTGGGATCAACTTGTTGATAAAATACCTAACGGCAAATTGTACAAAATTAAATTACATGAAACTGAAAATAACAGTATTGAATATTTCGGAGGTTAATTTTGAATTTAGAGAAAGTACAGGGTTTAGTTACCACACTATTGGAAGAAATTGGGGAAGACCCCAACAGAGAAGGTTTATTAAAAACACCCAAGAGGGTTGCAAAGGCTTATGAATATTTAACTTCGGGTTACTCCAAAGACATCAATACCGTGCTGAACGGTGCGATATTCAGAGAAACTTACGACGATATGGTGTTTGTTAAAGACATCGATTTTTACAGTATGTGCGAGCATCACATGCTGCCCTTTTTTGGAAAGGTGCACATCGCTTATATCCCCGACGGAAAAGTAGTAGGCTTAAGCAAACTGCCAAGGATAGTTGATGTTTTTGCCAGAAGGCTTCAACTTCAGGAAAGAATGACAAAAGAAATTGCCGAGGCGATTAACAGATACCTCAGGCCGAAGGGTGTGGCAGTTGTTTCCGAAGCTCATCACATGTGTATGATGATGAGAGGGGTTGAAAAACAAAATTCTTCGACCACCACTTCTGCAATGGATGGAGTATTCAAAGAAGACCCTAAAACCAGGATGGAGTTCCTGAGTCTGATCAGACCCGGTTCCAGGGCAATGATGTGAAAAAAATTTGGATTTCGGGTGCAAGTTCGGGTATAGGGCGTGCACTCGCTATTGAATCTGCAAAACGCGGGCACTTGGTGTATGGAACATCAAGAAGCATTGAAAGGCTAACAGACCTCAGCAAGTTGGTTGATTCCGTGGTTGATTTCGCTAACTTTCAGGTTTCGGTTTGCGATATATCAAACAGGTCTGAAGTTGAAAAGTATGTTAAAGGGGCGTTTGGTGATAATGCCCCTGATGTTTTAATCAATTCTGCCGGTGTAACTTCATTCAAAGAAGCGTTAGACACCGATTTAGAAGAGACAGAGCAGATAATATTTACAAACCTTCTTGGCTCTATTTACACCATAAAATCTGTTTTGCCGGCTATGGTTAAGCGTAGATCAGGGATGATAGTGAATATTAATTCAGTTGCAGCTTTAGACCGTCTGAAAGGAAGCAGTGTTTACTCGGCAACCAAAGCCGGGTTGCTGCAATTCAGCCGGGTTCTTCGTGAAGAAGTGAGGGAAAACAACATTAAAATAATCGATATTTTGCCCGGTGCCACTGAGACACCAATCTGGCACGAGAAAGTACGCGCTAAATATTCAGATAAGATGATGAGCCCTGAAAAGTTAGCGGGCTACATCATTGATTTTGTTGAAGACGAGAGTAACATAGTTCAGGAAGAAGTAGTTTTCAGACCAATAACCGGTAATCTCTGATATTTAGGATTTAACTTCACGGTTAAATATCATATAAAGTTTAAGGGAACGATTGCGTAATCTCTGATATTTAGGATTTAACTTCACCGAAGGTTTTCGGATGAGATTTGCCCGAATCGTGCAATCTTGATGTAATTGATATGATCTCTGTCATATCTGCACTTCATACATTCAAATTTATCAGATTAGATTTTGTAGAATAACAAACTAATATTAACTTTGGAGGTTTGAATTTTTAGTTATTAACGGAGATCAAAAAAACCGACTTGCAGAATACCGTCAGAAGTAGTTGGCACGGTGAAGATATTAATAACCTCATGGGAAAACACGGAAGTTTTATTAAAAGACTAACAGACATTGTCCTTAGCAGTTTAGCCCTTATTTTGTCATCACCGGTTTTGTTAATCGCAGTGATTGCTATTAAGCTTGATTCTAAAGGAAGCGCTTTTTTTATCCAGGAGCGAACCGGTTTGAACGGAAAGCCTTTCAGAATGATCAAACTTAGAGGCATGATTGAAGGAGCCGAGTTTTTGGGTCCCGACTTTACACAAAAAGACGACCCGCGCCTTACTCGCGTCGGCAGGATACTTCGCCGCACTTCAATAGATGAATTGCCGCAGGCTATTAATGTGTTACTTGGCGATATGAGCATTGTGGGCCCCCGCCCGGAACTTACAAAAATCACCGACCAATTCACGAACGAGCAGCGGGAAGTATTCAATTTCAAGCCGGGTATTACCGGAATTTCACAAATTAACGGCAGGCAATCGCTTACTCCCGAGGTTAGAGTTGATATGGAAATTGCTTATTACCGTAAGGCTACATTTTGGTCAGATTTGAGAATAATCTTACGCACGCCTAAAGTAGTGATAACCAACGAAGGAAATATTTGATGAAAAGGCTGTTTTTTATAATAGCCCTTTTTAGTCAATCGATACTTTACTCGCAACCCGAACCAATAAACGCTGAACATCCTGTCTATTTTTTTCTTCGAAAAGCTGCTGTTACCGGGTTTATCCCGGAGTATGACGACGCTATTATCCCGAAAAGCCGAACGGAAATCACCGAAAACCTGAAAATATTGGAAAGCAGGAAAAGCGAGCTTACAACTGCAATGCAGGAGGAGCTTGAACGCTATTTTCTTGCATTTTCGATAAAAACCACCGATAACACAAACCCTGCTGAAGAACCCAACAGAATATCGGCACTTTTTAGCTCGCCCAAAGAAGCGCATTTGTTTAAGCACAACGAAACCGGTTTTGAAGCCACACTTGACCCACTGTTAGCTATAAAATACCATGAAACACACGACCCTAACTATAACGAAAAACGGGCGGGCTATTTCAGATATGGCGCTTATATCCGTTTTAACTACAGCGATTGGTTTTCGGCATACATAATGGCTTGGAACGGCAACTCTTACGGGTCGCGGCAGTTAAACGGCTCGGATCCAACTGTGGGGCAAAAATTCACTTTTTGGCACACAGGTTTGGACCATTTTGACGGGACCGAAGGAGGTGCGTTTGTTAAAAAGGGCATTTTTTCCGCCTCTATTGTACGAAACAGAACTTTGTGGGGCGAAAATTTCTACCTGAAGGATAAAATTTCAGGTGCTTCTCAAATGTTTGACAGGTTTGAGTTTGAAATTAAAACCGGCTTTTTCACCTATAATTTTATGCACGGAACATTGGTTACGCCACAGTATATAACCCCCGGCGACACCATGTACGGCGACCCCAAACACAGGGATGAAAAATACACTGCACAAAACCGACTTTCGTTTCAGATATCAAACAGTTTTCGGTTATCGCTTTGGCAGGCTGTGATCTATGCCGGCAGGTCAATTGAACCGGCGTACTTAAATCCGTTTCTCTTTTGGGAGTCGGCACAGCGTTCTTTACAAGATTTGGATAACTCTCTGATTGGGTTGGATGTAAGATACCGCCCTGCTGCGGGGGTTGAACTAACGGGTAGTGTGATTTTCGATGATATAAATTTCAGCAACTGGCTGCCGGGTAAGTTCCAAAAAAACAGCAACCGAATGTCGTTTTTAGCCGGTTTGATGTATATCCCTCAATTTGCTCCCCGATTAACATTTAATTTGTCATATTATTTTGTAAGACCTTACACATTTTCTCATCCGGGTGATGGGGAGAACCTAGCCTATGTGAACAATCATTTTCCGCTTGGGTTGGATGTGCAGCCAAACTCGGATATGTGGAACCTGCGGGTTGACTGGCAGATTATGGCACAGTGGCGGATGTCATTCGACCTGAAGCACATCAGAAATGGTGCAAATATGTACGATCATTTGGGAAACATGACTGAAAATCATGGGGGGTCTTTCTTTGTACCGATTAATAAGCTTTCAAAAGAAGACGCTTATTTTCTTGCCGGCGATCTTCACAACACTACTTCGTTCGATATTGTAACTGAGTATGCGCTAAGCGCCAATGTCAGGGTGAATGCAGGTATTAATAGCAGATCGAGAAATTTTTCGGAACCGACAATTCCTTCATCGTATTACTACTGTTCGGTTTCTCTTTTCTATTTTTAGAAAAACAATGCTTTAATTAATAGTACGCTAATTTTTTCTCTTGTTTGGCAATTTACTTTATGGCTAAATTGTCATTCAATTTATAAAAACAACGGTTAAGACGACATGGTAAAAGCCTTTGCAAGAATTTTTGTAATTTTTGTAATTTTTGCCTTACAGGCGCTGCCCCAGAAATATACAATCCTTGAGAAAACAGAAGATCATATAACAATTAAATTCGATCTGCGCAGTTTTCCTGAAGTTAAAGATACTCTTGTAAACGGTCGGAAATTCTCATACTTCCCCGGAGAGGGGATGTACTTTATGAAACAAGGGGAACCGGCGGTGCCGGAGTACTCCGTTTCAGCCGGTATAAATTTCAGTTCGAAACCCAAAATAACTGTTCTGGCATCGGAAAAAGGGCGCACTGAAACAAAGTTTATACTTCCATTCACCGTTGTTGATTCGCTCACCTTCGAGCCTGACCTGATCTATTTTGAAAAAGATGTTTACAATGTAAACGGATATTTCCCCAAAACGCTTGCCCGTTTGGATGGGCGGCACTCGTTCCGGTTCTCGGAAATTCAGCCGATAATTATTTCGCCGTACCAGTATAACCCTGTAACAAGGGAATTGGTGCGCTACAATTCTATTACCGTTCGTTTAGATTATAACATACAATACGGTGGCGAATCGTTTGTTGTAAAGCCTGTTGAAGACCCCACAACGGATAATTTCCTTAAAAATGCTGTTGTTAACTACGATGAAGCCCGCAACTGGATAGGGGAAAAGAAGGAACTAAGCAGCAATTCGCCTGCAACGGATGAAACCTGGTATAACCCGAACAAAACCTGGTTCAAAATCTATCTCAACAAGCGGGATATTTATAAATTAACTTACGAGCAGTTAGTCCAGGCGGGCCTGCCAACCAACAGACAAATTGAAAAGAAAAAACTTCAAATGTTCAGCAGCAAGGGGGAAGTGCCGCTTGCTATTTATGGGGGGCAAGACTCAATCTTTTCACCCGGCGACTATATAATCTTTGCGGGCGATTCTCTTCCGCCGTCACCTTATACGGCAATGAATGTTTACAACACATCAAACCTCTTTTGGTTCTCATTTGAGGCGGATAGTGCAGGGCTTAGGTACCAGGACCGGGACGGGAGAATTACTCAGAATAACCCGGCGGTTAACTATTCGTTGAAGACACTTCATTTTGAAGAGGATAGAATTTACGAACGGCTCGGTTGGGCACCGAATGGATTGCGTGATTACTGGTTTTGGGCGAAGATAAACGCTTTTAGAGGGGTGCCACAAATGGGGTTTGCTCACAGGTTTAATGCCTTGCCTGACATCAAAGGTGAGCTTCCTTTCTTAAGGGTTAGAGCTGAAATTCACGGTATAACTACCACTGTTTATCCGTGTAATTTTGTGCACAGTGTTAATCTTTATATTAATGATAAAAAATTGGCTAACCTCAAATGGAACGGGCAGGATAAAATTCTTTACGACTCGACCTTTAATATTGTGAACGACACGATTGTAATTGCAAGCCAAGGGAATGAGTTTAAGGTCGTAACAGATGGTGACATCTGCTTGGACGATAAAAATGATGAACTGCGAGTTAACTGGTACGAACTTCAATATTATAAAGAAAACCGTGCTGCTGGTAAAAAAATATTCATCAGGAACCCGGAAGGGGTTTCCGGTATTAAATCATTCTGGGTTTTCAACTGGACGGGGGATACGATGTTCGTTTATCTGCCCGACAGGGCTGAGCGGATAATCAACCCGCAAATAGCGCACAATCAATACGGTGATGTTTTGTTTCAGGATTCGGTTCAGTCGGAGAAAATCATCGATTATATGTGTGTTGATGCAGATTACGGAATTTCGGTTGACTCAATCAGAATTGACACCCCTTCGGACCTTAGGAACCCTAACCGCGAAGCGGATTATATAATTATCTACCACCCTAAATTCAAATCGATTGCTGAAAGATTGGCGAACTTCAGACGAAGCAAGCCACTAACACCCGGCGCAAACCCACCAAGAGTGTTTATTGCTGATGTTTTGGAAATTTACGACGAATTTTCCAACGGATTGCTTGATCCCGAAGGGATTAAAAGCTTCCTGAAATATGCTTTTTATAACTTCAAACGCCCCGCACCCGTTTATGTTACTCTGCTCGGTGATATGAGTTACGACTACAGAAAAATACTTCCCGACAGTCGTGAGAACTTCATCCCGTCGTTCCCATTTCACTCGATTCAATATGGCGTGGCTGCAAGCGATAATGCCTTTGTAGCGCTTTCAAGCACCACGGTAACGCCTGACATGGCCATTTCCCGCTTTTCAATCGAAACAGTGGAAGAGGGGAATATTGTGATGGATAAATTAGAAGGCTACCCGGGTGATAACACAAAAGTGTGGAGAGAAACCGCACTTCTGATGGCTTCAGGGATGGACCGCCAGGACGAGCTGCAATTCGGTTTCAATCGTGAATCGATTAAATTAATGAACAATTTTATTGAGAATCAGGGTTACCGTGCCACGATAATTTGCCGTTTTCCAAGCACACCTGAAGAAGAGCAATACGCGGGGTCAACTCCCGAAATTCTAACTGCTTTTAACAGAGGTGCGGTGCTCGCCAACTACTACGGGCATGGTGGCGGCTATCAGTGGGATTTAACTTTCACGAACAACCATATATACCAGTTGGAAAACCAGGCACGCCTGCCGTTTGTAATAAGTGTAACTTGCTATACAGCCCACTTCGACAATCAGGATGTGTTCGGCGAGCAGTTTATTAAGGTTCCGGGTAAAGGGGCAATCGGATTTTTTGGCAGCTCAGGGCTTACTCACTGGCAGATTGGTACCTACATAAACGGTTTGATGTTCGATGAAATGTTTAACATGAAAAACCATGTTACAGGGCTTTCAATTCTTGCGTCAAAAGTCCGCACACCACCCATTGGTTATTATGCAAACCAGATAGCACTTTTAACCTACCTTGGTGAAGTGGGGCTTTCGTTAGCTTTACCCAATAAACCTGATTTTGCAATAACAAACAGTGACATTACATTTTCGCCCACTAATCCATTGAAGGGCGATACTATGTTTGTGCAGGTGAAGCTTTCCAACTATGGTATTAAAATAGCCGATTCTGTGGATGTGGAACTACGATTTGCCGGGCAGGATACTTCGGGTATCATAGAAACTGTCCGAATCCCAATTTTCACCAATTCAGATTCTCTCACTTTTAAGTGGGCACCGTCAATAAGTGGTTTGGTATCGTTAACCGCAGAGATTAACAAAGACAGAAGAATAGAAGAAGACGATTATTCCGATAATGCAGGGAATATCCAGTTGGCTGTTTATGATATTTCTGAACCGAGTATTCTCTACCCACGAGATGGTTTAGCAATAAATGCGCAGTTCAAAGTTGATTTGGCTGATATCGGATATTATCTTCAGCGAAATTTCAAATATGAGATTCAGATAGATACTTCTTTTTCGTTTGAAAACCCCCAATTTTATTTTAAAGATTTAACCGGTACAAACGGTTTGTTAAAATATCCGGTGCCGAGCTTATCACAAGGAAGATATTTCTGGCGGACGCGAATATTCGACGGTAGTAACTACGGAATCTGGTCTGAACCCAGAGCATTCTCTTCGGTTGATGGGAATATACCCGGTTACTACTACAAAGGGAACCTTCTAACAAGTTTTGAAAGCAGAAACCTTACTTTCTCCAAAATTTACGACGGTTACCTGCTGAACACAGAGTTAAACCCACCACATCCTGATAATGAAAGGTGGAAACGGGAGTATGCACTCGGGAATATAGCAGCACTTGATACCGTCGGCCTTACCTGCATTACCACTGACGGCAAATTTGTCTATTTGGCTGATTACTGGTACGATGTGCAAAAGCGAAACCCTGACGGGAAAACGAAAATCTACAAAGTAGGTACCGGGCGGCAGGGGACCAACCAGGGGGCATATTACGGTACTATACCGAATTTCCGGGAGCAGATCAAATTCCAGATGACCTATGTTAATGGCTACATATATTATCCCGGTGACTCTCCCTATATCCTGTATAAATTAGACCCAAATACCGGAGTATTGGATTCTGTTATAGTTGCTCCGGGGTTGCTTGATTTTGATTTTGGCGACACCCGTGCCGGCAAGTTTATGATCGCTTCGTACGATGGAAAAATTTACAATTATGCACAGAAAAAGTATAACCTTGCATCCGGGATTATTGTTCGTGTTATCGATCCGGTTTCAGGTATAAAAATCAAAGACTATGAATTTCCGAATACAGAACCGTTCCTTTCACTGGCGGGTTTCTTTGTGGTTGATGATGTAATGTATATGTACGAAGATTATCTCAGTGGAACCATGATGGCGGTCAGGCTTTCCGACGGTAAATACTTAGGTGACTGGCTCAGTTGGAAAACTTCCATTCCTGCACAAAATAAGAGATTCTACTCGTGGGTTTATGATGAAGGCGTCGATGAAATCTATGCAACCGGCTACAGAAGAAACGACAGCATTCCTAAAACTATTGCAGTTTTTGCCGGGTATTATCTTGACTCAAAAGGTAAACTGATCTCCAAACCTATTGGGCCCGTTACAAAATGGAAAAAACTGAACTACGAAATTGTTAAAAACAACATAACTTCGCTTTACGATGTTGATCTTCTTGGGTTTAACGCACAAACCCGAAGGTGGGATACACTTCGTGCCTCCGTTCCAAACGGTTACAGTTTGTCTCAGTTTAGCCCGCAGGTTTACCCGTATATGCGAACGGTGGTTTCGATGGAAGATACTTCTTACTCAACAACAAACCCAATGTATGTTAAAATGGTCCACTTTGACTGCGAGACCGACTTGCCGGAGTTAATGATAACCGATAAAGACTTTACTTTCGCACCCGATAGTCTTTTGCAAGGTTTGGATATAGATATTAAACTAAGAGTTGCAAATATTGGTCTGATTGAAACAGATACGGTGACGGCTCAACTGTATTTAAACAATGAAGATGACCCGTTTTACACAACTACATTCACAATACCTGCTGACTCATCTATTGTGATACACGATGTTTTAAACACAACCAGAACAGTGTTCTTTTCCAAAGTACGGGCAGTGGTAAATAATTCGGGTACCGAGCTATTCACATTTAATAATATAGCAACCGACAGTTTTTATGTTGTAAGAGATACCGTCAAGCCCGATTTCCACATTACTTTCGACGGCAGGGAGCTGATCAACGGCGATATAATTTCAAACAGTCCTGTGATTGAAATGGTGCTTACTGACAACAGCCCGTTACCTTTGGATACTTCGATGGTAAGTATTGTGTATAACGGAAAACCGGTGGGGTTTGCCAAAGACAGCATTCAGGTTAGCTACACACCATATCCGAACTCGAAATTAAATTTAGTTTGGCATCCCGTATTCAAGCAGGGTAAGCACACGGTTGAAGTTTTCACTAAAGATGCTTCGGATGTGCCCTTCAGTAACATTTCGCAGAAATATCAATTCTATGTGTATGACGAGGATGATATTCAGCGGATATACAATTATCCGAATCCATTTACTGATGAAACATGGTTCACCTTTGAGTTAAGAGGTAACGAACCACCGGATGAGGTAAAAATAAAGGTGTTCACTATTGCCGGAAGACTGATAAAGGAGTTTGAAATCCCGGCTTCGGAGATGAAAATCGGGCTGAATGCAATTCACTGGGATGGGCGGGATGCTGACGGTGACGAAATTGCAAACGGTGTTTATCTTTACAAGTTAATCACTAAGTATAAAGACAGAACTTTCACCACGATTGAAAAGATCGCGAAAGTTAAATGATTAACAGACGATAAACTTATGGTAAATATAGAGTCCGGAAAGGATTTTATAACCGATGTTATCGATTGGGATGTAGTGAACTGGAGAAAGTGCCTGCCTTTCTTCGAAAAAGATAATTTTTGCTTTGCAGGTAAAAAAGCACTTGCCATCGGTGAAAAGGATGGCGGGCTTTCCCTGTGGCTTGCTGCTAAAGGCTCCTCAGTAATTTCAACCGACCTCAACGGCGTTTCCGACAGAGCGAAAGAAAAGCATGCCGCGTATCACTTGCAGGATAAAATTAAGTACAGCGAACAGAATATCCTTTCGCTCAACTACCCTGACGAAACCTTTGACATAGTGATTTTTAAATCCGTTTTGGGTGCTCTGCGCGAAAAAGAGAAACAACAAGCCGCAATTAACGAAATCAGAAGGGTGCTGAAACCGGGCGGAACCCTCTTTTTTGCCGAAAATTTAGTTTCAACATCTCTGCATACTTTCTTAAGAAAAAAGTTTATAAAATGGGCTTCTTACTGGCGTTATATAACCATAAGCGAAGCTAAAGAATTGTGTGCAGAGTTTACCCGTGTCGAAACCAAAACCGCGGGTTTTTGGGAACATTCGGCAGAACGGAAGGGCAAAGAGTGTTTCTTGGGAAGTTGGATTCTTTTTTTGAGAAGATTATTCCGAAAAGTTGGCACTATATCGTTTTTGTATCCGCAAAAAAATAAATGATTTCGAATAAGGCAAAACAAAAAACCCTTTTTTGATTCGTCTGTAATATTTATTTTTGAGAATACATTTTATTATTTTAATCACAGAGTAAACACACATGTGTGGCATTGTCGGATATATCGGTGATAAAAACTGTGTTCCTGTTGTAATAGACGGGCTTAAACGCCTTGAATACCGGGGTTACGACTCCGCCGGGATCGGCATGTTCAACAACGGCGGTATCAGTGTTACGAAAGTAATCGGCAAGGTTGAAAATCTACAGCAGGAAGTTAAAAATCAGGGGTTAGATTCCACCACCGGTATCGGCCACACTCGCTGGGCAACACACGGCGAACCAAATGTGTTGAACGCCCACCCTCACTCCAACAACGATGGCACACTCATCGTAGTGCACAACGGCATTATCGAAAACTACCCAACACTTAAAGCAGGCCTCAAAAAGCTCGGTTACACATTTAAAAGTGCCACGGACACCGAAGTGCTTGCTCACCTTTTTGATGCTTATCTTAAATCAGGTTATCCCTTTTTCGAAGCCGTAAGGCGCGGTTTGAAGGATGTAGAAGGAACATACGGTATAGCGGTTATTTCAACCAAGGAACCCGACCGTATTGTAGTTGCAAAGAAGGGATCGCCGTTGTTGATTGGTGTTGGCGAGGGTGAAAATTTTGTTGCTTCGGATGCGGCTTCAATAGTTCAACACACAAAAAAAGTGGTTTATTTAGAAGATGGGGAGATGGCGGAGGTTTTCAAAGACCACTACCATACAAAAACGACCGATGATGAAGAGGTGAACAAAGAAGTTCACCAAATCGAAATGACTTTGGAAGAAATCGATAAAGGCGGCTACCCTACCTTCATGCTGAAAGAGATTATGGAGCAGCCCGAATCGCTGAAGAACTCGATTAGGGGCAGACTGCTGCAGGAAACAGGGGATGTAAAACTTGGCGGGTTAGAGAATGTTTTAGACCACCTTTTATATGTAAAACGATTTTTGATCATCGCCTGCGGCACTTCCTGGCACTCGGCTTTAGTTGCCAAATCTATGTTCGAAACCTATCTTCGGATACCAACGGAAGTGGAATACGCAAGTGAATTTAGATACAGAAACCCCATAGTTGGTCCCGGTGATGCTGCATTTTTCATCTCACAATCTGGTGAAACGGCAGATACGCTTGCCGCACTTAAGGAGGCAAAACGACTCGGGGCATTGTGCATAGGTGTTTGCAATGTGGTCGGAAGTTCAATTGCTCGTGAGAGCCATTCAGGTGTATATATTCATGCAGGACCTGAGATAGGAGTAGCTTCCACGAAAGCATTTACGGCGCAATTGGCAGTTTTTGCTTTAATCACGATACTTCTTGCACGGCGGAAAGGAATGTCAGTTGAGGAGGGGCAGAGTTTAGTTTCCGAGTTCGCAAAGATACCTGAGACGGTCCGAGGGATTCTTTCACAAAACGATTTGATTGAAGGGATCGCCGAGAAATTGAAAAATGCCACAAACTTCCTGTACTTAGGAAGAGGGTACAACTTCCCCGTGGCGTTGGAGGGCGCTCTGAAGTTGAAAGAAATTTCATACATTCACGCAGAAGGTTACCCGGCGGCAGAAATGAAGCATGGCCCAATTGCATTGGTCGATGAGAATATGCCCGTGGTATTCATTGCGCCTAAAGATGCTACTTATGATAAAATTATCAGTAACATCCAAGAAATTAAGGCTCGCAAGGGAAAAGTGATAGCCATTGCCACTTCCGATGATGAAAACATCGATCAGCTGGCTGACTATTCGATTAAAATACCGGTGACAAGATCGATCCTGATGCCAATTCTGACTGTAATCCCGCTTCAACTGCTCGCATACCATATTGCGATGAAAAAGGGCTTAAATGTGGATCAACCACGAAATTTAGCTAAAAGCGTAACAGTAGAATAAACAAAATGGAGAATCTATGGAGCGGAAGAATGTCCTTATTATGGGAGCCGCAGGAAGAGACTTTCATAACTTTAATACTTTCTTTAGGGATAAAGAAGAATATAATGTAAAAGCCTTCACGGCAACACAAATCCCGAATATCGACGGGAGAAAATACCCTGCCTCACTTGCCGGCAAATTATACCCCGACGGCATAATGATCTACGATGAAAAAGACCTTACGAAACTGATCAAAGAATTTGACATTGACGAAGTCTATTTCTCGTATTCCGATGTACCCTACAATTATGTGATGAACAAATCGGCTGAGTTAATGCAGCCGGTGCTTCTTTTATATTGATAGGTACAAAACAGACGATGCTAAAATCAACCAAACCCGTTATTGCCATTGTTGCGGTAAGAACCGGCAGCGGTAAATCGCAAACATCGCGGAAGGTTGTTGATCTGCTTCGTGCAGCGGGCAAAAAAGTGGTTGCCGTAAGGCACCCGATGCCCTACGGTGATTTGGCAAAACAAAGGGTGCAAAGGTTCGGAACAATTGAGGATCTGAAGATACATAAATGCACTATTGAGGAGATCGAAGAGTATGAACCGCATGTGGCTACAGGCGGTGTTATTTACGCAGGTGTTGATTACGGCGACATTCTGCGGGAAGCAGAAAAAGAAGCTGATGTGATAATCTGGGATGGAGGGAATAACGATTTCTCATTCTACCAACCCGACCTTACCATAACTGTTGCTGACCCGCACCGCCCGGGGCACGAATCGACTTATTACCCCGGGAATGTTAATGTAAGACTTGCTGATGTGGTGGTTTTGAACAAGGTTGAGTCGGCGCATCCCGAAAATATACTTTCCGTGCGCAATTATGTACGGTCGGTTAATCCAAACGCTGTTATTATCGACGGTGCTTCACCAATCAAGGTGGATAAACCGGAACTGATTAAAGGGAAACGCGTTCTGGTAGTGGAAGACGGACCAACGCTTACACACGGAGAGATGGAGTATGGCGCCGGAACTATAGCAGCACTTAACTACGGTGCGGCAGAATTGGTTGACCCAAGACCTTACACCGTGAAATCGATAACGGCTACATATCAGAAATATCCCAAAATCGGAGTTCTGCTGCCTGCAATGGGATACGGTGATGAACAGGTAAAAGACTTAGAAACCACCATTAATGCTACAGATTGCGACGCCGTTGTGGTGGGAACACCTATTGACCTTGGCAGAATATTGAAGATTAATAAACCTTCCGTTAGGGTTGGCTACGATCTTCAGGAAATTGGAGACATTACTTTAGAGAAAATTCTTAAAGAAAAAGGACTTTTATGAGCAAACTTGCCGTCGTTGCACTCGGCGGCAACGCTCTTTTAAAAGGCAACCAGGAAGGTACGATAGTTGAGCAGGAAAATAACGCTATGGAAACCTGCAAAACGCTCGTCAGCCTGATAGAACGGGATTACAGAATTGTGATTACTCACGGAAATGGTCCTCAGGTGGGTAACCTGATTCTGATGAACGAGGCAGGTAACGAGAAATTTTACCTTCCGAAGATGCCTTTGGATGTCTGTGTCGCTGAGTCTGAAGGGCAAATAGCCCACATAGTAGCGCAACAATTGGAAAGATTGTTGTTGGAGCATGAGATAGATAAAGAAGTAATCTCACTTCTGACCCATGTAGAGGTTGACGGAAACGACCCCGCATTTCAGAACCCGACAAAACCCGTCGGGCAGTTTTTCAGCAAAGAAGAAGCTGATAAAATGGCTGAAATAAACGGCTGGCAATTCCGAGAAGACCCCCGCAAGCGCGGCTGGCGCCGGGTTGTCCCTTCGCCAAAGCCGCTTTTTGTCCGTTCTGCTAATATAATTAAACAACTAACCGACGAAGGTCACATAGTGATTTGTGTCGGTGGTGGTGGCATCCCGGTTATTAAAAATGAACGGGGGATGATTCACGGTGTTGAAGCGGTAATAGATAAAGACCTCGCCTCATCAGTATTGGCAACACAAATTGGTGCCGATGAACTGATAATATTAACTGATATTCCTAAAGCTTACATCAATTTTCACAAAGAAAACGAAGTGGCATTGAATGATCTTTCGTTGGAAGAGGCTGAAAGCTATCTGCTGAACGGCGAGTTTGCTGCCGGCAGCATGGGTCCGAAAATAGAAGCGGCAATAAATTTCGTTCGAAACGGAGGAAAAATTGCCGAAATTAATGAAGCGGGTGAGCTTAAAGAAGCTCATCACGGAACAAGAATAATTGGAAATAACGGATAATTTATGGCTGTAAACATGAAAGGGAAGAGTTTTCTTTCCATTAATGACCTTACTATTGAAGAGGTGTATCAGGTTTTTGATCTGGCACGCACTCTTAAAGAAAAACATTACACAGGCGAAGAACACCATCTGTTGAAAGGGAAAACGCTCGGTATGATTTTCTCAAAACCCTCGACGAGAACAAGAATCTCTTTTGAGACCGGGATTTACCATCTCGGAGGTATTGGGATGTATTTTGGGCCTAATGACCTACAACTTAACCGAGGCGAGACCATTCACGATACGGCAAAGGTGCTTTCGAGGTATTTGGACGGAATAATGATCAGGACTTTCAAGCATGAAGATGTAGAAGGGCTGGCGAAATACGGTTCGATTCCTGTTATTAATGGGTTAACCGACCTGCTGCACCCTTGTCAGGCTATGACTGATTTGTTCACCATTCTTGAGAAAAGGAGAACACTCCGCGGACTGAAACTGGCTTTCATTGGCGACGGTAACAATGTGGCGCACTCACTTCTGAACGGCTGTTCAAAAGTTGGTATGGATATTACCGTTGCTTCCCCGAAAGGGTATGAGCCTCTTGGTTGGATAGTTGAAGACGCACGGAAAAATGCGGCTTATATGGGTTCGAAGGTCGAGATAATAAACGATCCAGTTGAAGCATGCAAAGGTGCGGATATAATCTACACGGATGTTTGGGCGAGCATGGGTCAGGAAAAAGAAGCGGCTGAGAAAAACGCCCGTTTCGCCGGATTTCAGGTGAACGCAAAATTGGTTGCAAACGCAAAAGATGACTATCTGTTTATGCACTGTTTGCCGGCGCACCGTGAGGAAGAAGTAACAAATGAAGTGGTGGATTCTGCTAATTCTGTTGTTTTCGATGAGGCGGAAAACAGGCTTCATGTGCAAAAAGCCATTATGGCTTTGGTGATGTAGTTTAGTTTGCCTGAAATTACGGGCAGATAAAACAGATCATAAACATTCAAAAGCCACCCGAGGGTGTTCGGGTGGCTTTCATTTTTCAAATTATGGGGTGATTAAGTGCGTAAGAAAAGTGAGGGAAATTCTTTATTTTTGTTGACTGTTTGAAAATACTGGTAGATAGTGAAAAATCAAATCTGTTTTTTAGTTTTTGTGCTTATTATCGGCACTTCAGGGATATTTGCGCAGCAAAACCCGCAATCTGCGCAAAAGGATAAGGTACTTACCGGCAAATTTGAGGAAATTACCCGTTTTGCACTTCGGGATACTTTCGGGTACGGTTTACTCCGTCAGGTTTGTAGTTTTGGTAACCGGCTTTCCGGAAGCGAAACTTTGGTTAAAGTGGAAGATTTTTTCATCGAAAAATTGAAATCGATGGGGCTCGATTCGGTTTACACCCAATCGACAACTACCAACAACTGGAAACGGGGGAGTGTCGGCAGGTTTACACCCGTACAATCTGATGAAAAGTTCACGATTGCTGCCGTAGGTGGTTCGGTTGGCACCAACGGTGTAATCAAAACCAAAGTTATTGAAGTTGCCGGTTTCGATGACCTCGAAGCTAAAAAAGATCAGGTGAAGGGGAAAATTGTTTTCTACAATTTTGCATTTCCGCAGGATGTTTATGATTCTTTCGAATCCTACGGCCCCACCGGTGCTTACCGCTGGATGGGTGCGATTAGAGCGGCAAAATACGGTGCTGTGGGTGTGCTTATTCGCTCAGTTGCTTCCAATTTCGACGATGTTCCGCACACAGGTTCACTGGGTTACTTTGACTCAATTCCGAAGATACCGGCTGCAGCACTTGGCGTAATCAGTGCCGTTAAATTGAGCAAATTCTTAAGCGATCCCAAAAACCATAACTCAGATTTTGAGTTTGAAATGGACTGTCGCACGGAAGAACCGGCAACCGTAAGGAATATTATCGGTGAAATAAAAGGGAGCGAATTTCCGGATGAGGTTATCGTTGTAGGGGGGCACATCGATTCATGGGATGTGGGCGAGGGTGCACACGACGATGGTGCAGGCATAGTTCAGGCGGTAGAGACACTTCACCTTATTAAAAAAGCGGGGATTAAGCCGAAGAGAACGATCCGTGCGGTGCTTTTTGCCAATGAAGAGAACGGTCTTGCCGGCGGCAGATTCTACGGCAAATCTGCAGCCGAAGAGAAAGTTACGCACATTGCAGCAATTGAATCCGACAGGGGAGGCTTTTCACCTCGTGGCTTCAGTGTTGCTTCTTCACCGGAGGTTTTAGGGAAAATTCAGGCATGGCTTCCCTATTTTCTCCGTACAGGGATAGAGTGGATTCAGGAAGGGCGGGATGGCGCAGATGTTTCACAAATTAAGAATTGTTCGGCAATTATTGGGTTTGTTCCCGATAGCCAACGCTATTTCGATATTCATCACTCCGCAAATGATATTTTTAGTGCGGTTAACAACCGCGAGCTTGAGTTAGGGTCAGCAGCAATAACAATTTTAACGGTTTTAATCTCAGAATTTGGTCTCTAAAAAAATAAAACCCGTTTTTCGGAAGATAAACCCATGGAAATCGCTGTCTCGAATGCCCAAAAGCATTTGGACGATTTCTTTTGCTACATTCATCAACCGTGCCGGTTCGATGTTTCTCACCTTTTTGGCAATTTATCTCACCAAATATCAGGGTTACGGCATCGAGTATGCCGGTTATGTTCTGTCTGCTTACGGAATAGGCTCGCTTATTGCAGGACCTATCGTCGGTAAATTAGCGGATAAAGTTGGCAACCTGCCGATAATGAAGCTTTCGTTTCTGTTAAGCGCTCTCGTGCTTTTTCTCTTCCCGTTTTTCCATGAGTTTTGGATGGTTATGGTGCTCACGCTGCTGCTTTCATGGGTGAGTGAGGCGTTCAGACCTGCGAGTTTGGCTTTAACTTCCGAATTGGTGAAACCTGAGGATCGGAAAATTGCTTTTGCGCTTAATCGGTTGGCGATTAATTTGGGGTTTAGCATTGGGCCCCTTTTGGGTGGTTTTTTAATTGTTTTTGACTATCACTGGATGTTCATTTTCGACGGATTAACTTCGTTGATTGCGCTTGGGTTTTTGATGTCAACAAATCTTTCTGAAGAGGAAAATAACAGAAGAAAAGAGACAAGATTGCAGAGCAACCCGAACGAGGGGATTAAGATGAACCCGTTTAAGGATTCCCGGTTGCTATATTATGTGCTTGCGCTTTCGCCGATATACATCGTTTTTCTTTCGCAAATAAGCACCATTTCCCTGTATGTGGTGAACGAACTGAAGTTTTCCGAACCGGTTCTTGGTGCCTTGTTTTTGGTGAACACCATGATGATTATCTTTTTGGAAGTGCCTATAAACAACCTGATGATTAATTGGGAAGACCGCAAGTTGATTTCGCTCGGCGGGTTTTTGACCGGAGTTGGTTTTGGTATGTTCGCTTTTGCTGATAGTTTGCCGCTTTTAGTTCTTTGTGTTGTGGTGATTACGATGGGTGAAATGATTTTTTCGCCCGCTTCTGCGAATTATCTGGCTGAAATTGCACCCTCTAACGCAAAGGGTATGTATATGGGCTTTTTACAGTTAGTGTTTAACATTGCGCTGTTTGTGGGGCCCGCCGCAGGAGCGTTTATGATGGAAGGGTACGGCTCGAAAACGATGTGGATTTCATGCTTCTTTGTTGCACTTGTTGGTGTGCTTTTGATATTGAAAATTCGCACCGGAACAGAGAAACCCGTTGCCCGGGGAACAGTTTAGTTAACAAAAGAACCATCGCATTTTTCTTATCCAATTCCATCTCCCAAAACCCACCGCTGAGGGTACAGCATATTTAAGGAAAGAATTTGAGACATAGAAAAAT
>Ga0232063_1006604_pt1 | contig 26743 bp, 24 predicted proteins | sample LAC_MetaT_7_FD_165509 | JGI IMG/M metagenome (GOLD analysis project Ga0232063, IMG submission 165509) | Metatranscriptome of anaerobic ammonium oxidizing microbial communities from anammox membrane bioreactor (MBR) in UC Berkley... | ecosystem: Engineered > Bioreactor > Anaerobic > Unclassified ... | reverse complement strand
GTTGCCCGTCGTAGCGGACGCGCCACCAACGGTAGCCGTCTACACACTCGGGGCCATTGACTACCCAGACACGTTCGCCCGGGTTGATGGTGGTCACAATGGAGCTGTCCAGTCCCGGCTCGGCACGCAGGTTACTGGGGCGAGAGTCAACATAGGTGACTCGCGCCCAGCTGCGCACTTCAAGCTGCCGGTCAGGAGCGAGCGAGCAGTTATCAGCCGTCGGGGACGAAGTGGCGTTGGGTTGGGGGGTGGGGGTGGGCTGAGGGGTAACACGGGGGGTTGCCGTTTGCGTCGGACGCGGGGTGGCGGTGGCAGCGGCGCTCACGAGTTCGATGTAGTTCGTGCCAGCCACGCCTTGGGCCGTCCACCCGGTCTGGTTCTGGTAACTGACGCGCCACCAAATGATGTCGTCCGCGCAGCGCGGCCCGCCTTCAATCTCAAACAAGTCACCGACAGGAATACTGTCGATAACCCGCGCCGAGATGGTGGGACGTTCGCGGAGGCGGTTGGGACGATCATCGGTGTTGCTCACGCGAGCGATGTCACCGCGATGCAGGTTCAGTGCAGTCATTTCACCGCACTCCAGTGTTTCTTGCGCCTGGACCGGCGCCAGTTGGCTGCAAAACAGCAGCCCCGTCAAGAGAACGAACAGCGGAATCAGAAAGCGCTTCATCAGGTTTCTCCTTGATCGAGTTCCAAGAGCTGCCCGGTTTCCCTTCCTTCTTCACTTGTTAAGTCTCAGAAGGGAGGAAAAGCCGTAGTGGCAAAACTCCCATGGCTGAGATGGTTATATTATATATTATAGGCCTATAATTGTAAATACTCGAGGAAAACTGAGTACTTTTTGTGGGAGAACTGCCAGATCAGCCTCGTCTGGGAGGGGTTTTAGCCCAAGCTAAGGAGTTCACCGTTCCGCTTGATCATGCCCTCCTTCTCCAGGCTGGAAAGGAGCTTTTGGCGCCGGGCCATGTCCACCAGGCCAAACTCTTCCTCGAGCCGCTGCTCCAGCTTCTCTTCAGGCAGGGGCGATTCTCGCAGCAGGTCAAGGATACGACCCCTAAAATACCGGTCGGTCTCTTCAAAACGGATACCCTTTTTCGCCCTGGGAACGGTCGGCAAGCTCGCCAGGTACTCCCGGTAGGTGGTGAATCCCAGAGCCAAAGCCAGTTGTTGAGCCTGGCAGTAATCTTGGATCGGACAACGCTCACACTTGGGGGCCTTGGCCGTACAGACGAGCGCCCCCAAATCCATAATGAGCTGATTCCAGGGGTCTGCTTGACCAGTGGGGATAATCGAGTCTGCCAACTGGAACCACTCTTTTTCTGTCGGAACTTGAGAAGCACTCGCCTCTTTTCCTTCCAGAACCCGCCGCAGGACGCGTTTAACGTTGGTATCTACTACCGCCACCTGGTGACCAAACGCAAATGACAGGACTGCCCTGGCTGTGTACTTACCTAAACCAGGCAACTTGAGGAGCTCTTCTTCGCTGGTGGGCCAGACTCCGGCGTGTTCGTCAGTGATCACTTTGGCAAGTAACCAGAGGAAACGTGCACGACGGTTATATCCCAGCCCTTGCCAGAAAATAATCACTTCAGACAACTGGGCTTTTGCCAGGTCAGCCAACGTCGGCCAGTTTTTCATCCATGCTTGATACTTGGGAAGAACCCGATCGACCTGAGTCTGCTGCAGCATCAACTCCGCCACGACCACGTGGTATGGGTCTCTTCCTAAGTGGGTGGCCAGATAGCTTTGGAAAGCTTTTTCTCTTACTTGTAGCGTGTGGGTTTGTCCGGTAGGCTGCTCTACTTCAACCTCATTCGGTGCAGTTTGTTTTGCCCGCCAGGGCAAGACCCGACCGTGAGCCTGCCACCACTCAAAGAGAGCACGATGAAGCTGAGGAAGACGTTGGTGTAAGGGAAATGTTGCAGCCATTACAGTACAATGGACAGTACTCATGCCAAGCTTTCTTGTCAAACGCTCTAGCGCGGCTGATAACTTATTGCTGTTTCTAGTGACAGCAGCGTCGTCAGTCCTCTTGACGCGCCTTTATCTCTATCTCTTTGACTACCCGCAGATTGGTAGAGGTCAGTTTCACATCGCCCATGCCATCATCGGTGGCGCCTTACTGACGATCAGCTGTCTCCTGCTGTTGTCGTTTCATGGTCGGCGGGTCCGGCAGTTTAGTGCTGTGCTGGCTGGCTGGGGCTTTGGCCTGTTTATCGACGAGATCGGCAAGTTCATCACTCGAGACAATAACTACTTCTATCAGCCTGCACCTGTCATTATCTATCTGTGTTTCATCATCTTTTTCTTTATCTATCGCCGACTTGACCGCTATACGCCCAAGGATGCTCGTGAACTTTCTTATGACCTGATTGAGAAACTGGAAGACTTGGCAGACAACCGTTTCTTCCAACAGAACCGAGTCGCTATCGAAAACACTATTTCCAAGATTCTCCACATCCAGCGCAAAAGCCACAACTACTTTGCCCACGGAGTAATGCAGCTGTTGGCAGCCGTGCCTGTCTGGGAAAATCCCCGACCTCATCGTATCTATAAAAACTTGAGTACCTCCTGGAAGTGGCTGGATGACTTTGCGGCAGAGCGACGGCCAGTTTTTTACTTTTTAATCGGAATTTTCGTGGTCTATGTGGGACTGACATTCTGGACGATGACAGCCTTCTTGTATCGCCTGCATCGGGATACGCTTGATCCTGTCCGGTATGGGCTGCTGACTCAGACAGATTGGTTTGTCTATGTGGCCGAGCTAAGTTCGCAGTTTGTGTCGGCGCTGTGGATGTGTCAGGGCTTCTGGCGACTGCTCCGCCGCCAACGGCGGCGGGCACTCATTCTGTTTAAGAACGGATTGGCAATCAATATTTTGGTGACGCACGTTTTTGCTTTCTATATCGAGCAGTTCTCGGCAGCCATCAGCTTAATGATCATGCTGGTCTTGTTTGTGCTGGTAGAAAATATCCTTGAAGAAAATGAGAGTGAGTGACGCTCTTTAGTTCAAAATAAACTGCGCCATCTCATTTGCCACCCGCCTAGTTTCTTTGGTGTAGGTAAACGAGGTAGTCTCGGTAATACCGTACTGTTCAAAATGGCTGATCTCTTCATTAAAGAAGGGCTTCAGATCGATTGCGCGTCCGGCCTTCCGAGCCGCTGTCTGGACGTCTTTCGCCAAGTGAGTTGTTCCGGAGTCCATTCCCACTACTTTTTTGGCTCGTAAAAGCTGTCGCGCCAGCTGCTCCAAGTTGCCTCCGATCACTTCTACTTGATGCCCGAGCTTTTCGGCAATATTAATGACTGCCTGGCAGTACGCCGGATGAGAGACCCCCATCACAACTCCCAGCTTTTGATCCCTGGGCAACTGGTCAAGAATCACCTCCCACATCCGAGGATCAAGGGCTTTGTATGACTGAAAATTCTTCTCGTCCGGGAACTCTTTGGCATCCGGAATAATAATCAGATCTAAGTCTTGGGGAACTGCATCTACCTCTTCTTTGGACAAAGAAACCAAAGAAGTATCCCGGATATCTTCCGTCGTCGTGGGAACACCGAGTGACTGGGTCACAAATCCAGCGGTGTAACTGAGGGTGTTAAACTTCCCCATCTGGTGTTGCACCGGTGCAAACGGTTCCGGAAATGATCTGGGAGGGTCAGTAATATCCGGGGTAGAAAAATCTTCCAGCTCAACGGCCTGATTTTCTTTGATTTTTCTTTTTACGATCTCTCTATTGGCTTGAGGATCCCCTTCACACCAGCGATCCACATCCCGAATATTGCCCCCACCACCCAGGAACTTTAAGACCATCGTCTGGTCGTCAGCCAGAAACTGTTGAGGAACTTTGTCAACAAGTTGGAGATTGGGAAGTTCACGCTGAAGGCTTTCAGCAAATGGTAACAGCGCTGGCGGCACCTGACAGACGACTTCTTTGCCGGTTTTACGAGCGAGGTTAATGGCAAAGCGAGCCTCGATAATAGAGTCACCCAGTCCCCAGACTCCCATGACCACGATCACTCGGGAGCTTTGGGCAAACTTGTCAGCCATCTGGCTGTACTTGGCTTCTTTTTGAGGTGCCAAGTGGTAGACAGTGGCGCGGTCTTGTTGCCACTCCATACGTGGCAGTAAAAGATCAAGCTGTTTGAGATGTTCCGATGGCTGCTCAGGAACTACAGGTGTCTCACGAGTATCTTTATCGTTCATGGGCTATTTCTCACGCTGCGGCCTCAGTCATGGCAATCAGCTCTTTGAGCCTTTCCAGGGCAGTCGTTTGTAAAAATTGTTGGACAGCATTCATGTCGAGCGAGCCGTCCTCTTTTTTCTGTTCGCTGATCTCTTGCCAGACAGAACGTCCTGCGGCAAATCCCTTGCAGCCGTTCTCCAGCGAAACTTTCAGCGCTTCTTTAAACTCGTCATAATGAAGACCCCTCGAAAGCAAGATCCATGGAACATCCAGCTCGGCAGTGATGGTGGCACAGGACAGAGCATCACCCGGATACTGGATCTTCAGAATGTCACAGTGGGGCTGAAACTCCTGGCAGGTTTGCAGCTGTGCTTCCGCAAACTCGGCTTGGGTCAGCTCGGCTTTGGGATTAGGCGAAAAAATGACCGGCTCGACCAAGAAGGCGACGCCCTCTTTGCGACAAGACTCACCCAGCTCCATGACTAGTTTCAGTTTTTGCTCGGCGTTCTGTTCCTGGGGGTGATAGTAGATAAGTAGCTTGGCCACGGCAAAGTTGTTTTTGACTCCCTCCACGCCCCAGTTGGGCATCAAAACAGGAACCGCGGTTTTTTCGTCGTTATACCCCGAGCTCTCCAGAGTCATGATCAGCCCGCAGTGCTCTGCTTTGTACTCGACAGCCGGAAAACCGTACTCAGGATCAACCAACACGCCCGAACAGAACGGTGAAAACGTCTGCATGAAGAGGATCTTCAGTTGTGTCAGCGTCTTCTTGCCTGCAGCCGTCTGCAGATCCAGCCCCAGAGTCGTCGCTAGTGACCCCCGGTGGTCAAACGGCGCAATCGTGTACATGCCGGAGGCTGTTTGAATTGAAGAAAGTGTCACCGGTTCAGTATACCTGTCTGACAGAATGAAGCCTAGACAAATTAGGGAGAAAGTTCAGATAAACTTCATAAATAGGCTCGTTATTGCCTGCTCGAGGCACAGTAATATTGACCTGTGCCGGGGGTAACAAAGTTACACTTCATGCTGTTTGGATTACCTCCCCAATCTGATCCTGTATAGCCAGAGCAGTTTCCCTTCCCGTTCTCAAGTCTCGCTAAAACGCAAAACCGTGTTTGGGGGTTAGCAGCACCCGTCCTATTTTGATCGATACTTACGACTCTGTAGTTGTATGTTGCAGTGTTGAGAACATCAGTAGGAAGTGAACCAGAAGGAAAATAGATGCCTAGCTCTGCTTTTCGAGTTGCATCATTCCAAGTAGAACTGCTGTAGGAATTCGCATCAACTGCCGACGCATAGTTGCCAGTATCTTGATACCTTTGCTCTTGTGCTTTTGCAATCGCATCCACGTCTGCCCGACGTTTGGCATCCCGAGCAGATTTTTGAACGTTGGAAAAGGCCACAATTCCAGCAGCCATAAGTATTCCAATAATGGCAACTGTCACCATCAGTTCAATTAAGGTAAATCCTAAAAGACGAAATGCGACGAGCGCGCGCGACGAGGTGTGTTGCTCAACAGTCTTATCATATCATTCTTTAGATTGCTCTGTCAACCTTTTTTATTAATAGACTCAAACGTTACCAAGTCAGACCTCTCTCACTCTTTTCAGTATAACAAAAAAGCCAGCTTGTTCAGCTGGCCTTTCCTTTTTTCATTCAAACACTGCGAGCAGTTTATCTACGGAAGCCACCATCGCGGCGTGGAGGACGACCTCCTCGGTCACCTCGATCTCCACCACGGCCACCGCGGAATGACGGACGACCACCTCGGAAACCGCCGTCGCGGCCACCTTCTCTACCACGCTCGTGACCACCATGACCTCGATCACCACCACCATTTCGGCGGCCCTCTGCGGCAGCAGCCTCTTGTTCAGGGGTGAGCATGGTTAACTTAATCTTGCCGTCTTCCTGGATCTCACTGACCCGGACGTGGACGACGTCACCCATCTTGACGATGTCGTTGGCATCGTGGACGTATTCGGTGGACATCGCAGACACGTGGACGAGGCCATCTTTGCCTGGCGCAATGTTGACAAAGGCACCATAGCTTTCGATCCGAACGACCGGTCCATCGAACTCGTCACCAACTACAATCGGCCGCATCATGCTGCTGATGTAGTTGTAGGCATGATCAAGTTTTTCTTGGTCACTCGAGCCGATGTTGACTAAACCAACACCGCGCTCCAGGTCTTCGTCGACGTCAATTTGAGCACCGGTCATCTCGATGATGGCTTTGATATTCTTGCCTCCCGGACCGATCAGCTCACCGATTCTGTCTTGTGGAATGACCAGCTGACGAATCTTGGGTGCCAATGGTGAGAGCTGAGGACGGGGCTCAGCGATGGTTTCCATCATCTTGCCCATGATGTGCATCCGGCCTTCCCGAGCTTGGAGCAAGGCTTGGCGCATCACTTCGGCAGGGATACCTTTGATCTTGATGTCCATCTGCAGCGCAGTCACACCTTCTTCCGTTCCCGCCACTTTGAAGTCCATGTCACCGATGTGGTCTTCCAGACCTTGAATATCGGACAGAACAACGTACTTGCCGTTGCCGTCAGTCATCAAGCCCATGGCGATACCAGCGACTGGACGTTTGATCGGGACACCAGCAGCCATCAACGACATGGTTGAGCCACAGACAGAAGCCTGGGACGTCGAACCATTGGAGCTGACGACTTCAGAAACCACTTGAATGGTGTATGGGAACTCTTCCTGGCTGGGGACGACTGCCAGCAGAGCACGCTCTGCCAAAGCACCATGTCCGACTTCGCGGCGCTTGGGTGAACCGACGCGACCAGCTTCACCGGAAGCATAGGGTGGCATGTTGTAGTGATGAATGTAGTGACGAGTCTCCTCACCTTCCATGCTCTCGATCAACTGACCAAGGGCTGGAGAGCCGAGGGTCGTCACAGAAACCACTTGGGTGGCACCACGTTTAAACATGGCTGAACCATGGGTACCTGGGAAGAGGTCAACTTCACACCAAATCGGCCGAATCTCGGTGGTTTTACGACCATCGGGACGGACACCCTCTTCCACGATCATCCGGCGACCTTCGTCGACCATTAAGTCATGGAAGATGCTGCTGAGTGCCTTGGCGTTTGCCAACGGATTCTCCAGCGCAGCTGCTTTTTCTTCCTCGGAAGCGTCCTCTGCAGGAGCGTGCTCGGCAACGATGCCTGCTACAAACTCATCAAGACCAGTTGGCTTCAAAACACCTTCCAGCTGGATCATTTCCTGAATCTTGGGACGGTACTTGGAAAGCAGCTCGAGTTTAACATCGGCATAGATGTCTTCGGTCGCTGCAGGCAGCAGCTCGACTTTCTTAGGCTTGCCGATCTCTTCACCGATCTTGGCGATCTGGCCACAGAGCTGTTTCAGCTCTGCTTGGGCTTTATCGAAAGCAGTCAGGATCACGTCCTCGCTGACTTCTTTAGCACCAGCCTCGACCATAACGATAGCATCAGTGGTTCCGGAAACGATCAAGTCCATATCCATACCGGCTCGCTCATCATCAGTTGGGTTGAAGATGTAGCGATCTTCGGCTTTGTTGTAACCAATCCGCAGACCAGTCACTGGCCCGTCAAACGGCACTTCAGAGATCTGAAGAGCCACCGCAGTCGCCATCATGCCGAGCATGTCAGCGTCGTTCTGCTTGTCAGTAGAGAACACAGTCACGATGATCTGAACTTCGTTGGTCAGTCCCTCCGGAAACATCGGGCGCATAGTCCGGTCGATCACACGACCTTTTAAGATCGCGTCATCACTCGGACGGCCTTCACGTTTGACCCAGCGGGAACCCTTGATCACACCACCGGCAAAAAGCTTCTCGACGTACTCCACGGAGAGTGGAAAGTAGCCGAGGTCAACTTTTCGACCGAGGGCGACCGTCGCTAAGACGACAGTTCCACCACAGCTAGCAGTGACGGCAGCAGAAGCCTGCTCCGAAAACTTACCGACCTCGATCGTGATGGTTTTATCACCGACCTTGAGGTCCTTTTTATACGTGTTGCCATATGTAGGGTATGACATACACTCCTTTCACACCGGGGAAAGAAATTCGAGTACTCTGGAGAACTAGCGAAGCGCGAGTTGGGGCAGGCGTTCACTGTTTCTCTTGAATCCTCAATTCTTCACCCCAGAAAATAACTACGGAAAACGTCTAACTAATGATTTTTGTTTCCGTTAAGAGCCTATTCTACCATCTTTTTCTCGAAATTACCCCGGAAAAGCCCTACCCAGAGGACGAGCAAGAACGGCGTCAGCAGCACGATAACCTGAAGTGAAGAAGGCTTCAGGAAGGGTTCTGTTACCTTGTTGAGGGTAAAAGTGGCCAAAGAAGCTGGCTCCTTCAACAGCTCGGACTTATTGGTCAAGTAGAGGGTGCGGAACTCGGCGTCGCTGGCGTCGATCTCTAGAGAGCGAGCCGGATCCGGAACGACGATCTGGTACTCTACTGCATAGCGCTTCCCTTTTGAGTCCGGAATGACCGGAAAACCAAAGGGGTGATAGCGGCTCTCACCGATCTCGTGGACTTTGTAGCGGGTGCTGGCGAGCAGTTGGTTGTTTTCGTCGAGGAGACGGATTTCAAGTTCGCCCGGAACGCTGCTGGCGTTGGTTCCGTGCTCACCTTTGACTTCTTTGGACTTCAGCGAAGTTGTGATTGTCCCCAGGTTATTGGCGTCGGCGGTGAACTCAAACCGAGTCGGCTGTTCCGTGATCTGGATGTACTTAGGGGCTGAACTGATCCAGCTGACTGGCTCAGTACTCTTGGGAATTGATTGGGTGAAAAAAGCCGAGAGCGAGCGGTAGCCGATATAGATATAGGCAATAGAGAAAACGGTGAGGGCAACAATCGCCCGCTTGGTAACAGTCGGTGAGTAGCGGGCAAAGATCTCTTTTTCCTTCTTTTTCTCGATGACGTTGGCTTCTTTGGGATCTGTTGCAAAGGGAACAACTTTGGCCTTCTTGAGGTTAAAGTACGGCTGTTCGATCAGTTTGAACAGAATCACCGACAACACAATGGAACAGGCAAAGGAGGCAACGGTGACCAAGAACGCCTCGAGCAGCGTGGCTGGCTCGTGGCCACGGGTAGTCATTTCGATAATCACTGAGTGCGTCAGGTAGAGTGAGTAGCTGTACTTACCCATGAAGATCAGAGCTTTGGACTCTAGGAACTTGCCAAAGGCGCCTGGCAGTAGCGCTACGTAGATGACAGCCATAATCGGGAATGCCCAGATCAGTTGTACCCAGGGGTGGTAGAACTCAGGGATGGATGAGTAAACTAAAACGCTACAGAGTAGGACAGCCAGGCACGCTAAAATGGATATAGGGTGGGTGACAGCTGGCACCCTCTTCAACAGATTCTCCCGCCAGGTCTCTTTTTTTCTCAAGATGAGCGCCAGCAAGATCCCAACAATGAAGTAGATTGCCAGGTGGATCTGCATGATACTGAAGCCCAGCACTCTCTGGAAAACGAGCTTGAGCCCGAATAAAAACGGCAACACCGCGATCAGTATTGCGATATTGAGTACAGTTGACCTTTTGCGAAGAATTGCTCCCACCAAAGGAATAAGAAAAATTGGATATAACAAGTAAAAACTGGTTTCAGTGATCAAGCTCCAGTACACTCCATCTAGTTGAGCAATATACTGGCCGAAAGGTAGAGTCAACGTCGCGTTGACGGCAGTCGTCGCCAACATCTGGGCTGTTTGACTCCAGTTCAGATAGAAAACCGCCGGCGGAACGCGAAGAAGGAAGAAAACGTACCAGGCTGCGACGCCAACCTGTGCCAACAGGAATGCCAAGAAGGCAGCTTTTCCCAGATTAAAACGAGGTGGGAGCGATTGTTGGACTTTGACTCCAAGCTCCCAGATCACTCGTCCAGCCACAGCTACCCCTAGAATCACTGGCAGCGCATAGACTGGATACCAGAGTGGATTAAGACTCATCTCGATCCGAGTAGCTTCAGGTAAGAAAAACTTAAAGCTGCGGATAATTGCCAGACTCACGACCATCACCAGGAATGGTGGAAAGACACGCGCGTATCTTTTGGCCCAGAAACCGACTGCAGAGTTGGGCTGTGGGGTACAGCCAGGTCATCAGAAAACCACTTAACAGGAACAGTAAGCTGACGCCGGTTTTGCCATTGGCAAGCAAGATCGTCCACAAGGGATGCAGAAACTCCGGCAAGCTGTACAACACCCCGAGCGGAATGTGTGTCAGGATGACCAGAATAATTGCTAACCCACGAACACCGTCCAAAGCAACAAGTCGCTGGGTAGGCTGTGTGGATGTCATCAACACACTATACAACAAAAATCCCCCGACGGCGGTGAGGCAAGTCGAGGGATTCCAGTTTTTAAGTCAAAAAGGTTTTCTGTCCTTACTTGGACAAGCCCAGTCGGTCGATCAGCTTGCGGTAACGCTCCTCACTCTTGGAAAGCAAGAAGTTGAGCAAACGGCGGCGCTTGGCCACCTGTTTCAAAAGACCACGCCGGGAGTGATTGTCTTTTTTGTGTTTCTTCAAGTGTTCAGTCAGCTCATTGATTGAAAAGGTCAATAAGGCTACCTGGACCTCTGGAGAGCCAGTATCGCCCTCAAACAGGGCAAAATCCTTGATAATCTGTGCTTTGGTTTGGGTGTTCAAAGCCATAGTATCTTTCCCTTTACTGGCGAGCCTTTTCTCGAGTAGGGCGGCTTTTGACGCCTACTACAGCAAGCCAGAAAAGTAACTATTTATATTGAGGAGTGCATTATACCAGATGTGAGTTTACTCTTCCACCTTATAAGCAACTAACCTGTCGCCAACTTGGAAGTCTTCCTTCTTTTTCTTGAAGGTGATACCAAACTCATTCTTAGCTTTAACTGAATCAATCTGCTCTTTGCCATGCATCAAGCTCTTGATTTCCGGGTTAGAGACGATCTGGTCGCCACGCTTGAGGTGCAGAAGATCGGTCTTCTTCATCTCACCGGTGATCATCCGGCAACCCGCGATTCGCTCGCCTTTGATCTCAAAGAGCTGCAGAACTTCTGCCTCACCCGTCACCACCTCATCGATGGTAGGCTCGATTAGCTTGAGCATCTGTTTCTGCAAGTCCTCAAGCATCTTATAGATGACGTCATACTGTTTGAGCTTGACGCCTGCAGTGCGGGCTTTTTCCTCGATTTGGCGGCTGACTTTGGTATGGAAAGCATAGATAGTCGCACCGGTCGTCTCAGCAAAGTCGACGTCATCTTCAGTCACCTCACCCACTCCGGAGCGAAGCAGCTCCATGGCCTCTGGGTCGAGATTCTGCTCGATGGCCTCAAGAGTACCTTGAACGTCGGCGCGGAGAATCAATTTCAGTTTGGGCCGCTCGTCAAACAGGGCTGCAAACTCGTCTACTTCTTCTTCATGTTTCTTGGTTGTTAAGTCAGTTGGTAACTCAGCGGGTACTTTGCCTTTTTCAAAGACGTAGGCACCTACTGGCGGAACATCGGTAAAGCCAATGATCTCTGCTGGTGATCCAGGCTGGACAGCTTGGAGTGGCTTGCGGTTCTCGTCCACTAACTGACGAACGCGGCCTTCAATCAGCTGAGCTGCTTCTGCTTCTTCTCCACCTTGGGCAGTGGGAGCAACGATGTCTTGGCGTGGTTTGAGGGTACCTTCCTGAACGATGATCGTGGCAACAGGACCGCGGCTTTTGTCTTTGGTTGACTCGATCACAACGGCCCGCAGATCTGCATCCGGATCAGCTTTATAGTCGTGCAGCTCGGCAGTGACTTGGATCAGTTCCAAGAGCTGATCGACGTTCTGGCCAGTTTTGGCAGACAGTTCAACCACATCCACGTCTCCACCGTAACCGGTGACCAGGATGCCTTCTTCGGCAAGCTGAGACTTGGCCATGTCTGGGAAGACGTTCGGCAAGTCAATCTTGTTGATGGCGACGATGACCGGGACGTTGGCTTCTTTGATGTGGCGGATGGCTTCGACAGTTTGGGGTTTGACGCCATCATTGGCGGCAACGACCAGAACGATAAGGTCGGTGACGCGCGCGCCCCGCGCGCGCATCTTGTTGAACGCAGCATGGCCAGGGGTATCAATAAAGGTAATCTTCTTGCCCTTAAACTCGATCTGATAAGCACCGATATGCTGAGTGATTCCACCGGCTTCCCGGGCCACCACGTGGGCTTTGCGGATGTAGTCTAACAGAGAGGTCTTGCCATGATCGACGTGACCCATGATTGTGACAATTGGTGGTCGAGTTTGAATAGCCATTCTTTAGATGCTTTCTCAGCGTTTCCGCCGTTTGGTTTTAGCTGCCCTTCTGGGCATCACTGCGAGCATGGAGTTCCTCACGCTCTGCCATCTCCTGCTCGAAGGCAGCGACTTTTGCTAACAACTCTTTCTTCTGATCGTCAGGAATCTCTTCCATGTCTGTCCAGCGATTCTTGAACCGAGCCAAATCTGACAAAGTGGTCAACTTGTTTTGGATCAGAATAGTCCGGACTTCAGGAGTAATGAACTCGTAGCTGTCGATCTCGTACTCTTCCAAACCAGTTGCATGAGACTGAACGTCGCCAGTGGCAGACTTGATAGTGATCTTGTAGCCAGTGAGCTTGGCTGCCAGACGGACGTTCTGTCCACCGCGGCCAATCGCCAGAGAAAGCTGGTCATCTGGAGCAGTCACGATGACTACCTTATCGTCTTCATTGATCTCAATCTGCAGATTCTCAGCTGGAGCCAATGCAGCTCGCAAGTAGTCGACTTTGTTCTCAGAGAACGGAATGATGTCGATCTTCTCGTTGTTTAGCTCACGGATCACTTCTTGAACGCGGACACCGCGCTGGCCGACACAAGAGCCGACCGGGTCGACACCGTCTTGGGTCGACTGAACTGCCAGCTTGGTGCGTACACCAGCTTCACGGGCGATGTTGACGATCTTGACGGCACCTGAAGCGACTTCTGGCACTTCCCGCTCAAAGAGTTTGGCTACCAGCTCTTTAGCAGCGCGAGAGACGATGATGGCTTTGCCCTTGTGGGTCTCGCGAATCTCTTTAATCAAGACAGTCACGCGGTTGTTCAGACGATAGAACTCGCCGCGCATCTGCTCTTCCGGAGGCATGATACCTTGGCCACGACCGATGTCGAGGACAACGGTCTTGCCGTCCATGCGGAGCACCTGGGCGGAGACGATCTCGCCAAGTTTCCCCGAATAATCAGACAGGATCTGATCTTTCTCGGACTCACGGATTCTCTGGAGAATGACCTGCTTGGCGGTTTGGGCGGCAATCCGACCAAAGCCAGCCGGCGTGACGTCCTCGCCTTTTTTGTCGTCCCACTTCAAAGCTTCACCAGTTTCCTCGTCTTTTTCCAGGACCGGGAACTTGATGATCTTGGACTCACCGGTATCTGGATCGACAGTAGCAGTGTAGTGCCACTCCTCGTCCAGAGGGCCGAACTGTTTGCGGAAGGCCGAAACCAACGCCTGGCGAATACCATCCAGGATGGACTCCGGAGTAATTCCTCGTTCGTTGGCAATCTGGGCGATTGCGGCGGCAAACTCTGTTCTGGCGACCTTAGCGGCTGTCATATCTTTCCTTTTGTAAGTGCTGATCTAGCGTATTTATAAAAAAAGGACAGCGGGGGCAGTCCTTCTCGAATAGGGTGATTATACCCCTGTTTGGGGCAAAAGCCAAGGGAAGATGAACACGAAGAACACGAGCTGTTTCCTACAAACTTGTAATTATTATAATTACTACAATTGTGGTAATCTTTGAATTCTTTTACTGAAACTGCACTGTGGAAAGAATTCCTTTAAGAATGGGGTCTGTTTAGGCAATCTCAAGCACCATCTCCTTCTTCCTAAAATTAAACTCCACCTTGTGATGGTCGAAAAACCCCCTTTGTCCCAAAATAATCGGCAGCTGTTTGGGCAAGTGCTCCGAAATGTAAAACTCGCAGCGATAGGCTCGCCGGCAGACATACAGCTTCATCTCTACCCGATAGGCAGTGAACTGGCCGTCGTTAGCGGTAGTGAAAACTTGCGCCCGTGCCTTGCTCAGCTCAATTCCCAGATAGTCCGCAATTTCTCTCGAACAAAAACACACTTCTGCCCCCGAGTCTACCAACGCCACTACCGGCTTCGAGAGTTGCCGCTCAGCGCCTCGAGTCCCCAAGCGAACCATAATCCAAGGCAGGTAGACGCCGCGTTGAGGTTGGAAGTACGGATAGGTAAAGCTACTCATGGAGGAAGATTGTTAACAGACTACTGTACTCCTCAGCAACAGGCACGATGACTACTTTTTTCTTAAGTTTCTCGACTTTCTTGGCGAGCTCTTCAAAAGTTTTGGCTGACTCGACCACATTGTTGTCTTCATCAATTGCGATCCAGCCTTCATCTTGTTCTTTGAGTGGTTCGGAGATATCTCTGCCTGGCATTACGCTGATTTTACCGCAGTCTTAGAGCTCTAGATGACGAACTTGGGAAAACCCCGTTGAAGAAGGTGGCGTATCTTGTTCAGCAGGAGAGTTATCGATTGTTTGTGTTCTGGAAAGAAGAAGCTTGAGAACAAGGACGATATAAAGCAGAAGAAAAACAGCGACAATCAGTGTCAACGGCAGGTGAAGATACAGCTGCCCACTTGGGTCATGATAAAGCATGATGCCCGCTTCACTCGACACGTTTGCCCTTTCACTTTTGTTCGTCTGTCGGTCTGCTTACTCCGCGTCTCGCAGCTGTTCAATCAGTTTTTTCTGCTCGCGGCTGAGCTTTTCCGGTACAGTCACAATCAATCGAACATAGAGATCACCGCGGCCACTGCCTTGAATGCGCTTGACGCCCTCGTTGCGGAGCCGGATCAGCGTGTGTGACTGCGTCCCCGGTCGGACCTTTAGCTTGAGTGTACCATCTAAAGTACGGACGTTCACTTCTCCGCCAAGAGCGGCTGTTGAGAACGAAATGCGCTGGTCCACATACAGATCGTTGCCTTCACGTTTGAAGTACTCATCTGGCCGGACATTTAGGCTCAGCTCAAACTCATCAAAACGGAGGCGAGTCCCATCATCAGCGCCGGCTGGAATCTTGATGGTACGCTTCTTCCCTTCGATCTCGACTTCTTTCTCAACACCATTAACGGCGTCCATAAAGCTGATCGTCAGCGAATAACGCGGGCGGCGACGGACATTGCCGGCAAAACCACCTCCGAAAAAGCTCTCAAAGATCTCAAACGGATCGTTAAAGTCCATGCCTTCAAAGGGGTTGCCACCGCTGGTTTGATATGACCAAGTGAATGGCCCCTGTCTAAAGCCGCCGGCAAATGGATTACCGCCCATGCCGCTAGCCGGATCAAAGGCTGCGTGACCAAACTGGTCGTACGCCTGGCGTTTCTTTTCGTCAGACAAAATCTGATACGCTTCGTTGATCTCTTTGAACTTCTCCTCCGCGTCCTTTTCTTTGTTGCGGTCAGGGTGGTACTTGAGCGCCATTTTGCGATAGGCAGACTTAATCTCGGCTGCCGTGGCGTCTTTTTTCAGACCAAGGATCTCGTAGTAGTCGCGTTGTGTGACCATAGTTATCTCTTATCCCACTCTGGTAAGTACTCAAACTGTCGAGCAAACTCCGGCATATCTTTGACCCGATCTCGACCGATTGTTTCAATCTCCATCAGTTGAAAGTCATTGGCCTCGTTGCCATTCTGATCGGGTGATTTTAACAGCTGAGAAAATAATAGTGCATCACGGGGACTGTAGCGTACCAGCAGGATGTACTGATTACTTTGCTGGTCATAGGAGTAGAAAACCTGATGGGTATCTTGGATCTGCCTGAAGAACGAAGGTTCAAGCTGAGCAATCTCTTCAACGGAGTGCGGGCAGTTTACCTGCTGCGGATCAATGATGCAGGTATTCTTGACCATAGCGTGTATATGGTGCGCTGCACCTCCTCCATCGTCCCAGCTTGCTTCCGTAATCACCCCAAGCAAAGCTGCCAAACATGTAACCACATAGATCATGATTGAAGCTGTCTGAATTACTGCTCGTCGCTCCGGGAAACAGCGAGCGGCAACTCTGCCCAACCAATAGATCGGCGCGACGACTCCCACCGTCACAAAGGCGAACAAACCAAAAAGGAGACCTGCAATCGGAAATCTTACTACCATTAGAGACAGGGCTAACAAGGACTGGCTCGTTAATACTTCTGCCATCAACAAACCGATCGTCGACAGCAGGTAGACAGAGAGTACTGCAAGTCCAATTGCCAGAGCGCCCAAAGCTACAGGTGGAAGAATCGCTGGTTTTTTTGACTGAATGTGGGAACTGGTTCGTCGGGAAAATGAGTTCAACACCAGCTGGAGCAAGGCCTTACCAATCACCGCCCACGTTAACAACCCGATAAGCGCAATCACCACTGCAGCGGTAAGATACACGCCTATCGGGTAGTTTTGTTCGAAGAAAAAGAATAAAGGCCTGGTAAGTAAGAGTCCGAACTCCTCAAGTTGATCGAAAACTAGAAACGGGAGCTCGGAAGGTGACATTACTTCACCACCTCACCTTCCTCAGCATCTTTCTTGTCGTCAGAGCCTGCCTCAGTGGACTTAGCCTCACTGGCTTCCCCGGCTTCACTCGCCGCTCCAGTGGCTCCACCTGGGGTCTGCTGAGCCTTCATCATGGCTTCTCCGAGCTTTTGGGCTGAAGTCAGGGTCTCCTCGGTTGCCTTATCCAGAGCTTCCTTGGTCGCTGACTCATCACCCGCCAACTCTTTCAACTTCTTGATGTTCTCATTAACGGTATCACGGTCGGCAGCTTCCAGCTTGTCACCGTGATCTTTCATCTGCTTTTCGAGCTCAAAGACGACACTGTTGGCGTGGTTACGGGCCTCGATCAGCTCAACTTTGCGCTTGTCTTCTTCGGCGTGTTTCTCCGCCTCGGTGCGCATCTTCTCGACTTCCTCTTCGGAAAGATTGGTCGAGTTCTGAATTGTGATCTTCTGCTCTTTACCACTGGTTTTGTCTTTGGCAGTCACGTGCAGGATGCCGTTGGAGTCGATGTCAAAGGTGACTTCAACTTGTGGCACGCCGCGAGGCGCAGGTGGGATGCCGTCCAGAATGAAGCGGCCAAGTGATTTGTTGTCAGCCGCCATCTGGCGTTCACCCTGTAAAACGTTGATCTCGACTTGCGTCTGATTGTCGGCTGCGGTCGAGAAGACCTGGGACTTGCTGGTCGGGATAGTAGTATTACGCTCGATCAACGGCGTCCGGATGCCACCAAGTGTTTCCAGACCTAGAGTCAGCGGAGTCACGTCCAATAAGACGACGTCTTTGACGTCACCGGAGATAACACCGGCTTGGACTGCAGCACCGACAGCAACTACCTCGTCCGGGTTCACACCCTTGTGAGGCTCTTTGCCAAAGAACTTCTTCACTTCTTCCTGGACTTTAGGCATGCGAGTCTGGCCACCGACCAGCACGATTTCGCTGATGTCCGATGGCTTGACCTTAGCGTCCTCCATGGCTTTGCGAACGGGCTCGAATGAGCGTTGAATCAAGTCATCGACCAGCTCTTCGAGCTTGGCACGGGTCAAGGTCATGGTCAGGTGGAGAGGTTGGCCGTCGTCGCCTTGGGTGATAAACGGCTGATTAATCTCAGTCTGCTGGGCAGAAGACAGCTCAATCTTGGCTTTCTCGGCAGCATCTTTGATCCGTTGCATAGCTTGCGGATCTTTGGACAGATCTTTGCCGGAGTCTTTCTTGAACTCGGCCAGAATCCACTCGATGATCTTGCTGTCAAAGTCGTCACCACCGAGGAAGGTATCTCCGTTGGTGGATTTGACCTCAAACACGCCGTCACCGATCTCCAGAATTGAGATGTCAAAGGTTCCGCCACCAAGGTCATAGACGGCAATAGTGCCGTTTTGTTTCTTGTCTAAGCCGTAGGCCAAAGCAGCTGCGGTCGGCTCGTTGACGATCCGCTCGACGGTCAAACCGGCAATCTCACCCGCTTGTTTGGTGGCTTGGCGCTGGGCGTCATCAAAGTAGGCCGGCACGGTAATCACCGCACGGGTGATGGACTGACCCAGATAGCTCTCAGCGTCAGCTTTGGCCTTGCCCAGAATCTTGGCGGAAATTTCCTGAGGCGTGTAGGTCTTGTCGCCGACCTTCACCACTGCCATGCCGTCTTTACCTTCGGCAACCTCATAGGCAACGTGTTTGATGGCGTTCTGGACTTTGCCCGACTTCAGCTTCTGGCCCATGAAGCGCTTGACCGAGTTGATCGTCGCTTTTGGATTCAATACCATCTGGCGCTTGGCAGCGTCACCGACGGTGAAGCTGTCGCCTTTAAATGAAACAATAGACGGAAAGGTGTTGCGACCTTCCGCAGTAGGAATTACTTTTGGAGTTCCACCTTCCATCACCGCCACTGCGGAGTTGGTAGTTCCCAGGTCAATTCCAATGATCTTACCTGTTGCCATAAAAACCTCCTGTTTATTCTTTTTCTGGCGCCACGCCGATCACAACTCGAGCGTGACGGATAACTTCGCCGTGAAGAGTGTAGCCTCGCTGGGTGACACCAATCACGACATTTTGTTGTAATGGATCTGAGACGGGTCGTTTGTCCACGACCTCCATTTTATTTTCATCAAAGGGATGTCCCATTGCATCAATTTCCTGGACACCCTGGCCCGCCAGTGCTTGCTGAAACTGCTGGTAAACCATGGTCAGGCCATGATCTTTAAGCTGTTGCTCTGCCAGATGCAAGTGATCCAGCGGCAGCAGGAGCGCCAATACGACGTCTTTTGCAGCTAACTTAACGATCTTGCTTTTTTCTTCCTGTGAACGTCTCACCAGGTTTTGGTAGTCGGCGTAGGCCCGGCGTTCGTCTTCCTGCGCTTTCTGTAGTGCCGCTGCCAGCTCCTCGACCTTGGCGTGCAGCTCTTCAAGCTCTTTCTCCGGCGTGGCTGCTTGATCCGGTGCTGACATTGGTTTGGCGGACGATTTCTTCTGGTCGGTCATGGTTAGATTTCCACTTCATTCTTTTCCAAAATATCGTTAATAAGAGCGCGATAGTACTTCATCATCGGAATAATGTACGGATAGTCAAAGCGATGTGAGCCAATCACTCCAATTCGGCAGTGCAGATCACGGACGTCAAAGTTCATAAAGATGACGCCAATCGGAGCCAGGTATCTGTTCCCCAACTCTTCACCGTAGACTACGCGGATCACGCTCTCGGTAGCGCCTTGATCAAAGATCTCTTCCAAAACCCGAATTTCTTCAATCATGCTCAACACTTGGCGCATCACATTGATGTCATAGAACTCGGGCATCTGCAAGAGGTTGGAGTAGCCGGAGTGGTAGAGTCTGGGGTGATCTGACCGTTCAGCCATGGCAATACCTAATGCATGCGAACGCTCAGCCAACGACTTGACTACCTGATACAGGAGTGAGTCCAGCTCTTTACGGGCATCCCAGACTTTCTCCTTGGCGGAAACCTCATCAGCCACAGACAGCTCTTTTTCCTTCATCAACTCATTGACGTAGAGCTTCATGGCCAACGGGGTCGGCGAACGCCCGGCACTACTGTGGGATTTATTGAGATAGCCCTGTTTGGTGAGATAGACCATCTCATTACGGATGGTAGCTGGAGAAACACCCAGATTGTACTTGCGGTCGATGGTTTCCGAACCAACGGGTTCAGCCGTCGTGATGTACTCTTCAATCACCGCTCGCAGGATGTGAATTTGTCTGGGCGTCAGGTCAATCATAGTTAGCAATCTTATACATTCTCTGCTAAAGTGTCAATGGGTCGAGTCTGATATCTTTTCTGTGGACAGAGAAATGATATATAGTGAACGTATGAGTTTCTTTTCAAAGAATAGACCCTTCTCTCCAGCTATAGTGGTGTTTGTGGCGGGCGTCTTGGTTGCGTGCGGATGGATCTGGGTACTCAATGAGGCAAACGTCCCGTTGAGAATCGAGGCAGCCGTGGCTCCGGTTTCGGTCATTCCTACACCTCATCCTTGAGCCTGGTAAAGCGCTCATGGTACTGTAAATACTATGGCCACGTACCCCTACAGGACCTCCTATACTAAGCGGCAGATTGTTCTTTTTCTTAAGATTTTACCGTTACTGATTCTGGTAGTAGCCGCTGTTGTCGGAATCTCCCAACTCCAGTTTGTCAGGGAGTTTTTTGGTCAGGCTGCTGGGGAGCCAGCCAACATCCAGGTAGATACTCAAGCAGTTCTCGGTCCCATGCCTCGTCCTTGGCGAAACCTTGCTCAAGGCGGTGAAGATCATAATTGGCGAATCGGCGCCCTGGTCCCCTCGGTACGGTCACTCCATCCCCAGTACATCCGGATTGATCACATTTATGACTTTTATGACATCGTCCAAGGATCTCCTGGCAACATTACATTTGACTTTAGTAAGCTCGATCCGCTGCTCGATGACATTATTGCCACTGGAGCTAAACCCTACGTGTCGCTCAGCTACATGCCGCCAGCCATCTCCAGCGGAGATATTCTGGCCAAACCGGTGCGCTGGGAAGACTGGCAGCTGACTGTCCAGAAAACTGTCGAGCACATCAGCGGGACCAGGGGCATCTCCGACGTCTACTATGAAGTCTGGAATGAACCGGATCTGTTCGGCAAGTGGAGTTACTACGGAGATAAAAACTACCTGACACTCTATGACTACGCGGCTCGGGGGGCCACCAGCGCTCGAGGCGTCCGCCCGTTCAAGATTGGTGGACCAGCCATTACCGCGCTGTATAAAAATTGGTTTGACGCGATCATGAAGCACGTGATTGCCACCAACATCCGCTTCGACTTTTTCTCTTGGCACCGCTATAGCCTGGATCTTGATATCTACCGTAAAGATATGTTCGAGGCAACCAACTGGCTCAGCCAGTATCCGCAACTGGAACCTAACGTCGAGCTCCACATCACCGAATGGGGACATGACAGCAATAACCATCCTGGCTATGACACCACCTATGGAGCAGCTCACACAGCCGCCGGAGCGATTGAGATGATTGGAGTGGTCGACCGCGCCTTTGCCTTTGAGATCCAGGATGGTAAAGATCCGGAAGGCAAAGCCAACTGGGGACGTTGGGGCCTGTTTACCCACAAAGACTTTGGTCAGTCGCCCAAACCTCGGTACAACGCCCTCCGTTTGCTGGATCGGATTGGGAGTCAGCGGCTGCAGCTGCTGGGAAAAGGAACTTGGGTGAAAGCGGCAGCGGCGCTGAGTGACGCGGGCAATCCGCAAGTTATTCTGGCTAACTTTGACCGCAGTGGCCGTAACACCGAGAACGTTCCTGTTACTTTCAAGAATATTCAGCCCGGTAACTACACAGTCGTTAAAGAGTTTTTAGGCGGGCGAAAACAAACGGAAGACGTGGCAACCACCTCAGCAGAACTCCAAGTCCACGTGGCCATGCCGGTCAACTCAGTCAGCTTGATTGAGTTGATGCCGAAGTAGGTGACGCGCTTAGACGTCTGTGCTTTTTTCTACCAGAGAAAGGATCTCACGCTTAAACCGCTCTTCCCCAAATGTGCGAGCGTGGGCATGGATTTTTTTCGGATCAAACTTGGCCTCATTTTCTAGGAAGGTATGGACTGCCCGCTCAAGTCCCTGTTCTGAGAGCTCGTCGAAAAAGATGCCTGTGGCGGGTTGCGTTTTGCCGGCATTCCTGAGGTCGATGATTGTTTCTTTTGGCCCACCTGAACGATGAGCAATCACTGGCACGCCATAACCCATCGCCTCCACCGGGACGATCCCGAAATCTTCATCCTCCACCGGGTAAAGTAAAGCTCGCGCTCCGGCGTAGAGCTGACGCAGCTGCTCATCACCGACACTGCCCAAAAACTCAACTGTCTCACCTGCCATTGTCTGCAGTTCTGGCAAGATCTTGCCAGATCCGACTACTTTAAGTGGCAGCTTCAGCTTAGTCGCTACTTGGACGGCTAATTCCGGATGCTTGGCGAATGCTAAACGATTGACGTACAAGAAATATCCGTCTTCCCGCTGCTGTCTGGTACGAGCCGGAAGTTCCTCCGGTACCTGGACTGGTGGATGAATCACGACAGAGTCGCGACGGTAGTACTTTTGAATGCGTTTTTGGACTTCCTGAGAGTTGGCGATAAAGACGTCAACGCCATCTGCCATCCTGACGTCCATGACTCGGCAGATATGGTTAATCACTGTTCCGAACACCTTCACCACTTTGTTCTTCTCCCAGTCCGTCATAGTGGAGTAGCCATAGAGAGAGCGCGGTGGGGTATGGCAGTAGCAGAGATGAACTGCCGGTTTTTTGACTTGAACTGCCTTGGCAAAGTAAGCATTCGAAGAAGAGATGACGACATCATATTCGGACAAGTCTAGAGACCGAAAGGCAGCTGGTGCTAACAGCCGCAATGGCGAAAAGATTTTTTTGATTAAGGGAATCCGCGCCAACCAGGTCTCGTGAATTTTCCAGTCGGCAAAGTTCTGCCAGTGGATACCCATCGCGTCTGGGTCGGTAAACGCGACGTATAGCGGGGCCTGAGGGAAAAGGTCATGGAGTGCTTCCACTACCCGCTCCGCGCCACCGTACTCTCGCAAGAAGTCATGGACGAGTGCGACAGAGGGGTCTGAGTTCCGCTTTGGCATTGATTAGAACAAGGCTCCCTGCACAGCTTGCTCAAACTCGTCGGCAGGAAGTGAGTGCAGCAATGACTTGAAGCCCAGCTCCTCAAAGATCTTTAGTACGTCTTCTTTACGGTACGCGGCTAAGCGGCATTGTTCAAGCTCCAGGGTGATTGGTGACTCTTGGTCGATCTTGGCAAGCCGTTGGCTAAGTAAAGCATCCTCGTGTCCCTCTGCCAACTTTTTTAAGAGGCTCCCTTTCAAGATCGGATGTGTTGAGCTGCCGATCATCAGGTTTTGTTTTTGAATAGTCTGATAAATATTGTCTAGCGTTCCGAACTCTTGCAGGAGCTTAACGGCAGTTTTCTCGCCAATACCCACAATGCCGGGAATGTTATCTGAAGCATCGCCCATCAGCGCTTTGAGATCAACGATCTGATCAGGGCGAACACCCATCTTCTTCACTACACCGGCAGCATCGTACTCTGTATCAATAGTCCGGACCGGCTTTGAGCGTCCTGGCATCCAGACATGAGTTCGGTCACTGACTAGCTGGAAGGCGTCGCGATCACCGGTGACAATGATCGTCCGAACATCGGGTTGTGATCCCACTGGTCGCATCTCCACTTGGCGAACAATCGTCCCGATCAAGTCATCAGCTTCATATCCTGGCAGTTCAAACTGAGGAATATTGAACGCGGTCACTACCTCTTTGATTTTCTCAATCTGGGGCGGAAGCTCGGCAGGCATTTCCTCACGGTTAGCTTTGTAGCCCAGGTACTCGGCATGACGGAAAGTAGGTTTGGCATGATCAAAAGTCACCAAGATGTACTGTGGGTCAAGCTCTTTAATAACGGTCAATAAAATTCGGCAAAATCCGTAGACAGCACTCACTGGCGTCCCATCAGGCGTAGTCAGATCCTGGAATGCGTGAAACGCCCGGTAGATGAGGGCATGACCATCAATCAAGACTAATACTTGCTGTTTCTGGGAGTCGTTCGCCATAGAGATTAGGTTAACAGCTAGGCTGCCTTTGGTACACCCATCAGCTCAACAAACTCATCGGAGTCAATTGTCTCTGTTTCCAGCAGTCGTTCAGAGACTTTATCCAGTTTGTCTTTGTGCTCTGTGATGAGCTCCAGGGCTCGCTGCTCGCCTTGTTTGAGGAACTTGGAAACCTCATCATCGACTTTTTCTTGGAGTCTGTCAGAGATCGTGGCTGGCTCTGAATAAGCCCGTGCATAGTTACTGGTTTCATACTGTGGGCTGAGGGCCATGGCTCCTAGATCACTCATACCATAGTCCATCACCATCGCTCGGGCGATTCGGGTCGCCCGATCAATGTCTGAACTGGCACCAGCAGTTAGCTCGTTGAAGATTAGCTTCTCGGCAGCACGACCACCCAACAGCACGGCAATCTCATCAATCAACTCTGACTTGGTCACTTGGACTTTGTCTTTTTCCGGAGGTGTCAAGGTAAAGCCGAGGGCCATTCCTCGGGACACAATCGAAATACGGTGCACGGGGTCGGAGTACTTGGAGAAGTGCGCGACCAACGCGTGTCCTGCCTCGTGATAAGCGGTCATCTTGCGTTCATGTTCATCATGGAGTCGTTTCTTACTCGGGCCCAGCTTTACTTTCAGCGAGGCTTCCTCGATATCGGCGGCAGTGATCTCGGTGCGATTCTCACGGGCAACTGCGATAGCTGCTTCGTTCAACATGTTTTCCAGATCAGCGCCAGAGAAGCCGACCGTCCGTTTGGCCACTTTTTCCCAGTTCAGTCCGTGCTCGAATGCCTTACCTTTGGCATGAATCTTGAGAATGAACTTGCGCTCCTCAAGGTCTGGCAGGTTGACTTGAACCCGGCGGTCAAAACGGCCCGGACGGACTAAGGCCGGATCAAGCATGTCTCCGCGGTTAGTAGCAGCCATCACGATCACATTGTCGTTTTGCGTAAAGCCATCCATCTCGACCAAAATCTGATTGAGTGTCTGCTCTCGTTCATCATGCCCACCCATGCTACCAAAGCCACGGATACGACCGATGGCGTCAATTTCATCAATAAAAATAATGGAAGGAGCAAGCTTTTTCGCAGTCTGGAATAAGTCGCGGACTCGGGAAGCACCTACGCCTACGAGCATCTCCATAAACTCGGAGCCTGCCATGGATAGGAACTGAACATTGGCTTCGCCGGCCACGGCGCGAGCTAGCAGCGTCTTGCCGGTTCCGGAAGGACCGACCATCAGCACACCTTTAGGAGTTCGCGCACCGACTTTTTTATACTTCTTGGGACTCTTTAAGAAATCGACTACCTCTTCCAGCTCTTTTTTGGCTTCCTCCATACCGCCCACATCAGCAAACTTGATATCCTGCTTGCCTTTGACAAACAGCTTGGCCTTACTCCGGCCAATGCCCATGATGCCATCCTGAGCGCCGCGTGCCTGGCGGAACAGGAAAAGGAACAAGACTGCCATCACCACGATCGGCAAGATATTAATGACCAGCTGGATAAAGACCTCTTGGAGACTCAAGTTCTTGATCTCAACCTGTGCCTGGGTGATGTCGACACTGGCCTTGCTTAGGATATCGACGAGTGAGGAGTTATCTTCTTTGCGGGCAGTCTTGATGGAGGAGTCTTTGTAAAAAACTTTGACGTCCGGACCAGCAACCTCTAAACGATCTACTTTATTCTCCCGAATGTCGTTAATCATCTGGGAAAGATTAATTTTTTCACTGGGGTTCCCGGCAAAGACCGAGTACAAAAATGGCAAGAAAAGAAGCGCGATGAAGACAAACAGCAAACTCCTGTTCATCATCTGGTTCATGTTGAGCTTGAGCTCGAGCTTTTTTTCTTGAGCGTTCTGGTGACTATTCGACATACCGTTGGTAGAGCGATCTTTTTCTTGAGGCTTTTTCGAAGATTGTTTGGGTGATTTTGCAACTGTTTCCATAAAACTTAGGTAGTGTACCATGCGAACGTCGACGCACTCATTGTTTGGCTATTTTAGCAAACCATCTTTCAGAGTGCTAGCGAATAACTGTACCAGGTTCCGCGGTCTCAGGAAGCGGCAAAACGATCGGATGCTCTTGGCCGTCAATCATCCCGTCGGCCATAATCATCATGCCTTGGCTGACTCCCTCGCCCATCTTTCGCTCAGCCAAGTTCACCACGAAAGGGAAACGTTTGCCGACAAACTCCTCGGGTGTGTACCATGCCTGAATTCCTGACAAAATGGTTTTCGTTCCGATCTCCGGTCCAAAATCGACGGTGAACTGCATCAGCTTTTTACTCCAGGTGGGTACCTCAGCAGCAGTCACTAGACCTACCCGTAGATCCAGCTTATCAAAATCTGCATACTCGATCGTTGCTTTCATAACAAAACCTTTCTATTGGAGGAATCCAGTTTGTTAGCTGTATTTTACACAACAAGCTGAAAGGAAGCTGAGCGGACGCGCACGGGCTACCAACTCCTCCGGCTTACTTATTCAGGGCGTTTCTGATGCCGATCGTTTCGTACACTTCCAAAAGCGTCGTACTGGCAAACTGATTGGCTTTCCGTGCTCCCTCAGCAAGGACATCACGAGCAATATCGAGATTTGCTTCTAGCTCTTTACGCTTGGCTCGTGCTGCCGCAAAGTAACGCTGGTGGGCGGCAAACAGCCTTTCCTTGACCTCGACGTCCCCGACTTTGCCTGCACGGTAGCGACTTTTCAGCTCTTCGACTTCTGACTTGTCATCATTCAGCAAGTCGTGATACAGGAAGACGGGATTACCCTCGACAGTTCCGGGGTCAGTGGCTTTCTTTCGATTGGGATCAGTGAAGGAGCTCATGATCTGTTTGCGGATGACAGCTTCATCTTCAAAAATGCCAATCGTATTGCCTAGTGACTTACTCATCTTGCGTTGGCCGTCAGTTCCGACAATCTTGCCGACTTCCCTGGAGATC
>Ga0232063_1145378_pt1 | contig 27576 bp, 26 predicted proteins | sample LAC_MetaT_7_FD_165509 | JGI IMG/M metagenome (GOLD analysis project Ga0232063, IMG submission 165509) | Metatranscriptome of anaerobic ammonium oxidizing microbial communities from anammox membrane bioreactor (MBR) in UC Berkley... | ecosystem: Engineered > Bioreactor > Anaerobic > Unclassified ... | reverse complement strand
TGAAGCGCTCATGCAAGAATTTGGAAAGCCCTTGAACCTGCAATTACTTCTCGGCCTGGTGTTGCAGGCCGTTGCCTACGCAATTGGGGTACCGTCAGGTGAAGCATTGAACTTCGGAGCACTCATCGGCACGAAGGTGGTCCTGAACGAGTTCGTGGCGTATCTGGACATGTCCACGATGATCGCTGAGGGCAAACTTGTGACGGAAAAAGGCATATCCATGGCCACCTTTGCGCTCTGCGGGTTCGCGAATTTCTCCTCGATCGCTATTCAGATAGGGGGTTTAAGCCCCCTGGCGCCTCACAGACGAAAGGATCTCGCGTCTTTGGGCCTCCGGGCCGTTCTTGGAGGGACGCTTGCCACGCTGCTTACGGCCACGATTGCGGGTATCCTGGTAGGAGGGTAACATTGTGCGGGATTCAGAAAAGGAGGCTGCGTATGCGGCGGAATTCGTTGCAGACCGGCTGGGGAGGAAACCCGAGGTTGCATTGATCCTGGGCTCCGGACTAGGCGAGTTCGGCGAAGCCCTTGCCGACGCAAAGGCTCTCAACGCGAAGGATATTCCTCACTATCCCCCTTCCACCGTTCCCGGCCATGCCGGGCGGCTCGTCGCCGGGATTCTCAAAGGGAATGGACGTCAATCCGGGCCTATCCTGGTTTTTCAGGGGCGAACGCACTTCTACGAATCGGGGCGGCTTGACGCTGTGCTCTTTCCCACCCGCCTTGCGCTCGCGTTGGGTGTCACCACACTCCTTGTAACAAACGCCGCCGGCGGGATCAACCGGTCCTTTCGCCCGGGCGACCTCATGCTGATCCGCGACACAATCAATCTGACCTTCCAAAGGATCCCTGTACCCAAGGATGCACGACACAACGCACCCCTGCAGGTCTGCCATCCGCAAGTACGGGAGGCAATCGTGGAGAGTGCTACCCGGGAGGGAATACCGCTCAAGGAAGGGGTCTATTGCTGGGTGAAGGGACCGAGTTACGAGACCGCGGCTGAGATCAACATGCTGGCCACGATCGGGGGCGACGCGGTCGGCATGTCAACGGTACCCGAACTTCTTCTGGCCGCTCTCTCGGGCATCCGCACGGCAGGTGTATCGCTTATTTCAAATCTTGCCACTGGCCGCGGAGGTGGCGTCCTCTCTCATGGGGAAGTCACCGAAACGGCGGCTCGCGTCAAGGCAACCTTCGTCCGGCTTCTGACTTCGACCCTTCTTTCCCTCACATCCCGGCCGGCCTGAGCTGGTACAAGATCACGTAAATCATCACCCCGGTAATCGAAACGTACACCCACAGCGGGTAGGTCCACTTCGCAATCTTTCTGTGCCGTTCGTCGTCCCGCTTCAAGCCTCGACGAAGCGTTATAATCACCAAGGGAACGATCGCTGCCGCGGAGACCGAGTGTGTCCCGAGAATGACAAGGTACACGGTTCGCAGCCATCCCGTTCCCCAGAAAGGTTGTGACCCGAATACCGTGTGATACGTCAGATACGACGCGAGAAAAACGCACGAGATCACGAACGTCCAGATCATGCACGTTCGATGCAAATCGATCCTTCCCTTCTTTATCATCCGGTGGCCCATGATCAAAAGGATGGCGGCGCTGAGATTAAGGAGCGCGTTGAGTGCGGGCAGTGTCGTCGGGCTCATGGCTCGTTCTGCATGGGGGCGCTGGGAGTGCGCTTGTGCACGCGACGGATCGCGACAGTGAGCACAATGATCGTGAAGAGGGACAGGACGAGGAAGGAGGTTCCAAATCCGGGGAGATCCGCTCCTGCACCAGGAGCGAGTCCATAGAGAGCCCTCCTTGTAGCAGCCACGCCATATGTGAGAGGGTTCCATCTCATCACTTCGGCCACCCAGGGGGAGGAGCCGCTTACCGGGAAAAGCGCGCCCGAGAGAAGCCACATTGGCACCAGGAGCAGATTCATGACGGCATGGAAGCCCTGGGTCGAGTCCATCGACCATGCGATGAGAAATCCTAGTGATGACAGCCCGAAGGCGACGACGAGCAGAAGCACGAACGTCAAAACCATCGACCCGGCGGTTGTTGAATCAATCACGGCAGGCGCGGCTGCGAGAAAAACCGCCCCCTGCAATGCAGCAAGGACTGTGATGCCTGCAACTTTACCCAGGACGATCCCCGCGCGGCTGATCGGGGCGACAAGCACCGATTGGAGGAAGCCATCCCTGCGATCTTCGATGATCGAAATGGATGAAAAGATCGACGCAAAGAGCACGACGAGTACGAGGGTTCCCGGATAGAAGTATTCCAGGTAGGTCATGGCCCCCGACGAACCGGGATAATGGAAGGAACGGTTGAGTCCGGATCCGATCACGATCCAAAATAACATCGGAGAAACGATTACAGCAATCATCCGACTGCGTTGACGGACGAATCGAAGAAGCTCGCGCTGAAAGAGAACGCGAATGGCTGTCATGAGTCCCCTCTGGTGGCTTCCGCTGACTCATGGTGAAGCCGATGTCCTGTTCTCTGCAGAAATACGTCCTCCAGGCTTGGTTTCCGGAGAGTCGCCGACTCGATAAGTTCCGGGAAGGAGCGGACGAGTCTGGGCAAAACCTCCGCACCGCCAGGGACGCGCAAGTGCAGTTCTGTGTTGCTCAGAGTGCCGTCGAGCCGGAAGTGCCGGTGGACCTTACGCCGGAGTTTCTGGAGATCCGAAGATTGAAGGACGACGATGTCCCCGCCGAGCTTGCCCTTCAGTTCGCCCGGCGAGCCCATTGCAAGAGCCTCTCCCCTGTCCATGATCAACACCCGGTCACAACGATCCGCTTCATCGGTCAAATGCGTGGTGAGAATTGCGCACATCGGGGCAGAACGGAGAATTCGCCGGAGGAAATACCAGAACTCGAGGCGTGCAGCCGGATCGAGTCCGGTGGACGGTTCGTCGAGCAGAAGCAACCGGGGCTTGTGGAGAATTCCCTTTGCGAGCTCGACCCGTCTTTGAAGACCTCCGGAAAGCTTCTCGACGCGCTCATGCCGGCGATCCCAGAGCCGGAACACCTCAAGGGACTCTTTGATTCTATCTCCAAGAAGGGGTTGTGCAAGCCCGTAGAGAAGACCGTGAAAATGGAGATTTTCCAGCACCGTGAGTTTATCATCGAGGGCGGGGGATTGAAAGACAACCCCCAGATGAGCTCGTGCTTCGCCAGGGTGTTGCGCAACGTCCCATCGGTCCAGAAACACTGAGCCATCCGCGGGCAGGGCCAGCGTTGCGATGATTTTCAGAAGGGTGCTCTTACCGCTTCCGTTCGGTCCCAGAATGGCGACTGCTTCCCCCTCCCTTGCCTCGAGAGATATTCCCCGCAGCACACTCCTGCCCGGATAGGCGAATGTCAACCCACTTACACGGAGAACTGGGGGTGACGGGGGTGCTTGCCTGGATGTCCGTGAACGGATGCGAGGGGTGTGTGAACGTTGCTTCTTCACACTTTGTCAACCGTCATGAGGAAGAAGAGGGACGGGAGGTAAATGAGGGAAGCAAAGAATACCGATCGCGCAATTGCATTAACCCTCGCGGCTTGAGGTTCCGGTTGTCCGCTCTCCTGACGGAAAAGCACACACGGAACGAGAAAGGCCACGCCAAGCACGGCAGCTCCGGCGGCATACATGGGACCGACAACTCCGACCACTGCCAAGGCGAGGCTTGCAGGGATCAGCGCGGCTGCGTGGAGCAATGTCTGAAAACCGGTGCGCGCCCCTGTTGGGTCAACGGCGGTGAGCATTCGGTAGCCAGCCCTGCCGTAGTCCTTTCGGTACATCCATGCAAGCGAAAAAAAGTGGGGCATTTGCCAGAAGAACAGTATCAGAAACAGGAAGGCAGCGGGAGCATCCAGAGCGCCTCCGGCAGCGGTCCATCCCATAACGGGCGGAAGAGCGCCGGGCACGGCACCCACGAGCGTTGCATACCATGTCATCCGCTTCATCGGCGTGTAGATGAAAACATAGAGGACAAAAGTGGCGAGACCAAGAGCGCCCGTCAGAGGATTGAGCAGGAGAAAAAGGATGGACAGTCCCATCAAAGACGCTACGCTGCCAAAAAGAAGTGCATGTCTGGCGGGTATGCGTCCTGCAGGGAGCGGCCTGCGCTCCGTGCGCTTCATGAGCGCGTCAAACGAACGCTCGGCATACTGATTCAATGTCCCTGCGCCGCCGCCAAGAAGCAGGGTTCCGAAACCGACTGCAAGGAAGGCCTGAAGCTGAAACTGCCCGGCGGCGAGGTAATAACCTCCAAGAGAGGTGAGGACAGATAAGCCCGTCAATTCGGGCTTCATCAGTTCGAGGAAATCGAGGATACGCGAGCGTGAGATGGAGCGAGCAGCACCCACACTGGTTTGACCGTTCATGCGAGAGCCTCCGAGCCGACCGGTGCGGGAGCGCGGCGATGGAACGTAATTCCGGCAAGCCGTGCAACGTGCAGGGCGAGAAGAACACTAGCGACGAGTGTCAACGCGCCGAAGGCAACGTGTGCCGTCGCCACGAGTTCGTCCTTCCTCGTAAGGACGGTGAACGCGCCGAGCGTGGCTTGAGCGAGCACGAGGATCAGGATGCCCTTCGAGAGCATGCGAGTCCGTGCGACCGCCGATTGTCTGAGCACGACAACGACCCCCACCGCTGTGATCAGAACGACAATGGCCCACAACCGGTGAGCGAGGTGGATCAGGACCTGAAATGCCGTCACGGGCCCGTCGGCGGCGATCCGAATATGGCTATCCAGGAGAATACGGTTGTACCGCTCAAGCGCATCAGCGCTTAGCGGGGGGAATATCGCTCCAAAGGCAAGAGGGAAGTCCGGCACGGCAAGCCCTGATTCCGTATGGCGCATGATCGCTCCGAGAAGAAGCTGGATGAAGACGACACCGACCATCACAACAGTGATCCGGAAGAGCTTCCTCCCCTGCTGCTCGCCGTATCCCCCGCCGTCGTTTTTCTCCCACCACGGCGAGGTGAAAAGGGCAATGGATGCGACAAGGCAGAAAAAAGACTGAGCGAGCGCGGCATGGCTCACAGAGATGACTGTCGGCAGCAAGAAGATCACCGTCAACCCGCCGAGCGCCCCCTGGAGGAGGACTGCACCGAGAGCAATAACGCCCAACCACTTCACCCATTTGCGTCGCTCGGCTTTCCAGAGCCAGACCGCGAGGATCACGGTCAAGAATCCCACAAACGTGGCAACCATCCTGTGGCCGTGTTCATAGAAGATTCCTCCCACCATAGGTGGCATCAATTGGCCATAGGAGAGCGGCCAGTCGGGAACCGCAAGACCTGAGCCCGTGCTTGTTACCATGCCGCCGGCGATGATGAGGAAGAACGTGAAAAAAGCCGTAACGAGAGCGTATCGATGGAGGTATTTGTTCATGTTTCCAGCGGGAGTTTGAAATTTCTCTCGTTTATTGCAGGTAGAGGGCTTCTTCTGCCAGCCATGCTTCGTACTCCTCGGCAGTCTTCACGTTCACGAATCCCCGCATCCGGTAATGTCCAAGTCCACACAGTTGCGCGCAAGCGATCTCCATGGGGGTTTCCGGAGCCGCCAGAACTTCAGTGTAGCCCGCCGCCACCAGTTGCTCCACAACATCGGGAAAGAGGATGCTCCCGGCGGGGACGATGACAACACTGTCCTTGTCGGCGTAGTCCCGCATGGTCATCATCGTCATAAGGTTGACGGTGGGATCGATAAGAGAGTACGTTCTCGTCATGGATGCTCTGATACTCTCGGTTGTTTTGATCGGCTCGAACCATACTGGAATCACCTGGCCGGGAATGGCATCCTGCTTGACGCGCAATAACGGAATGCCAAATGAATGGATGACATCCTTCGACGTCAGCCGCACGATCACCGGTTTTCCGACGGGAACAACGAGTTGGTTGATGGTTACGATGTCATCCTTCCCGTCCGGATCCGATCGGTCGAGTCCAACCGGGTTGTCTGCCGAGACAAGGCTGACATCCGTCGGGCCGAAGAATCCATCGGCTCCCGGATAATGTACGTTCCATGCGAACTGTTCGGCCACCACACGAACGACAATTGCATCCTTGTCCTCCGGGAATTCATTCACGCGTTGCGCCCAAAGGGGGACCGCAAAGCCGATGATAAGGATGCCTTCAAAGACGGCAACGGCAACCTCGAGGTACGTTGAAGCATGGGTCCTGGCACCCTGATAATCAGCTTTCTGCTGCCTTGTACGTCGGAAGCGGACGAGGACGTACGTAAAGAAGATCCCCCATCCGATGAAGAGGGCGAACATGAGCCAGTGCACGACGCCAATCATGTTGTCGATGTCGGCGCCATGGGCCGATGCGTCCGGGGGAAGACCGAGAAAATCAAGCATCGTGAGACTCTCCTAGTTAGGGCTTGGCATCTGAACGGAACCGCCAAATGTCATTCTCGAGCGGCGCCGCATACGGAGGGCAAAGAGGACAACGCCTGTGAGAACAATTCCTGTCACGACAATGAGGAAGAGGATCGCCCATTGTGCTCCCTCAACCTCTGCGGATGCCGGATCTCCAAAACAGACCGGGCAGGCTGCGGCACGTACCGGCAATACCAGAAAAAGAATGCTAACACTCGCAAGAATCCTTCGCAGCATGCCGTCACCCACTCTAGAAGGATTCCAGATTCTTGAACTTCCGCAGAAAGCGGGCCGCGTAGATGACGAGTCCTCCACCGATGCTGAAACAGACGAGCCCGGCGAAGACGTTGATCACCTCCACCGCGAGGGGGTCGGCGAACAGGAACCACAGACCGAATCCTGCAAAGAAGGCCACAGAGACACTGATGAAAAAGATGTGAAATGACTTCAGCGACATGACTCAATCGATGGTATCGTGATATCCCAAGAGCGGAAGCGAGATCAACGCGATGAAGAAGACCACAGTCAGCACCAGCGTGACATACACCAGCTTCTTCTCCGAGATCAGGTGCATGAAGTAGGACGCAACCAGCCCGCCTTTGACGGATGCAATGAACAGAGCAACGATCACCGCGGGGACAATGCTCAGGTGCAGATACGAAACAGCAACGGTAACGACTGTCAGGCCAAGGAGGGCTACAAAGACAAGGATATACGTCCTGACATGTCTTCGAATTTCATCCTGTGATGCGTGTTCCATGGGGCGGCTCCTACAAGAGATACAATGTCGGAAAGAGAAAAATCCAGACGAGATCAACAAAATGCCAGTATAATCCGGCAACTTCCACCCTGTTTGTAAAGCGCTCCGGTTCGGTGTTCCACAGGCGGCTGCCGGGTCCCCAGAAGTATGCGTTGACGATGATCCCGCCGATGACGTGCAATCCGTGAAGACCGGTCAGTGTGAAGTACGTTGCATAAAACAGATCTTCAGCGGGAAAGATTCCGTGAGAGAACTTCGCTCCGTATTCGAAGGCCTTGATGATGAGGAACCCAAAACCGCAGAGGATGGTAAGTCCCATGTATCGACGGTACTTCGCAAAGTCCTTCATTTTCAGCGAGGCCCAGGACAGAACCATGGTGACGCTGGAGGCGATCAGAATGACTGTGTTGATGAACGCCAGGGGAACGTTCAGGAGCTGGGAGCCGTGCGGCCATTCGACAGCCGCCACCCTCAGGAGGATGTAGGCTGAAAACAGAGAACCGAACAGCATGACCTCAGACGCAAGGAACAGCCAGATTCCAAGCTTGGCGTTGTGAAGTCCCGTATCGGGCCGGGTAGTGACGGTATAGGGAATTTGCATGATCGGAAATCCGTTTTAGGGAACGTTCTGTGGAGTATAATCCTTTGCCGCGTCGGGGGCACTGTACTCATAGGGTCCGCGATATACCTCGGGAATGCTCGTGAAGTTCCCGTGAGGCGGCGGAGTCGGCGTTTGCCATTCAAGCGTCGTAGCACCCCATGGATTGTCGGACTCGACCTGTTTCCCCTTCTTCATGCTCCAGAAGAAGTTCAGAATGAAGGGTATTTGGAAGAGCGCAAGCGCCCAGGCGGAGATGGACATGACTTCGTTCCATTGGAGAACGTTCTGCGCGTGCGCATATTGTGTCCCGCCATCATACAGCCGCCTCGAAACGCCGGCAAGTCCCTGAATAAGCATGGGAAAGAAAATGCCGTTCATGCAGATGAGAGATCCCCAGAAGTGTACCTTTCCAAGGGCCTCACTCATCATGCGGCCTGTCACCTTCGGATACCAGTAGTAGATCCCCGCGAACAGGGCAAAGATGGTTCCCGGTGCCACCACATAGTGGAAGTGTCCGATCACGTAATAGGTATCGTGCAGATGAATGTCCGTTGGAGCAAGGCCGAGTGGCAATCCCGTCAGGCCGCCGATCCCAAACATCGGTAAAAAAGCGATGGCGAAAAGCATCGGTACCGTGTACCGGATGGATCCCCCCCACAGAGAGATGATCAGCGCGCTCAGAATGATCACCGACGGAATCGAAATGATCATGGTTGTTGTCTGAAAGAACGTGCTGATGACCGTTCCCATGCCGGTCATAAACATGTGGTGGGCCCATACGATGAACGACATGAATCCGAGAAAGATGGAGGCATACACCAGGGAGCGATATCCCCAAAGCGGCTTCCTGGTGTTATTGGCTATGATCTCTGCCACGATGCCCATGGCGGGAAGAATCAGTACATAGACCTCCGGATGCGCGAGAAACCAGAAGAGGTGCTGCCACAAGAGGGGACTCCCTCCCCCGGCAACATCAAGAACCTGCCCGCTGATAACCAGTCCGCTTGGCAGAAAGAAACTCGTTCCCGCAAGGCGGTCCATGAGCTGCAGGATAGCCGCTCCCTCGAGTGGTGGGAACGCAAGAAGGAGAAGAAAGGATGTCACAAACTGCGCCCATACAAAAAACGGAAGGCGCATGAAGGTGAGTCCCTTGGCCCGCAGTTGAACGATGGTTACAATAAAGTTCACCGATCCCAGGAGGGACGAGGTGATGAGAAACACCATCCCGAAGAGCCAGACCGTTTGCCCCGTGGTGGCAATGTCTGCAAGCGGCGGGTATGACGTCCATCCGGAGTTCGCGGCCCCACCCGGAACAAAGAAGCTTGTGAGCATCACCACACCACCCGCGAAGTACGACCAGTAGCTCATCATGTTGAGCTTGGGAAAGGCCATGTCCGGGGCACCGACCTGGAGGGGGACCACATAGTTGCCAAACCCTCCGACAGCAAGGGGGACAACGCCGAGGAAGATCATTATGGTTCCGTGCATCGCACCAAAGGAGTTGTAGAGCTCGGGAAGCATGATCCCTTCGGGGAACAGAGTTTCATCGGACACCATCCACCACACCAGCCAGGCAATCCCCCCAAAGAGCAACCCAACGAGAAGCGTAAGGCGACGCTTGCTGTACGCCCCCACCGCCACGGCAGCCAGGCCTATCACTGCCGGAAGCAGGGCAAACCACTCGCCGGGAATGCCCCTGGTTGGATAGGCAATTTGCCACCGCATCAACATCATCAGGGTGAACCCAAGGAACAGGAAGAGGAGCGCGGTCATCATATACTGAATGCCGATGACCTTATGGTCGAGCGAGAACACGTATGTTCGCCAGAACCCCGCATGCTCCTCATGATGGGCGCCGGCGGCCGCCGGCGTTGCAGCAGCGACATGTTGCACGGATGAATTCCTTCTCTGGTTCAGAACTTAGTTGGGGTATTTGAATTCGGCCGTCGTTTTTCCGGTTGCGGGGACCGTGATTTTCAGAGTCTTTGTGCCGTACTTCTCGTGCCAAGCCTCAAGGGTGTATTCGCCGGCGGGCACATTCTTCAGCGTAAAGGATCCATTGTCATCCGAGACGGCAAAATATGGATGGTCAAAAACCCCAATGTAGGCGCCCATCCAGGAGTGGACGTCACACTTCACCTTGAAGGTTTCGACCTTCTCGAAGGTTTTCGTCAGCTTATGGCCTTTGATCGGCTGGCCAGCGTTGAAGGCAGGATTCTTCTCGGACAGCGTATGAACGTTATGAAGCGTATTGTCGCTGTTCCGGATCTCGACAGGCTGGCCGGTTTGCACGCCCAGGACGTGGGGAATGTAAACACAGCCCTGTTGGTCAAAGAGGGCCTTCTCTTTGGGCGCGGAATGCTTGCCGACAGAGCCTTTGATATACACCAGAACGTTCTTCAGCGTTCCGTTCTTGTTGACGACAACTTCCTCGCTGGTCACCGGTGATTTGTGCGCCGCCCGGCAAAAACGGTCTGCATCCATCCGCAGACGCGCCATTTCCGGTGCAGCCCCTGAAAACGAAACCTTGCCTGTGACGTCACCCGCAGTGACCATCCCGGCAGAGATGATCGTCAGACAAACGGCGCGGAAAAGCTTTTTCATGATATTCTCCTTCGATGGTACAACAACAGTTATTTTCGCTTCCCCAGATTCCAGATGTGCGCGGAGAGGGCTTTTGCCTGCTCGCGGACATCTCCCCCGAGAGTTTCCTGATCCGGAGCCACGCCCTCATAGAAGAAGGTCGGCATCCGCGTCCCGGGCTGAAGTTTCTGCGGATCGATGATCCACTCCACAATCCAATCCGGCTTCAGGCGGCGGTATGCAAGCGCGAGGTCTGGAGCGAGATCCGAAGCGGAGAGTTCCGACAGGTCGGCGCTTCCCGTCGGATGACACTTTGCGCACTGATACAGCTCAAAGAGCTTTCTCCCGGGCGCAAGGTACTTGGCCTCCATGACCGTAGCCGTGTAATCCCTGAGTTCGAAGTCCTGCTTCGACATTGCCAGAAAGTATTTTTGTACCTTCGCGATCTCATCCTCGCTAAATTGGAAGGTCGGCATGCGAAGTTTGAGCCACGGGCGAACCGTCGTCGGGTTCTTCAAAAATGCATGCAACCATTGCTCTTGAACCTTGGCTCCCTGTGTCTCAGGGAGTGGCGGCGGACCGAGCCCTGGATCTTCATACAGTGTCTGAATAAACCCGCCCCTCTCCTCCACGGTATGGCATTGGATGCAATTATAGTGAACTGTCAGTCTGCGCCCGGCCTCAAGGTCTGCAACGCGTTTCGTAAGGGAGCGCTGGTATGTCGGAAGAGGAACGTCGCGCGTCATGCTGACCAGGAATGCGCGAATCAGACGGATCTCCTCGTCGCTGAACCTGAACACGGGCATCTTCTGCACGATTCTGTCGGTCACATACAGCCGGGCATTCTTGAGCTTGCCGTACACCCATCCGGACCACGTGTGCTTTACAGCCACTGTGCCGTCGGGATTCTCTTCGTAGTCGAATTCGGCATCGTGGGGAAGCTCTCTCGTATTGCCGAAATCCATTTGTTCCACTTTTTTGCGCCCGAAATCGGAAAGGTTGACGCTTACCTTCCCTTCGTTCTCCATCCCCTTGATTTCATGACATCCGGCGCAACCGTATTCCCGAATCAGGGCCTTGCCGCGCAGGATCTTGTCAGGATTGCTGAGGTCCAGCGAAGAAGGCGGGAATCTGCGGTCGTCCTGCAGGGTCATCAAATAGGCAACGAGATGACGGGCCTCGTCGTCGCTAAGACGCAGGCTGGGCATTCTGGTGGTCGGATTGTAGTGGCGGGGATTCCGGATCCAATCAAACAGCCACTCGGGATTCACCTTGCTTCCAACACGTGTCAGCTCGGGGGCGATGTCATAACTGGTTCCGCGTTCTTCTCTCACGCGGGTATCCTGGCCCACGACGTGGCATGCCTGGCATCCTACACTCTGAAACAACTCCTTCCCGCGTTGACTATTCCCGCCGCGATAAGCACCTCCTGGCGCCAGGGGCGAATAACCGGACTCGTTGGAGATGGAGACGAGATAGGCCGTGACCGCTTCGGCTTCTTCGCCGGAGAATCTGAAGTCCGGCATCCTTGTGTGAGGATTATACGCCCGTGGGTCCTGAACCCAGCGATAGATCCACGAAGGGGTCGTCTTGCCCGTGAGGGCATTCAGGCTCGGTCCGATTTTCGGAGCGTCCGAATATCCCTTGATCTCGTGACAGCCAAAGCATCCCGATTCGAGAACGAGCTGCTTGGCTTTCGTGAACGGTTTTGCATGCTTAAGAACGGTTTCCTCGGAATGGCATGTGTTGCAGGTGGCGTAGATCTCCACGCCTTTCAGGATCGGAGTCTCCCAATAATGATCCTCATCCCCGTGGGCAAATCCCTCGGTCAGTGCGGGGCCCTGGCCTCTGTGGCAGGGAGTACAACCGAACGACTCGGGATTATGAATGGACAGGAGCTCAGGAAGAGGATGCTTTGCAAAAGGCTGTGGGGCATCCTCCATCACATCTTCTGCCCATCCCATGTGGCAGGTCTGACACCGGTCGATTCTGGACTTGATCTCGGTGAACGGTGTGTATTCAAAGTCGGCGAGCATGACCTGCCTGATCTCCAGTGGGGCTTGCCTGGCCTTTTCCAGCTTCAAATCATAACTGCTGGCCTTTGCATAGAGAGCCCGTAGATCTGCCTGGCTTCGTTGGACCGCGTCTTCGTACCGGTTGATGATTGAGTCGCAAGCCGCGATCTGCCCGTTGAGCTCTTCCATCTGCCGCGCGTATTGCGCGATGTCCGCATCATGCCGTTCGACCTCTTTCTTCAGATCTGACGCGTCGTCGCCCTTCAAGGATGCCTTTTGGTACTGATAATAGGCGGCGTCGGAGCGGCTCCGGGCGAACCTCCATTCTCGCGTGGCGACGTCCAGTTCCTTCAGGAGAGCGTTCTTCTTGTCGACGGCCTCGCGGTACTCTTCGTTCTTCAGCGCCTCCCTGGCCTCGCGTTCGCTCGCCTCCAGGCTCGCGATCTCTTCGGGGTCGATCTCATTCAGCGCCTGACGTTTCAGCGAATCGAGACGGGCATAGAGGGTTTCATAATACGTCGTTTGATACTCTTTCCAGGGACGCCGAATCCTCACCTCGTCCCACACGGCCCAGATCGTGCCCAGGAAAAGCAATGCGCTGAACGCCAGATAGAATCCGGCGTAGCTTCGTCGTTCAACGGGTATTTGAGCGCGTTGCTCAAGCATCGGAAGCACTCCTTCGGGGAATCACAGGCGACCTAGCCGGGTGTTGAAAAAGGAAGAACCGCGAAGACACCAAGAACACAAAGTGACACCACGTATGCTTTTTGTTCAATTTCGTTGTTTTTCTCTATGCCCTTGCCTGCCCGCCTGTATGCCCATACTGATCGATCGGGCTGAAGCACGTCTTTCAACAGCCTGCTAGATATTGAACCACGGTGTCACCCAGACATACTTGACGGGGTTGAGACCGAATGCCGTTGGGACAAGGCGCAGGATGATCTTGATCACCACCCCCCCCATCGTCAGAAGGAGGAAGGAAACGATCGCGTAGCGCACAAGCCCGAGCTTCTGCATGATGTCATCCTTGCGCTTCATGATCCAGTACACAGGCCCGATCGAATAATAGCCAAGGACAACCACAGCGCCAAACATCATGGCAACCGGATTGATGGCGTTATTCGGGAGGCGCGTGGGGATATTGAAGAGGAGCTCAGAGAGATCAACGTTCGTCAACACCGCCACGTAATGGGGATCCCACCGCTCCCAGGGCCAGAAGAAGTTCCAGCCGGGACCGCGCATGAACGTACCGAGAACAATCAGGGAAACCCAGAGGACCAGAAACCCGAAGGAGAACACCACGATGGCAAATTTGCGCTCCTTGAAGGTGTAGTAGCCGTTCCCTTTTGGGTTGATGTCCACATACGGAATCGCCATCAGTCCGACAATGATCAGCGTCGGAAGAACAACGCCTGCGATCCACGGATCGAAGTACACCAACAGTTCCTGCAGGCCGAGGAAGTACCATGGAGCCTTGGAGGGATTCGGTGTCAGGGCACGATTAGCGGGTTCTTCAAGAGGCGCATCGAGAAAGACAGACCAGAACACGAGAATCGCCATGACAGCGATCGTTGCCAGGAACTCTACGCGCACGAGGTAGGGCCAGACCTGGACCTTGTCGTCCAAGGTGGCCTCCACGGGCGCTTCAAGAGCATCGTTTCGACGCGCCTTTGTCCATGCGAGCCAGGAAAAGAAAATCGCGCCCACCAGAAGGAGAATAATGGGAATGTTGTCGGGCTTCGAGATGATTTCCAGAAACTGTTGCATGGGTCAGCCGTTCTAGAAGTTCTTCTTGGATTCGGGTCCTGAAATTCCGCCATCCTTCCGCACGCGCCAGAAATGGACGGCCATGAAGATGACTGCAATGAGGGGAAGGAAGATGCAGTGACCGACGTAGAAGCGCAGGAGGGTCGGTGGACCGACCTCCGTGCCCCCGAGGAGAACAAACCGAACGTCATTATTGATCCGCATTCCGAGTTCCGGCCCAAACGGACCCTCATGGCCGAGAAGAGGCGTGGCCCGGGCCATGTTCGTACCCACTGTGACGGCCCAAATTGCAAGCTGGTCCCAGGGGAGCAGGTAGCCCGAAAAGCTTAGGAGGAGCGTCAGCACAAGCAGGATCACACCGACGACCCAGTTGAACTGTCGCGGCGGTTTGTAGGAACCTGTGAGGAACACACGAAACATATGAAGCATGACCGTGAGGACCATCGCATGGGCCGCCCAGCGATGCATATTCCGCATAAGTGGTCCAAACGGCACGTCATTCATCAGGTACTTCATGTCCTCGTACGCATACTGGGCCGTCGGACGGTAATAGAACATGAGAATGACGCCGGTGATTGTCAGCACCAGAAAGAGGAGAAACGTGATGCCGCCCATTCCCCAGGTGAAGCCGATGTTGGTTGCATGGCGTGGAACGCGAACCGGATGAAGATGGAGGAAGACGTTATCGACGATCTGGAGCGCCCTGTTCCTCTGCGTATCCTGATACGAATGACGGAAAATGGACTTATAGAGTTCCGTCTTTCTGAATTTCTCCATCAATGCCATGGTGATGATCCTGGATTAGCCGGTGAACGGGAGAAAGGAACCGGATTTGCCCCATTCATTCTTTTCATAGAGGAACTTGATGCTTCGGTCGATCTCAAGCTGGCCATCGTCGGCAAGGGAAATCATGGCCCGTTCAAGGGGACGCGGGGCGGGGCCTTCGAAATTGATGCCGCTTTTGTAGAACCCGCTTCCGTGACAGGGACACTTGAACTTGTCGTCGCCCGGGAGCCATCGGGGTGTGCATCCAAGATGCGTGCAAATCGCGATTAACGCGTAGAATCCGTCCTTTTCCCTGACAATCCATACCCGCTTTTCATCCTTGAACTTCTCGCTCACTTCTCCGACGACATAGTCCTGGGGAAAACCGGCCTTAAACTTCGTGGGGGGCTCGAACAGAACACGCGGGAACATGTATCGAAGCGCTCCCACCATCGAGACAACGATGAAGCCGAGGAAGCCCATCCAACCGGCAACCGACAGGAGGTTCCTCCTGTTCATCCGCCAGATTCCGGGATCCTGCTCCGGGGGCCTGTCCTGCTTGGGTTTGCGGGGAAGCGGCGTTGGGGAAACTTTCGGTGCTGACGCGCCGGCGGCGGCCGGCGCTTCAGGCTGAGGGGTGTCTATGGTCTCTTCGGCCATGCGGCTCTCCTTCGACTATCAACAGAATCCGGATCCTTCCACCATGCAGGGTCTTGTCAGGGATGTCACGCGACGACACCCTCTTCCTCCACACGCTTGACCATGTCGATGGTCTCCCATGGACAGTACTTTGCGCAGAGTTTGCATCCGATACAGACGTCTTCATCCACAATGACAATCCCGTTGACGCTGATGTATCCGTGCTCTTCGGGGTTCTCCGGACCTGGAACTTTGTAGAGGCAATCGACGGGGCAGAATTCGATGCACACCTCACATCCCGTACAGCCCTCGGGATGCACCACTGCAACGACGGGGGATTTTTTTTTCTTCTTGACTGCGGGAGGTGCAGCGGAAACGGGTTTCTGCGGCGCTGCTCCTTGGGTGATGCTCATGGACGATGCGATTCGTAGCCTCGGTCGACGTATGCTGTTTTGGGTGACAGCAAAGTCAATATAGCAAAGCATGCCTCCTTTGTCAAGAAAAAATCCGAGAATCGTTCCTCCCTGGCGTCACCCCGGACACTCCCGGGAAACACATTGCGGCTGTTCTTCCTATCGCGTATATTCAATCTTCCACCAGCGCCATCCCGTCCTTCGAATGAAATGGATTGACTACAAAGATCTTCCATCCAACGGCTCTGCCTTTTCGTCACTCTTCATCGACTACCTCTCGGATTTCGAAAGAGTAAAGAAATTCTACACCTGGAATTACCGGAATCCCGACGACTGGCAGTCAGCCCTGGATCTCGCAGCCAAACGCTCCGTGCCTCGCGCGGACGTATGCCGCATCCTTTCCGTCCAGAACCGTGACTTTCATTGCGGCGTCAAAACGCTTGCGAACATCGATGCCCTCCGCAACGACAACGCCGTCGCGGTTGTCACCGGCCAGCAAGTAGGCTTGTTCACGGGCCCTCTCTACACGATCTACAAGACCCTCACCACCCTTCTCCTCAGCGAAAAACTTCAGACTCAGTTTCCCGAACACCAATTCGTTCCAGTCTTCTGGCTCGAAGGCGAAGATCACGACTATGACGAGGTCGGTACGATCAGGCTCATCAACCGCGAGAATGACCTTGTGAACGCGTCGTACGATCCTGGCGAAAAGGTCCGCAACGGAAATGCCGGCCCGGTGGGCCAAATCGAGTTTGGCGATGGGGTCGATGACCTTTTCACAAGCCTCGAATCAGCTCTCGGGAGCACAGAGTTTACACCCAAGGTGTTCAATCTCTTCCGCACCGCCTATCAAAAGGGGATGACCTTCAACAGAGCCTTCGTTCATCTGATGAACGACCTGCTCGAGAACTCCGGCCTGGTCTTCCTGAACCCGCACGATCCGGAGTTGAAGAGACTTCTTATCCCGGTGTTCCGGAAAGAGCTCGAGAGCACGCCGCGCAACTGCCAGCTCGTAATCGACCAAAGCGTTGAAGTCGAGAAACAGTACCACGCCCAGGTCAAGCCGAAGCCGGTCAATCTCTTCTTCTTCCATAACGGAGGCCGGTATCTGATCGAGCCGAAGCCGTCAGGCTTTGGCTTGAAGAACAGCCGCAAGCAATTCACACATGACGAAATGCTCGGCCACGTGAGCGACCATCCTGAGCTCTTCAGCCCGAACGTGGTTCTGAGGCCCATCTGCCAGGATTTTCTTCTGCCCACCCTGGCCTACGTTGCAGGCCCCGGGGAAATCAGTTATTTCGCACAGCTCAAGCCCGTCTATGCCGAGTTTGGCATTCCCCAACCTGTGATCTACCCCCGTGCCAGCGCCACAATCATCGAGGAGAAGGTGGAGAAGGTTCTTACGCGGTATCACCTCACGGTCAATGAATTCTTTCGCGACATCGAGATTGTCAAGCAGAAGGTTGCAGAACAGGTTTCGGAAGTGAAGATTCAGGAGTTGTTTGGCGGGGTTTCGGGTTCTCTCGGAGAAACGCTCGAGTCCCTTCGGGAGGGCCTTGTGCGGATCGATCCCACTCTGGCGGGAGCGTTGGACACGGCCAAGAACAAGGTGGACTTTCAGATTGAAACTCTGAAGCAGAAGGCGGTAGCAGCGCAAAAACGACAGAATGAAATCGCGATCCGGCAGGCCGAAAAGGCGGCTCACCACGTCTTTCCCTCTTCAAACTTTCAGGAGCGCGAGCTGAACGTTCTTCACTTCCTCAACAAGTACGGGCTGGAGTTTCTCCGATGGCTCAGGGGGGAGCTGGTGATCGATGCCTTCAAACATCAGGTCATCCGACTATAGCGATTCTCCCCCACCCCCAAGGTGCTCAACGAGTCTCCAGAAGCCCGGAAACGAGACGTCTGCGCATTCCGCCCCTTTGATGGTGATGCCTCCACACACCATCCCCGCCACGGCAAATGCCATCGCGATCCGGTGGTCCCCCCCGCTATCCATTGTCGCTTCGCGCAGTGATGCTGGGGCATCAAAACTGAACCCATCCTGATGTCCGCTCACTTCGATTCCCCATCGTCTCAGATTTTCTGAGAGGAGAGCAATCCGGTCCGATTCCTTGACGCGAAGCTCCCCGGCGCCTTCAACGGAAAACCCCACACGGGCACAAGCCGCAAGAACCGCGAGGGCGGGAATTTCGTCGATCACGAGCGGCGTGGTTGTGCGGTCGATGTGAAGCGGACGCTCCGGCGGGGAAAACACCACATGGAGATCACAGAACGGTTCAGCATCATCCTCCTGCCTGTTGATCTGCTTCAAGCTCACCCCGGCCTGTTGAAGGACATCGAGGACGGCCGACCTCGTTGGGTTGATCCCGACCCGGCGGATCACGCAGTCGGACCCTTTGATGCATGACGCTGCTGCAACAAGGAATACTGCTGATGAGATATCGCCGGGAATCTGGAACTCGCGGGGACGGACCGCCATGCCTCCGGTGACGGACACTGAGATTCTGCCGGCGCTCGTGTTTGTCTGTAACCCAAGCATCCTTTCAGTATGGTCCCGGGTCTGGACGGACTCTTCCACGGTTGTCACACCGTCGGCATAGAGCCCGGCAAGCAGAATGGCCGACTTGACCTGTGCGCTGGGAACAGGAAGTGAATAGGTGATGGGCCTCAGCGTTTCTTTTCCCAGGATGCGGACGGGCGGCATCCCATTCGTTGCCGAGATGGAAGCCCCCATCAGGGTCAGGGGTTCCACGATGCGGTTCATTGGGCGGCGGCGGAGAGAATCATCACCGGTCAAGACAGACTCAAACGGATGGCCGGCGAGGATTCCGGAAAGGAGGCGGAGTGTTGTTCCGGAATTGCCCGCGTCGAGATCAGTTGCAGGGGGTGAAAACCCGCGCAATCCCCTCCCGTGCACCCTGACCTCTCGGCCGGATGTTTCCACGCGGACACCCAGGGCTCTCAGACAGACAATCGTACTCCGGGGATCCTGTGCTTCGAGAAAGCCATGGAGCACGGATGAGCCGTCGGCCAGTGCGGCCAGAAGCGCGGCGCGGTGGGAGATGGATTTGTCACCCGGAATATGCAGATCGCCGACAAGGGGTTTCGCCCGACGGACGGGAAGATCCATGGCCGCAACAAATAGAGAATCCCCACGCGCACGCTTGCGGAAGCCGCGTGAGGATCGATGGGTGTGGTATTGTCTTAATGATGCCGCGGGTGATGTGGTTTCTTCTGATCCTTCCCGTGACCGTCATGACTGCGCGGCCTTCGCGGCCGGTTCATTTCCTCCAGCGCGTTCTCACCGCCGGGGAGAAGGGCCTTTCTGCTCAGATTCAACCGTCCCTCTTCATCGATCTTCATCAGCTTCACTTCGATCTTGTCTCCGACCTTCACCACATCTTCGACTTTTCCCACCCGCTGAACGTCCAGCTGGGAGATATGCACAAGGCCCTCCTTTCCAGGGAGGATCTCGACGAAGCATCCGAATTCCATGATCTTCTTCACCGTTGCGGTATAGACCTTCCCTACCTCGGGTACCTCGGTCAGCTTCATAATCGCGGCGATCGCCTTGTCGGCGGATTCCCGTTCCACCGCGGCAACAACGACCGTACCGTCGTCCTCGATATTGATCTCGGCACCGGAATCCTTCACGATCTGGCGGATATTTTTTCCGCCCGGCCCGATCAGAGCGCCGATCATGTCCACGGGAATCTTCAGGGTTTGGAGGCGGGGAGCGTATTTGGAGAGCTCCGGCCTGGGCGCGGAAAGGGTCTTGTTCATGACCTCAAGGATCTTCATTCTCCCCTCGCGTGCCTGCTCGAGGGCCGTTTGCATGATCTCGAAGGAGATCCCCTTGATCTTGATGTCCATCTGCATGGCCGTAACGCCCTCGGCTGTTCCCGCGACCTTGAAATCCATGTCTCCGAGGTGGTCTTCATTGCCCAAAATGTCGCTGAGCACAGCGACTTTATCGCCTTCCTTCACGAGCCCCATCGCGATCCCTGCCACGGCTTTTTTCAAAGGCACGCCGGCGTCGAACAGCGCGAGGGTTCCTGCGCACACGGTCGCCATGGACGAGGACCCGTTTGATTCAAGAATATCCGAGACAATACGAATCGTATACGGAAATTCTTCTTCCGTCGGAACAAGGTTCTTCAACGCACGCTCCGCGAGGTTCCCGTGCCCAATCTCCCGCCTGCTTGTGGCGCCGAGACGGCCCACCTCGCCAACGCTGAACGGCGGAAAGTTGTAATGGAGCATGAATCGCTTTGTGGTCTCCGGCAGGAGACCGTCGAGGATCTGTTCGTCTGTCTTCGTTCCCAGTGTGGCCGTGGTCAGGCTTTGGGTTTCACCACGCGTGAAGAGGGCGGAACCATGCGTTCGGGGCAGAAGTCCGACTTCGCACGTAATCGGGCGAATGTCACGAAGGTTCCTTCCGTCGAGGCGCTTGCCATCGTCGAGGATCGTTGATCGCATAGCGGATTTTTCGAGATCATGGACGAGGCTCTCAATCACGTCCGCTGATTCCGGATAACGCTCGGCAAGGGCGGACTGCACCTCCTCGTAAACCTTCGACGTTGCGGCAGACCGTTCGTCCTTTGAGAGCACTGTGCGTGCAAGGTCCTTGAGGCGATTCCATGCGAGGGACCGGACCGCATCGGGCAATCCTTCGGGGTATTCCGCCTCTTTGACCGGCCGCTTGGTGATCGTGAGCTCAGCCGCAAGGTCCCTCTGAACCTTGCAGAGCGCCTTGATGTGCTCATGGGCGAATTTGAGCGCCTCAAGGATGTCCGATTCGGGAACTTCCAGGGATTCCCCTTCAACCATCACAATGGAGTCTTCCGTGCCGGCAACCGTGATGTCGAGATCACCTGCCTCAAGTTGTTCAAAGGTCGGATTCACGAGAAACCGCCCGTCAAGCCTCCCAACGCGCACCTCGGCAATGGGCCCGTCAAAGGGAATGTCGGAGATGAGGAGGGCCGCCGAGGCCGCACAGGCTCCCAGCACGTCGCCGTCGTGTTGTTGATCTGATGAATAGACGGTCACCATGACTTGGGTCTCGTTGAAGTACTGTTTGGGGAACATCGGGCGAATGGGGCGGTCGATCAGGCGGGCGGAAAGGATTTCCTTTTCGGTCGGGCGGCCTTCCCGCTTGAAGAATCCGCCGGGAATTTTCCCTGCCGCGGCCGTCTTCTCACGAAATTCGACCTGAAGGGGAAAGAAGTCCTGACCTTCCTTTGGCTCTGCTGCGCTGACAACGGCTGCGAGCACCATCGTGTCCGCATACCGCGCCATGACTGCTCCGTGGGCCTGTTTGGCAAACCGTCCGGTTTCAAGCGTAAACGTCTTGCCGCCCATTTCTATCTGTTTCTGTATCATTGTTTCCTCTTTCTGCGTGCGCGCATGGGCGTCGCACTCGGTTATTTTCTGATATCCAGTTCCTGGATGATCTTTCTGTAGCGTTGGATGTCTTTCTTCATGAGATAATCCAGCAACCGGCGACGCTTTCCGACGAGCTTGAGAAGGCCAAGCCGGTTATGGTGATCCTTCTTATGCTGATCGAAGTGCGGGCTGAGGGCGTTGATATGCGCCGTGAGAATGGCAATTTGTACTTCAGGCTTTCCCGTATCCTCCGGCGATGTGCCGTATTTCCTGATGAGATCCTGTTTCTGCTCCTTGGTGACAGGCATTGCAACTCCTTTGTCAATACGTTATGAATGCTGTGAAGCGGCTTCGCCGGGCGAAGCGCGCAGAATTTTTTCGTAATCCCGTAGAAACGCCCGCGCCTCCGCCCTGTCGGCATCAAGCTGGCGGACAAGCGCCGACGTTGAATCGAATCGTTGCTCGTCTCGCAGGCGGTGGAGAAACCTCACCTCGAGACGTGTGCCGTACAGATTCCCCTCGAAGTCGAGGAGATGCACTTCCACCTTGTGTTCTCCCCCGTCCCCGAACGTCGGTCTCCGGCCGATATTAGCCATGCCATAGTGCGAAGCGCCGGTCCATCGGACGGCCGTGACATACACACCATCAGCGGGAACGAGCTTCGCCGGATCAGCCAGGACGAGATTGGCCGTCGGATACCCGAGGGATCGTCCCCGGCCGTCTCCGTGTTCCACGGTCCCGCTCACGGCGTATGGCCTGCCCAGCAACTTCGCTGCCCGGTCGACTCTTCCCTCCAGAAGGTGCCTCCGGATGGCGGAACTGCTCACGATCTCGTCATGGACCGTTACCGGCTTCATCGCTGTGACCGTGAAGTCAAACTCCCTCCCCATCTGAAGCAATTCCTGAATGCTCCCTTCACGGTCTCTTCCGAAATGATGATCGTATCCTTCAATGACCTCGTTTACTCCGATGCCGCGGACAATTGTACGCTCATAGAATTCACGAAAGCTCTGTCTGGAAAACTCATACGTGAACGAAAGCACCACGACGGTGTCCACCCCGAGCTCTTCGCAGATTGCAAGCCGCTCATCCAGCGAAGAGAGAAGCCGGATCTGGTCCTTGTGTGGGGCGAGAACCTGCTTCGGATGCGGATGGAACGTGATGATGACACTTCTGCCGCCCCGTTGCTTTGCCCGTGCAACCACGTTGCGAATCAGCTCCTGGTGGGCACGGTGAACACCGTCGAAGGAGCCGACCGTAACCACGGAATTCCGGTCAAACGACACCTCTCCGACATCGTGTACGACACGCATGGGGTTCACGCTGCTGCGCGCTCTTTCAGGGCGATCAACTCTTCGATGGTCCACGCGTCGCGGACATCGTACGGCCCGATCAACGTGCGTCTCAACGATGTCAGCACCGCGCCGCAACCGAGTTCCATCCCCACATCATGCACAAGAGACCGGATGTAGGTTCCCTTGGAGCATCGGACAAGGAAACCTGCTTCCGGGGGCTCGAAGCTGAGGAGATCGAATCGATCCACCGTGATTTCTCTCTGAGCCCTTTGAACCGTCTTGCCGCGTCGCGCCAATTTGTAGAGGGGCTTTCCCGCGTGCTTTGCCGCCGAATACATTGGTGGAGCCTGGAGGAGGTGCCCGGTATGGCGAGCGAATGCCAGCCTAACCGATTCCTCCGTAATCGCTTCGATTCCACGCCTCGTTTCGACAGGGGTTTCGAGGTCGAAGCTTGCCGTTGTAATCCCCAGTTCCAGCGTACCTGTGTACTCCTTCCCGAGTGCCATGAACCGGGAGATGCTCTTCGTTTTCGCTCCCGTACAGAGGATCAGGAGCCCCGTTGCTGCGGGATCCAGCGTTCCGGCATGGCCTATTTTTTCAATCCGAAACAGCGACCGCACCTTCTTGACGACATCGAACGACGTCCAGCCCAAAGGCTTGTCGACCAGCAGCGTCACCCCGTCGCCATTCCAGTCGGGCCTGATTGTGCTGTTCTTCGTCAGCATCACTCCTCATCGGTTCCACTCTTCTTGTGGAGGTCCTGGAGGATCTGCTCAATCTTCATCGCGCGATCGAGCGTCTCATCGAGCAGGAAGGTCAGAGTGGGCGTGAATTTCAGCCTGATCACCCTGCCCAGGGAGGAACGGATGAATCCCTTCTGTTCCTCCAGCAAAGCCAGGGTTTTCTCTTTCCGCGGGCCGTCGCCGAACACGCTGACATAGATTTTCGCGCTCCGGAGATCGGGGGTCATTCGCACTTCGGTAACGGTGAGAAACCCGAATTCCTCCATGCTGAAATTCCGCTGGACAAGCGTGCTTACTTCCTCCTTGATCAGGGAGGCCACTTTCTCGGCTCGAACCGACATTGATCACAATTTCCTTTTCGTCTCGACCATGCGGTACGCCTCGATGGTATCTCCGACCTTGATGTCGTTGAACCCTTCGAGCCCCACGCCGCATTCAAAGCCCTGTTCCACTTCCCGGACGTCCTCTTTGAAACGCTTCAACGATGCCAAGCCACCCTCAAAGACTACGAGTCCGTCGCGGATGAGGCGAATTTTGCTGTTGCGGGTGATGCGTCCGTCCTTCACATAACATCCCGCGATCGTTCCAACCTTTGAGATCTTAAAGATCTCGCGCACATCCACGGTGGCCAGCACTTCTTCGGACACCGATGGCGTCAACATGCCCTCGAGGGCGCTCTTGACCTCATTGATCGCATCGTAGATAATGTTATAGAGGCGGATGTCGACGTTCTCCTGTTCCGCAAGCTTGCGGGCATTCAGGTTTGGCCGCACGTGAAAGCCGACGATGACGGCGTTCGAGGCTGCCGCCAGCAGAACATCCGATTCAGAGATGCCGCCCACGCCTTTGTGAATGACCTGAACCTTCACTTCCTGTGTCGAGAGCCTCATCAGCGAATCGGAGAGCGCCTCGACTGAGCCGTCAACATCACCTTTCACAATGATTGGCAGATCCTTCACCTGGCCCTCGCGGATCTGTTTCGAAATATCGTCCAGAGTGATCAATCTGCGCTGACGGAAATCCTGTTCCCGCTTCAGTTGTTGTCGCCTCAGGCTGATTTCCCGGGTTTTGCGTTCATCTTCCAGTACCACGAAGTGGTCGCCTGATTGGGGGATGCCGTCAAAGCCGATAACCTGTACCGGTTGTGAGGGTTTCGCGATTTCCACGCGGTTGCCCCGTTCATCAAACATGGCCCTTACACGTCCGCTCCAGATGCCTGCGATGAATGAGTCTCCGATGCGCAAGCTCCCCTTCTGGACGAGAACGGTGGCCACGATGCCTTTTCCCTTGTCGAGTTCCGCCTCAATGACGACCCCGCGCGCAGGACGGGCCGGGTTTGCTTTCAGGTCAAGCACCTCGGCTTCAAGCAGAATTCTTTCGAGCAGCTGGTCGAGGTTCTTTCCCGTCTTTGCGGACAATTCCACTGATTGGTATTTTCCGCCCCATTCCTCCACGAGGACACCTTTCTCGGAGAGCTGTTGTTTGATCCGGTCCGGGTTGGCATCAGGCTTGTCGACCTTGTTGATGGCAATGACGATAGGAACGGCCGCCGCCTGCGCGTGGTTGATCGCCTCCACGGTCTGCGGCATGACGTTATCGTCAGCCGCCACGACCAGCACGACAATGTCCGTTGCCTGGGCCCCGCGTGCACGCATGGCGGTAAACGCCTCGTGACCCGGGGTGTCGAGAAAGGTGATCTGCTTTCCATCCGGGAGGGTCACTTCATAGGCGCCAATGTGCTGAGTGATTCCCCCAGCTTCTCCAGCCACGACATTTGCGTTCCTGATATGGTCAAGCAATGAGGTCTTTCCATGGTCCACATGCCCCATGATCGTAACCACAGGCGGGCGCGGGCGAAGCGAAGCGGGATCGTCCGGCGTGTCCTCCAGCTCCTCGGTCGCGAATTCCTGCTCAAAATCCACCTGAAGGCCGAACTCGTCCGCCACAAGCGTGATGGTATCCTTATCCATCCGTTGGTTGATTGAAACCATCATGCCGAGGGACATGCACTTCTGAATGACCTCGGCCACCGGGACGCGCATGAGGTTGGCAAGCTCGCCGACCGTGACGAACTCCGTCACCCGGACGTGCGTCCGCTCGCGTTCCTTTTCCTCAAGAATCCTGGCTTCCTCCTCCTGCCGCTCCTGCTTCTTGCGCTTGCGGTAGGCTGCACGCTGGCTTACCGGCTCCTCGCTCATGTCGGAGAGCGTTGCACGGATGGCCTTCTCCACCTCTTCTTCGCTCACTTCGGCGTGACGAAGCTTCTTTCGTTTTCTGGTTTTGACGTCCTCGCTCTCCGGAGCGGCAGCCTCCTTGCCGCGTTTGCCGTCGTCGCGGATCTTCTTTTTCTTCTTCTTTTTCTTCTTTTTGTCCTCTTCCTCATCCGTCTTCGCGGCAGGCTTGGTCTCAAGATCCATGCGGCCCTTGATGGTCAGGCCCTTTGAGCCACGAGCCACGGCGGCTGCCAGCGGTGAGGCGGCCTCCTTCTTCTGTTTCCCGCGCCCTGTCCTGGGTGCTTCTTCCACCTTCTCCTGCATTGCCTCTTCGGGCTTCTTCGCTTCAACAGGTTCCTTGGGCGCTTCCGCGGGCGCTGAAGGCCTTGGCTCAGCTTCAATCGGAGCCGGCTGCGGCGTTTCTTCGGCCGGCGGCGTCTCAACGACGGGGGGAGGCGAGGGGGGCTCTTCGATCGCCGTGACCTCCTCTTCTTTTGCCTGCTTCGCCTTCTTCTCCGTCTCCCCGCCCTCTTTCCTGCCCCTCGACGTACGGAAGTCCCTCAATTTCCGCTGATGCCTCTCCGCAACGTCCTTCTCTTTCTTGAAATGAGACATGATGGCAGACAGCATGTCCGGCGTCACGGAGCTCATGTGACTTTTGACCTCATAGCCCTTCTTGTTCAGAAACTCGATGAGGGTGTCACTGGAGAGGTTCAGCTCGGTCGCAAGCTTGTAGACTTTGATTTTTTTCGCAGTTTGTTCTGCCATTCCTCTTCTCTCAGGTTATCAGCCGGTTTACGTCTTGTCCTTGTCTTCCTCTGTCGTTTCCGCTTGTTCCGCGGCTTCGGACGGCTTCTCTTCCCCCTCCGCGGAGGAGCTTTCCTCAGCCTTCTCTTCCACGGGAGCGCTTCCGTCCGGCGTCTCCCCGGCACCTTGTTCTGCTTCACCGGCCTGTGTTTCTTCCTCGTCTTCCACTTCCGCCTCTTCCAAGCCGTTCCTTAGCATCTCAACGATGGAGTCGATCTTCTCGCGTTCGATGCCGAGTGTTTCGACCAGCGTTTCCTTCGGCGTGTCGAGAACGTCCCTCGCCGTCTTGTAATTCTCATCGAAGAACTTGTGGAAGAGCACATCCCCAAGTTCCTCGCGGAACTCGGAAAGATCCATGTCATATTCTTCTTCCTCGCCGCCCTCCTTGATGAGCTGAATATCGAATCCGGTCAGCTTGGATGCCAGCCGAACGTTCTGTCCGTTCTTGCCGATGGCAAGCGATACCTGGTCCGCCGCAACGAGAACGTTCGCCTTTTTGTTTTCCACATCAACCTCTACCGACTTCAGCTTCGCCGGTGACAGGGCCTTCGTGATGAACTGGACGGGATCGTCGGAATAGTTAATGACATCAATGTTCTCATTGTTCAGCTCGCGCACGATCGCATGAATCCGGACACCCTTCATGCCAACGCAGGCACCCACCGCGTCAATCCTGTCGTCGTGCGACAGAACCGCAACCTTGGCGCGGTCCCCCGGTTCGCGGGCAATCCGCTTGATCTCGATGATCCCGTCGTAGATTTCCGGGATTTCGATCTCAAAGAGCCGCATGAGAAACTGCGGGTCGGCGCGGGAGATGATCACGACAGGATTGCTCGCTCCCTTGCGCACTTCCTTGACCAGGGCGCGAATCGTGTCTCCCTTCTTGTACCGTTCCTTGTAGATCTGCTCGCTCCGCGGCAAAATCAGTTCGTTCTTGTTGTGCAGAACAAGAATCTCGCCCTTCCCTTTGCGAATCTGGTAGATCTCCCCTACGACAATCTCGCCTGTGGCGTTCGAATACTCGTTGTAGATTGACTCGCGCTCGATCTCCTTGATCCGCTGGTTAAGGTTCTGCTTCGCGCTGACAACCAGCCTGCGGCCGAAGGTGCTCAGAGGAATGATCTCCACAAATTCCTCCCCCACGTCGAGATCCTCCCCGCTCTTTTTCCGCGCTTCCCTGACGTCGATCTGCGTCACCGGATTTTCGAC
>Ga0232063_1029896_pt1 | contig 53063 bp, 41 predicted proteins | sample LAC_MetaT_7_FD_165509 | JGI IMG/M metagenome (GOLD analysis project Ga0232063, IMG submission 165509) | Metatranscriptome of anaerobic ammonium oxidizing microbial communities from anammox membrane bioreactor (MBR) in UC Berkley... | ecosystem: Engineered > Bioreactor > Anaerobic > Unclassified ... | reverse complement strand
CGCCGCGCGCTCCCACGTCCACGCCACCTGTTCATCTGTCTGGCGTCATTTGGTGGGCAGTGGAAAGAGGACATGCGATGGACTGCCGTCACAACGATCCGATCATCTCGCTGACGCTGTGGATAGACCGGGCGAACCCACTCTGGCTGTGGTTTGTCGGTGTGATGAGATCGCTGGCTGCTGGCTGCTCTGGGCTGACGGAGAACGGTGCGCGCCGGGCCTGTCTGGGAAGGGTGTCGCTCTGCTGCGCCTGGCCCGGATTCAGGGGCCGTTTGAAGGGCTTGCAGCTTGACTCCAGGCCCCTCTTCGCAGACGGGAAAGGCCGGGGAAGGGGTCAAGATACCTTGCCCCCCGGCCCCTCACAGCAGGCTGCTGCCCCCATCCACGACAAGTGTCTGCCCGGTGATGAACGACGCGCCATCCGAACACAGGAACAGCACGGCGCTGGCGATCTCGTGCGGCTGCCCGACTCTGCCCAGCGGCGCGGGCGGCGGCGCAGCGCTGCTCTCTGGTGCGGGCGCGATATTCGCCGCGCAGACGGCGTTGACGCGCACGCCATATCTCGCCAGCTCGCGCGCCGCCTGCCGCGTCAGGCCGACCAGGCCGGCTTGCCCGGCGGCCTGGGGGGCCGCCTCTTCGCCTGACCTCAACACGCCCGCCGTGCTGGTCACGTTCACGATGATTCCGCCCCCTTCGTCCGCCATGACGCGCCCGACGAGCTGCGTGCAAAAGAAGGCGCCGCCCAGGGTGATCTCAATGGCGCGCCGCCAGTCGTATTCGTCGAGGGTCAGCAAGGGAGCGCGCCGGGCGGCGCTCGCCGCGTTGACCAGGATGTGCAGCCCGCCGAACGCCTCGCGCGTCGCTTCGATCATGGCCGCCGCCTGAAAGCGGTTGGAGACATCGCCCGTCCAGCCGATGGCGCGTCCTCCGTCCTCGCGGATCAGCGCGACTGTCTCGTCGAGGCGATCGGGGTTGACGTCAACGGCGCACACGGCGGCGCCCGCGCGAGCCAGGGCGCGGGCGATGGCGCGGGGAATGTCGCGCGCTGCGCCGGTGACGATGGCCACCCGTCCGCTGAGATTGGCCGAGAAGCTGATCATGGAGTTCTCCCCCGCGCAGACGAACAGGGGCAGCGCGCTGGCTGCCCCTGCGACATGGTGAGGCTGGTCTGTGCTTGCCTAGGCGATGGTCACGCTCTCGTCCAGGTACACGTCCTGGATGGCGTTCAGAATCTCGACGCCCTCGCTCATCGGGCGCTGGAACGCCTTGCGCCCGCTGATCAGGCCCATGCCGCCCGCGCGCTTGTTGATCACCGCCGTGCGCACGGCCTGCACCAGGTCGTCCTTGCCGGACGGGCCGCCGCTGTTGATCAGACCGATGCGGCCCATGTAGCCGTTGGCCACCTGGTAGCGGCACAGATCGATCGGGTGATCGCTGCTGAGTTCGCTGTACATCTTCTCGTGATACTTGCCGAAGCCGATGGCCTTGAACCCGCCATTGTTCTCCGGCAGCTTCTGCTTGACGATGTCCGCCTCGATGGTCACGCCGAGATGGTTGGCCTGGCCGGTGAGGTCGGCGGCGACGTGGTAGTCCACGCCGTTGTGCTTGAAGGCCGAGTTGCGCGTGTAGCACCACAGGATGGTGGCCATGCCCATCTCGTGTGCCACCTTGAACGCCTCGCTGACCTCGACGATCTGGCGGGTCGACTCCTCGGAGCCGAAGTAGATCGTCGCGCCGACGGCGACCGCGCCCATGTCATAGGCCTGCTCGATCTGGCCGAAGAAGACCTGATCGTACTTGGCCGGGTAGGTCAACAGCTCGTTGTGGTTGAACTTGAGCACGAACGGGATTTTGTGCGCGTACTTACGCGCCACCGCCCCCAGCACGCCGAGCGTCGAGGCGACGGCGTTGCAGCCGCCCTCGATGGCCAGCTCGACGATCTTCTCCGGGTCGAAATAGATTGGGTTCGGGGCGAAGGACGCGCCCGCCGTGTGCTCGATGCCCTGATCCACCGGCAGGATGGACAGGTAACCGGTGCCGGCGAGCCGCCCATGATCGAACAACTGCTGCAGGCTGCGCAGCACAGGCGTGGGCCGGTCGGACCCCAGGAAGATGCGGTCCACCCAGTCCGGGCCGGGGATGTGCAGCATTGCTGAGGGGATGGTCTTGCTGACGTGGCCGAGCAGGTACTCGGCGTCTGCCCCCAGCAGGGACTCAACGTTGATTGCACTAACCGTAGTCATGTCTGGCTCTCTTTCTGCACTGACCGAGTGTGATTTTGGCAGCAACCCTCGATGATCGCCGATAGCGGCCAGAAACGGTATGGCCATTGGTCATAGTTCGAGGGGTCAATTGGCACTCACCGGCCAATCGGGGCGATCATAACACGCTGCGCGGTGGATGCAAGGCTGTGGTGCGGGTGGGCGGTGCAAAACCTGTCAGGTAGGGGGGCTGCTCTGCTGCGCCCTGGCTGACCTCACCCCCGCCCGGCGCTGATGCGCCTCGCTGTCCCCTCTCCACACGCGGAGAGGGGGCAAGCCAGGCGGGGCAAGGCTGAGGATGAAGTCAAGGCCCTGCGTCCGGCAAGTCGTTTGACGCGGGACAGGGTGCGGCATTGCGCCCAACTGCGCCCCGGGCGGGGCCACTTTCGCGTTGGCGCGTGATGACTACAATGGGCGGTAATGCAGGATGATGAGGGGGCGATCATGCGCCGGGCAGAGATCACCGAGAAGTTGCAGCAGGCCATTGCGCTGGCCCAGGCCGGCCAGCAGGCGGACGCGCGCCGCCTGCTCGAAGAAGTGGTCGCGGCAGACCCACAGCAGACGCTCGCCTGGATGTGGCTGGCGACCGTGGCCGGCGACCGTGACGAGCGCGTGCGCTATCTGGCGCGCGCCCTGGCGCTGGAGCCGGGCAATCGCGCAGCGCAGGACGCTTATCAACAGCTCACCGGCCAGGTCTATGCGCCCCCGCCAACGCCGCCCTCGCGCGCCGGCTGGCGGCGCGCCTTGCTCGGCGATGCCCCGCTGGGGCTGGGCAGCTACCTGATTCTGCTGCTGGTCGGCGCGGCTGCGGTCGTGGTGATCGCGCTGGCAGCGGGCGCGCGTGACGATGAGAAGCAGCCCAGCAGCCCGCCCACGCCGCGTTTTGCCCTGCCTTCAGCCACCGCCAGCCCGCTCCTGTCACTGACGCCCAGCGACACACCCCGGCCCACGCACACGCCCGGCCCATCGCCTACCTTGCTGTGGGACGTGCCGCCGCCTACCTGGACGCCTGTGCCGACGGATACGCCCGCGCCGACCCGGACGCCTATGCCAACGGAGACGAGCACCCCTACAGCGAGCCTGATGCCGACGTTGGTACCCCCCAGCGCCACCTTCACCCCGCTCCCGCCGACCAGCACGCGCACGCTCAGCCCTACTGCTCAGCCCGCAACGGAGACGCCTGCGCGAACAGCCACGCGGACGGCGATGCCTTCACCGCCTGGGGCGGGGTCTGCTACTGCGTCGCCGGGGGACAGCGCAGGCGACAAGGCGGGCGGATCCTGATGCAGATTTGACCCGATGGAGCGCGATGCGCGCCCCGTCGCTGCCCGAAAACGGCCAGACAAGCGCGCCAGAGGACGCCTGATAGCAGGGGAAAGGAGATATCCCAGGGAAGCTCAGGGGGAAATTGTGTGCACTTTCTCGCGTATCGTGATACAATAGGCAAGCGTAAGGTGCTGTACACACTTACGCAGGTGCTAGAAAGAGCCCATAAGAAGGAGAGATGACAATGGCGATTGAATTCTACGATGTCAAAATCCGTCAGAAGGTGAAGGTTGATGAAAAGGGTGTCAAGCGCGTGACCTTCAAGACGAAGGGCGGGCAGATCCGTTACGGTCTGCAGGCGAAGACATCCGATGGCCGCAACCTCACCAAGTTCGTGTCCAAGGCTGACTGGGATAAGCTGACGAACCTGCCGATTGCCAAGTAAGTAGCAATCGGCGGCTGTTTTGTCATAACAGTCACACGCCAGGGGACAAGCCCGCACATCATCCGTGCGGGCTTGTCTCTTTCATGGGGCGGTGCGCCAGTGCCCTTGACGCACAGGCGATCAGGGTGTGGGCGCGGTCACGGTGACCGGCGCGAAGGCTGGCTGGCCCGCGTAGGCCAGCAGCACGGCGCTCGGCGCGCCCTCCGCCAGCCAGTAGAGGGCCGGCTGCGGCTGGGTTGCGCGCAGGGCCAGCGCATCCCCGCCCGCGCGGAATGCCTCGACCAGCGCCAGGCCGCTCGGCACCACGCTGAACAGCACGCCGCTGCCGTCCGGCGCAGGGGCGATGCGCCCCACCGCGCGCCCCTGCCCGCGCCAGATCAAGGTCTGCGCGCCGCTCGCCACGTCCAGGCGGACGAGCGCCAGATCGTACACGCCGACTTCCACCGGCCAGCGCCCGAAGGCAGCCTCCGCCTCCGCGCGCTCTGCCGGGTCATCGAGCGCCACCCGATCCACGAGAGTTTCAGTCGCGTAGAGGATCGCCGTCCCGTCCGCTGTCCAGGCCAGGGCGCGCACGGCGCTGTCGGCGGGCAGATCGTCCCGCTCCCCGCTGGCCAGGTCGAGCACGGCGATGCCCACATCCGTCCGCGCGGCCAGGCGCGCCCCGTCCGGCGCCATCACCGCGCCGCGCAGATCGGCATCGAGCGATTGCGCTTCGCCTGTCGCCGGGGCGAGCAAAGTCAAGCCGCCCGCGCAGCGCGTCGAGACGACGAAGCGCCCATCCGGCAGCCAGGCCAGCACCGCCGCGCCATCGCCCGGCCCGGCCTCGGCGGCGGTCACTTCGTCGGCGGGATCGGCGCTGGGTGGGGCGCAGTCGTCGCTGAAGGCGAAGGTCGCCAGGCGCTCGGCATCTCCGCCCAGGGCGGGCACCGCATCAATGGCCAGCAGCGCGCCGTCCGCCCCTTGCTGTGCGCCGTTGCTGCTCACGTAGGCGATGCGCGCGCTGTCCGCGCTCCACGCCGCCGGGAAGCGCGCGTCCACCTTCTGCGCGACACGGCGCGGCGACAGCCCGGCGGCGGTGTCCATCGTGCGCAGCTCACTGTTGCTGGCGTCCACATAGGCCAGCAGCAGGCCGTTCGGCGCGAAGCCGACATAGCGCCGATCGAAGGTGGGCACGGTGGTCAGGCCGCGCCCCGGCACGTCGTTGAGCGCGCCCAGGAACACGTCCCCGGCGAAGTGCAGGGCCAGCGGCAGAGCGGAGCGCTCAGCGGCGGCGGCATCGCCGCTGCCCTCGGCTGGAACGGTGGCCCCCGCCGGGCTGAACTGGCTGAGCATATTCTCGAAGCGGATGTTCCACTGGTCGAATTCCGCGCCGGGCGCCCATTGCAGCACGCGATAGGCGCTGCCAAGCTGGACGAAGGCCGACACGCGCCAGCCGCGCGTCCCGCCATCGCAGGGCGTCTCGTAGCGCGTTGAGCGGCCCGCCGTGCCGGCAGGCTGGCGGCTCGTCGGGGCATCGCTGCGACCTGCGCCGGCCAGGTAGTCGTCGAGCAACTGGTCGGGCGTCACCCCGGCGGCGACGCGCCCCAGCGCAGTGACAACCATGCCGGGCAGCGCGCAGTCGGTGGACGGCCCTGGCGCGAAGAGCGTCTCGGCGTCGCTGCCGGTGCTGAAGACCAGCCAGGAGTCCGGCACCAGGATCGAGAAGTCGCGCCCGGCGTAGGTGCTCATGCGCACCTCTGGGGCGATGTTCACCGACCCGCACAGCACGGCGGGAGCGCCGCCCAGGCCGCTGTGCACCTCATAGCGCACCATGTTGTCGAAGGTGAAGTTCCAGCGGTAGCCGTGTACCACCCCCGGCGTGATCGCCTGGCCCGGCGTCGGGCAGCCCAGGCTGGAATCTGGCCAGCTTGTGCTGGAAAAGGTGTACTCGACCAGGATCAGGCCGGGCTTGCCCAGCGTTTGCAGCAGCCAGCTCTGCACAACCGCCCGCACTGTGTCCATATCGGTCTGCGCGCGGGCGGCGGGCGCCGACGCGACTCCGACAAGCAGCGCGGCCAGCCCGATGATCAGCGCCAGCCGCGCGACGTGCCATCTGTGACCTGCCATACATGCTCCTCAGTAAAGCGCAGCCTCACCCCCAACCGCGCTGCGCCGGGCGGGGATGAGACTATCCGTCCTTCCCTACCGCTTGGGCGCGGCCTCGATCTGCACGAAGGCGGGGCGCAGCGGGTCCTCACCGCCGCGCAGCAGGGCATAGGCGGCGCGCGGATCGCGGGCGTCAATCAGCTCTTGGTTCGAATAGTTCAGGTTCCACAGGATCAGCGGCCCCATGAAGGGCTTACCCTGGGCGATCTCGAAGGCGCGGAGAATGTAATGCGCCTGGGTCTGCTGGTCGAGCCACTGCAAGTACGGCGGGTCGTCTGGCGGCGGGGCGGGGTCGCCTTCCAGGGTGGTGAAGCCCTCATAGGTGCCCCAGCCGAACTCGGTCGCCCACAACTGGCGGCCTGCGTCGCCGCTCTGCTCCATGATCGCGCGGTAGTCTTCGATGGTGTTCAGGAAGAACCACGATGGATGGTTGTTGTAGCCGGGCGCGCCGCAGTCGGCCTGGCCGCACCAGTGTGCGTCGGGGGCGTTGGCTGCGCCGTAGGGATGGATGCCGATGGCGATGTTCTGATAGGCGGGGTTGTTCAGCCCTGCTGCGTACATCTGGCGCAGGTACTGGCGGTCGTCAATGGCCGAGACACCGTCGTTGATGCCGGTTGGGGCCAGGCCCGCCGTCACTATGGTGACGCTGTGTCCGCCCTCACCGGCGCGGATGCCGTTGTAGGCTGCGTCGAAGAGGCGCATGTACTCAGCGCCGCTCAGCGTCCCGCCGTTCCATTCACGGCGCAGATTCGGCTCGTTCCACACTTCGATGGCCGAGAAGTACGAATTGCCATAGAGGTCAACGCGCACCTCGCCCATCATGCGCGTCAGGAAGCTGGCCAGGTCTGCTGGGTCGCGGGGCGGGCCATCTTCTTCCAGAGTGGCGCGCGCCCAGTCCGGCGCTTTGGCGACGCTGATCAGCACCTTGAAGCCTTCCTGGTTGGCCCGCTGCACGAAGACGCGGTAGCTGTAGAAGGTCTGGCTGAGCGTGCCCCGTTGCGGCTCCAGGATGTCCCAGGCGAATTGCAGCTTGACCCACTCCACGCCCAGGCGCTTGGCCAGCCAGAGCATGGTCTCGAACCCGTCTACGGACATATCCGGGTTGATCTGGATGCCCATCAGCCCGGCGGTGAGGGTGGGCAGCGGCGTAGGGCTGACCGTCGGCGTCAGCGAGCCGGCGGGCGTCACAGTCGGTGTGGCCGAGGGGCGCGGCGTGGAAGTGACCGGCTGGGTGGGGGGCGCGCCAGGGGTGGGCGTGGGCTGTGGCGGCGCGGTGATGATCGGCCCGAAGCCCTGCGTCGGGGTGGGCGCGGCCTGGGCGACGCCTTCGGGGGGAGCGCCTGCTGCGCCCGGCGAGTCCGCGCCCGACCTGGCAGCGAGCACCTGCGAGCCGATGATCAGGCTGGCAGCCAACACGACGACAAGCCACAGCGCATAAGAGCGTTGGATTCGGAAGCGCATAGAGGTTTCCTCTGGCTCGACTGGACGGAAAGGGATGTGCAGTGCTGCGCCCGCGCTATACGGCTGCGCTGCGAGCTGATCGCGACGCTGGCACTGCGAGCAGACAGAACTATAAAGGAAGCGGCCCCGTTCGGCAAGACTGCGCCGGGAAAACGCAGCGGAATCAGAGGACACCGCACCTGTGCCCACATAAAAAGCTTCCGAAGCCAGCAAGACTTCGGAAGCCTGTCACGCTATGAGCCTGGGTTGCGCCCGCCGGTTATCCCGGCGCTGGAGCGAAGACTGCGCTTACGCCGTGCGCACCTCGATGCGCTTGGGCTGAGCTTCCGGGCGCACGGGCACGGCCAGCGTCAGCACGCCGTTCTCGAAGGTGGCCTCGATGTGCTCCAGGTCCACCGTGTCGCCGAGGCGCAGGCTGCGCTTGAACGCGCCGGCGCAGCGCTCGCGCACGTGATACTGCGCGCCTTCGCGCTCCTCGGCGGCCTTGATCTCACCGCTGATGGTCAGCAGATCGCCGTGCACTTCCACGGACACGTCCTCGGCGGTCAGGCCGGGCAGGTCCATGCGGATGGTCACGCCGGCCTCATTCTGAGTCACGTCCATCGCCGGGCGCAGCATGGGGCGCGCCGTGTCCGTGTTGTAGCGGGCCGGGTTCGACCAGCCCGAACGCCACAGGTCATCCACGACCTGGTCGAGCGTGCGATAGCTATGCGGGGTGGGGGCAGCCCAGCGGATAAGTTTCACCATGGTGTTTTTCTCCTGATCGTCTGTGGGTAGTCAGCCGCAACTCGGTCTGTTGCACCAATACGTCTCGTTGCTTCGTTCAAACACTATGATGCCACGCCCGCATAAGAACGGTCTTGGCGCGACATTAGAAGCGTCTCTGCGCTGCGTAAACGTTGTGCAAGAAAGGGGAAAACCAGCGTCAGCGGCGCACAAAAACCGGCGGCCAGCGCCGGATGTGCACCAGCCAGCCCTTGCAGTCCAGCGCGACGAACCCCGCCGCGGCCAAACGCAGCGCCATGCCCAGCGCCAGCACGGTCGTCAGGCTCAGCGAGGTATTGGCGAGCTGGCTGCCCAGCAGCGGCCCGACGAAGACCGCCAGCAGCACGACCTGGTTGTAGACGGTCATGAAGCGCGTCAGGTTCTCGGCGGGCGCGTTCTCGCTGAAGTAACCGAAGAGACTGATGGCCGCCATCGTCCAGCCCGCGCCAGAAAGCATTGCCCCGATCATGGTGAGCGGCAGGCTTGACGCGATGACCAGGACGCCCGCTGCCACGCCAGCCACCCCCAGGCCGATGGCGATGACCATCAGCGCGCCGATGCGCCGCACGATGCGATAGGTGACGCTGGCGATGAGCGCCGCTGCCGCCAGCTCCGCCACCGAATACACCGACATGAACGCCTCATCGGCGCCCAGCTCATTCATCAGGCGCAGCGGGATGATCGCCGAGATGAAGAAGAAGGCAATGTGCACAAATGCCGCGATGAGGGCTATGCGGCGGAAAATGGGCGACTGCCAGGGGCGCACCGGCGACTGGTCGGGTGAGGGGATGTCAGCGGGGGCCAGCTCGCGCGTGCGCTGGATGTTGATGAAGCTGCCCAGCGACAGGACGAAGGACACGACGAACATCACCTGGTAATTGACCGGGAACGGCATCAGCTCCAGCCAGAAGCCAAAGGCCAGCGTGCTCATCCCCACCGCCAGGTTAAAAGCGAGCGACCGGCGACCGAGCAGCACTGTGAGCCGCGGGGGTTCGACCGCCTGGCGCATCAGCACGAGGAACAGCACCGAGCTGATGCCGTTAGCCGCCGCCGGGAGCGCCACCGCGGCAACCAGCCACCAGGGTTGCAGCCCAGAGGGGAACAGGGGGGTGAAGGCCGGCAGCAGAAAGGTCAGCCGGTAGAGCAGGCCGGGCCACCACATGGCCTGCGTCATGGTGGGATACCGCCCGCGCCACCAGGCCGCCCACGACGACGTGATCAGCGCGATCAGCGAGGGCAGCGCGGCTATCCAGCCGAGCAGCGCGGCTGAAGCGTCCAGACGGATGGCGTAGACCGACAGAAAGCGCGCCGTCGCGGGCACGGCCAGCCCGAACCAGGCGATGTCTCGTACCAGATAACGAAAATTCGCCCGGCTTTGACTGGCGTCCTCTGAGGACGTGGTCGCGTCGTCTTGGTCGTCCATCACGCTCGTCTTGTTGCCCCCATGCGGCTCACCGCAAACCAGCACCCCGCGACACGATACGTGCCGGGCGTGCTGGCGTTCAGCGCCTTCATGATCATCTTGTTTGGCGGGCGTGTCAAGCGCCAGATAGGTGCTTTCTGCACTACGCCTGGCCGACGCCGGCGGAGAGTGGACGGGTTGGCGAAATCCTTTCGGGCGCAGAAAGGGATGCAGGCGCTCCGCAGCCAGGCTTCCGAAGTTGGCAAAACGGAAGTCTTTAGTGGTTCAGAGAGTCATGATCCAGGATATGTTTCTGCACGGCGGCGCGAATAGCCGCCTGCTCGACGGCCATGAGCAGGTGGCCCCCTCTCTCGAAACGCACCAGCCGCGCACCGGGAATGGTGGCCGCAGCGAACTCGGCGTTGTGGAAACGCTGCAGCGTGTCATCTGTGGCGTGGAATATCAGTGTCGGCGCCCGGATTGCGGCGATGCGGCTGCCCGGCAGCGCTGCGCGATTATCGAACAAAGCGCCGGCGCTCCGCAGCGAAACCGGATTCATCTCCTCGATGATGCGATTGACCAATTCCTTTTGCGCAGGCGCAAGCTCCGCAAGGATGGCCTCAGAAGCTCCCATAAGACTTATAAACTGTTTCTTGAACAGCTTAGTCAGACCCCAGTAGAGCCAATCATACTTGTAAACAGTGACAAGGGCGTTACCCTTCTGATCCGCCTGCTGCTGGTCTTCCGAAGAGGCCGTCGCTACGCCGGTTGAGATGAGGATCAACGACGATACCCGTTCGGGATGCAGGGCCGCAAAGAGCAGCGCTGAAGGCCCCCCGTGAGACACCGCCATCACCGCAGCTTTCTCGATACCCAGATGGTCAAGCAGGGCGGCATAAGCATGCGCCTGGTCGTCGAAAGTCGCAGCGTCGGGAACGGTTGAGCGCAGGTAGCCAAAGCGGGAAGGAGCAATCCAGTGGAAGCGATCATCGAGGAACGACTGGGCGATGAGTTCTCCTTGATCGTAACCGCCTCCACTGCCGTGGCTCACCAGCACGTGCGCTCCGCTTCCCCCTTCGCTGTACTCGATGTCACCATGCGGTGACGATATAACCACGCTCTTCCCGCGAACCCGTCTATAAGCTTGATTCATGTCGCGGCGGTACGCTGCCGCCCCCAGGCCGCCCGCTGCGAGCAACCCAACGGCACTCCATCTCAGCAACCCCCTGGGCATCTTCCCCGCCTTTCTCAACGCTACCGGAACCAGAGTGCTCCGCAGAATGGGAACACACGCGAAGAAGCCGCAGCGGAAGCAGACCAGGCACTCATCAGTGCGGCCCTCTCCGTCACCACAGACCAGAGGAAGCCCCTTGGGCTGCGTATCAGGCTCTGCTCGCTGGCCCTCGCAGGCTATCCACACTAACGCGCTTGCTGAAGATCAGCCACAGAAGCACGGCGTCCACGAGAAGTGGGAGAACGGCCCAGCCGGTGAACCAGATAAGCTGTAGCGCGATCGAAAAGACTGCCCCGGCGACGGTGAGCCACGCAAACCACTTGCGCGGCACGCGCCACCGCAGAAGAGCCGCCGCCGCCATAAGGAAGCACACGCCGGATGTGATCCCCAGGATGGGTGCGAGCGCGTTGCGTCCATCTCTTGAGAGCAGGAGCGTGTCCGCCTCCTCAGCAAACGGCCAGAGCAGTTGGCCGCCCACCCACCAGGGAGGCGGGTCATCACCAATCTGGAGAGGAACGAGCGCAGCCAAGTTGAAGTGCGCAGCCAGGACCAACAGGATGACCAGTAAAATCCACATTTTCTGCATTCGGTGTCTCCTTCAATCGTGTCGTGAATTTCGTTGTCATGCCGGGCTGATTCGCCTTACACCGTCCGTCAGCAAGGCCACCGAAAGCCGCTTTCCGCCGGCTGCCGTTTTGCCTACGGGAAGCGTTTGAAGTGGTAGAGCCGGTTGCCAGCCAGCAGGTACATGTTGTTGCGGGCCACAGAGTCCGCGTAGAAACCGCGCGCATCCTGGAAAGCATCGTGCGCGCCGCGCGGGCGGTAGCCCTGGTTGAACGTCCCGGCCCACGAGGTTTCGTAGACGGTTTCGTTCACCCCGTCCACGATGTACAGGCTGCGCGAGGCCGGGTCGTTATCCACGAACAGCGCCGTGCCGCTGGCCATCGCACCGGGAGGGGCCTGGCGGAATTCGAACGGCTCTTCTTCGACGATGCCCTGCACGTTGCGCCGATAACGCCGCATCGTCCCATCGGCGAAGAGGATGTACACGGCCCCGTCGTCGCTGATCCCGAAGTCCACCGCGCCGGCCAGGTTCGGAAGCTGGTCGCCGTTGAAGTACTCTTCGGGCGCGTTGGGATAGCTCTCGGCTCCGGCGGGCGGGACGTAGCGCCAGACCTGGTTGGAGGGGGGATCCATCACGTACAGGTTGCTGCGATACACGGCCAGGGCGATCGGCTTCTGCCAGCGCCCCTCGGTGACCAGCGCCTGGGCGCTGGTGAAGTAGGTCGGCGAATAGGCGATGAGCAGGCCGTTGGCGTCCAGCGCGACGAGCACATTCTTGGGGCGCGTGCCGCCGTCGGCTAGCCACTCGATGTCAATGAGAGGGCCAACGGTGTAATTGCCCGTCGCCCCGCTGATCGTCTGCCCCGTCCAGATCACCCGCTTGTCGCCGCTGTCGGTCAGGCCGTCGCCGCGCTCGTTGAGCGTGTTCTGATAGACCACGCCGTTCCTGCGATCCAGCGCATAGAGATCCACGCCGCCATGCACGATGGGCGCGACCATCTCGGCATCGCGCGGGTAGGCGCGCAGCAGCGTCAGATCGCGGCGCACCACGTCGTCGAAACAGTCGAGATAATTCTCGGCGTCGGCGCGTATGGTGAGCACGTTGGTGTCGTTGGGGCGCAGCACTTCGGCGCGCTCGGCCAGGTCGAGCACCTCCACCCACAGCGGGCGCAGCGCCGGATTTTCGCAGCTTCCCCCCGAAAGGCGCAGCGCGTCGGCGTGGGTGGTCTGGGCGCGCTCCATGTACTTCTGAAATTCGCTCTTCTCCGCGCCGAGCAGCGCCATGCCCACCGCCGCCACGACGATCACCACCGGGATCATCACCGCCAGCCCGATGGCGATGTTGGTCGGGATGGTCGAGCGGCGGCCCTCTTCCGGCTCCGGCACCAGTCGGTTGAGCGCCCCCGACAGGAAGTTGACCACGGCGAGCGCGGCGACCAGCACTGCGCGCAGCCCCTGGCGTCCGCGCTGAGCGACGGCTTCGCGCGCGTGGTCGAGAGGGGTGGGGCCGGTGGGCACCGGGGGCGCTGAGGGCGGCGACGAGCCGCCCGATTCCGGCCCGCTGGTGAAGCGCCCGGCCACGCCCCCCAGGGCGGCGCGCAGTCGCGCTGCGACCGGCGGGCGTGTGGCGGCGTCTGGAGTCTCTGCGAGAGCGGGCGTAGGCGGCGGCGCAGCGCTGGCCGGGATCGCTGGAGTGGCCAGGGCTTCGGCTTTCCGGCTGAGCGGGATGTCCTGCGGCAGCGGCAGCGGCGCAGTCTCGACGGGCGCGGGTATCTCTGCGGCGAGAGCCAGCATCTCCGCGGGGAGCGCCTCGGCAAATGGCGATTCGGTGGGGGTTGATGCGGGTTCCGGCTCTGCGCCGGCCTCGCCTGGCGCGATTTCCCCCTGCGCTGGCGCTGATTCGCGCAGCACAACCTGGCCCCAGTCCGGCTCGGAGCCGCTGACCGGGCCGACCGCCGGCTGGGGCCTGCGCGGCTCGCGCAGGCTGTGTTGGAGCGCGTAACGCCCGGCATCTGGCGCGCCGGGCGGGGCGAAAGCGACGGCGCTGACGGCCAGGTGCTTGCTGCTGAGAGTCTTCAGCCGCTCCAGGACCTCGCTCAGCGTGCCCTCGCGCAGCACAATATCGAAAGTGGTGGTCGGGGCGTGTTGCAGGCTTTCGTCGCAGAGCAGCAGCAGGTCGCCGGGCGCAATAGCCAGGCGCGCAAGCTGGATGTCCGGCGGATCGCCGCTGCCCAGCGGCGGCAGGTTGATCGCCAGCGGATCGCGGCGCTCTTCTGGGAAGAATGTCAGACCACCCGCCCCACGCCAGACCATGAACGCGCGCCCGCCGCGCGCCACGTACAGATCGCCCCCGTGCAGGGCCAGCGCCAGCGCGTTGACCGGCTCTCCGGCGGGATCGTCGAGGATGTGGCGGTTGACGGCGGCCAGCGCCTCGCGCAGCCCGCCGGTGATGCCGCCGCTGCTGCCGAAGTAAGTGTCCGCGCCAAGCTGAGCCAGGGTCTCGAAGTAGGGCGCGGGCGCGTTCGTGTCGCCGTGCGGCGTGATCAGAATGGCGAAGGCGTGCCCTTCGCGCGCGCGAGGGGCGCGACGTGGCGCAAGCTCGGCCAGCGCGCCCGGCGGCGGCACGCGCACCGCCCGTCCCCCCACCACCAGCACATGCCCGACCAGTACCTGTGCATCCTCTGGCATGACCATCACCCCGTTCGCTGCCCACCGTGCCATGAAGAGCCGTGCCCTGATTGTACCCCAAGTCGAGGATTCGAACGCAGAGGAGGGGCGGGAGGGGTGCGTGCAAAGGTTGTCAGCGACTCGCCGGGTGCAGGACAGTGACCTCACCCCCAGCCGCGCTGCGCCGAGCGGGGGTGAGGTAAGCCAGGGCGCAGCAGAGCAGCGCCCCTACCGCCTGACAGATTTTGCGCGCACCCGCGCGGGAGGTAGTGTGCCGAATTCGGTTGAAAGGGCGCGGGTACTGGCTACTGTGTGCCTTCCCCCGTTCCCGGCCCTTCCCCCTCAAAAGGGAAGGGGGAAAAGCGGCGAGCCTGCTCCCCTTCCCTCCGCGCAGCGTGGGGGAAAGGGCTGGGGGATGGGGGGCGAAAAGTTCATAACACGCTCTAGAAGCGGCTGGGGTAGTCGGCTCCCCAGATGTCAGCGGCTTGGAAGAACGTGGTCACGTTCTCCCAGCGACACTCAGGCTCCAAGTCATAGGCGGGGCTGAGGATCAGCCCGCCGCCGGCCCCCACAGTCATGATCCGCTCGAAGACTTCGCGCCGGATGTCTTCCGGCGTGCCCCAGGCCCAGCGCTGCGGCGTGCCGACCGTCCCCCAGAAGGCGAGCCGGTCGCCGTATTCGCGCTTGAGCCTGGCGGGGTCCATCACGTCCGGCTGCACGGGGTTGAGCACATCCACGCCGATCTCGATCAGGTCGGGGATGATCGGCTCGATGTTGCCGTCGCTGTGCCAGAAAATGAACAGATCGGGGTTGATGGCGCGACAGGCGGCGATGATCGCGCGCACGCACGGCTTGAAGGTGCGCCGCCACGCTTCCGGGCTGATCAACATGCGAGTCGGCTCGGCCACGTCGTCGTCGAGGGCCAGGATGTCAACACCGGCCCTGGTCAGAGCCACCGAGAGGGTGACGTGCATCGCGGTAAGCTGCTCCAGCAGGTAGTCCACCAGCGGCGGGTTCTCGACCAGATCGATCATGAACTGCTCGAAGCCGCGCAGCCGCCAGGCCGTCTCGAATAGCTCCCCGCCGAGATGAGGCGGCGAGGCCATCACCGCGTAGCCCTGCTGTTGGTGATGCTCAACGGCGCGGCGCAGGCCGTCGGAGTCGAACCGCTGCATGAAGTCCGGCAGCGGTGCGGCGGCGATCTGGGCGATGGTCTCCGCGCCGCCGAGCGGCGCATCGCGCGCGACTTCCGGGTGATAGCCCCAGTCGTGGTAGGTTTTCAGGATGGGCCGCGAGCCGACGTAGACATCGTCCGGCAGGGACTTCAGATAGCTGAGGAAGCTGGCCTGCTGGCTCGGCGGGTCGGCGGTGACGAAGCGAATCTCACAGTCGAACATCTCGCCCGCATCGCGATCCGGATACTGGGGAAACGACCAGGGATAGAAATTGACCATCCTCGGCAGGCGGTCGGGCGGCTGGTGGCGCAGTACGGCCTGTACACGCTCGCGCGGTCTCATGGATACCCCCGATCAGGGCGCTGCGCGGCCCCTCTGTAGTCGGTTGTCGGTGAGGATAGTATAGACCGGGGTTGCGGAGAGGGATACCTGGGGGCGTTGCGCAGAAAGAGACTTCCGAAGTTTTGGAAACTTCGGAAGTCTGGCCTCGGTGCGTCTGCGCCTCACCCCCTAAATCCCCCTCTCCAGCCGAGCTAGAGAGGGGGACTTGACTCGCTGGCGCGGCACTTTCCCCCTCTCGGGCTTTGCCGGGGAGGGGGCCAGGGGGAGGGGCGTTAAGCAGAGAGACTTCCGAAGTTTTGGAAACTTCGGAAGTCTGGCCTCGGTGCGCCTTCACTCGTTGGAGGGGCAGGCTGGCCAGCCTGCCCCCCCAAACACCACTGGCCGCCCGCGCTCATGTCGCCTTGCGGCTGGCTGGCCCGGATGACCGGCGCAGCGTGTGGCGCATCTCCTTGCGTGGCTTGGGAGCGCTTTCTGCCGGCTCTACCAGCTCGACGCGCAGGCGCGCCGGGGCCTCACAGCGAAAGACCACCGAATGCCCGGACGTGATGTCCACGCGCTTGGGCTTGAACGCTTGTGCGTCGCAGGTCACCAGCTCAGCCTGATCGGGCCGGTAGTCCTTGGGGCTGGCTGGCCTGACGCGGATCATGGCCTCTGCGCCGCCTTCCTCATTCACGGCGCGGTAGGTTCCGGGGCGCACGAGCGTCACCGCGAAGAGATCGCCCGCCGGGATGTGGGCTGCGCTGTCGAGCGCCTGGCGCTCTTTGTGCTCGGCACGGGCGAGCGCAACGGAGTAAGCGCCGGTGCCCTGCGACACATAGAAGCCCAGGATGCTGTTGACGGCCAGCGTGTAGCGCGTCCCGGCCTCTTTGTCGCAGCATTCGCGCTGCTCTGCGTCGCGTAGCGACGCCAGGTCGAGATTGAGCTGCTGCTGCGCGCCCTTCTCGCTGACCTGGATCGCCGCCCGGTGAATCACCGTCCCACCCCGGCGCACGAACAACTCGTAGTTGCCCGCCTCGCTGAAGTGGTGGAACAGCGTGGTCAGCACCGTCAGGGCGCTGCTGTCGTAGGGGCGGATGCTGAACATCGCCCGGTTGAGTAGCACCTTTTTCTTCTGCATGGTTAGGCTCCCACGTCGGCCTGGACGACCATCTCAAGGTCGTGCGCGCGGACGCTCAGGTTGCGGATCGGGATGCGCACGGGGATCAGCCCGCCAGCCGCCGGCAAGATTTCGAACGGATCGTCAATGGCGTAGATCGGGTTGCAACTGGCGAAGAAGTCCAGCACCAGCGTGCCGATGAAGTCCAGCAGGCCGAAGCTGACGTTGAACAGATCGCTGAGCCACTCCTCAATGTCGTCGGGGATGTCCAGGATGGTGCGGATCAGATCGGCGACCCCGCCGATGATGGCCAGGATCAGGTCGCGCACCCAGCCACCCGGAATGAGCGCCGTGACCGCGCTGGTCAGGGCGTCTTCGATCAGATCGCCCACGATGTCGGGGAAGTCGAACAGGTCGAGGTCCATCGTCTGCGGGTCTACGAAGATCTGCCACTGGTTGTTGCCGGGCAGCGGCACGACGCGCAGCAGTTGGCAGGGGTCGGGCGAAGGCAGGGGGACGGAGACATCGAAGTAACGCGCCACCAGGCTGCCGGTGAAGCTGATCTCCTGGGCGACCAGGCTGGCGAAGTCCGGCGAGATGGACACATCCGGGTCGGCGCTGAAGACGCAGATCCTCGGCAGACAGATATCGGGGATGGGCCAGGGCATGTTGATGCAGCCGCCGCCGACACAGATCCTCGGAATATCCAGCCCGATGATCACCTTCAGCCGATCCCAGCGGATGTCCAGCTCCTTGATCTGGATGGTGTTGTCGTCGCGCAGGTCAACGCTGCCACCTTCGAGATGCATCTTCACGTCATAGCCGAGCGTGAAGGCCCCGTAATCCTGCAGGTCGGAGTCCTGGAAGGTGAGATTCCGCTTGAGCAAGTCGAACGAGCGCTGAAACGTTCCCTCGGAGACTGCGAGTGTGAGATGGGCCATGATGACGCCTCCTAGGGCTGGATGACCAGGTTGACGAACGCTTTGAGCTGGTCGTCTTCGACGGCGGGGTTGTGGGGAACTGCCGCGGGCACCGGGGCCGGCACCAGCGAAATCTGCTGGCCGACCTGCAGGCCCTGCTGCCGGAGCAGGCGGGTGATGTCGAGCACCATCTTCTCGATCTTGATGCTCAGGCGCGGCAGAATGCCCAGCCGCAGCACCGCTTCGGCGTAGCACTCCAGGATGTTCTCCATCTCCTCTGGCTTGAGGTCCACGATCTCCAGCCTGTCCAGCCGCATCTTGAGGTATTCGTCTTTGCCAATGGGACCCCACTCGAAATGCAGCACGGCGTACAGCTCCAGGCAGAAGCAGGTCAGCTTGCGCACCGGCGGCACGATGGGATCGCGCTCCTGGCTGGACGGCAGGCTCGCCAGGCCGTAGAACGGCTTGTCGCCGTGAGACACGGCCCCGGCTTCCGCCAGGGGGATCAGATCGCGGTAGAAGTCTTCGAGCACGCAGCCCAGCCCGAAGCAGCCTTTCATATACAGCGCCAGTCGCTGCGCGGGGAGCGTCCCCAGCTCTGGCGGCAGCTTGATCGTGTCCGAGTCGTGGAAGTCCAGGGCGAGATCGGTGAATTGCAGACAGTAGTTGAGACCCACCGGCGGCATAGCGGCCAGCACGGGCAGCGGGGTCTGGACGGTGAACAACGGATTGCCGGCGGCGGTTACCTCTGGCGCGGCCTTGATGGGCACGCACAACAGGCCGGGGTTCTGCAGGAAGTAGGGCGTGGCGTAGTTGAACAGCGATGGGCGCTGCTGCATGATGTGCCGCACCACACGGTTGATGCCCTCCTCGTGAACCGCCGCGTACAGGTCACTGCGGTCTGTGAAAGCCATAGAGCCTCCCAGTTTATCTACGATGCGAGCGGGTTGTTGGGCTGGCCGCGCACTGCTGCGCCGCCAGGCGGGTTTTTGGCATCCTGACAGACGGGTTTCAGCCTCCTGTTATTAATACAATTCGGATAACCATTGTTGATTGAAACCGTGACCCGTGTCAAGTTTAGGAAATTGGGCACAAGGTGCTCTCCCCACACGGTGCGGCGCCGGTGTTGCGCTGCTCCCCCTGGCGGCACTTGTTCCCATGTTCGCACCTGGCTGCGCTCTGCGCTATAACCATCAGCGACAGCCCGTGCCAGGACTGCCCGATGCGTCCGATCAGAGATCATGCGGGAACCTCATCCCCTCGGCCCCGTTTACGAAGGGGAAGAGTCGCTGTGCTTCAGAGACCGTGTTGAGAAGCTGTTTCCCCTCACCCCAAACCCCTCCCTCACAAGGAGGGAGGGGCGTAAGGCTGGCGCGCTTCTCCCTTCCCCCCGCGTGGGGGAAGAGCCGGGGATGGGGGGCAAAGGCAGGCGCACGACTTCTTAGGGGTGGGGCACATCGTAACGCAGACCTCTCCGTATGATCTCTCAGACAGGGGAGCGACTGATTGCATACCATTCTCAATCTTCTGATCGGCCCCCCGCTGCCCACGCAGCGGCTGGCGAGCGAGCGTCTGAACAAGATACGCGCGCTGGCCGCGTTCTCGCCCGACGCGCTGTCGTCCATCGCCTACGCCAACCAGGAGATTTTCCTGGGGCTGGCCATTGCCGGGGCAGCGGGGCTGGCCTATTCCCTGCCCATTGGCCTGGTGATTGTTGGCATCCTGGTGACGGTCGCCATCTCGTATGCCCAGACGCTGCCAGCCTACCCGACGGGCGGCGGATCGTACACGGTGGCCAGCGCAAACCTCGGCCGGCGGATTGGCCTGCTGGCGGCCTCGTGCCTGCTGATTGATTATGTGCTGACTGCTGCCGTCAGCCTGACGGCGGGCGTGGCGGCCATCGCTTCCGCTTTTCCGGCGCTGTGGCCCTATCGCGTGGTCTTGTCGCTCGCGTTCCTCGTCCTGATCACGCTGGCGAATCTGCGCGGCCTGCGCGAGTCGGGCACGCTGATGGCTATTCCCGTCTATTTCTTTCTCGGCTCCTATCTGCTGATGCTGGCGGTGGGCCTGGTCAAGGCGCTGCTCGGCTCGCCGGAGTCGTTCAGCGCGACGGCCCCCACCCCCACTGAGCCGCTGACGGCCTGGCTGGTGCTCCACGCGCTGGCGGCGGGCTGTACGGCACTGACGGGCATTGAGGCGATCAGCAACGGCGTGCCCGCCTTCAGGCCGCCCGAAGCGAAAAACGCCGTGCGAACTCTGCTGGTCATGGCCCTGCTGATGGGCACGCTGTTCCTGGGGAGCATCGGGCTGACGCAGTACTTCGCCGTTGTCGCCAAAGCGGACGAGACGATCCTCTCGGCGCTGGTCCGGCGCGTGCTGGGGACGAATATTCTCTACGTGATGGTGCAGGTGGCCACGCTGCTGATCCTGGTTGTGGCGGCCAACACCAGCTTCGCCGGCTTCCCGCGCGTGGCGTCTCTCCTGGCCCAGGACGGCTATGCCCCCCGCCAGTTGTCATTTCTGGGCGACCGGCTGGTGTTCTCCAACGGGATGGTGCTGCTCGCCGGGCTGACGGGGCTGCTGATCGTCGTCTTCGGCGGCGACACGCACGCGCTCATCCCGCTCTTCGCCGTCGGCGTGTTCCTCGCGTTCACGCTGTCGCAGACGGGGATGGTTGTGCACTGGCTGCGGGTGCGCGGGCCGCTGTGGGGGCTGAAGGCGACGATCAACGGCGTCGGCGCGCTGGCCACGACCATCACGCTGGGCGTGGTGCTGATCAGCAAGTTCATGGCGGGGGCCTGGGTGGTGGTGCTGCTGATCCCGCTGCTGCTGCTGGCTTTCTACACAGTCAAGCAGCACTATCAAGAGGTGGCCCGCCAACTGACGCTGCGCGGCGCCACGCCGGAGACCGCAGCGGAACCGCTGCGCTCGCCGCGCATCGTGCTGCCCGTCTCTGGCGTGCATCGCGGCATCGTTGAGGCGCTGCGCTATGCTCGCTCGATCTCAGACCAGGTGACGGCGGTCTATGTGGAGATCAATCCCGGCGATGCTGACCGCGTGCGCCAGCAGTGGGAGAAGTGGGGACAGGGCGTCCCGCTGGTCGTTGTGCCCTCTCCCTACCGCTCAATCGCCGGGCCGCTGCTGGAATATCTGGACCGGCTGGACGCCGAAAGCGGCGATGGCCAGTTTGCCTCAATCCTGCTGCCGGAGTTCGTCCCGGCCAGGTGGTGGCAACACCTGCTGCACAACCAGACTGCGTGGCTGCTCAAGCTGGAGTTGCTCTATCGCCGGCGCAGGTTCGGCAAGGTGCGAGCGATCATAGACATCCCCTGGTACCTGCGCGAGTGAACAGCCGGGCCTACGCTCGCACTCCCCTGGCCAGGTAGCGATCGGCAGTGTCTTCGACCCACACCGCGTGATACCCCGTCTCGATCAGCAGGACGCGCATCTCCGCGCCGGGCGGCAGGAAGTCCTCGGCGATAGGCCCGCCGGCCTGGCTGTGAATGGCGTTGACCCGCTCGCGCGAGTTGTTGTGCAGGATGAGCGCCTGCCCGCCGGGGCGCAGGATGCGCCCTATCTCGGCCAGGGCGCGGCGCTTGTCGGCGAAGTGCGGGAAGCTGTTGTGGCAGACCACCAGATCGAACGGGCGCGCCGCCGCAGAGAAAGGCAGCGCGTGCACGTCGCCCTGCACCAGCCGCGCGCCGGGGCAGCGCTGCTGCGCCTGGCACAGCATGGCGTGGGCCAGGTCGAGCGAAACCAGCCGAGCGGTGGGCGCGTGCTCCGACAGGCGCGGGATGAGCGCCCCCGTGCCTGTGCCGATCTCCAGGATGGCCCGCGCCGCGTCGAGTTCGGCAGCGAAGGCGGCTACAAGCTGGCGCAGCGTCTCGTCGAGGTGGGCGGGCATCCGGCTGTCCCAGTCGGGAGCGCGGCGCTCGAAGTAATCGCGGATGAGATCGGTCATAAAAGCTCCTGTGGTGAATGGTGGCGGCGAGTGGTTGTCAGCGATCAGCGATCGGTTATTCGGCGTTTCGACATTCGGCTCTCCTGCGCTCCAAAAGGGAGCGCAGCGCACCCTCTGCGCGCTAACCTTAAGGCTTCTGGGCGCGCTCGAAGGTTCAAACTTCCAAAGTTCTCGAAAACCTCGGAAGTCCGCTGGAGCGGAAAGCCCTTTTCTCTGGCTCCCTTCTCAGCTCCGCCGGAGAGGGGGGATGTCTGCCGGGTTATCCCCCTCTCCGGCCACTGATACCTGCTCCCTGACGACTCCCTACTCGCGAATGATCAGTCCGGTCGCCGTCCCGACGATGAACTGGTGCTTGTTGTAGGGCATGGGGATGCCGCCGCCCCAGCCGCCGGGCGTGAATGTCCAGTTGTCGAATACGGCGGCGTTGAAGACGACCACTCGCGCCGTGTAGTAGAGCGCCAGCATGGGCAGGTCTTCGGCCAGGATGGTCTGCATCGCGTAGACGGCCTCGCGACGCGCCTGCGTATCGGCCATGCTGAGCTGCGCGCTCGCCAGGGCGTCGAAGTCCGGGTTGCTGTAACCCAGCGCGCGCGCGAATCCGCGCAGCGGGCTGCCGGTGGCGAAGCTGCGCCGCAGTTGATCCGGGTCGCCGCCCAGCCCCCCAAAGCCCACGACGGCTATCTCGTAGTTGCCCTCGGCGGTGGCAGCGTCCATCGTCGCCTGGTCCATGACGACATGCTCAATCGGGATGCCCACTTCGCCCAGGCCGCTCTCGATGATCTCCACCACGCGCGGCGAGGCCATGATCCAGTCGGTTGAGTAGGCCAGCTTGAGCGGCGTGCCGTCGTAGCCGGCCTCGGCCAGCAGCGCCCGCGCCTGCTCTGGGTCGTAGGCATAGTCGGGCACGTCCGGGTTGTAGAACGGGTTGGCGGGCGGCAGGAAGCCGGGGCTGCCCGCCTCGCCGAAGCCAAACAGGATGCGCTCGACCAGCGCCTCCCGGCTCACGGCGTGGGCGATAGCCTGGCGGACGCGCACATCGCGCAGCAGCGTGTCTTTTTCCAGGTTGAAATAGAGGAACATGCCCCACTCGCCGGGCGCGAAGCCCACTTCGTAGGGCGCACTGGCGAAGGGGGCCAGCATCTCCTCGGTCACGCCGCCGAACTGGTCGAAGGCAGCGATGTCACCGTTGAGCAGGGCCAGGTAGTTGTCGCTGGTGGGCACGAACTCGATGCGCTGCACATACGGATCGCCCAGGAAGAAGTCATGGCTGGCCTCGAACAGGTACGCGCCCTCGGCCTGGCTGTACTCGACCAGGCGGTACGCGCCGGTGCCGGTGAACGCTCCTTCACCCGTGTAGGTCTTGGGATCGGCCACGCTCTCCCAGATGTGGCGGGGGAAGATGAGCAGGGCCTCAGCAGTCGTCTGCAGGAAGGGCGCGAAGGGCTGCTTGAGGGTGATCGCCACCTGGTGCTCGCCCACCTGGGCGGCGGAGACAATCTGATCGACCTGGGCCATAAACCAGGCTGTGCCGGGATGATCCAGGTAGTATTGGATGGAGAAGACCACGTCGTCAGCGGTGAAGGGCACCCCGTCCTGCCAGCGCACATCCTCGCGCAGGGTGAACGTCCAGGTCAGCTCGTCAGCGGACAGGCTCCAGCCCGTCGCCAGCCAGGGGATGGTCTCGCCGCTGGCGTCGCGCCAGACGAGCGTATCGAAGATGAGCGAGGCGCGCAGGTAGCCCGGCCCCCGGTTGAAGCCGAAAGGCGACGGGTGGCCCCAGTAGCCGCCGCTGGGCAGGCGCAGCACCGCCACCTTCTCGGCTGGCGGGGCGGCGGTGACCTGGTGGGCCGCGCCCGGTGGAAGCAGCCCGGCCAGCAGCAGGGCGATCAGCAGAGCGCTCAGCAGGGCGGCGCGGAAGGGTTGCGTGTGGGTCATGGATGTGCTCCTCATAGACTGAATCTGGCTCATTGTGAATGTGTATCTGTTCCCCCCATCCCCGGCCTTTCCCCCTCGTGGGGGAAAGGGAGGCAAGCGCACGCGCTAAGCCCCTCCCTCCTTGTGGGGGAGGGGTTTGGGGCAGGGGGAAATAACTCCTCAAATAGCCTCTCAGGGCCGGTTCCCGCCGCTGCTTGTCGTATACCAGTCGAACGACGGCGCGGCCCGCAGCAGCGCGCGCGTGTACTCGTGCTGCGGCTGGGCGAGCACCTGGCTGGACGGCCCGCCCTCGATGATCTGCCCGTCGCGCATGACCAGGATGCGATCGGCCACCTTGCGCACCAGCGCCAGATCGTGCGAGATGAGCAGCAGACCCATGCCGCGCTCGTTCTGGATGTCCTCCAGCAGGGTGATCAGCTTGGCCTGCTCGCTGGCGTCCAGCATGGAGACCGGCTCATCGGCGACGATCAGCTTCGGCTCCAGCACCAGCGCGCGGGCGATGACCACCCGCTGCAACTGGCCGCCGCTCAGCTCGTGCGGGTGGCGTGCCAGAAAAGCATCTAGAGTGGGCAGCCCCACCGCCGCCAGCGCCTCGCGCACCCGCTCACGGCGCTCGGCGGGGGTGCCCGCCCGCTGCACGTCGAGCGGCTCGCGCACGATCTGGCACACCGTCAGGTAGGGACTGACGCTGTCGAACGGGTCCTGCGGGATCAACTGGATGCGACGGCGCAGGTGCCTGGAAGCGGAGCCGTTGTTCAGGGCGAGGGGGTTTCCCTCGAAGACGATCGAGCCGGATTCCGGATCGAGCAGCCCCACCAGCAGCCGGCCCAGCGTGCTCTTGCCACTGCCGGTCTCGCCCACCAATCCGACGACTTCGCCTTCGTACACTTCCAGCGACACATTGCGCACGGCCTCGACGTTCTGCGCCGGGCCGAGGTGACCGTTGGTGGTGAAGGTCTTGCGCAGACCTTCGGCGCGCAGCAGGGCGCGCAGCCCGCCCAGGTGACAGGCCAGCCGCCGCCCATTGTGCAGTTGCAGCGGCGGCTCGACGCGGCGGCACTCGTCCACTGCCTGGGTGCAGCGCGGGTGAAAGCGGCAGCCTGTCGGTGGGTGGGTGGGGTCGGGCATCTGGCCGCGAATCCCGCTCAGGTCACGCGCCGTGCTCATGTCCGGGTAGGCGCTGAGCAGCCCCCAGGTGTAGGGGTGGCGCGGCGCGCTGAGCACGTCGCGGGTCGCCCCCACTTCGGCCAGCTTGCCGGCGTAGAGCACGGCGACCTGCCCGGCCAGTTGGGAGACGGCGGCGAGATCGTGCGAGATCAGCAGCAGGGCCGTGCCGCGCTGGGCGCAAATGGCGCGCAGCAGGGCGATCACCTGGGCGCGCGCGAGCATGTCCTGGCCGCTGGTCGGCTCGTCCACGATCAGAAGCTCCGGATCGCAGCTCAGGGCCATGGCCAGCATCAGCCGCTGCTTTTCGCCGCCGCTGAGCTGGTGCGGGTAGGCGCGCAGATGGCGCTCGGTCAGGCCCACCTGCGCGACGAGCGCAGCAGCGCGCGCCGTCGCCTCTGCGCTGGACAGGCCCCGGTGCTCGCGCAGCGGCTCGCCGATCTGCTCGCCCATGCGGTACACCGGGTCGAAGGCGGTGCCCGCGTTCTGCACGGCCAGGGCGATGCGCTGCCAGCGCAGAGGCCGCCAGCGCCCTTCGTCCAGCCCGACCAATTCCTGGCCGCCCAACTGCACGCTGCCGCTCACGCTGCCCGCCGGGTGCAGGCCGAGCAGCGCCCGCGCCAGGGTCGTCTTGCCGGAGCCGGTCTCGCCGACGATGGCCAGCGAGTCGCCCGCATCCAGCGCGAACGAGACGCCGTCCACGACGCGGGCCGGGGGCTGGCCGGGCGCGGCGGGCGCAAAGATGACGCGCAGGTCGTGGACATTGAGCAGAGGGGCGCTCATCGCTGCTTCAGCCTCGTGTCGAGGCGGCTTTCCAGGCCGATGCCGATCAGGGCCAGGGCCAGCACGAGCAGCGTCACGCAGACACCGGGCGGCAGCAGCCACCACAGCCAGCGGTCGGTGAGCAGCAGGCCGGGCAGGTTCAGGGCATGGCGCATCATCAGCCCCCAGCTTTTGGCAGTGGGATCGCCCAGGCCCAGGAAGGCCAGCCCCGCTTCCAGCGCCACCGCGTGGCCCGCCGCCGTCACCAGGCCGAAGACGATCAGCGGGGCGATCTGCGGCAGGATGTGGCGGGCAAAGAGATACAGCGGGCCGCCACCGAAGCCGCGCGCCATGCGCACGTAGCCGCGCTGGCGGACGCTCTGCACCTGGGCGCGGATGATGCGCGCCGCCGGCGGCCAGGAGAGCAGGGCGATGGTCAGGATCATCGTCCCCAGCCCCGCGCCCAGCAGCGCATTGACCAGGATCAGCAGGGGCAGGCGCGGCAGGGCCAGGATCATATCCACCAGGCGCATCAGAACCAGGTCGAGCCAGCCGCCGGCGTAGCCCGCCGCCCCGCCGACCAGCACCGCCAGGGCCACCGTCCCCGCTGCTGCGCCCGCCGCGACGGTCAGCGAGATGCGCGCGCCGTAGATCAGCTCGCTGAGGATGTCCTGGCCCACGTCGTTAGTGCCCAGGCGGTGCGCGGCGCCGGGCCGCTCCAGGGGTCTGCCGCTGAAGGCGTCCGGGTCGTAGGGGGCCAGCAGCGGGGCGAAGACGGCCAGCGCGGCCAGGATCAGCAGGAGCAGCAGGCCGGCGACGCCCTCGCTGCCCAGCAGCGCGCGCACTCGGCGGGGTGGATGCGCTGCCGCAGCAGGAGCGACCGGCAGGCGCAGGGCTTCGCGGATCACAGCGCTTCCCTCCGGCGCGGATCGAGGCGATACGAAAGCCAGTCCGCCAGCAGGTTCGCGCCGAGCACCAGGGCGGAGACAACCACGAACACGCCCTGAATCACCGGGTAGTCGCGGGCCACGACCGACTCGAAGACCAGGCGGCCCATGCCGGGATAGTTGAACAGCGTCTCGATGAACAACGCCCCGGTCAGCGCAAAGCCGGCGTGCGCCGCCAGGTGATGAACGAAGGGGATCAGGGCGTTGCGCAGCGCGTGATGGCGCTTGAGCCGTCCCGTCGAAAGGCCCTTGGCGCGGGCGACGAGCATGTAGTCCTCGCCCAGGACGCCGATCATGCTGTTGCGCACCAGTAGGAACTTGCTGCCGACCAGGGCCAGCGTCAGTGTGACAGCGGGCAGGGCCAGGTGCGCCGCGTAGTCGCGCGCGGCCTCCCAGGGCGTGCCGTAGCGCGCGAAGGCAGTGCGCCCCCCGGCCAGCGGCAGCCAGTCCAGCCTGGCCCCGAAGACGATGAGCAGGATCATGCCGGTGAAGAAGACGGGCGCGTTGCTGGCGATGACGCTGCTGACAACGAGCGCCTTGTCCGTCGCCGACCCGCGCCGCCAGGCAGCCTCCGCCCCGCCTAGCACGCCCAACAGCGACGCCGCGCTCAGAGCGGTCAGCGTCAGCAGCAGCGTCCAGGGCAGGTGGGCGCGCAGCAGCTCGCCGACGGGCCGGTTCAGCCGGATGGACTGGCCCAGGTCGCCCCGCAGCGTCCCGGCCAGATAGTCCGCGTACTGCTGAACCAGCGGGCGGTCGAGGCCATAGTACTCCGCCAGGGAGGCGCGAGTCGCGCTGTTGAACACGTAGGCGGAGCTGCTGGGATCGAGCAGGGCAGCCAGGGGATCGCCGGGCAGCAGGCGGGGCAGCAGGAAGTTGAGGGTCAGCACTGCCCACAGGCTGATGAGAAATCCCAGCGCACGGCGTTTCATGAGGCCCCTTCTGGCGGATGATCAGGCACGAGAGTCCATTATCGCGTGAGAGGCGACTTTGTGCAATAAATTACATCTGAGATTCATAGCAGGAATAGATCGTCGGCTGGCGTGCAACCCGTGCCGGGCAGAGCCAGCGCTGAGCTGCAACCGGCCCATCGGGCGGGGCGTTTGGGCGCGAACCTGTGCAAAACTCACAAGACCGGTTGCGTAACGGTCCTAGACATACTATCATCAGGAATAACCTGGATCGGTCAATGCGGACAGTCTCGCGACATTTACACGCGCCCATACATGGCTCCGCCACACTGTAGCTTGTAAATCACCTACAACACACTCACGCGCCAAAAGCTCTACTGTCCTGCCGGTCAATGGCGACAACGTTGTGCAGCGGGCAACTACCCTAAGGAGGAGACTATGCGCCGCTTTTTAGTCTTGTTAGTGGTTGTCAGCCTGGGCATCACCTTTGCAGGCACTGCGGCTGCTCAGGGAGAGGAGAAAGTCCTGGTAGTTGGCCTTTCTGAGGACTACAAGTCCCTGGATCCCAGCCGGGCCTACGAGCCGGGCGGGTCGCTGATTCACGTCTCGGTCTACGATACGCTGGTCACATTCCCCTCGGACTCGGTGGGCGAGATTCTGCCCAACCTGGCCGCAAGCTGGGACATTTCTGACGATGGGCTGGTTTACACGTTCACTCTGCGCGACGACGTGGTCTTCTCCAACGGCGATCCGCTGACCGCCGAGGACGTGGTCTTCAGCTTCAACCGGATGAAGAACCTGAAGGGCAACCCCTCCTTCCTGGCCGACACCATCGCCAGCGTCGAGGCGACGGACGACCTGACCTTCGTCATGACGCTCAATCAGCCCGACCCGGCCATCCTGGCCAAGCTGATCTTCGACGCCTTTTCGGTGCTCAATGCCGATGAAGTGCGGGCCAATGGGGGGACCGACGCCCCTGATGCAGCCGAGACGGACACTGCCGAGCCGTGGCTGATGAACCACTCAGCCGGCACGGGGCCGTACATTGTCGAGAGCTACGAGCCGACCGTGCAGACGGTGCTGGTGCGCAACCCGAACTACTGGGGCGAGCCGGCCTACTTCGACCGCATCATCATCCGTAACCTGCCGGAGACCTCCACCCAGAAGCTGGCCCTGGAAGCCGGCGACATTGACATCGCTATGGATGTCATCGCCGATCAGGTGCCATCCTTCGAGTCGAACCCGGATATTGAAGTCTTCTCGACGCAGAGCGACACGCTGATCTTCCTGCTGTGCAACCAGGACCCGGCGATTGGCGGGCCGGTCAGCAATCCGCTGGTGCAGAAGGCCATCCGCTATGCCGTGAACTACGAAGAGCTGCGCTTCCTCAGCGGCAAGGGCGCGAATAACCCGGCGGCGATGGTGCCCATCGGCTTCGGGGGCGCGCTCGATCCGTCGGAGGGGCTGACGCGCGACCTGGACATGGCGCGCAGTCTGCTGGCCGAGGCCGGTTATCCGAATGGCTTTGAGATCAATTTCGAATACCCGGACTGGAACTACATCGGCACCGACTTCGGCATCGTCGCCCAGAAGGTTCAGGCGGACCTGGCCGAAGTGGGCATCAAGGCGACGCTGGTGCCGCAGGAATTCCAGACATCGCTCGATGCTTATCGCAGTGGCCGGCAAGGCTTCAGCCTGTGGCTGTGGAACCCGGACTATCAGGACACCCTGGACTACGTTGAGTTCCTGCCGGGAGGCGTGGTGGGCAACCGCGCCAACTGGACGGATGCCAACGCCGATCCGGAAATCCTGGCGCTGCGCGACGCGGTGAAGGTGGAAACCGACGCGGCCACGCGCAATGAGCTGTTCCGCGAGATTCAGCTCTACGAGCAGGAAAAAGGGCCGTTTGTGCCTCTGTTCCAGCCCGGCGTGCACTTCGCTTTCCGCAGCGATCTGCAAGGGTTCAACTATAACAGCCAGTGGCGTGTTGACCTGACGCTGCTGTACCGTTAGCGAGTCGTGTAACCTGTCGGCGGCGGGATTTGGGTCGCAAAATCCCGCCGCCTGATTCTGTGCCGACCCGAGGGATCGCATGTCGCTGCACCAATTCCTGGCACGCCGTCTGGTGTTGATGATCCCCCTGCTGATTGGCATCTCGCTGGTCGCCTTCATCATCTCCAACGCCATCCCCGCCGACCCTACAGCGGCCAATCTTGGCGAGCGCGCCGCCGCCGACCCCAAAATTGTGGCGGCCTTTCGCGAGAAGTGGGGCCTGGATGAGCCGCTGCACGTCCAATACCTGACCTATCTCTCGAACCTGCTCAAGGGCGATATGGGCACGTCCATTCGCAGCCGCCGCCCGGTCAGCGAAGAGCTAGGCCGTTTTCTGCCCGCCACGATTGAGCTGGCGACGTTCGGCATTCTGGTGAGCCTGGTGGCAGGAGTCATCTTCGGCGTCATCTCCGCCGTGTGGCGCAACCGTCCGATTGACTTCATTGTGCGCATCCTCTCCCTCATCGGTGTGAGCGCGCCGGTCTTCTGGCTGGCCCTGATCGGACTGATCTTGTTATATCTGCGCTGGGACCTGGTGCCGGGGCCGGGGCGACTAGACCCCAAGCTGCGACCGCCGCCGGGTGTCACCGGGCTGTACACCGTAGACAGCCTGCTGGCCGGGGACTGGCGCACCCTGCGCAACGCCCTGGAACATCTCATCCTGCCGTCCCTGGTGCTGGGGGCCTACTCTGCCGGGCTGATCACCCGCATCACCCGGTCGTCAATGCTCGAAGTGCTGTCTATGGAGTACATGACTACGGCGCGCAGCAAGGGCTTGCGCGAGTGGACGGTGATCACCCGGCACGGGCTGCGCAACGCCTTGATGCCTGTGGTGACGATCATCGGTCTTTCCTACGGGAATTTGCTGTCGGGGGCCGTGCTCACGGAGACGATCTTCGCCTGGGAGGGCATCGGGCGCTACGCCTACAACGCCGCGCGCACGCTGGACTTCCCCGTGCTCATGGGCGTGAGCATGTTGATCGCCATCATTTTCGTGCTGATGAATCTGATCGTGGACATCCTCTACTACTGGCTCGATCCGAGGCTGCGTCAGGCATGAAACCGGGCAACAGCAGATGGCGCATTATTCGCAGGCGGGCGCGGCAGAACCCGCTGATGGTGGTCGGCCTGCTCGTCTGCCTGGCCTGGGTGCTGATCTCGCTGGGCGCAGATCATCTGGCTCCCGCCGACCCGCTGCGCCAGAGCGTGATGGAGCGGCTCCAGGCACCGAGCGCAAAGTATCCTTTTGGCACCGACCAGCTTGGCCGCGACGTGCTGTCGCGCGTGTTGTACGGGGGGCGCACATCGCTGCCAGCGGGCCTGCTGGTGATCGTCAGCGCAACTTTCGTGGGCACCCTCTTCGGCGCGCTGGCCGGCTACGTGGGCGGCCTGTGGGACGAGCTGCTGATGCGCTTCACCGAGATTTTCATGGCCTTCCCGATCATCATCCTGGCGATGGCTATCGCGGCGGCGCTGGGGCCGAGCGTGAACAATGCCGTGATCGCCATGAGCATTGTGTGGTGGCCGAACTACGCGCGCGTGGTGCGCAGCCTGGTGATCAGCGTCAAATCCAACGAATATGTCACCTCAGCGCGGGCGATTGGGGCCTCGCCGGCGCGCATTCTCTTCGTCACTGTGCTGCCCAACTGCCTGGCCCCGGCGCTCGTCATGGCGACGCTGGACATCGGCAACGCCATCCTGATCTTCGCCGGGCTGAGCTTCCTCGGCCTGGGGCCGGAGCCTTCCTCGCCGGAGTGGGGGCGCATGGTCTCCGACGGGATCGATCACTACGATCAGTGGTGGCTGAGCACCTTCCCAGGGATCGCCATTTTCACAGTGGTGATGGCGCTCAACTTCGTCGGGGATGGTCTGCGCGATCTGGCCGACCCGCGCACGCGCAAGGCGGTTCGCTAGCGCCCGATCGAAGTTCCCTCAATCCAGGATAGGTGTTCCCTGCCGTTGGGAGGCCTGAAGCCAGGCTTCCCCCCCGAACGGCGAACGGGCTTCGCCTGGATATGGCTCATTACGGGGCGAAGAATCACCGCAGAGGCACAGAGAGCGCAGAGAAAAGATGGGCTGGCGAGGGCGTTAGCCCTTCTCCCGGCCTCTGCGATTCAAGCATTTCGCCCCCATCATGAAAGGCCCTCCCCCTGTCCCTGGTTAGGAAACGCGATAGTTTCATGCTATACTTAATAATCAGATGAAAATACCCGTCCGGCTCTCCACAGCGGCCTGGTGCAGTGACACCCGGCACAAGGAGGACTTGGCATGAAACTGGGACTGGCACTATCAGGCGGGGGTTTCCGCGCGACTGTCTATCATCTGGGGGTGCTGGCGCGGCTCGCCAGGGAGGGTCGCCTGGAAGACGCGGCCTATCTCTCAACGGTATCCGGCGGCAGCCTGTGCGTGGGGCTGGTGTACGCCCTCAACGGGTTTCGCTGGCCGTCCAGCCAGGCGTATCTTGAGAATATCGTGCCCCGCGCGCGCCAGCACCTGCTGCACGACGATCTCACCGGCGGCCTGTTGCGGCGCTTGCTGCGCCGACCCTGGAGCATTCTGGGAAGCAAGGCGGACGATCTCTCCGCGCTCATGAGCCAACACTGGGGCGTCTCCATTACGCTGCGCGACCTGCCCGCGCACCCTCGCTGGATGATCAACGCGACGTGTTACGAAACCGGCAAGAACTGGCGCTTCGAGCGCTTTCGCATGGGCGACTACGTTTTCGGCTACAGCAATGACACGAACGTTCCCCTGAGCGACGCGCTGGCGGCTTCGGCGGGATTCCCTGGCCTGATCGGCCCCCTGGTGCTGGACGCCACCCGTCATTCATGGTTTCGCTACCGGCAGCCCGCCAGGGGCGAGCCAGAGGCGGGCGCTGACGAGCAGGACGCTGAAGGCAAGACCGAGCCTGTGACGCCAGCTTTTGAGCGGGTGCACCTGTGGGATGGCGGTGTGTACGACAATCACGGCCTGGAGGCGGTGCACGATTTCCAGAGCGGCTGGCGGCAGGGGGTGGACTTCCTGATCGTCAGCGATGGCTCCGGCAAGCCGACGACCGAAAAATACCGCCTGGGAGGTGTGTTCCTGCGCATCATCACCGGCGTGATGATGGATCAGATCCGCTCGCTGCGCGCGCGGGCCATCATGGAGCGCATCCGGAATCACGGCGATCAGGGCGTGATTCTCACCATCGGCAATTCATGTGCAGAGGTCGTGCAGGCGGCAGGGCGGCAGGCCGACCTGGTGGCGCTCTGCCAGGGCTGCCTGAGCGCCGCAGACGCCACGCGCGCGGCCCTGTTCCCCACGACGATCCGCCGGCTGACGGATGCCGAGTTCGAGCTGCTTTTCCGGCACGGGCATGAGGTGGCCGACTACACGCTGCACAGCCGCTATCCCGACCAGTTTGGGCATCTCGCCTATTCTTAATCGAAGCGTTCCTCAATCCAGGGCAGAAGCTGCTCGTAGTTGGGAATCCAGTAGCCCGCTTTCATCCCGATCAGGTCTTCGCGCTGCAGGACGCGCTGCTCCCTGCCGGGCCAGCCCAGCAGCAGCCCCGGCGCGAGGCGCAGCATATCCCAGGTGCCCAGGTCGGTGTCGGTGTGATCCTGGATCGCCCGCCAGACGCGCGGCCAGACCAGCGGGTTGGTCAGCTTCTTGGCCAGCGCATCCAGGACCTGCTGCTGGCGTCCCGCGCGCTGATATTCATCGTCCTGGTGGCGGGTGCGGGCGTATTGCAGCGCCCGCTCGCCGTCCATGTGCTGGCGGCCAGGGTCAAAGCGCACGGTCATCACGCCGCCGTCCAGGGTGGGGTACTCGTAGTCAATGATCAGCTTGGGCACGTCAATGTCCACGCCGCCCACCGCATCCACCAGCGCCACGAAGCCCCCGAAGTCGAGCCGGACATAGTGCTCGACGCCGACGCCGAAGCTCTCCTGAATGCTGGCCTTGAGCAGCGCCGGGCCAGACCCTTCCGCTTCCTGCTCGCCGAGCACGTTGATCGTGTTGATGCGCTGTTCGCCGTAGCCGGGGACATTGATGAACACGTCGCGCGGGATGGAGAGCAGCGTGACGCGCAGGCTGCCCGGCGAGACGTTGAGCAGCATGATGCTGTCGGTGCGGGTCAGATAACGCTCGCCGGGGCGCGCGTCCACGCCCAGGATGAGCAGATCCACTGGCTTTGGCGCGAGGATCAGGCTGAAGACCAGCAACCCCATCAGGCAGATCAGGGGGGTCAGGCAGCCGAAGGCGCAGAACTGGCATCGCCAGCGGCGCGTCACCCGGCGCGCGGGCCGTGTGGCGGACGTTGTGCGTGGGGGAGAGGGTGGAGTCTGCATCGCATGGGTTGCCTCCAGGGGGCGATCGGCGGCGCGCCGGTGACGCGGCGCGCGAGTGGGGCATGAGCGCGCCGGACACAGCAGGCGGCTCAACGGGCGTTCAGGAACTCATCCAGTGCTGCCAGCGCCTGCGCCATGTCGTGGTAGAAGACTACGCGCAGGTTAGGGGTGTCATTGCCTTCGAGCATGACCGAAAGAGACGTCCCGGCCTGACACAGGCAGAGCACCGGCTTGCCGGCCTGGTGCAGCGCGTAGGCGATCTCATAGCCCACGCCCAGCGACGGCACCGTGACCTCGGCCACGACTGCATCGCACACTTCCAGCCACCGCACGTCGCGCCGGTAGATCTCGGTCAGCGGGTAACGGCGCTCGTCGCTGAGCACGTCCGGGGCGGCTACATGCGCGGTGAGGACGGCGTGCCCGCCGCGCTCCAGGTGGCTGACCAGGGCGGCGTAGACGGGCTGCCGGCTGCGCCCGCCGCGAATCGATCCACAAAAATAGACATCCATAGGTCTTCTCCAGAGCCGGGCGGGAGCCGATCACCACAGCTCCTCGTCGTCAGGCTCCTCTTCTCCCAGAGTGTAATCTTTCTTCTTCTTGCGCGTCCATTGCACCGGGTCTTCGAGCGTGCGGCGAGCGGCTTCGGCGACCTGCACGGCGAACGCCTCGTGATGGTCGAGGGCGAAGGCCAGCGACTCCCCCTGCGCGTCGAAGCGGAGCAGGCCCGCCGCCTTTGGCCGATCCAGCCGGCGGACGGCGCTCACGTTCTGCACGGCCTCCAGCGGAATGGTGCGCTGTGTTTCTTCACCGGACAGCGCGACGATGTGGGATGGCATGAGGTAGAGGCCCACCGGCTCGGCCAGAGTCCAGGCTCCGTGTATGTCCTGGCGGGCCGGATGCGCCTGGACCGGCCCATAGTGAATGTAGGGCCGGCGGCGGCGGTACGCGGTGATCTGCTCCGCCGTAGCTACGCTCTTGAGCGCGCGCACCAGCGCGTGCATGGCCAGGCGCGACAGCCGCACCCGCAGCAGAATCCAGCGGCGGTCGCGCTCGGCGTGCAGCCAGATCTCGTTGCGGCCTGACGAGTACTTGCGCGGGCGGCCAAACCAGCACAGTTCCGCCGGGCTGAAGGAGACGCATGGCTGACCGCCGTTGCCCAGCGCATACGCGGCGATCTCGCCAGGGGTCACGGCGATGACGCCGCTCTGCCAGCCGGAGCGCCGCTTGCCCTGGGCAATCGTCTGGCAGCGGATGCCGTCCGTCTGGGCGCAGTAGAGCGGCTGCTGGGCCTGCTGGATGCGCCGGACCAAGGCGTGAGCGGCTTTCGCGCGGCGGCGATTGCGGAGCGCGCTGCCGACGCCCGCGCCCAGCAAGGCCCCCATCAGCGCTGGAGCGATGAGCGACATGATCACTGAGAGCATCCTCCGGTTTGCGGATGGCGCGGGCGCGCAGACTCCTTGCCGCAGAGTATAGCACCGACTGGACGGTCCGGAGAGGGCGTGCGACTCGCCGGGCGATTGCGCCGAACGCGCGTTGTCCTCAGAGGCCTGCCTGAAAGAGCCTGCGCGATGGTTTACCCTGCGGGATCGGTTGAAAAGCCGCGCGCCTGCCTTTGTCCCCCATCCCCGGCCCTTCTCCCACGAGGGGGGACGGGAGCAAAGCGCGCCCGCTAGGCCCCTCCCTCGCAAGGAGGGAGGAGTTTGGGGTGGGGGAGACGACTTCTCAAAGGGCCCCTGATTTCCACTCCACACGCGAGTTGATGACCCTATCCGGCGCTGCGCCTCGCTCGCCCCCCGTACTCCTTCTGCCGGCACGGGGCAAGTCACCCTATCTCAGCTTTCTGAAACCCTGGCCGCTACAATTTTCTACTGCATCTTTATTGATTCTGAACAATGAATTAGCATATGATGGATTTGTACCAGATTTCTCAAACAGTCGTTGCCCAGTTGCAAGGCTGGGCTGGGGAGGTGTACGGTCAGTTATTGCCCTTTGAGGAGGCAAATCCATGCGTCAACGGCCTGGCTGGGCCAGGGCAGTTCTCACACTGCTGCTGATTATGATCATGCTGGGAGCCGTGCAACCGCAACGCCCGGTGGCCGATGCCCAGGGCGGCGGGAGTATCAGCTACGGCTCGAAGGTCCTCGGCAGAATCTCCGCCGATCTCCCCGAAGTGATGTACAGCTTCAACGGCACAGCGGGCGACCTCGTCCAGGTGCGCGTCAAGAACTGGGTCGGCACGCTCGATCCCCAGGTGACGCTGCTGGCCCCCGACGGGCAGAACGCCGGCAGTAGTACGCGCAGCCCCTTCGCCGTCGCGAGCCAGGATGCCACCCTGGCGCTTTTTTTACCGCAGACCGGCGTCTATATGCTGCTGGTCAGCGCGGAGAGCGGGACGAGCGGCCAGTTTCTGCTCACCCTGCAGGGGCGCGGCGTGGTGCTGGCTACGCCGCTCATCTACGGGCAGGGCCTCGATGTCATCGTCCCCTTGAACCCACAGCCGCAGTATTTCACCTTTGAGACCGAAGACTGCCCGACCGTCTTCACCGTCGCCAACCTGAGCGAAGGGCAGCCCTTCACCTTCCCCTTCATGGTCAAGGTGCGCGATGCGCAGGGCACCCTGATCGCCCTGCTCTACGGCGGGGATGCGATCGAGGATCGCCTCGTGCTGCCCGCGCGCAGCGGACGCTACGAAGTCGAGGTGCTCTCCGAAGACCCGCAGCAGCAGGGGACGATCCACCTGCTGGTGACTTGCGCCGACCAGGCTCCTGGCTGTATCGGTGGCGGGGTGAGCGGCGCGGCGGGGGCCGACCTGGGCGTGGCGATGGAGTGCCCGCCGTGCTTCAGCGAGGACTTCGGCGGCGAGCTGTGCGATGAATTCGAGATGACAGCTACCCGCGCAGGGGATGGCACCTACAGCTTCGCCTGGCCCGCAGTCGAGGGGGCTGAGTGGTATATCTTCTACATCCTGGATGCCTGGGGCGTCATGCTGCTCGACTCGCCAATCATGCTGGAGGGCGGCACCAGCCACGTGTACTCCTTCCATCCCGCTGACGTGAGCCGGGGGCCTTTCACCGCCCATGTGAACGCGGGGAGCGGCATGGACATTGGGACGTTCCTCTGCGTGGACGAGGTTCAGTTCTCCTTCGACGGGCCGGTTCCGGAGTGCTCGATTGATGTGGGCGTGGACATTGTGCCGGGCGCAGCGCGCCTGGCCGTGGCCAGTTGGACCCCGACGCCAGGTGTGGGTGCTTATCTGATCCACATCTATGCCATCGGGGATGATGGCGGCCTGATCGGCATTCGTGTCCTCACCGTGCCCGGCGACGCTGCCACCTACCATCTTGAGGGGGTGTTCCCCGCCGATTACTCCCGGTTTCGGATCAAGGTTGACGCCTACAGCGAAGCTACCGGCGGCGGGGCCTTCGGCGACATGCCCCAGGGCTTCATGTGCGGGGGCAGCGCCGACGTTGAGTTCCCCAAGCCCGGCCCTGTGGAATGGGGTCCTGCGGCGTAGCCCTGACCTGAGGAGGAGACGACCATGAAACACATGCGCACACAATGGCTGCGCGCCGGGCTGCTGGTGGCGATCCTCATGGCGATCGCGCTGCTGCCCAGCGCGCCGACAATCACTCAGGCTCAGGGCGGCGGCACAATCAGCTATGGCGCGAAGGTGTTCGGCACCATCACCGCAGACGCGCCGCGCGTCACCTACAGCTTTGAGGGCGGCGCGGGCGACGTGATCACCGTCATCGCCGACAACTGGACGGGGACGCTCGACCTGCGCGCCGAGCTGATCGCCCCCAACGGGCTGATCATCGCCAGCAGCGCCCAGAACACGCTCGACGACACCATGCAGGGCGCGTACCTCTCGGCGGTCCTGCCGGGTGACGGCATCTATCTGCTGTGGATCACCAGCGAGGACGAGACCACCGGCGACTTCGCGCTGACTTTGCTGGGGCGGGGCGCGCCGGACAGCACCGAGCTGATTTTCGGGCAGGCGGTAGAGGTGACCCTGATCCCCGCCGCCGACCCGCTGCGCTTCTGGTTCGAGGCTGAGGACTGCCCCACCTCGCTCATCGTGACCAACCTGAGCGAAGGGCTGCCCTTCACCTATCCGTTCGCACTCAAGGTCTACGACCAGCGCGGGCAGACCGTTGCCCTGCTGCGCGGCGGCGAGGAGCTTGAAGACTGGGTCACAGTCACCCCGCTCAGCGGGCGCTACGAGGTCGAAGTGTCGTCCGACCACCTGCTGGAGGCAGGGGACGTCCGCCTGCTGGTCACCTGCGCGGCGGACGCGCCTGGCTGCCTGCCAGGGCAGGCGGCTATCTCCGGCGTGACGGGCAGTGGCCCGCGTGAATGCGCGCGGTGCTTCGTCCCCGGCGATCCGCCCGGAGGCGGCGGCTGCCCAGACCTCCACTTCGCGGTCGAGCAGGGTGAGGACGATCCCCTGCACATGACGGTGACGTGGGATCCTATGTCTGGCGCGACCAGCTACGCGGTCTACGTCTATGGTCGCACTGCCGACAGCGGCGAAATGTACCTGACGCACGCCACCTGGACGCCCGGCGATCCGACCTCCTTCACCTGGCTCCTGCCGGAACACTATGTCGCCTTCCGCTTCGTCTTGCGCGTCTACATCGGCGACGACGTGGTGTGCGTCGCGGAGACCAGCCTGGAGTTTGAAGTTCCGCCGGACGGCGGCGAGCCGGTCTGCGACATTTTCACCGTGGACGCCGAAATCACCGACCTGGATACGCGCCAGGTGACCTGGACCTGGACGGCCTACCCCGGCGCAGAAGCCTACGTGGTGGAATGGTTCGAGGTGCTGGACGACGGGAGCGAAGCCCTGCGCGGCAGCATCCTGCTCGGCGCGGGGACGACCTCCTTCACCACGACGCTCCCGCCGCCGAGTGGCGCCAGCGACACGTGGCGGCTGCGCGTGCGCGTGCAACTGGATGGCGGGTTCCCATGCTTTGCCGAGCGCACCTTTGGGTTCCTACACCACCTGCCAGACTGCGAAGACTTCACCCTGGTCGAGACCGTCCACACTCCCACGTCTTCCACGATCATCTGGTCGGACTATCCCGGCGCAATGGGTTACATGCTGTCGGTGCTGGACGAGACCGGCGAGACGATGATCCCGCCCTTCCCACTGCTGCTGCCACCTGACCAACTTTCGTATGTGCTGGAGGGTTTGCCACCGGGAAACTATCTCGTCCGCGTCGGGCCGTGGATGGAGGCGACCTTCTGCGAGGAAGAGCTGTCCCTGACCTTCGAGCAGGGGCAGTTCCCCTGCCTGATCCGCACCAACCGCGCCGACGTGCGAGTGCGCGTGGGGCCGGGCGTGGATCGGGCCGCTTTCGCCTTCCTGACGGCGGGCGTGGAGTACCCGGTCATCGGCTTTGCCTACGATGCGGCGGGCAACCGCTGGTGGCAGCTTGACCGGGCGGCCATCCCCGGCGGTGAGGCAGCGCTCAGCCTGTGGGTGCTGGACAGTGAAGTCGAGGAGATCGGCGACTGCGACAACGTCCCACAGGGCGACGTGCCGCCGGTCGTGCCCATCGAGCCGGAAGTGCCGCCTGGTGAGCCGGGTCGGCCTCCGGGCGGCGGCTGGGGGCCTTGTGGCTCCTGCGACACTTGCGGGCACCCGGCCAGCGAGTGCGTCACCTCGCCGGAAGGGTTTTGCCTGTGGGATCCGGCGACGTGCACCGCGCCGGCGCCGACGTGCTTCAGTATCAGCACGGCGATTGACATGAGCCGCTGCCAGTATACGGATGGCCGAGCCATGCTTGACACTCCGCCCAACTGTGACGGCGGTTACTCGCCAGGCACGATAATCGAAGCCCATGCTGTCGCCGCTGACCCCAAATGCAACGTGGACTACTGGTCTGGCTGTGGTGTGTCGAGTGGCGAGAACAACATCACCTTCACCGCAACCAGTAGCTGCACTGTCACCGCGCACATGCACTACGGGCCTTAGGCCCGACGAAACCAGGGGTGAGTCGCGCGACTCACCCCTGGTATCTTCCTCCACATCAAAGCGCTTGCCGTTAACTGTAGCGCGTGCGCAGGGCCGCGATCTGTCCCTCGTCGAAGTAGTTGATGTGCCCCACCTGGCTCGCCACCAGGAAGATGCGCGCGTTCAGCTCGATGCTCTCCATATTGAACGCGGCATCAATGAGGGTGGGGGCGTAGGCGACCGCGCCGTGATTGCCCAGCAGCAGGGTGACGTGATCGCGCAGGTAGGGGATGATCGAGTCTGGAAGCTCGTCGCCGCCGGGGATGGCGTAAGGCACCAGCGGGCATGGCCCGGTGCGCACGACTATCTCCGGCAGGAAGGGCTTATCCAGGCCGATGCCGGCGACGGCCAGCCCAGTCGCCGTGGGCGGATGGGCGTGCACAACCGCGCGGATGTCCGGGCGGTGCTTGTAGATCGCCAGGTGCATCCGCCGCTCTGAAGAGGCATTTTTCCCCGTGCGCGAGGCGATCAGCCGGCCATCCAGGCTGAGCTTGACCATATCCTCTGGATTCATGAACCCCTTGCTGACGTTGGTCGGGGTGATGATGATCTCCTCTTCGTTGAGCCGGACGGAGATGTTGCCGTCGTTGGCCGCGACGAAGAGGTGGTGGTAGAGCCGCCGGCCTATCTCGCAGATTTCCGTGCGCACGTTCCATTCGTCCCACTCCGGCCAGGCGGGGTTGGCAGGGTGCGTCACGTCGCTGCGCGCCGGGTCATCGCTCGCTGTCGGGCGGCTACTGGTCTGCACATTGGTAGGAGGTCGCATTTTCGATTCCTTTCCTTTGGTTGCAGGAACAATACAACATCACGGGTAGAAAGTCAATGGCTCCTGCGCTGTCGAGGTCGTAAGGGGGGGGTGACGGCTGGCAGACGCGCGCCATACGGGCGGATCGTCGGGCCGGAATCATGTATAATAGGCTCCAGACAGAAATCGCGCAGGTTTCGTTTGTTTTCTTCTGTTTTTGTTAGCAAAGGGAGGCGCGCAATGCCAGCGCCGATGTTCGCAGAAGAACGACGCCGGGCGATCCTGGAGCGGTTGCGCGCGCATGGTCGTGTGGTTGTGCCGGACCTGGTCGAGCAGTTGCGGGTGAGCGCCGTCACCATTCGCAGCGACCTGAGCGCACTGGAAGAGATCGGCGTGCTGGAGCGCACTTATGGCGGGGCCGTGCTGCGGGCGGACGCCTCTATTCTGCAGGAGCTGTCGTTCAACGTGCGGCAGGCGCAAGGTCGCCAGCAGAAGAGCGCCATTGCTGCGGCGGCGGCGAGCCTGCTGGCCGATGGGTGCAGCGTTGCGCTCGACTGCAGCACGACGGCCTACGCGCTGTTGCCTTTCATCAAGCGCCTCAGCCACGTCACGGTGATCACCAACAGCCTGCGCGTCGCGCAGAGTCTGCTGGGAAGCCCGCAGGTGGATGTGCTGCTGCCGGCGGGGCGTCTGCGGCGCGACGCCGTCTCCATCGTGGGCAGCCCCGCCAGTCTGCCCTCTATCAACATCAATCTCGGGTTCTTCGGGGCGCGGGGCATCACGGCTATGATTGGCGTCACGGAGATCGACTCGGACGAGGCGATCATGAAGCGGACCATGTACGGGCGCTGCGTCTCCCCGGTGATCGTCCTCGATGGCAGCAAATGGGGGCAGGTGGCGCCGTATACGATTGTGCCGCCGTCCGAAGTGCGGCACGTCATCACGTCCGGGGATGCGCCAGAGGCCCTCGTCGAGCAATTGCGGACGGGCGGCGTTCGGGTGACGGTCGTGCCGTTCTAGCGCGTGTTCTGCACGTATCAACCTCACTCCCCCGGCCCTTTGCCCGGCAAGCCAGGAAGTGCGGTTGAGGGAGGAAGGCATGGGGGGAAGGCAAGTCAGCGCCCTTGCCTGACGGGTTTTGCGTGCGCGCCCCTGTTCTTCCTTAGTTGCATGTGGTCAATTAAAGACTATACTTAAATCTCTTATGAGCCTAATATAGTGCCTGCTCTGTATCCCACGACTCGTGCCGAGCTGCCTGTCGCCAACAGTTGGCCGGGCCGAAAATAAAAGATTCCTGTACCGGGGGGTGCCCATGATTCCGAAAAAGAAATGGTGGTTGTTGGGCCTTGTGCTGCTGGCCGGGTTTGTGTCGGGGGGGCTGCTCCCCTCGATCCAGGCAGCGCCGCCGGGCCAGTCGGCGGAGGAGGGCGAGGCGCTCTTCCAGCAGTATTGCACCGGCTGCCATACTATCGGCGGCGGCGACCTGGCCGGGCCGGACCTGCTGGGTGTCGCCGAAAAACGCGACCCGGAATGGCTGGAGCACTGGCTGGCCGAGCCTGATAAGATGATCGCCGATGGCGATCCCATCGCGCTGCAACTGCTGGCGCAATATAACAACATCCCCATGCCGAACCAGCATCTGACCCTGTCCGAGATTGACGCCCTGCTGGCCTATCTTGGTGTGGCCCAGCCGTCGCTCCCCTCACCGGGGGCGGGGCAGCCTGCGCTGGCCGGCAACCCTCAGGCGGGCAAAGACCTGTTCACCGGCGCGAAGGGCCTGTCCGCTGGCGGATCGGCCTGCGCAGCCTGCCACGACACGGCGGGGCTTGGCGCGCCCGGCGGGGGTCTGCTGGGGCCTGATCTCACCCAGGTCGTGCAGCGTTACGGGGGCGAGGCGGGTCTGCGCGGGACGCTGGGGGTCATCGCCTTCCCGTCTATGGTGCCCGTCTACCGGGATCGCCCGCTGACGCCCCAGGAGCAGGCCGATCTCGCGGCGTTCCTGGCGCAATCTGCCGAACAGTCTCCACCTAGCCGCGGGGTGCGTCACCTGACGGTGTACGCGCTGGCTTTCGGGGTGATGGATATTTTCCTGGTCGGGCTGTTCGTCTGGCATCGTCGTCTACCGCGCGCGGCGCGCCGACCACTTGCGCGGCGCTAGAGTTCTGGGGAACGGAGGGCAGATGTAATGGGTTGGGTCAAGGATTTGGTCAGTCCACAGGCGCGCCGCTGGGAAGAGCTGTACCGCAACCGCTGGCAGCACGACAAGGTGGTGCGCAGCACGCACGGCGTGAACTGTACCGGCGGCTGTTCGTGGAATGTCTACGTCAAAGATGGCATCGTCACCTGGGAGATGCAGGCGACCGATTATCCGCTGCTGGACGCGACGCTGCCTCCCTACGAGCCGCGCGGCTGCCAGCGCGGGATCAGCTTCTCCTGGTACATCTACAGCCCGATCCGGGTGAAGTACCCCTATGCGCGCGGCGTCCTGATTGACTTGTGGCGCGCGGCGAGAGCAGAGCACGCCGATCCGGTGGACGCCTGGGCGAGCATCATGGCCGACCCGGAACAGCGCCGCCAGTATCAGCGGGCGCGCGGCAAGGGGGGCCTGCGGCGCATCAGTTGGGACGAGGCGCTGGAGATTGTCACCGCCTCGACGCTGCACACGATCAAGCAGTACGGGCCGGACCGCGTGATCGGCTTCTCGCCCATCCCGGCCATGTCCATGCTCAGCTATGCGTCGGGCAGCCGTTTTCTGCAACTGCTGGGCGGCGTGGTGATGAGCTTCTACGACTGGTACTGCGACCTGCCGCCCGCCTCGCCGGAAGTCTGGGGCGAGCAGACTGACGTGGCCGAAAGCGCCGACTGGTACAACAGCAAATACATCGCGGTCATGGGGTCGAATGTGGCCATGACGCGCACGCCGGACGCACACTTCCTCTCCGAGGCGCGCACCGATGGCTCCAAGGTCGTGGTGTTCTCACCGGACTTCAGCCAGACGTCCAAGCACGCCGACTGGTGGGTGCCGGTCAACGCCGGACAGGACGGCGCGTTCTGGATGGCCGCCAACCACGTCATCCTCAAGGAGTTCCACGCCGACCGGCCAACGCCGTACTTCATGGACTACGTCAAGCGCTACACCGACAGCCCGTTTCTGGTGGTGCTGGAGCCGGACGGAGACAGCTACAAGCCGGGACGCATGTTGCGCGCCAGCCAACTGGCGCAGTATCAGGACGAGGAGAACGCCGAGACCAAGTACCTGGTGTTCGACGCGGCGAGCGGGGCGATCAGGCTGCCGCAGGGCACCATCGGCTTTCGCTGGCAGAAACAGAAAGGCCAGTGGAATCTCGACCTGAAGGACGGGCAGGACGGATCGGAGATCGATCCGGCGCTGACGCTGCTGACCGATCACGATGCGGTGCTGCCGGTCGCTTTTCAGGATTTCGCCTTTGACCGGACGTTCACGCGCGGCGTGCCGGTGCGCACAGTCGAGACTACGGCCGGCTCGCTGCCCGTCGCCACGATCTATGACCTGCTGATGGCGCAGTTCGGCGTCGGGCGCGGGCTGGAGGGCGACTACCCGGCGGATTACGATGACGAGGACAGCCCCTATACCCCGGCCTGGCAGGAGCGCTTCACCGGCATTGATCGCCAGACGGTCATCCGCTTCGCCCGCGAATGGTCGGCTACGGCAGAGCAGACGCAGGGGCAGTGCTCGATCATCATCGGGGCGGGGGTCAATCACTGGTATCACAACAACCTGCTGTACCGGGCGGCCATCAGCGGGCTGATGCTGACCGGCTGCGTGGGGCGCAACGGCGGCGGGCTGAACCATTACGTGGGCCAGGAGAAGCTCGCGCCCATGTCCGTCTGGCTGCCGGTGGCGATGGCTCTCGACTGGGTCAAGCCGCCGCGCCTGCAGAACTCCCCGTCGTTCCACTACGTGCACTCCGACCAGTGGCGCTACGAGGGCAACTTCGCTGCGCTGGCCCCGGTCGGCGACGCTGGTCACCCGCTGACGCAGGGCCACACGATGGACATCCAGCGCCAGGCTGTGCGCTCCGGCTGGCTGCCGTTCTTCCCACAGTTCAACCGCAGCTCGCTCGAACTGGTGCGCGAGGCGGAGGCGGCCGGCGCGAGCACGCCGGACGCGATCAAGCAGTGGATCGTCGAGCAACTGCGCAGCGGGGCGCTGCGCTTCGCCGTAGATGACCCGGACGCGCCGGAGAACTGGCCGCGCACCTGGTTCATCTGGCGCGGCAACGCCCTGCAAGCCAGCGCGAAGGGGCACGAGTATTTCCTCAAGCACTACCTGGGCACGCACACCAACGCCATCGCCGAAGACGTGTCCGGCGAAGAGCCAGCGCCAGAGGGCAAGCTCGACCTGGTGGTGGACATCAACTTCCGCATGGACACCTCGGCGCTGTATTCGGACATCGTGCTGCCCACCGCCACCTGGTACGAGAAGGACGATCTCAACTCGACCGACCTGCACTCGTACATTCACCCCCTGCAGGAGGTCGTGCCGCCGTGCTGGGAGTCGCGCAGCGACTGGGACATCTTCAAGGCTATCGCGGGCAAGGTCAGCGAGCTGGCGGCGGAGCACTTCCCCGTCCCGGTGCGCGACATCGTGGCCGCGCCGTTGCAGCACGACACGCCCGCCGAGATCGCCCAGCCGGATGTCAGGGACTGGGCGGCGGGCGAATGCGAGCCGATCCCCGGCAAGACCATGCCCGATTTCGTGGTGGTGGAGCGCGACTACACCAATCTGCGCAACCGCTACATCTCGCTGGGGCCGGGTGTGCGGGACGGCGGCATCGGCGTGCACGGCATCCAGTGGTCGGTCGCGGACCTGTACGACGAGTTGGCTGAGGATCGCCCCGCCGTGCACTGGAATGGCGCGCGCTACCCTTCCCTGGAAGACGCGAAGGAAGCGGCAAACGCCATCCTGTATCTTGCGCCGGAGACCAACGGCGAAAGCGCCTATCGCGCTTTCAAAGCGGAAGAAGTGAAGGTGGGCCTGCCGCTGGCCGACCTGGCGGAGGGGACGCGGGGCGTGCGCTACACCTTCGAGGACCTGGGCCGGCAACCGCGCCGCCTGTTGACCAGCCCGGCCTGGTCGGGCATCCTCAATGATGGGCGGGCCTACTCAGCGTACTGTCTGAATGTCGAACGCCTGGTGCCCTGGCGCACCCTGACCGGACGCCAGCACTTCTACCTCGATCACGAGGGCTACATCGCTTTCGGCGAGCATCTGCCGACCTACAAGCCCAAGATCGATCCGCACGCACACGGCGACATCCTGCGTACGAAGGCCGTCGAGGGATCGATCATGCTCAACTACCTGACCCCGCATGGCAAGTGGCAGATTCACAGCACCTACTCGGACAACCTGCGTATGCGCACGCTGTCGCGCGGGGTGGAGCCGTTCTGGATGAACGTCGAGGATGCCGCTGCGGTGGGCATTGAAGATAACGACTGGGTGGAGATCTTCAACGATCACGGAGTGATGGTGACACGGGCCATCGTGACGGCGCGTATCCCGCGCGGGCTGTGCTTCGTCTATCACGCCACCGAGCGCACGCTCTCTGTGCCCCGCTCGCCGCTGCGCGGCGACCGCCGGGCCGGGGGCCACAACAGCCTGACCCGCACCCGCCTGAAGCCAAACCTGATGCTCGGCGGCTACGGTCAGTTCACCTACGCCTTCAACTACTGGGGGCCAACCGGTGTGAACCGCGACACTTTTGTGCTGGTGCGCAAGCTCGAAGGCGAGCCGCGCTGGTAAAGGCGAGAAAGGGCGACCACCATGAATATTCGAGCGCAGGTCTCGATGGTCTTTCACCTGGACAAGTGCATCGGCTGCCACACGTGCAGCGTCTCCTGCAAGAATATCTGGACCGACCGGCAGGGCGCGGAATACATGTGGTGGAACAATGTGGAGACCAAGCCCGGCACCGGCTACCCCGTCCGGTGGGAAGACCAGGAGAAGTACAAAGGTGGCTGGGAGAAGAAGCCGGGCAACGGCCAGCTTCAACTGAAGATGAACGGGCGCTTGGGGATGCTCGGCAATATCTTCTTCAACCCGCATCTCCCTTCGCTGGATGATTACTACGAACCCTGGACGTATGAGTACGAGAACCTGATCAACGCGCCCGCCGGCGACGACCAGCCGACGGCGCGCCCCATCTCGCTGGTCACCGGCCACCCCATGGAAATCAAGCGCGGCCCCAACTGGGACGACGACCTGAGTGGGTCGGAAGTCTACGCGGCCAACGACCCCAACCTGGACGGGATGAGCGATGACGAGCGCCAGTTAATGTTCGAGGTCGAGCGGCTGGTCTTCTTCTACCTGCCGCGCATCTGCAACCACTGCCTGAATGCAGGCTGCGTGGCGGCGTGCCCGTCGGGGGCGATCTACAAGCGCGGCGAAGATGGCATCGTGCTGGTCAACCAGGATGTCTGCCGGGGCTGGCGCATGTGTATCACCGGCTGCCCTTATAAGAAGGTCTACTACAACTGGTCAACTGGCAAGTCTGAGAAGTGCATCCTGTGCTACCCGCGCCTGGAGACGGGCCAGGCCCCGGCCTGCTTCCACTCGTGTGTGGGGCGCATTCGCTACCTGGGCGTGCTGCTCTACGACGCCGACCGGCTGGACGAGGCGGTGGGCGTGGACGACGCGGCCCTGGTGCGGGCGCAACGCGCGATCATCATGGACCCGCACGACCCGGCGGTGGTCGCCTCGGCCAAAGCGAACGGCGTGCCGGACGCCATGATCGAGGCAGCGCAGCAGTCGCCGGTGTACCGCTTCGTCAAGGAGTGGGAGCTGGCGCTGCCACTGCATCCCGAATTCCGCACGCTGCCCATGCTGTTCTACGTGCCGCCGATGCTGCCGCTCCAGGCGATTGCCAACGACGGGCGGCTGGATGTGACGCAGGACAGCGAAGAGGCGGCTGACTACTTCGGCACGCTGGAGAAGGCGCGCCTGCCCATGCGCTACATGGCCCGGCTGTTCTCGGCGGGCAACGAAGAGGAGGTTGCTGCCGTGTACCGCAAGCTGATCGCCGTGCGCGTCTATCGCCGCGCGAGCACCATCGCCGGCGAGCCGGACGCGGACACGCGCAAGGTGCTGGCCGCTGCCGGCCTGACGGCGGACGAGGCGCAGGCCATCTTTGAACTGACGGCCAAGCCGACCTTCGACGAGCGCTTCGTCGTCCCGCCGCTGGCGCGCGAAGTGGCCATCGAGTCCATCATGGATCCCTTCACGCACAAGACCAAAGCGGGCTTTGGCTTCCGCCGCGAGGCCAAACGGGGGCAGTGATGCCGACGGCGCAGACCGTAGACACAGTGCACGAGTTGCTGGCGCGGACGGTGGAATATCCCACGCCGGACCTGCCCGCCCAGGCGCGCGCCTGTGAGGCGGCGCTGAGCGGGCAGCACGGGCGCGCCGCGCGCCACATCGCGCGTTTTCGCGCTTTTGTGGAGCAGGCGGAGCCGGGGGCGCTGGAAGAACTCTATACGGCCACGTTCGATCTCAGGCCGACGTGCTACCCCTATATCGGTTACCAGTTGTTCGGCGAGACCTACAAGCGCGGTGAGTTCCTGGCCCTGCTGAACGCGCGCTATCGCCAGGCGGGGCTGGCAGTGACGGGAGGCGAGCTGCCCGATCACCTGGGCATGATCTTGCGCTATCTGGCGCGCACGTCGGACGCCGACCTGGTGGCCGAAGGCGTCCTGCCCGCGCTGGAACGGATGATTGAGCAGTTGCAGGATAATCCCTATCGCGAGCCATTGCGGGCGATTCTGGCGGTCTTGCGGGACCAGTGATGAGCGGAGCGTGACATGGCCGACCTAGTGCTGTTCGTGGCGATTCCCTATGCGGCGGTGGTCGTGGCGGTGGTGCTGACGCTCTATCGCTACGCCAACAATCGTTTCAGTTATTCCAGTTTGTCTTCGCAGTTGCTGGAAAACAGTGTGCTCTCCTGGGCTTCGGTGGCCTGGCACTACGCCATCCTGCTCATCCTGACGGCGCACGTCCTGGCGGCTCTGTTCCCTGGCCTGTGGGCCAGGCTGCTGGGCGGGCAGGTGCGGCTCTATGTCATCGAGATCACCGGCATGGGCCTGGCCCTGATCGCCATCATCGGCATGGGGCTGTTCATCTGGCGGCGGCTGACCAACCCGCGCGCGCGCGCAGTGACGTCCACCGGCGACTGGGTGCTGTTGGCGGTGCTGCTGGCACAGGTCGTGCTGGGGTTCATCACGGCGTTTGTGTACCGCTGGGGCGCGCTGTGGTACTTGCAGACGGCGGCTCCCTGGCTGGAATCGCTGGTGCGGCTGAACCCGGATACGAGCTACGTGGCGTTGATGCCCTGGGTGATCAAGCTGCACTTCGTGGGCGGCTTCGTCACCATCGCCCTGATCCCGTTCACGCGCCTGAGCCACGCGCTGACCATCCCCGTGAGCTATCTGTGGCGGCCCTATCGCCTGGTGATCTGGAACCGGCGGCAGGCGGTGCGGGAATAAAAGCAGGAGCGGGGCGCGGCAGGGCAGCGCCCCGACTGGATGTATGAGGGGGCGGCTATGCCCACCCTGGAAGACCTGTTGCAGGCTTCGGCGGCGCTTCACCGGCATCTCTGCCCGCGCCAGGTCTTGGGCGTGCGCATGGGGCTGCTGGCCGGGCGCTGGCTGGGGTTGACTGTCCCGCGCAGCGACAAGCGCCTGCTGGTCTTTGTCGAGACGGACGGCTGCGCGGCAGATGGCGTGGCCGTGGCGACCGGCTGCCGGGTAGGGGGGCGCACGCTGCGCGTGGTGGACTTCGGCAAGGTGGCGGCGACGTTCGTGGACACGCGGGCTGGCCGGGCGGTGCGCATCGCCCCCGCGCCGGAAAGCCGCGAGCGCGCCTGGGCGTATGACCCGGACGCCAGAAGCCGCTGGCACGCGCAGTTGGCCGGCTACCAGCGGATGCCCGACGAGGAGCTGCTCGTCGCCCAGGATGTCGTGCTGACGGTCTCGCTGGAAAAGCTGCTCAGCAAACCCGGTTACCGGGTCAACTGCCAGATTTGCGGCGAAGAGATCATCAACGAGCGCGAAGTCGTGCGCGAAGGGGTGATCCTGTGCCGCGCCTGCGCCGGAGAGGGGTACTGCCAGCCGCTCGCCGCTGCGGCACCCTGGCCGAAGGATGCTCAAGGGCGGGCGGGCATTGGGAATGCCTGGGAGGCGCTGTGAAGCCCATCGAGAACGGTATCAAGACTCTCTACCCCGGCTATTTCTCGCTGGTGATGGCGACGGGGATCGTCTCGATTGCCTGCTACCTGCTGGATATGACGACGCTGGCGTGGTGGCTGTTCCGCCTCAATGTCGGGTTCTACGTCATCCTGTGGCTGCTGACCGGGGCGCGTATCGCCCGCTATAGCACGCTGCTGGCTGCGGACCTGGCCAGCCACGGCAAGGGGCCGGGCTTCTTCACCACGGTGGCCGGGACGGGCGTGCTCGGCAACCAGTTCGTCATCCTGGCCGGGGATCGCTCCACGGCCCTGCTGCTGTGGGTGCTCGCCGTCGTCATCTGGGCCGTGCTCATCTACACGTTTTTCGGCGTGACGACCACGCGCCACGAAAAGCCCGACCTGGCGACAGGCATCAATGGGGCGTGGCTGATCGCGGTTGTGGCCACGCAGTCGGTCTCTGTTTTGGGCACGCTGCTCTGGTCTGAATTTGGCGGGCACGTGCAGGAGGTGCTGTTCTTCACGCTGAGCATGTATCTGCTCGGCTGCATGTTGTACCTGCTGATCATCCCGCTGATCTTTTATCGGCTGCTGTTCATGAAACTGGAGCCGCAAGACCTGACGCCGCCCTACTGGATCAATATGGGCGCGGTGGCCATCACGACGCTGGCCGGGGCGACGCTGATGATCAACGCGGAGCACTCGCAGTTCCTGCCGGAGCTGATGCCGTTTCTGAAGGGGTTCACCCTGTTCTTCTGGGCGACGGGGACCTGGTGGATTCCGCTGCTGATCATCCTGGGCTTCTGGCGGCACGTCCACAAGCGCTATCCGCTGACCTATCATCCGCTGTATTGGGGGATGGTCTTCCCGCTGGGCATGTACACCACCTGCACGCTCCAGTTGTCCAGGGCAACCGGCCTGACGTTTCTGAAGACAATCCCGGAGTATTTCGTTTATGTGGCGCTGGCTGCCTGGCTGGCGACGTTTGCCGGCCTGCTGCGCAGCATTATAAGAGAATTCAGGCAGCCGAAGCTCCGTCAGCAGCCGAATGTCTCTGGGTAGACCCGTCAGCGGAGACTCAGAGGGTGTCTGGTAAGCTCCTCTCAGCCCCCAACCCCTTCTCCCTCCAGGAGGAGAAGGGGAGCAAGGCGCAGGATTTCCCCTCGCCCCGGTGAGGGAGAGGGGTGCAGGGGTGAGAGGTTTTCGTACACGCTCTCAGCCGGGTCGCCGGTGAGCGCTAGAGATGAGGAGTCGGACTTGCATCCCGCCCCCCATGAAAACCACGTATCCCAATCCGCTCGACGATAGCCAGGGCACTGGCCTCTCTCTGCTGGGCTGTAGCGCCGTCGCTGGGCAGCACACCTTCGACAGCGCCCTATGGCCGGCTAAGCACCTCGTGCCAGGACGCCCCCCAACAATTATGTCCATATATCCAGTGACTGTACTGGGAATCTCTCGTGGCAAGAGATCGCCGATCTGATCGCCTATCTCATGACCGATTGAAAGCTAGCCAACAGGAGAGATCACAATGGACGAGTATATGGTCATTCTACGCCTCATTCACATCTTTAGTGGCATCGCCTGGGTAGGCTCAGCGTGGTTCATCACCTTCCTGCTGAGTCCCGCTGTACGCGCGCTGGGACAGGACGGGCAGGTCTTCATGCGTGGCTTCATGAAGAAGTCGCCTGTCCCCCTGGTCATGATCTCCTCGTCGCTGCTGACCACAGTGTCCGGTCTGCTGCTCTACTACCGCGTCTCTGACGGCTTCAGCAGTGACTGGATGGGTTCTACCGCGGGGGTTGTGCTCACCATTGGCAGCCTGGCCGGGTTCGGCGAGTTTCTATTTGGCAATGCGGTAGTCGGCCCAACCACCAAGAGCCTGGGCGTTTTGGGAGGCGAGATCGAACGGCAAGGCGGGCCTCCAACCGAGGAGCAGATGGCACGGCTGCACGTGCTGCAGGGGCGCATGCACATCGCCGATCGGGTCAGCACGATCCTGCTGGTCATCGCGGTGGTGGGTATGGCCGGGGCGCGCTATATGTAAGCAGCCGGCTGATCGCGATGCAGAAGGCGAGCCGCTCGCCGAGTCTGGCGCTTGGGCCAGGGGCGAGCGGCTCGCACGGCTCTGGCTGCTCTGGCGGCTCATGGCGGCATTCCAGACACGCTGATCGCCGGTCCTGCCAGGCACCGGCGGCTGGCCCAAAGCGCTCCCGGCCCCAGAGTGCGTGCAAAATCTGTCAGGGGGGCGCTGCTCTGCTGCGCTCCCCTTGACCTCATCCCCGCCCGGCGCAACTTCGATCAGTTGCGATCAGTCGCCCACCCGCGTTTCTTCCCGCTTATCCGGCGAGTCAGGAGGTGCGTGCCGCATCCCAGAGGCCCACTTCGCCCGTTTGGTGGCGAGAGGAATCTTGTTGAGCAAGTCCTGAAAGAACTCCGGCACGCGCACGCGGAAGAAACGCTTCCCCGCGAAGGCTAACATCAGGCCCAGCCAGATGGCCGCCCACAGGATGATGTTCAGATCGCGGAGCAGGGCCGCCAGGACAACTCCCGCGTAGACCGGGGCCTGGAACAGCACGGCCAGCGTGTTCGACAGGGTGCCCTGGCTGCCCAGAACCACCAGCCAGAAGCCCAGATAGAGCGCGGCGAGGAACGGCGAGAGATACCCGGCGAGAGTCAGATAGGCCAGCAGCGCCAGGCTGAAGGCGAGGTCGAAAGCCAGGTCATGCGAGCCGATCCACGTCTGGTGTGGGTAATGGCTGATGCGGGCCAGAAAACCGTCCAGCGTATCCAGCGTGGCCGCCAGCAGCAGCAGGACGAGGGCAAGCTGGATGCCGTCTCTGCCGCGGGCGATGCCCAGCCAGACGAGCGCCAGGGCAAGCGGGCCGCGCGCTGCTGTGCAGAGGTCGGCGGCGCGCTTCTGCCAGGGCATCGGAGTCCGCATACTCTCTAGGGGTTTGCTCATTGCGTCAGTCCATGATGAAACGATGATCATGCTGCCCCGCCTAGGGGGCCGGTAGCAGCGTCCATCTTATCGTTAGTCGGGGGCATTCTGCAAAAGAGGGCCGCAGCAGGATCGGCAAGCGATGTGCCCCGGAGCGTGTACGGAAACCCTTCACCTCTGCACCCTTCTCCCTCGCCGGGGCGAGGGAAAAGGGTGCGCCTTGTAGTGGACCCCAAAAACTGGACATGGAGCTAAGAGGGAACTAGAGTCCAGAAAAGGGAGAAGCTACAATGGGCAAAGCACGACGGAGTTTTACAGCGGAATTCAAAGCAGAAGT
>Ga0232063_1069243_pt1 | contig 55474 bp, 49 predicted proteins | sample LAC_MetaT_7_FD_165509 | JGI IMG/M metagenome (GOLD analysis project Ga0232063, IMG submission 165509) | Metatranscriptome of anaerobic ammonium oxidizing microbial communities from anammox membrane bioreactor (MBR) in UC Berkley... | ecosystem: Engineered > Bioreactor > Anaerobic > Unclassified ... | reverse complement strand
GGCATAGAGGTACCAGCTAACGTTTTGCCATTGGCGAAACGAGACGCGGGACGTCACCCAGAAGATACCGGCTCCCAGGGCAAAAAAGAGTAGCTGCCGCTCCAGCAGTGCCGGTGCGACACTCCGGAGAATCAAGATGCTGATCAGTGCCAGGAAAAACAACGTTCCTGGCAACAGCCACTGTTTGATCATGACTCCAAGCGTACTCGGAGAGTGGGTCCTTTGACAAGCTCTTTGACCTTGGTCTTTTGTTTGATCCGGTCTTCCCACTCTGCTGGCCAGCTGGGTGCTTCAACGACCACCAGCTCCCCCACTTCCACGCCGGCTTCTTTCCGCAGCTGTTGGATCGAGCGCATCAGCTCTCTAGCCTCACCTTCGACTTGTAGTTCAGGCGTCAGTGTGGTGTCGAGCTTGACAGAAAAGACGCTGACATCATTTGGTTTCCAGACTAGCTGTTTGACGTTGATCTCCTGTTTGACCACGTCTTCGACTGCAGCACTCTTGAGCTGTTCTGCTCCCCCCACAATGGCGGCGAGCAACGGCTGGCGGACCTTCAACCCCAGCTCTTTTCGCTGAGCATGTGCTTCGACCACCACTTGTCGGGCTAGGCTCATCTCTTGTTCGAGACTCTGATCGCGGAGGGCTGGGTCTACTTTGGGCCACTCAGCCAGGTGGACGGACTGTTTGTCCCCCAATAGTTCCTGGTAAGTCAGCTCGCTGAAGAACGGCGTCAATGGTGCAAACAGCTTGGCCAGCGTCACCAGCACATAGCCGAAAACTTGTCCGGCTTCCAGACCGGCGGCGTCGGTTTCTTTCAACCGCTCGCGACTTTGGCGGAGATACCAGGTAGACAGCTCATCGACAAACTCTATCAGGTTACGGCTGGCGCGAACTACGTCGTAGTTATCCATGTCGGTGGTGACCCGTTCAACGAGGGCGGTCAGCTGGGATAAGATCCAGCGATCCATGACGTGACTGACCTGTGCGGGTGGTTCTCCAATAGAGACAGCTTCCTTTTCCAGCTGCGGCGCCACAAAGGTCTGATAGAAAGCAAAGACATTCCACCAGATCACAAACACTTTCTTGCGCAGCTCGCTGACCTCTTTCTCGCTGAAGTTGAGGTTGTCCCCTTTCATCACCACCGAGCTCATCAAGTACAGGCGCAAGCTATCCACGCCGTACTTATCCACTACCAGCATCGGATCGGGGTAGTTCTTTTTGGACTTACTCATCTTGGCGCCGTCTTCGGCCAGAATAGTGCCGGTGGTCAGGGCGTTCTGAAAGGCGGGTGCATCAAACAGCCCGACCGAGATGACGTGCATACAGTAGAACCAGGCGCGGGTCTGGGCGATGTACTCGGAGATAAACTGAGCCGGATAGTTCTTGTCAAACCAGTTTTTGTTCTCGAACGGATAGTGAACAGCCGCAAACGGCATGCTGCCGCTCTCCACCCAGCAGTCAAAGACTTCAGGAATGCGTTTACCTTTAACCGTCTTGGCGTCGTCAACCCAGACTTCGAGATCATCGAGGAACTCACGGTGAATGTCCGTCAGAGTATCTACCTTTTCCGGTTCAACTGCCCACTGACGCAGCTCATCGATTGAACTGATCACCCGATACTGGCTCGACAGTTGACCTTTTTTGGGTGGAGCTTGCCAGACGGGCATCGGCGTGCCCCAGTAGCGGGAGCGGGAGATATTCCAGTCCGGTGCCGTCTCCAGGCCTTTGCCAAAGCGACCGTACTTCAGGTACTCTGGGAACCAGTTGATCGCGTGGTTATGCTTGACCAGCCTCTCTTTCAACTGCTGGACGTTGATGAACCAGGCCGGGACGGCGTTGTAGTACAGCGGCGTGCCGCAGCGGTAACAGAACGGGTAGGAGTGGGTGTACTTCTCGGCCTTGTAGATCAGGCCGCGATGGGCCAGCTCATCGATCAGGATCTGCTCGGCCTTCTTGTAAAAGATACCAGCCACCGGCTCGACAAACTCAAAGAACTTGCCTTCCTCATCCAGGGTGGGGACGCATGGCAGATTACGCTCTTGAGCCAGGGCATAGTCATCCTCACCGTAGATGGCCGCGGTGTGGACGATACCGGTGCCGTCTTCGAGACTGACAAAGTTGGCCGTCATCACGTAATGGGCCTTTTTGCCATCCAACGGCATATAACTAAAGAGCGGCTCATACTCGATTCCGTCCAGCTCGCTCCCCTTGACTGTTTTGACGACCTCGGGATGGCTGATCTCATGCATCTTGACCAGCTCCGCCACTTTTTCTTTGGCAGCCCAGTAGCGTTCCTGGCCGACTTCAAACAACGAGTACTCGGCATCTGGTAGCACAGCCAGACCGACGTTGCCGGGCAAAGTCCATGGTGTGGTCGTCCAGGCCAGGAAGTACTCATTGGGCGTATCCTTGCGACGAAACTTGACGTAGACGGAGTTGTCATCCACGTCTTTGTAGGAGTTGTCCATGGCTATCTCAAAGTTAGACAGCGGGGTGGCACAGCGCGGACAGTAGAGGACGACCTTGCGACCTTGGTAGATATGGTCGTGCTTGTGCAGCTGGGAGAAGCCCCACCAGACTGACTCCATGTAGTTCTTGTCCATGGTCTTGTAGGAGTTTTTGAAGTCTACCCAGCGGCCGATCCGGCGAATAATCACTTCCCAGTCCTTGTCGAAGCGCAAGATTGCGGCTCGGCAGGCTGCGTTGAAGTTATCGATGCCATAGGCCTCAATCCCCTTTTTGCCGCCCTGGAGCTGCAGCTCACCCTCGATCATGTTTTCGATTGGCAAGCCGTGGCAGTCCCAGCCCCAGACGCGCTCGACTCGGTAGCCTTTCATCGTCCAATAGCGAGGAATGACGTCCTTAGTAGTGGAAGCTAACAGGTGACCGTAGTGGGGCAGCCCTGTGGCAAACGGCGGACCGTCGTAGAAGACATAGGCGTGGTCAGCTGGGCGTGACTCGACCGACTTGCGGAAGGTGTTGTCAGCATCCCAGTAGCTAAGGATCTCTTCTTCAAGCTTGGGAAAGTCAGGCGTCTTGCTGAAGTCAAGGTTGCGAGCAGTTTTTGGCATAGGGTTCTTCCTTTTTATGGTTGATTTTTCGATGTTTGGTTTTATACTAATGATGGTCTCAATACGCGAAACTGTATTCCTAAAGGAATCGGAGAACCTCTTTGTGAAGAGGTTCTTTTTTTGCTTTTTTACGGTTTTTGTAAGGTTCTGTCAGTACACTCTTCTACGGCGGAGGGAGAGTATTGTGTCTTGGTTGGACATCACGTATTGAGACTACGTCGATTCCTCTCACAAGAATGCAGTTCGATTCGGCTGCTCTCCGCCACCATGGCCAGCTCCTTTTCCCTACGAAAAAACCTCCACACGTCACCAATACTGATGAGTTGTGGAGGTTTCTCAGGTTTCCAGAAAGGTACCAACCTCTGTGTTCTTGTTTCCGGCTGTTACGGGCGTACCCGGAGAGGTCTAGTTTCTGAGACAGGGGTGGTTCTAACCCGACGTGCCCTCGGCACCTGCGACTCAGATTTCTGCTCTCGCCTTGTGGAGTGATAACCCCACTCAAACGGCTGTGCGATCTGTGGGTCTATTTTACTGCTTGCTGGCCCATTTGGACAGTCCGAAGTTCTTTGACAGCATAGTATCAATATATATCTATCTATCTTTTTATATATCAAATAGATTGGCAGTCATAGTAAATGACTGCTAAAATAGCTTGGAACAAAATTTACTTGATGTATAGGACTAAAAACTAGCGTTCCGGCGTTTCTTCCGTTCGTCCCATATGTAGTTGCAGACCCAGGCGGTGATAAAACTAAGGGCGATTAAGTAGAGTGCTAGACTCGAGTGAAGGACGACCCGTTCGCGAGTGAGACCAACAGTTAAGCCAGGCACGGACCTGGGTGGGCGCTCCCCATAGCTCCAGACCCCTACCGTCCCACAGGCTGGCAAGTAGAAACTCATCCGGTGAAAGTAGTATCCGGTTTCCGGCGTATGACTCTCTCTTTTGACCCCACAGTACACCGCCGCATGGCTGGCCGTAAACCAGATTACCAGGACAAGCGGAACCATGGTCAGCAGAATCTTCAGCCACTCATTCCGCAGGTAGCGGAGCAGGGGGACTGGTGAGGGGTTGAGCGATAAGTAGAAACCGTTGAAGACAGCAAAGCAGGCGGCGATGGCAGTCACGCCGTAGAAAATGGTAATCAGGACAAACAGTGGTCCAATGACCAGATCACTATCCATAGAGTATCGTGCTGAGTTTGTACTCTACTTTTTATTTCGCAAAAAGGCCGGAATGTCAAACTCGTCTTCGAACTCATTGGCTCCCCCGACTTGAGAGACCGGTAGCTGGGAAGTACTGGCAGTGTCGTCATCTGAGGCTGCTGGTTTGGCAGGACTGGTGGGGGTGCTACTGCCGAAACCCAACGGGAAACCAGTACTGGGTTGTGACGGAGTGCCAGCAATTTGAGTGGTGGTCTGTGGCTGGGTGAAGGAAGTGGGAGCACGATCAATCTTGGGGGCTGCTTCTGCTGCTGGCGCTGGTTCCGCGGCTGGGCGTTCTTTAGCCAGACGGCTGGCCGACTCACGGGAGAAGGCGCCAAAGTATGGGCGGGTGCTGGAAGCATAGCCGAGCTGTTTCTCGTCAAAGCCGGTGGCGATGACGCTGATCTTGATTGAAGAGCCCATGTTCTCGTCGATGGTGGCACCAAAGATGATGTTGGCGTCAGGAGAGGCAGCAGCGGCGATGATGGCGGAGGCATCAGAGACTTCGCTCATGGTCATATCGTTGCCACCGGTAATGTTGTAGAGAATGCCGCGGGCGCCGTCGATCGAAACCTCTAGCAGTGGTGAAGAGATCGCCATCCGGGCAGCGGTGGCCGCGCGGTTCTCGCCGCTGGCTTGGCCGATACCCATCAGAGCCGAACCGGAGTCCATCATGATCGTTTTGACGTCGGCAAAGTCGACGTTAATTAAACCCGGAATGGTGATGAGGTCGGAGATACCTTGGACACCTTGGCCCAGAACATTGTCAGCCAGGCGGAAGGCGTCGAGGAGGGTCATCTTTTTGTCCACTACATCCATCAGACGTTGGTTAGGAATGACAATCAGCGTATCAACGTTGTCTTTGAGTAGCTCAATACCCTCTTCGGCTGCCTGCATTCGGCGGATGCCCTCAAAGGCAAATGGCTTGGTGACCACGGCCACGGTCAGGGCGCCGGACTCTTTGGCAATCTCGGCGATGATCGGCGAGGCACCGGTGCCGGTGCCACCACCCATCCCAGCGGTGATAAAGACCATGTCAGAATCGTAGAGTAAGTCTTTGAGCTTCTCGCGACTCTCTTCGGCCGCGGTGCGGCCGACTTCGGGGTCGGCTCCGGAGCCGAGGCCTTTAGTAAAGTTGGTCCCGATCTGAACTTTGGTGTCTGCTTGGGAAGAGAGAAGTGCCTGGGCGTCCGTGTTGACGGTGATGAACTCAACACCTTGAATTTGGTTGGAGCTGATCATGGAGTTGACGGCATTGCCCCCGCCGCCACCTACGCCAACGACTTTAATCTTGGCAAACGTAGTATTTGTCGGTTTGACCAATCCCATTACACTCCTTTACATCTTGTGGCCTGTAGTCTATCACCTCTGCTCTCTTTGGCAACACTTTGTGTCATTTGGAGAGCCAAAACAAGTAGTGGTATGCACTCAAGGTAAGAATGACTTGACCAGTTTTACCACTTGGCCACCCAGGTCCTGAAACCTGATTTTTTTGAAGTAGTCGCTCAGCGGCGTGGAAGCAACGACCGGCCGAGCGGCCGAGCGTTTTGCCGCATAAATAAGTAATCCAATACTGGTGGCATAGGAGGGTTTTTGAATGTCATCCACCAACCCGCGCAGCTCAGTCGGTTTGCCGACGCGCGCCGGTAAGTTAAGGGTACGTTTGGCGACTTCAACGATACCGACGGTCTCGGCACCACCACCAGAAAGAACTAATCCGGCTGGCACACCGGCAACCAGGTGATTTTTCTGTAGCTCAGCGAGCACTAGGCTAAACATCTCTTTCATCCGTGGCACCATGATTCCTTCCAGAATTGTGCGTTTGGACAGCGGTTCGGTCTGTTCGTAGATACCCAGCTTTTGGAGGTCCAGCTCGTCTTCCTGTTTCTGGCGTTTGCGGAACTCTTCTTTAGACTCACCTGGTCGCGGCTTCAAAGCGATCAGTGGATCATTGGCCAGTGCAATCTTGAGCTTCTCTGCTCCGTCCAAGCTCATCCGGCAACCCAGCGCGATATCTTGAGTAATGTGTCGGGCTCCAATCGGCAAGACACCAGAATATTGGAGAGCTCCTTCCACATACGCACAGACTGACGTCGAGCCGGCACCAATGTCGACGAGTACTACGCCGAGCTCCTTTTCGGTTTCCGACAACATCACTTCCGCTGCTGCTAGGCCGGAAAACACAAAGCCATCAAGTTCAAGCCCGAGGTCCTGGACGATCTTAGCCAGGTTGCGCAGCGCCGGACTTTGACCGGTGATGATGTGGGCCTCTGCTTCCAAACGGACGCCGGTCATTCCCACCGGATCTTTAATGCCGGTCTGGGAGTCGACGGCAAAGTCGCGGGGAATGACATGAATGATCTCCCGTGCCGACGGCAGCGAGATCGCCCGCGCTGCCTCCAAGACACGATCGACATCATCCGGGGTAATTTCCTGGGTGGGGGCAGCAACGGCCACGACGCCTTTGGAGTTTTGCGAAGAGATATGCGGGCCCGAGATGGAGACCGTCACAGAACGCACTTCTAGGCCGGCCATCCGCTCTGCCGCATCGACGCTGGCAGTCATTGTTTCCAAAACGTCCTCTAAATCGACGATTTGGCTTTTACGCATGCCTTTGGAAGGAACAGCCGCGACGCCAAGTACTTGTAAGCTATTAGTCTCAGGATCCTGAGAGCCAATCAAGGTGACACATTTATCAGTGCCAAGATCGATGACGCACAGTGGGCTCGGTCGCAACATACGTTATACCCTATCATTAAGTTTCGTAGATAAGAATAGCAAACTTGGGGTGCTAGAGCAAAAGCGATTCAGGGTGTGACCTCAGCGGCGGCTGAAGCAGTACTGAGATGGTTTCGCAGAATCACTTGGCTAAACCTCAAGTCGATTTCGGCGATAGGTTCTTTGACTGTACTAAATGTAAAGTGTTTGAGCAAGTAGGATAGCTTTGCCAGCTGCGCGGGTGCTTGTGCCAGTGTAAAGTAAGCGCGTTTCCCATCAGGCAGGATCAGGTATCCGTCTTTCTGGTTGAGTAAAAAGAACTGCGACTCATTCAGACTTTGCAATCCAAGTGTCTCCCAGACATTCAGGATCTGCTGATGAAGCGTCGGATCGATGCGCTCGCGGACGTCTGGATGAAACTCGACAGTGATGCTGGCAGTCACTGCCGGATAGGTGGTTTGTGTGTCGTCGGCCAGACCGATTACGTAGCCGGCGCTGTCTACCAGCCAAGTACGGCCATCACTCTCCACGTAGCGGTACTTTGGTTCCGCAGAAGCAAAACGATAGATAACGGTATCAGGGAACTCTTTTTGCAGCTCAAAGCTGGCTAAAAAAGGTGCCAACCGGGTGATCTCTTCCCCGTACTGCGGAAAGTCAGTGAAAAAGAGCGACTCTCCCAGGTGAGTATTGAGTTCGGCTTGGACATAGTCAGGACAGTCGCCATGATCAGTTTGACACAAAATCTTTCGGACGCTAAAGACTTTGGCTTGGTAAACAAAAAAAGCACTCAGAAAAAGCGCAAGCACCACCAGTAAGGGAAGGATTGAGCGCAGGCCAAAACGCATATCAGACAGTGTACGCTACTTTCTTCTACTTGTGCGCTAACTGTTGGATCAGCTGATACAGCTGAGTGGTAGGGTCCGCCGGCAGATTGTCTTGCAGCGCTTCGGCATGACGCTGCATTGTCCGCATTTTTTTCTTAAATGTCTTGAGCGTTTCCACCAACGTCTCGACAGAAGCTTCTTTTTGCGGCAAGAGTAGGCCGGCTCCTGCTTCGACAACGGCCTCTGCATTCAGGCGCTGTTCATCATGATGGGCTTGGGGAAGCGGAATAAAGACCGCTGGCAGAGCGGCAGCAACTAACTCACTGACTGTGTTGGCACCGGAGCGCGTCAATACTCCGCCTGCATGTTGGTAAATCCAAGCTAACTCACGCTCGGTGACCCATTCCCTGATGTAGTAGTCGTCCTGCAGCGACCGCGGCAGCGTGCTGCGGGTTTTTTCTAAAGATTTTTTATAATTCATGAGGTTAGTGGGGCTGCCACACTGATGGATCACCCACCAGTCTTCCAAGATCTGGGGCAAGGCTTCTTGCACTAGGATGTTGATGCACTGGGAACCCTGATTGCCGCCGGTAACATACAATAGGGGTTTAGAGGGGTGTGGGCTGGTTAACCACTCCGGCTCTGGGGTGTGTTTGATGAAAAGTGAGGTACGCAGAGGATTACCGGTCAGCTGAACTTTTTGAGACGGAAAGTACTTTTTAGACTCCGGAAAGCTGATCGCGACCACGTCCGCAAACCGGGCGATCCACTGATTAGCGACCCCTCCCGTGCGAGTCTGCTCGTGGGTCAGGACAGGAATCCCAAGAGTTTTGGCAGCGATGGCTAGCGGCAAGCCCAGAAAACCGCCAAAGCTGACAAAGATGTCAGGTTTGTATTGAGTAAGGAGCTGTCTGGCTCTGCCCACTGCTCGCATCAGGTTGATTAACGTCAGCGGCAGCCGCCATGGCGGCTGACCGTCGAGCTTGGGACTGTGGAATGCGACAAATGGCACGTCACGTTTACTGACTTCTTGTTTCTCCCAGCTGCGCTGTTTGAGTTTGGGTTGGGAGTACAAGCGTCCGGCAAAGACAAACTGATCTTCCGGAAAGTGTTCACGGGCGTAGTCGATCACGGCCAGTGCCGGGGTAAGGTGTCCACCAGAAATGAGTACTTTCATGCGTTTACGAATGTACGGTCGGGTATTTTCTGCCGATGCCAATCAAGATTCCTACTACGGATAATACCATTACCAGAGAAGTCCCCCCATACGAGAAAAACGGCAAGGGAACACCGGTGAGTGGGACCAACGCGACCACTGCCGAGAGATTCAGAATAACCTGCATTCCTAGCCAGATCAAAATACCGTGCGCCAGGAGGTGGTCATACGTCCCGATCGGTGGCTTTCGGCTGATCTGGTGGGCAAACCGCAAGAACAGCGCAAAAAGCAAAATAATCACCACGCAACCGAGGAAGCCAATCTCTTCGGCGACGATCGAAAAGATTGAGTCGGTACTGGCCTCTGGAATGTATGAGAACTTTTGGCGGGAGTTTCCGATTCCCTGCCCGATCAAACCGCCGTTGCCCAGCGCAATTACGATCTGACGAATGTGAAAGCTAGCTCCCAACGGATCAGACTCAGGATCCAGAAAGGTGGCGATTCGTCGGAGCCGGTACGGTGAAACCATAATCAGCAGTGCCAACAGTCCTACGCCGGCCCCACCAGTGGCCAGAAAAGTTTTCCACGGAGCGCCAGCCAGGAAGTAAAGCCCAAAGGCTATTGAGATCACAATCAATGCCGAACCCATATCTGGCTGCAGAAATAACAGCGCTACTGGCAGTCCTGTTAAAAACAGAAACGGTGGCAGCTTTTGGTGCCGCTCCATCCAGTTCGCAAAGAAGATGATCATCCCAAACTTGACTACTTCGACAGGTTGAAAGCTGAAGCCAGCGACTTCGATCCACCGCCGTGCGCCGTTCACCTCAAAGCCAATCCCTGGAATGAAGACCAAAATCAGCAAGAAAACACTCAGCGCGTACATGGCTGGCGAGATCTTTTTCCAGAATACAGTCGGAATCAAAGTGCCCACGCCCAGCCCTACTAGGCCGATCACAAAGGAGATGGCTTGTTGTTTGACGAAGTAGAACTGGTTACCGAAACTGGCATAGGCTTCAGCTACTGATGCTTCAAATACAAACAGCAGCCCGATCACGCATAAGATGCAAGTCAGGAAAAAAAGGTACCATTCAACGCTGAGGGCAGGCCGGCGAAGTTTCATAGCGAAGCTGTCGAATTGGGTTGCGGAGCAAGCTGAGTGATCCAAGTTTTAAACTGAGCGGACTTATCCTCGTAGTTTTTGAACTGACCAAAGCTTGGTGATGAGGGTGACAGGAGAACGACGCCTCCCTCCGGTGCATGTTGATAACCAAAGCGAACTGCTTGCTCCATTGTATCGACCAACTCCATCTTTGGCCAACTCGATTCAGGATAGTCACGGCGAATCAGCTCGTATATCACTTGGCCGGAGGGCTTGAAGAACACTACGGCCGGAATCTTTTTGGCCATGACTCCTTCGACAACTTTTTGATAGGAAATCCCGCGGTCGTAGCCACCCAACATCAACACGTCCACTCGGGGCAGTGCATCCAAGGCTGCCAGCGTTGCTTCAGGAATGGTGGCCAGTGTATCGTCGATCCAAGTGATTCCTCCGTAGCCACCCACGTTTTCCAGTCGGTGAGGCAGTGGTTTGAAGGATTTAAGAGCAGTCAGTGTCTGATCGACGCTTAAGTTGAGGGATTGGGCCGCCAGCAGCGCTGGCAGGATGTTCCATTTTTTGATCGTAGCAGGCAGTTCAATCGTCTCCAGCTGCGAGATGGTCTGATGGACGAACTCAGAGTAGTGAAGCTGCTGAGTATAGGAAAAAGGAAGCAGCTGTGCCTGTGTCTGCTGGGAGATCTCGACGAGTTCGGGGACGTCCTGGTTGAAGATCAAGACATCCTCAGCAGTTTGGTACTGAGTAATCTTGGCTTTGGCATTCAGGTAGTTGCCGATACTTTGATGATAGTTGAGATGTTCCGAGAAAAAATTGAGCATGACAGCAATGTGTGGGCTGACTCTGACAGAATCAAGCTGATAGCTGGACATCTCCACCACCAGCTGAGTGTCGGGAGTGATATTGTCGACGATCTCAAAAACCGGAGTACCGATATTGCCGGCCAGAAGGGTATGCCTCCCAGCTGCGGCATACAGTGTGGCAATCAGGCTGGAGGTCGTGCTCTTCCCCTTTGTGCCGGTGACACCGATGGTCTGGGAACGGTAGGCCTGGAGGAACTCATTGAGCTGCGAGGTGATCTTTCCGCCAGCCGCTACATACTCTCTGAGTCCAGGTTCGTGGTGCGGGATTCCCGGACTTTTAAAGATTACTGAGAACTGTGATAGAGACTGAAGATACGGCATGACGTGTAGCGTAGAGCCATGCTCGGTTTGCCAAGCTGTCAGAGCTTCTTGATTCTGGTCGCTGACGAAAAGCTGGGCACCGGGACAGGCAGAGCTGAGAAGCTGATAGGTGGCCTGGCCCTCTCTACCCCATCCCAGAATTAAGATAGAGTGACCATCATACTTTTGACGAAGCTGCTCAGAAAGGATACTCATAGTTATCTCTTTTCGGAATCTCCACTGATCTCAACGACGGCATCCTGAAGAATCTCTTCAAACGCCTCCGGAATAAAATGTTGCGGAGCAAAGTTTCCTAACAGTTTGTGGGCGCGGGCCAAGAGGATCTCTTCCGATTTGCCCTCTTCCAGCAGTTTCTGCCAACCGTACGCGATCAGCTTAGGGGCTGGGTGCAGCTGCCGCACGGCCAGTGCGATAGCTGCTCGCGTCTCGTCACGGGTACCAACGCAATCGAGTGACTTGACCTCGGTAAAGCCGGCCAGCTGATCAAAGATATCAGTTAACTTGATGTTATTTAAGATCTCTTTATGAAAAATTCCAAACAGCTCTTTGGAAGACAAAAAGGCAGAGAGCATTACACTCACAAAGAGGCATTTAGCGCACTCGCCGCACCACTCACCTTTTCGTTGGCCTCTGTTGCAGCTCAGGAAAACCGGCCAATAGTCACGATAGCGGGTAAAAAGTTTGGCAATCTGTAGCTCGTGGAGCGGCCGCAGAAAGCTGAAGTAGTCAATCGTTGTGGAGAGATACTTGCGCAGATGTGCTCGGAACAGCTCTTCAAACTCGACTGTCTTCGAGTACTGGTGGTTAATGGTCTGTCCCAGAAAAACGGTGTTGCCTTCGTTAGCACTCCACTCGTTGGATAGCGGAACGTATTGGTAGTCATATAGATAGGCGGTCAGGGTGCTGACAAACGCCAACATTGCAGAGAACGGTGTGTGACCGTTCAAGTAGCCCTGCTTGTTGAGTTCTACCAGTTGCGGATCAAGACGGCGCTGCACAATTAAGTGACTCCGCTCTGAAGAGTTCTTCCAGAAGACGTCGATCACTTTAGCGATGTACGGCTGGTGATAGGAGTCAACGCTGAAAGTAGTTATTGGAAGGTTGGCTTTGCGCAGCAGCTCGGCCGTCACTACTGAGTCTTTGCCCCCGCCGATCGGAATCAGCAAGCGGGGTGTATGCGACGTTTCGTTGACTTGGGGATGGAGTTGTCTCTCTTCCGGAACCTTGACCTGAAAATGAACAAAGTTCTCTTGCCAACCATCAATCTCATGCAGGAAAAAGAACTCACTTAGCCCTTTGCGAAGGATGTTCTGCCAAAAGGGGAACTGCTCAGCTGTAATTCCGGGGACATTGATGATCCACTCCGGTGAACAGGCAGCTTTCCAGTAGGAGAGTCCTTCGATCATTCCCAAGTGCGCAGCCCAGACTTTGATCAACTCTTCATCCTTAGTAGCCAGCTTTTCCGGACTAATCCCCGGAAAACACCAACTGGTCGTGAGTTCCGGACCATTCGCAAAGTGATACTTGAGAAAGATAAGCAGGTCCCGATCTTGGTGTTCGAGCACTACCTGATCAAAGTAAAACTGGGGATGATTCTTTCGTAGTTCTTCAAGTGTTTTCATTCTCTTATAGCATAGCTAGCCACACCCCGAATAAGGTCAACATGATCTGGACAATCCAGGCTCGTTGGACAATCTTCGGCTCTTCCCACCCGTGATACTGTAACCAGAGGTGGAACGGCGAGACCGTGAAGACTTTCTTATGACGGAAGCGTTTAGAGAGTAGCTGAACAGTAGAAGTAAAGATTTCAAAGACGAACAGGAAGCCGATCACTCCCAAGGCAATTACCTTGCCCAGCAAGAGTCCGACTACTGCCAGGGTAGCACCAAAGGCTAAAGCGCCTACGTCACCCATGAACAGCCGCGCTGGAAAGATGTTGAAGTATAAGAACGAGACCAGCGAACCGAGCCAGAGTGCCAAAAGCATTGACAGTGGGATGTCCAGAATCTGTGAAGACAAAAACCAAAGTCCAAACAGCGAGATCATCAGGATCCCGGCTGCTAAGCCGTCCAGACCATCGGTAATATTGACAGCATTGGTGAACGCCACGATCACAAAAGCAGCGAACGGAATGTACAGCCAGCCCATCTGGAAGGTCCCGACAAATGGAATATTCAGAAAAGAGATGCCCAGCTGGAAGTAAAGCATGCAAGCAATCACCGTAGCCAGAATAATCTGCAGCAGAAACTTGTGTTTCATCCGTAGGCCGAAAAAATGTTCTTTATTGAACTGAAAAAACTTTTTGACGTCATCGTATAAGCCAAGCATCCCGAACGACAAAAAGGTAAAAAACAGAATATTTACTTCGGTAGTGATGTTATAGACACCAGTAACGGCAATTCCCATGTACTTGACTACCGGAAAGATAAAAGCGAACAAGACGCTGACCACCAAGATAATCAGCAGTCCCCCACCTACCGGTACGCCAGCTTTAACATTATGAAACTGGTCAAAAATCGGGGTGTGTTGACCAAAGGCGTCAATCGTTTTCTGCTTGGCGCGGCGGAAACGCATCGCGTACAGAAAGTTGATAAACGGCACAATCAAAATACTGGTGACGACAAAAGAGAAGATAAGCAAGCCGAGGATAAAAACGAGTGAGTGCATATTACTGTCTTCTAATAGTAGCACCTAGCGCCTGAAAAACCTCTTCCAAAGACTCATAGCCACGATCAATATGCTCCTGCCCATCGTGCAAAATGGTCTTGCCGTCGGCAATCAGGCCGGCAATCATCAGCGTTGCCCCGTGTCGCAGGTCTTTGACCGTAAACTCACCACCATGCAGTGGCGTGGGCCCGGTGATTCTGGCAGCATGTCGGTTGCCCGGTTTATCGACCTCCAAGTTGAAGTTGTAGAGTTCGTCAGGATGGTCCACGACTGGATTGAAAAGCTCAATCTGAGCGCCCATAGCGTTGAGCGACTCCACGTACTGAAAGCGGTTTTCGGAAACTGTTTCATGTAAGATACTGACGCCTTTGGCTTGGGTCATCATCGTCACCCAGAGTGGCTGCCAGTCAGTTTTGAAGCCAGGATGGACTTCGGTGGTGACGTCTGTCGCTTTCAGTTCGCCTTTGTAGTAAAAACGGATGCCGTAGTGACCTACTTCGTAGCCGGCGCCGATCGCATCAAGCTTATCCAGAAATGCTTCGATATCCCGCGAGTCAGCGTTCTCCACAATCACATCACCTTTGGTTGCTAACGCCGCGCAAGCAAACGAGACTACTTGGTTATGGTCGGACATGATTTTGTGAATCGCGCCTTTCAACTGAGGTACACCGATGATCTCAATCACGCGGTTCGGGCGACGGGTGATCCGGGCGCCCATGCTGTTGAGGAAGGCGATCAAGTCGTCAATCTCGGTTTCGAGTGCCGCGTTTTCCAACAGAGTCGTGCCTTTGGCTTTGACTGCTGCCATGATCAGCGTCTCGGTTCCGGTGTGGGTACTTTTGCGGAAGCGATAGGTTGTACCTTTGAGCTGTTTGGCCGTCACCACGATCTTGTCGTCTTTGACTGCGACTTCAGCCCCCAAGGCTTTCAATCCATCAAAATGACGATCAAGCGGCCGCGCGCCAATCTTGTCGCCACCCGGAAACGGTACCACCGCGCGGCCGAACTTGGCGAGCAGAGCTGGAATAAACAGGGTAGACGCTCGGGAGGCTTCACCGGAAGTCGGATCGATCTCGTCTTTGTTGAGATGAGTGGGATCGATCATGTAGGCGCGTTCGCCGACCTGCATGGCTTTAGCTCCCAATGAGTTGATCAAACTCGCCACCAGATAAACGTCGCTGATGTGGCTGAAGTTTAAGATACGAGAGGGCGTGTCAGCCAACAGGGCAGCCAACATCAATTTATAGGACGCATTTTTGGCCCCCCCGACCCGAACACTGCCGTAGAGCGGTTTACCGCCATGAATGATGAAGTTAGACATAATTTACTCGAGGAGAAAAACCTCTTCCTGTAATTCTACTCCAAACTTTTCTTTGACACGGTCTTTGACGAGCTGCGCTAACTCGAGGACTTGGTCGCTGGTGCCGTTGCCTTTGTTAACGAAAAAGGCAGCGTGTTTAGTACTGACCTCGATGTCCCCTACTCGGGTTCCTTTGAGGCCAGCTTGGTCAATCAAAAATGCAGACGGACACTCCCGGCGCTCCGCAAACTGAGCAAAGCGTTCTTTGAGCAGTGGACTGTTCGGGGTGTTCTGGAAGTAGCAGCCGGAGCTGGGTTCGCCAAGTGGTTGGGTCTTGGCCCGATAAAGAGTGGCTTCTTTGACCAGTTCCAGTGACCGCTCTTTATCTCCCGGCAGAAGAGCAAAGACTGCTTGCAGAATAATGTCATTGGTCTGCTGAAAGACTGAGCGATCATAGCCGAACTGACACTCTTCCTGAGACAGCCAACGTAGCTCGCCTGCTCTGGTGATGACTTCAACTTGGTGAATGTGTTTGCCAATTAGGTCCGATAAGTAGTGCGCGTTGTTATAAATAGCACCGCCAAGTCGGCCCGGAACACCCAGAAAATACTCCAGGCCGCCCAAGCCATCGTCAATGGTTTGCCGGACAAACAGTGCCGTTTTGTAACCGGCACCCACTGCAATTAACTGTTTTTCACCCAGTTTGTCCGGTAGGATGTGATACTGCTCGTTGCCGGTCCGGATGACGACACCCCTCAGGCCATGGCTGGAGACGATGACGTTACTGGCGCCGGAGAGAACGGTCAGCTTCAGCTCATGTTTATGGCAAAAACGGACAACGTCGATGATGTCTTCACGAGTGGTCAAATCGAGAAAAACTTCTGCTGGACCACCAATCTTAAAGTAGGTCAACGGTGCTAATTGAAACTCAAACTCCGGATGGAGGTGAGCGAACTGTGCCTGGATTAAGGTTTGTGTTTGCGTCATGTTAGGCTGGAATTAGATCATACACTTGGTAGATATCTCCTGCTCCCAGAGTCAGGACCACATCTCCCGGGTGCAGCTCTGTTGTACAGAACTCTGCCAATTTTTCAAGCGTTTTGTAGTTCCGGGCAGGAATAGTTGGATACTTTTGGGTGATAGCCTGGCAGAGTTGGTCACTGGAGATGGTCGGGTCAAAAGCCTCTCTAGCGGACGGGAAGATGTCGATCATTACCACCTGACTGGCTTCGGCAAAGGCGTCGACAAACTCATTGAAGAACTGCCTGGTCCGGCTAAAAGTATGTGACTGGAAAGCGACCACCAGCTTGCGATCCGGGAACCACTGGCGGTAGGCATGAATGACGTTGGCGACTTCATGTGGATGATGGCCATAGTCGTCATAGTACCGGACGCCTCGCTTCTCGCCTACGAACTGACTGCGGCGCAAGGTGGAGCGGAAGTCAGCCAGGGCGTTGATGGCTTGAGATGGATCGATTCCCAGTAGCGAACAGGCTGCCACGGCGGCGGCAGCGTTGAGGAGGTTGTACATTCCGGGGAGCTGGAGGCTCAGTCGGCCGGAAAAGTTGAGATGCGGAGCCAACAACACGCAGCTGGTCTGGCCGTTTTCCGAAAAGAAAGTGTCGGTGTCCAGCAGAAACGTCGGGTGATCGGCTGGTGTCAGCTCGGTAGCGTCACCGCCATCGGCGGTTTGACCAAACCAGGCTATCTGTCGCTCGTTTTCAGTTTGCCAGAATCGCATCGTCTCGATTGTCTCCTGATCTGCCAGGTTAGCGACCAGAAAGCCGCCAGCTTTGATCTGATCAAAAAATCGGCCAAAATAGGTTTTGGTGTCTGCAAAGGTCGGATAGACATCCGGATGGTCATGCCGGAGATTGGTACAGATTGTTACAAACGGCTGGAGGAAGGAGAAACGCGGGGTAATCTCCTCTCCTCGGCTGGGAGCGCTTGGGTCAATGACATACTCGTCAGCCTCGGCCACAAAGTACTTCCCATCCTGGTTCCACTGGCCGGTTTTGTTAAGGCCCGGAATGTCCCCCACGCCGATCGCAAAGTTCGGGTGAAGGCCCAGCTTCTGTAAAATCCAAGCGACCATGGCAGAGGTCGTTGACTTGCCACCCACACCACAGACGGCAATACCTTGTTGCTGATTGAACAGCTCCCCGAGTGCCTGCGCATGCGAAAGTACCGGCAGCTGACGGGCGAGTGCAGCTTGAACTTGGGGATTTTGTTGGGCCTGGTGGGCAGCAGTGTAGATCACACAGTCAGTCTCGGGGGGGATCTCGACAGTGAAAGAAGTATCAATCACAACTCCGCGCTGATCCAGGATGCGTTGAGTCACAAACTCTTCGGCGACGTCGGAGCCTCGGACAGACTTACCGGCATCAAGCAGGCATTGAGCCAAGGCAGTCAGGGCCACACCTTTGATGCCTACCAAGTAGAAGTGTTGATACTCCAGGAGACTAGACATGCTCTTACTGTAGCAGCTCGCGTAGGACTTGACCAACTTTATTCACATCATGGCGCAAGAGTGAGCGATGAGCAGTGTCGACGGTAGATTTGTGATTAACTTCCTCAGAAACCAAATCGGCTCGAATAACTTGTGGGTCGTTGCCGAGGTCATCGTTCACAGGGAACTCGTTGGAGGCGGCGTAGACATCCAGAATATCCTGGGGAATTGAGCCATTGCTGATAATGATGTAGTCCACCTTGCGGCCAATGACCTTCTCGATGCCCTCTACGTGTTGCCGAGCGCTCATCCCGTTGGTCTGGGTGAGCCGAGTCATCAGATTGACCATGTAAACGATCTTGGCTGAGGTCTTGGCAAAGGCTTGGCTCATGCCTTCGGGCAGTAGCGAGGCCATCAAGCTGGCGTAGTAGTCACCCGGACCGATCACGATTAACTGAGCTTCTTCAATCGCTTTAGCTGCCTTGGGGCTAACTCGGGCTTCCGGAATTAAGCGGACACTTCGGATTGACTTGACTGGCTGAGTGTGGTCGCCTTCTTCATCGAGGAGGTGTTCGCCGACTGCGACGCTGCCGTCCGTGTAGGTGATCTCCAGTTGAACATTGTCTGAAGTGGCGGGAACAACCTCTCCTTCCAGCCGAAAGACCTTTTCCGCAATGTCCAGGGCTTGAGTAGTATCACCCGTCATGTCCTGTAAGGCCGTCAGGATCAGATTACCCAAGTTGTGACCTTTGAGGCCGTTTCCTTTTTCAAAACGGTACAGCAAGATCTTGCGGATCCACTCTTCTCCCTCGGCTTGCGCGAGCGCAGCGAGCGCTTGACGGAGGTCACCGACAGGCTGAAAACCAAACTCGTCACGGATGCGGCCGGTCGACCCGCCGGAGTCGGAAACGGCGATGATACTGGTTAAGTGAACAGGCTGTTGTTTAAGTGCTGAGATGACAGGGAATGTGCCTGTGCCACCACCAATCACAACGACAGAGCTACCTTCCATGATTACTCCTTTTTAGGATCTAGTGCGAGCAGGGCTTCCTGGGCCGCGGTTAAGTCGCTCCAGGGATACTCAACTGTACCATAACTCATGCTTTTTTCGTGACCCTTGCCGAAAATGCCAACCACATCACCGGACTTGGCTATTTTTTGGATTGCAAACTCGATCGCTTCCTGACGATCAGCTACGGAAGCGACCTTACTATGATACGTCCCCAGCTCCTGTTTCATCTGGCGAATAATTGACCAGACGTCTTCGGTTCGCGGATCCTCAGCCGTGAAGATTGCCAAGTCAGCCAACTCGGCTCCGATCCTGCCCATCATTGGCCGCTTCTGAATATCGCGTAGTCCGGCGCAGCCAAAGACCGCAATCAAGCGTCCTTTGGACTTGGTCTGTTTCATCTGTTTGCGAATCGAACTGAGAGCAGCAGATAGGGCATTAGGTGTATGGGCAAAGTCTACAATGACGCGAATGTTTTTTACTTTGCCTACTTCCTGCATCCGGCCAGCGATACCCGGAAAGCTTTGCAAGCCGGTGATGTAGTCTTTGTCACTGACTTCCATGAGTTTGGCAATCTTGTAAACCAGTCGGGCATTCATCTGGTTGTAGGGTTGTTCAAAGCGAGCTTGAACTGCTTTAGAGACAGCTGCCGGCAGGCGATCAGAACGAGAGTATGTCTCGATGTCCGTACTTCGCTCGGCTAACTGTCTCTTTAGTTCTTTATAGGAGTTGGCATCATCGGCGTTAATGACGACCTTGCGGGCGGCTTTGGCCAGCAAGGCTTTGGCTGCAACGTATTCCGGGTAAGTGACGTGATAATCGAGGTGTTCGTGAGTTATGTTGGTATAACCGGCAATCTCTGGATAGATGCCCCATAGGCGGTGCTGATAGAGTCCGTGAGAGGTGGCCTCAAGTACTAAGTACTCGATGCCCAGCTCGACCATCTTGGCGAGAAAACGCTGGACGTCGCCTGCATCAGGAGTGGTAACGTGAAAGCCAGTGTCGATCTCCTCGTCACCGATATAAGCGGCGACGGTGGTCACCAGCGCTACTTTTTTACCGGCCGCTTTCAACACGTAGTAGAGCAGCGTCGAGGAGGTGGTTTTGCCATCGGTGCCGGTGATGGCAATGATCTTTAAACGTCGGGCCGGAAAGCCGTACTGCAGCTCGCCGAGAAGACCGCGGAGAAGTCCGGTCTTTACCAAGTGAAACGTCCGTTTAATCTTATAGAAAAGAAGGTCGATCATCTGCATGGTTTTCTGTCTGGCATTATAGCGCAGTGCTCAGACAAATATCTTTAGCGGTCTGCCGGAATATTGAGGAGTAAATAGAGTTTATTGGCGATGTTGTACCAGAGCGGCGCCGCTGTCTCGGCTGCCCAGATTGAGCTTTTCGGCTCGCGCAGAATCACCAGCATCACAAACTTAGGGTCCTCCACGGGTGAAAAGCCAATAAAGCTGGCAATAGTCCGATCAGGGTCGTAGTGTCCCTCGACCGGAATCTGGGCGGTTCCGGTTTTACCGGCGACCGAGTGGGTTTTGGAACGGATCCACTGCGCTTCGCCATGTTGAGCAGCGTACTCCATCATGGTCGCGACTGTCTGGGCAGTAGTCGGAGTGATCACTTGTCGCTCTTCAACAGCCTCGACCGGAATCTCGGTATTCTTTTGATGGTCGATGACCTTCTCGATGATCGTCGGCCGCATTAACTTGCCATCATTGGCAACAGCGCCGACGGCTTTGACCATCTGCATGCCCGTCGTGGCAATACCCTGGCCAAATGAACTCGTGGCCAAGTCAATAAACTTCCAGTCCTTCCGAAAAGGGGTGCTGGTATCTTCCTGTAGCTCGATGTGGGTAGGATCGCCAATGCCAAAGCTCTTAATGTAGTCAATGAACTTCTCTTGTCCTAGCAGCTCAGCTACAAAGATCATGGCGGTATTGTCGGACTTGGCCAGGGCATCACTCATGGTGATGTTGGGGTTGTAGACGTCATTCCAGGTTTTGATCGTGTACTCGCCGATTCGGCGGGCACTGTCACACTTGGTACATTGGGTATCAGGATTGATTACTCCAGCATCGACGCCTCCTGAGACGGTCAGCACCTTAAAGATGGAGCCCGGCTCAAAAGTATCGGCAATGATCGGATTTTTATGGGTATCACTGGGGTACTTATAAAAGTAACCCGGCTCGTAGTTGGGATAGGCTGCCATTGCCAGGATCTTGCCTGTTTTCGGCTCCATCACTACCACTGAGCCAGATACCGCTCCGTACCGTTCGATCCCGTTTTTGAGGCTCTCCTCTACCGTATGCTGGATGTCCCTGCGGATAGTCAAGACCACGTCACGCCCATCGGTAATGGGCTGATCCTCCAGCTGGTCAAAGAACAAGTGAAAACCCAACGCGTCCTTATTAAAAGTCTGCTTGTCTGCCTGGCCGCGCAGCTCCTTATCAAGCGCGCCCTCGATGCCAAAGTAGCCTTGATCCTCGCCGGCTTGATTTTTGCCGACAAAGCCCAAGACGTGGGCAGCGGTAGACGCCTCCGGATACGCTCTGACGTAGTACTCTTCAAAACCCAGCCCCTCGATGTCAAGTGCCTCGATGTCTTTCTTCTGCTGTTCAGTAATTTTTTGTTTGAGGGCCACCCAGCGTCGGTCGGGCTGGCTGAGGCGATTAAGAATAGTGCTTTGCAGATCTTGGCGTTGCTGAGCAATCAGCGCTGGCTGAGTGGCAATTTCCGGATCCATGTCTACCAACAACGGCGCCAATAACTGGCTCAGCTCACCGGCTGGCCGTTTCAGCAAGTGGGGCTCGGCATAGAGGCGATAGACAGGGGCGTTAGTAACCAGCAGGTAGCCATCGCTGGTCAAAATCTTGCCGCGCTGGCCGATGTTGGTGATGGTGCGTTGGTACTGGCTTTCGGCCTCGGCTTGGAGGCGCGTCCGGTGCAGCACCTGCCAATAGAACAGCCGGATGATCACACCCACCATCAACAGATAAATGACTGCCAACAGAAAACGGGAGCGGAAGCTTGACTCTTTTTCAGGGTTTGGGAGCAACGGGGCCTGGTGATCCTGACGTCGGGAGCGGGCTGCTCCCCCAGGAGTAGGATGGTACTCAAAGTTGCGAGCCATAGCGTAGTAAGGTTATAGCTGCTTATCTTGAAGCGACGACAGTGCTCGTGTCAACACGAACAGTCGATTGAATTGGCACAAAGCCCTGGACAGTTGCATCTTGGTCGAGCTGCGACATGGCAAGTGTTTGCGCAGTCTGTTGCTCGATGCGCTTAACGCGGTCAGTCAGCTGTTGCTTCTGGTGCTCCAAAGCGGAGACGCGTTTGCCGTAGTCGATGTGGTTGCTGCCGACAAAGACCGTGTGGAGCGCTGCTCCGAAGACGAGCAGAGCGAGAATCGTGTAGTAGGTAATGTAGGTTTTGTGCATAGCTGTTGTGGTTTCTTACGTACTTTGGTGGTGTTCGTTCTTGATGAAGGTCCGCAGCTTGGCGCTACGGGCTCTCGGATTGTGGGTGAGCTCTTCTTCAGTCGGGATGATCGCCTTTTTATCGAGCATCTGGCCTTTGCCGTGACGCTCCCAGTCTTGGAAGCGATGTTTAGCCAGGCGGTCTTCCCCTTCATGGAAGCTGATCGTGACTACTCTTCCCCCTGCTTTGACAACCTCCAGTGCTTGCGGGAGCGCTTGTTCGATGCTGTCCAGCTCGCTGTTGACCGCGATCCGCAGAGCCTGAAAGGTCTTGGTCGCGGGGTGGAGGTGTCCGGTTCTCGGTTTGATGCGTGCAATCGAGTCTGCCAGGTGCTGTGTGGTGGTAAACGGCACTGAGCTGCGATGATCGACGATCATCTTGGCAATCTTGCGACTCTGTTCTTCACCGCCGTAGACCCAGAGCATCTCTGCCAGCTGTTTCTCCGGCAGAACCGCCAATAAGTCTTTGGCCTGCACGCCTAGCCGCTTGTCCATCCGCATGTCGAGCGGTCCGTCGTGTTGGAAGCTGAAGCCCCGGTCAGGGTCAGCCAGTTGCGGACTGCTCACTCCAAAGTCAAACAGGATGCCGCTGATCTCGGCGTTTTGGATCTCCGATAGAGAGTTCTGTTCCAACTTACCCGTTTGCAGCGACTTCCAGGTTTCGGACAGCTTGTCAAAGTTCTGGTGGACCAGGATCAGTTGACCGGCCTCGAGCTCTTTGGCAAAGTGCGCCTGCCCGTAGCTGATTGCGTCTTGGTCAACGTCAAAGGCGATGACCTTGCCGCCTTGCTTGAGGATCTCGGCGGTGTGGCCGCCCCGACCAAAGGTGGCATCGATGTACCAGCTGCCTGGTTGCACTTGGAGTGCGGCAAGTGCTTCGGACTTCAGGACACTGACGTGCTCTTGGTTTGTCTGAGGGTTACTCATGGCTGTTTCCAATCTGTTCGGCAATCTCTTCAGCCTTGTCAGCGATGGTGTCGAGGTAGGCATGGTACTTATCCACGTCCCAGATCTCGACTCGCTCAAAGCTACCGATGATCACCACGTTTTTTGTGAGCTGGGCAGTCGCTCGCAAATACTCAGGAATGGTGATCCGGCCTTGACTGTCAGCCTCGACAGCGTCGGCGTCATTGGTTAACAACCGGACAAAGTCACGGTGTGCTTTTTTGGTGAATCCGAGTTGGTTCAAGGCTTCGACTTGTTGTTGGAAGCTTGCCTGAGGAAACAGGAAGAGTCCGCCGTCCAAGCCTCGAGTTATCACCCACTGTTTTTCCCGTTCACGGAATGATTTCGGTAATGAAACGCGTCCTTTCTCTTCAATCGTGTGGTAATATCTTCCAATAAACATTTTTATAAGTCATTTTACCATTTCTTACCACTTGCTTACTGAAAAGTATCATATACAAAACACTTGGTGTAAAGACCAAGTAAAACCGAAACATTTGTAAGGATGATGCAAAAAGAGATGTTTGTAAGAAAATATCCACGGATATTTTAATTGGCAGTCGATAGATGTGACTGCTAAAATAGGTCGCAGTAAATAAATACCTATAAATCAATCCAAAAAGCCCTCCTTGCGGAGGGCCTCTTTGTTTCTCTAGGTTCTTCTCTACTCTTTGATCACGACATACGCCTGGCCGAACTTGGTCTGGGCAGTCAAGGACTTGTCCTCAGCAGTGCCTTCAACCGTCGTCCAGCTGGAGCCATCCCAGACAGCGAGCTTAGCGCCGGCAGCGTCCTCGGTAGCCCGGATGGTCACGGTCACATTGCCAGTCAGGGTCCCAGAGGAGGTCAATGCATAGATATCCGAGATTGGAGTACCTGGCAGGGTTCCGGGGTAGCCTGGGGAGTTGATGATGATCAGAATAGCCTGCTTGGCGAGATCAGCGCTTTCGATCTGGAACTTGGCGTCTTTGGAGCCGGCCGTTTTCTCTTTTTTGGTGTTCTCAATGTAGCGCCAGTCATTCTTGAGAGCGTACTCATTTGTTCCTGCGAAGCGAGTGACGAGAGTGCCTCCCTGGACGTTTTGGTGATAGGTACAGGCTCCGCCGGCACTACAGCTGCCCAGCAGGATATCGGCAGAAGCTGGCACTGTGCCAAGCTGGATTTCCCCAAAAGCACCCTGAAGCAGCTCACCGGCCTGATACTCTAACTCATACTCCACAGTTTCGGCTGGCTTCTTCAGTTCCATGATATCCAGCTTGAGGTTCCGCCCGCCGTCCGGTCGAATCAGGATATAGGGCCGTTCTGCGACTGGCGAGACGTTAAACTGACTGACCTTCTTTTTCTTCTCGGTCGTCTGTGTCTGCTCGGCAGGTCGGGCTTTTTGCTTGGTAAAGGCATAGATGCCCACCCCGGCCAGAATCAGAACCACCACGGCCACGATGGCGCCAATAATCAATGTTTTCTGTTTTTGCATACCTCTCCTCTATGACACCCTCTATTTAACCATACCCTTGTGTCGAACGCTTAAGAACTCGTAGCTACGGACTGGGCGCTCGGCTACGGCTGCCGCATACTCCAGAATTGAGCTGTACTGTGTCTCCCGAAGATCCTGGTAGCCCAAGTGGGTAAACAGCTGGCTGAGCATGTCCTGAACGACCCGGAAGTTCCCGGAGTCGGCATTGAGTGTCTCCAGGATTTGGCAGACCAGTTCAAAGCCTTCCTGATCCTCAACATTCTCTACAAACAAGACATCTGCCAACTCAAGCACTTCAAACACTTGTTTGACGCGTTTGAGCTGCTGCTTTGACTGGGCAAACTGGTTTAGCAGCTGGGTTTGGCTGATGATGGGCAAAGACGAGGTACTGCGTAAGTGGGTGGTAACGTGGTTGCCAGGTTCCAGATAAGCTCGTTGAGTCGAGCTCATCTTGCGGACGCCTTTGGCAATGCAGACAAGCTTTCCCTCATCCGGTGTCAGGACAGTGATCACTCGATCTGCTTCGCCGACGTTTACCCGCTTCAGCACAATCGCTTCAGTGGTCCAACTCTGCATTAAAACTCGGTGGTAAACAGGGTGTCTTTGTCGACCAAGACTTCTTCCTGACCGCCATTGACGTCAAAGGTCATCGGAATTGGCTCGACGCCACCTTGTTTCCAGATTTTGATTTTGTACTCTTTGTCGTTGGTGTATGGCACGGTGTACTCAAGCTGGAGCTTGGCCTGGCTCAATGGGTCCAGGAAGAACTCGCCTTCCACGACGGTGAACTCGCCAACGTCTTCGGTCTTGACGCTGCCTTCACGATACCCCTGGCTGTTGATCAGCTGGGCACCTTTCGGCAGGTAGACGCGGTTCCAATCACGCAGCCGTGAGTTGAGACAGAGCAAGCCGGCTTCTAAGTTACAGTTATCACCATGGCGGGAGTTCTTGTAGGTAATCTCGACTTTTTTGGTGATGACGCCGTTTGCTGGTGCGCTGACTTCCTGGTTGACGCTGCTGGTAACGAATAAGTTGGACTTGGCGCCGCCGAGGTTCGCGTCCACGATTGCCATAAAGTCTTCGGCGTTCGGGTCGAGTGCAATACGGCCGGCCGCGCCCACTTTCTCAGCAGCAGCCTGCAGGTTCTCGTCAAAGAAGTAGAACTGGACGTCGCGGCTCTGGACGTCTTTCCAAGCAGTTTCAAATAAAGTGGGCCACTGCTGGCTAGGAGCGCTGTAGGCTTTTTGGAGCAAGGCACCCATCATCGGTCCTAAGATTCCTTTTCGATCCTGACGGATGTACGGGGTCGGTCGGGTGATAATCTCCGAGAGAGCATGAATGATCTGCGGACAGTCACAGCTAGGATCATTCTCCGCGGAGAAGGTGCCATATCCCGGCACTTCAACCGGACCAAGAATCTTGACCAAGTCGGTCAACACCTTGGTGTCCACGGCGATGATGCCATCAATATCCTTGGGTTCACCCGGAACGAGCTTGTAGTTGGTCAAGAACTCGTCCATCGAGACCTTAAAGTCCGGATCGATATTCATGTCACGCAGGTTAAAGTACTTTTCGGTAGTCAGGTACTTGCCCAGGATTGGTGGAATAGGAATTCGTTTGTTGAACTTCTTATCCAGTTCATAGATGTCGTCTGACTTTTCAGGAGTGACTTTGCCGTTTTCGACAAAGATGATCGAGTAGGCAGTCAGGAAACCGCCGGTCGGACGCAGTTCATTATCGTTCTGGAACAAGACAAAGTACTTGCGACGTTGACCGTCCGCGCCAGCGGCAGCAGGCAGCTGTTCAATGACTGGGCGGAACTCAGTCAAGGCAGTAGCTGCGCCGTTACTGAACTGCTGGGCTTGAATAATCCGCGGCCGAATATAGGTGCCACGGAACTGTTCGGGGTAACGATTGGGGTCGATTTGCGCGAGCTCATTCTTGACGACTTCAAGGTCAGTCCCGATGTCATCGAGGACAGGGGTAACCTTGGTCAGCGTTTGCAGAATCAACTTCAAGCGGTCTTCAGCCGTTCCACCGGTGAAGCTGCCCTCACCGCTAAACCCAAGTACATCTGCATAGGGAGTAATTGCAGCCAGCGACTTGATCCCTGCATTGACGCCTGCATCAGCCGCATTCAAGCCATGCTCTCCATCGCCGTAGTACGCACTGGCAATTGGAATGGCTTTATAGAACTTCAACTTCTCGTAGGTAGTACGAATCTCACCCATCTTGGTCTTGACCTGTTCCAAGTTTTGTTGGGCGCCGGGTAGGTTTTGGGCTTTGAACGCATCGTAGGCAGAGCGGGCCAACGCTTCGGCTTCATTCGCCTGGACTTTCATCTCCATGGCCACGCTGTAAGTGTAGTAACCCACTGCCGCAAAGGCTGCTCCGATGACACCCAAGAAGACAAACAGAACAATCAGAATCCTGGCCCACTTCTTGGAGATGGAAAAACGACGGCGACGGCTGGGTGTATTTGGCATATCTGGTGAGGCAGGCTCCGGAGAGCCTTGATTATAAACTGATCGAAGTACCTGATCTGCTTGATCTGAGTGAGCGTTGCCTGCGGCATGCTGTTGAGCGGCAATAGCTCGTCGAGAGCCGGTTAATCCTGCGCGCGCAGCAGGGTTGTTTAAGTTAAGTTTATGTGGGCGGGCGGCTTCACTCATAACTGGTGTCTTCTCACGATATGAAATTAAAAGATATTTGACTATTCTACCATTTTGAGATCATTGCTCTAGGGGTTTTAACTAAGATTGATATATCATTCCAAATTGATCTATTATCCGCATATTTAGCGTCCATCTTGGCGCGTTGAGCAAACGGCACTTCATTGCGGCCGCTGGTCTGCCAGGGCCCGGAGATGCCTGGCTTGACGCTCAAGATTTTGGCAATGTACTCCTTGGTTTCCGGATACTTTTCGGCCTGTTCTTCAAGCTCCTTCTTCACATACGCCCGCGGGCCAACCATGCTCATCTCACCATGTAGCACATTAAACAGTTGTGGAAACTCGTCAATCGTCAGCGAGCGGAGCGCTTTCCCCAGACGAGTAATCCGTGGGTCGTCTTCAAGCTTCCAGTCGGACTGTTTGAACTTTTCCAAGAGCGCCTTATCCCGTTTGTGCAGGATATCGTCAGCGTCGTGGACCATGGAGCGGAACTTAAAGAGGTAAAACTCTTTACCGTTTTTGCCGACTCTGCGATGGCGGAACAAAACCGGCCAGCCTGACTCAACGTAGATCAGCAACGGCACGATAAACCAAATTGGCAAAAACAAGACCATCAAGCCGATGGCGACTACCACGTCCAGAATTCGTTTCTGTTGGTCATATCCCAGCATTACAGATACTCTTTCTTTCCTTCTTCTTTCAATCGCTCCACCAGCTTCTTGACCTCCTGACTGCGTTCTTTGGGAACGATCAACAGAATCTCCGGTGTATCGATAATGATCATGTCATTAACGCCAATCAATCCGATCAGGCGACCATCAGTATGAATCAGATTGTTCTCGGAGTTAATACAGAGTGTTTTAACAGAGTCATTATCGCTGATGGTAACGTTTCCAACTAGGTCTTTTTGGGCCAGTTCGTAAACGACTTTCCAGTCACCCACGTCATTCCAGCCAAAGTCACCGGGAATGAGCAGCAAGTTATCTGCTTTCTCCGAGATCGCGTAGTCGATTGAGATGGAGGTGGCTTTTTTGTAGATCTCAGGGAGTGCCTCATGAAACTGCGGAGTGGTCAGCTTGGGCAGCTCTTTGGTCAGCTCATACATCTCGGGCATGTACTTTTGGAAGGCGTGTTGGAGTGCTCGTGCAGACCAGACATACATGTTGGCATTCCAGAAGTATTTACCGGTAGAAAGAAACGCGCGGGCGGTGGTGGCGTTTGGTTTTTCGGTGAAGCTATCAACTTTGAAGACGGCCAGACCAGACTTAGTCTTGCGGAGATGATCCCCAATCTTGATATAGCCAAACCCCGTCTCCGGTCGAGTAGGCGTAATGCCCACAGCAACCAGGTTCTGGCCGCTCTCGGCCTCTTCAACGGCTGCTTCCATCACTTTGACAAACTCTTTTTCGTCGGTAATGACGTGATCAGAGGCGCCGTTCACCACCACAGCCTCGGGATCTTTGGACATAGCATAGAGAGCGCCGGTAAGCATGGCTAGGGCAGTGTCCCGCTTTTCAGGTTCGGCGATCACGTTCTCTGCCGGTACTTGTGGCAGTAAGTTGTGGATCTCCTGGGTGTAGTTCTTGTTGGTCACAACAATGATCTGGCTCCAGGGCATGATCTTGGTCAAACGATTGGCGGCAACCTGAACCATTGCCTCTTTACCCGTCAAGCGCAAAAACTGTTTTGGAGTGGCATTGCGAGACTTGGGCCAAAGCCGGGTTCCGCCGCCTCCCGCGAGGATGACTCCAAAAACATGTTTCTGATTTGACATAGTGTCCTTTCTCAGGCAGTGACCAACTGTTGATAAAAGTTAGACCACAACGTCTTGACCCGATCGCCGAACTGCTGCTCGAATGCGGCAGTTCGATACTGAGCAACTTGAGCTTTGATGGCTGATGCCGACCATCGGCGTTGCTCTGTGATTTCGATCGCGTGCTTGACTGCGTCCAAACTTTGATCAACCAGGTGTGTACTCGACACACCATCCGGGCTTACCTCGGCCGCGCCACTTCGCGGGTGCAAAATGGCTGGCTTGCCGAACAGGTGAGTTTCCAAGGCAGCAATACCAAAGTCCTCCTCGCCCGGCGCTAAGAAAGCCCGACAGTTTTTGTAGTATGCCGTAAGTTGATTGGATTGTACAGCGTGCAGGAAGAGCGTTTTCGCCTGGGAGGATCGGAGCTGGCTACGCTGGGACAGCTGTTCCAGCCGGGTGAGTTCGGGACCGTCACCGATAATGACCAGGTTTCTGCCCAGCTCTGCACAGGCAGCAATCGCCAAATCAATCTTTTTGTAGCCGACCAGCCGCGCAACCACCAGATAGTAGTCGTTGGCAGTGATGTTGGCAGCTTTGAGCGGAGGCGGCAGTTCGTCCGTCTCTCCAGCATCGACAGGAAAGTCGACTGGCGGATAAATAACTGGCTCAGTGGGTCGCTGGTAGTACGTCTGACAGCGCTCGGCGACTAGTTGGGAGATCGGAATGTAGGTGTCAGGCCTTTTGGCTGCAGCCTGATCCCACCACTTCAGGTAGCGAAAGAGTGGTCGTTGAATCAACTCCAGTACTCCTGACTGTTGATACTCGGCTTCGTGGCTCCACAGATAGCGAGTTGGCGTCAGCAGATAACAGAGATGCAGCTGATGGGGCTTAGTCAGGACACCTTTGGCTTCGGCACTGGTGACTGAGATGATCAGGTCATACTGATCAAGCTCAAACGACTCAAACGCTAACGGCATCAGGCCAACGTACTCACGGTGATGTGTTTTAGCCCTGGGAAGCTGTTGGACAAAGCTTGGGACAACCTGAAAGCTCTTGGCCCAACCCACCCTGTCCGAGTCATAGACGGACGTAAATAACGGCGCGTCGGGAAAAAGGTGATGAAGGCTTTGGAGGACATTCTCAGCTCCGCCATAAGGGGTGTTAACTCGATCATAGACCAGCGCAACTTTGGGTGAAGGAATAGCTTTTAGCATTAGAGTTCAGTAAGGGCTTCTTGATAGACGGCTAGCGTTTGCTGAGCCATCGTGGACCACTGATACTGACGGGCAAACTGAACGGCCGCTTTGCCGTACTTGGCGCGGTCAAGGTTTTCGACGCGCTTGACTGCAGCCACAAATGACGGTACCTCCTGGGGAGCAAAGAACACCGCTTGGTCTCCGTACACCTCCCGAAACACAGGAATATCGGAGGCAACTACTGGCGTGCCGGCTGCCATCGCTTCCAGCCCAGTCAGCCCAAAACCTTCGGAAAGAGAGGGCTGTACCAGCGCGGTCGCTTGGTGAAGTGTGTGGGCGACGTCTGCATCATCTTGATATCCCAAGAACTCTACTCTCTCTTCCAAGTTGTTTTCTCTCACATAGTCACGGAGCTTATCTTGGAAGGCAGACCGGGCGCTGATAATCTTGAGAGTGTAATCAGGTAACTGTTTGAGTGCATCAATAATGACTCTGACGTTTTTGTGTGGATAAAGAGATCCTAGATAGACAAGATAAGGATGGGGTGAGGTCCCGGGGTGTGACTGGAAGAAACGCTCATCAACGCCTTCAGCGATGACTTTCAGCTTGTCCTTGGTCTCGGGATAGTAGTGCCTGACTTGGTCAGCGACAGTTTGGCTGGGCACGATCAGCTTAGCGGCGTGGGCGACTGCAGTGTTTACCGTTAAACGGTACATTAAGTACTTTGGCCAGTACTGCCACAGCGGCAAAGTGGTGACGTCGGTACCTCGATACTCATGCCAAAGGAGATCGTGGATAGTAACAACTAGGCGGCCCTGATACAACAACGGCACATTGAAGTGCGGAACGTGCAGCAGATCAAGGTTCTCCCGCGAGAAAAGTCCCGGGAGGTGGAGCTGTTCACTCAGGGAGTAGTGGCGAACCGAGCTAAACACTAATTTGAGGTGAGGGGTCTCTTTCCATTTGCCTAAGACTTGTTCGGCCTGCTCTGGGTCACTAAAAAAGAGGACCCATTCACACTGATTCGGGAGCTGGAGTAGTTCCCGAATCAGATTCTCAACATAACGGCCAATGCCTGCGTGCCGCCTGCCTGCCAAACGGCAGTCAAGGCCGACTCGATAGACTTTCTTTGGCATGGTCTGGTGAAAGCAGCTTAGGCTCTCTTTGTTTTCTTGGTTTTGGCTGACTTCAGTTTTTCAGCGAGTAAGCCGACACTTTCAGCTGAGCTGCGTCCGGACCTAGTAGACATGGAGACTGGCTCGCACTCGTCACAGTCACAGACACCGTCACAGCAGTGATCGCCATGAGTGGCAATCAAGTCATCAAGTTCTTTTTCCAGTTTCTTGATCTTGCTCAGCCGACCCATGTTGGTGAAGACCACAAAGAGGAAGTAACCAACACCTACTAGGAACGCTGCCACTGGAATGTACTCCAAGAGAGGTGGAACCTCTGTCAAAGTTGTCTGGTCATAGGCGTAGCGAAGCAGTAAGTTAGGCAGAAACGCCGAAGTGAATAAGGCAAAGACGAAAACGGCAATCGACTCCACTGCATAAAGAACTTTGTCCTGCCGGAGTTGAGAGATCTTAAATCGTAGTTGATCGGCACTGTGCATGAGGCTCCTTTTTTAATTTGTGCTTTCTATTGTACTCAATTGTAACCCGTTTTCTGTTTCATCGGTGGAACCAGAAAGCAGCGGGATTAACTGCGTGTCTTCCACCACACAAACCCTTGAACAGCCCATCGGACAAAGAACGGATACCTGTCCTGATAGTGTTTGTCAAAGTATTGTAGCATCGTCTGATAAAAGTGGCTGGAAGTCTTCTTGGAGAGCTGAGTGTCTTGATGCCCTCGACCAGATTTATACTTATGATGGATCACAATCACTTCCGGGTGATAGACGACTTGAAAACCATGGTCCCGGAATCGGCGACACCAATCAAGATCCTCAGCATACATGAAGAATCGCTCGTCCAAGTATCCCACTTTTTCCATGGCTGAGGTACGAACCATCATCGCTGCACCACTGCAAGCATCAACTAGGTGGATCTGATCAAGGTCTTTGTAGGTCTGGTGATATTGAGCAAAAAGCGGTGAGTGCGGGAAGAGTTTTTCGAGTCCACTAAAGTAAGTTAGACTTGCCCAGATTGTAGGCTCACCTCGGTGGCTGGCCGGATCCAGCTTGCCGTTGGACAACAACACTTTCGGTGAACAGACGCCGATCTCCGGCCGCGCGTCCATGTAAAACACCAGCTCATCAAGATTAGAATGTGGGCTGAACTCAACGTCAGAGTTCAACAGCATTGCATAGCGGCTCTTGACCCTCTTGAGTGCAAGGTTGTTGCCAGCTGCGAAGCCTTTATTCTCGGCTGCCTTGATGACTGTGACCCACGGAAACTTTTGGCTGATGAGAGCAACGGAGTTGTCGGTGCTAGCATTATCGACCACTACTACGTCGGCTTTCAACTTTGTCTGATCAAGGTACTGCTTTTTCAGACTCTGTAGCGCTTTGGCGATCCAGTCAGGAGTGTTGTAGTTCAGAAAGATGAGCGTCAGGTCAGTCATGATGTCAGCGAACTGTTGTCGCGTTGTGCTTGTGAGGCCATGTTTAAGTAAATATGGTCGAGTTTTTGAGCAATATAGTCCCAGTCATATCTGGTCTGAACAAACTCTTTCCCGTTCTTGGCCAGCTTTTTTTGTAGCTCCGGATCTTTGAGCAGTTGAATGGTTAAGTGAGCCAGCTCTTCAGCCGTGTTACCGATCAGGACTTGAACACCGTGGTCGACTCCGAGCCCTTCGACGGCCAGCTCGGAAGCGACAATAGGAGTGCCTGCGGCCATGGCTTCCAGGATTTTGTAGCGCGTCCCTTTGCCGCTAAAGACGGGTGCAACCAGGACATGCGCACCACAAAAAGCGTCACGGATATCAGGAATTCCGCCGGTAATCGTAATCGAGGTGTCTTTCTTCTGATACTCAAACACTTCCGGTGTTGGCGCATTGCCGACAATCCACAGCTTCACGGACGGAATCTTTTTTTTGACGATCGGCCAGATGTTCTCGACCAGGAACTTGACTGCCTCAACGTTAGGCAGCCAGTTAAAGGTGCCGACGGACAGAATGGTGAGATTCTTGGGTAGCTTCCGCTCTTTTTCAGCAAACCACTTGACGTCTACGCCGTTTGAGACGACCTCGATCTTTCGGGGTTCGTGAATAATACTGTCGATAAAGTCCTTATCTTCTTGGCTCATAGTGATCAGCTTGGTGCAGCTCCGCCAGTAGTACTCTTCCCACTTGCGAATCTTGGCGATGTCCAGTTTTAAGATCTGACGGAGTGGCCAGAAGTTAATTTTATCCGCGTAGCTCTCATAGCCCAAGTATTCAATCGTCTGTTCAACCAGGATGATCGGGATCTCGGTCCGCGGAATGTTCGGCATCATGTAAAACGTCTCTGCGTGAATCAGGTCATAGTGTTCCGCCCGCAACTCTTCTTCTACTGCCCGGATGGTCTGCGGAACATGGTTACGGATGACTAGGAATGGGAAGCTGGAAAAGGCGGTGTGGAAGATATTGCGCAGGGTGAACGGCCGCTGGGAACGCTTAAAGACGCGAACTTTGGCACAGTACTTCTCCAACTCCGGAATGTACTGGCGCTCACTCTCTTCTTTGATCAGGGCAAAGAGCGTCACTTCGTATTTGGTTGCCAGCTTTTTGAGCAAGTTATACGTTCTGATCTGCCCACCCGAGAGCAGCGGGTACGGCAAGTACGGCGTCAGCATTAAGATTTTCATGGCGAAAGCTTGATAATAATGTGATTACTGTTCTTCTCAACGACCTGGAAGCGTTGCTCGAGCTGTTTAGCCTCGTCATCGTAGGCGGTGCTGGCGTAGTAGGTCGCTCCTTGCTCGATCTTGTGGTCAATATCCCCTCCCAACGTCCAGCCAGTCCGATTGGCTTGGAAAAGCGGAGCGGTATCACTCATCGCTGGGATAATGACTTTGGCATCGGGCGGGGTCAAGCGATCAACTGCTTGACCGACCTGTTCCCAATCCGGGCGCGTTCGGTAGAATCCCCAGACAAACTGACGACTGATCAGGACCATCGTGATAAAGAGGGCAGCTGTCACACCAATGCCTGCCCACTTCCAGTCGCGGTGATGGAAGAAGTGATAGATCACCCACAACCCCTGCCCCACCGCCAACGCTACCACGGGCAGCGTAATACTTTGATAGTAGTCATGGCGAACGTTGCCGGTGGCAATCACGACTAGGTACAGCAGCACACAGCTTCCCCAGACAATGAGCAGCTCGCGCATCTTGTCTTTTTTGAGTAGGCTGGCCAGCACCACCAGGTTTCCGCCACCCAAGATCATCTTGGTATAGCGCTCCCAACCCAGCCAGCGAAACCAAGCGGGCCTGAGACGAATACCGTCCCCATTGAACAGCCAGTCTGAGGCAGGGATTCCTTCAGGAAACTGTTGAATCCACGTTCGCCACCAGATCATAGGGGCAAGGGTCAAACCATACAGATAAAGGAGTGGCTGATAAAAGACGCGCTCCCGATAGTGACGAAGTGCTAAGTAGCCCATTACTGGTGCAAAGAACAACGCGAACGGTTTGAGGAGCAAGGCTAAAGCAAATGAGATAAACGACAACAGGTACCAACGTTTTTTGTGATCCTCAATCCAGATATCAAACGCTAAAACCGCGAAGGTGACACAGAAAGTAAAGCTGGGTTCCGGCAGAATAACTCTGGAGTAGTACACAGCGTACGGCAGACTGGCGAAGGTGAGAGCTGACAGATAGCCGACTGCTGGGTTGGCCCATCGTTTCCCCAAGTAATACAGAGCCACGGTAGTTCCGAGTGAGCAAAGAATCGAGAAGAGTCGCGAGATGACGACCAGATCCAGACTCGGAACAGTCCGCAAAATTAGAGCCAGAAAGGCGTTAATAAAAGGAAACTCCACCATCCGATAACCTTTAGGATTATCTTTACCGGACTGAATGTTTCCGAGATCCTGGTAGGTGGGGTGCAGCAGATCGATGCCATGTTTGACGTACTCTCTGGTAACGGAAGCGGTGTCCGCTTGTCGGAAGGAGTGCCAGTCTGTTAGTGAGGTGGTCAGACCAAATAGCCGCAGACCCAACGCCAGGATGACGATGAAGATCAGGAGCCAGTTAGGCTCGAGTGGTCTTTTTGGATTTGGCTTTGACATGTCTGGTGACCTTTTTGTTTAACTTTAAGATCGGCGGGGTGTGTGGAATGATGGTGTTGTTCGCCGTACTGACATTATGATCCCTGACGGCCAAGTAGCCAAGGAAGAGTCCGGCCAACGCCCAGTAGGTCTCGGCGACTTTCGACGCCGCAAAGACGTCAATATAGATAGCATTCAGTAGCAAGCCAATACTGCCACCAAGTAAGCCAATACTTAAAGCACTTACTAAGTAGTCGTCGTCACGCAAGTTTCGTACTGCCATGTAGAGAACGATGCCCACACAGCCATAGAAGGTAATGAAACCAAGCAGTCCTGTTTCCCCCAGCGTTCGCAGGAAGTTATTGTCGGTACTGTCGGCTTCAGTGAACTGGTCAACACCTTCTTTGGTTAAGGTCGCATAGCCGCTGCCGGTCAGGGGATTGGTCAAGAAGCCTTCAATTGCTCTGGGCCAGAGTGTTTCCTGACGGATACAAAGTGACAGCTCCTGTTCTAGAGCACACTTTGAGTAAACCCGGGGTTTGGAAATGGTGGTATAAATAACTTCCCCCTCTGCCGAGACGGAGGCTACCACTACTTCATCTGGAATGTCTTCATAGACGCCTGCCGGAAGCTGTGGTTTGGGTGACGGCGTTGGCGAAGGCTGACTGGTGGGGCGGGCAGGAGATGGGGGTTGATCCACCTGGCTGGCGACGTCGGCAGTGGCGGCAGCAGCTGCGGCCACGTCATCGGTAGAGATTCCACCGCTAGGTGGTTCACCCTTGGGAAGCCGTTCGTGCAGTTGCTCTGGAGAAAGCGGCAACATAGCCAGCGTCTCGTCGGAAATAATGGCTTTCCGTTGATTACTCAGTGAGTCCACCACCGACTTGAGTGCCGGTTGGCTGTTAATGACGTGGCTCAGCCGTTCAGTGAGATCTGCTCCAAAGTAGTAGAACAGCAGCGAGCTCATCACCACAAAGACGACGGTTCGACTGATTAGGAACCAAGCTTTTTGTTTCAGCGTCGGACGGGTCAACATGGTGGCAAAGATGACGATGAGTACGCCGGCCACAAAGGCCGCAAACGGAGTTCGTGAAGCACTCAGAATCAACAGCCATGTTCCAATCCAAAAGACGATGTGCAAGAGTGTGCTCAACAACCGACGACGCACCCGATAAGCCACGGCCAACAATAACGGCAGAGCAACGACCAGATAGGCTGCCATGTCGTAGTGTCCGGCAAAGGTAGACTGTACACGTGCATATTGAGTGAGGTATAGGACAATGCCTTTGCTGAACTCACGATTCATCGTTGAGTAAACCGGCCAGTAGAAGTACCGTTGACCGTAACCATAGACAGAGATAGCTAAGACAGTCAGCGCAAAAATCGAAACAGCCAAAACAAGCTGACTGCGCTTTTTAATGGAGCCGTATAAGATAAAAAACAGTGAGAAGTACTCCAGATATCTGAAGTAATGCAGCAGCGTTTTGCCCACATGGAGTGGTTGCAGCGGGATAGTTTTAATGACAAAAATCGCCACCAATGTTGAGACCAGTCCGACAATCGCATATGCAACCACCATCCACAACATAGCCGAGACAAATCGAACTTTCTTGCGCAACAGCTGGATAAACCAAACCAGAACCGCGATACCGATGGCCAAGTCTTCAAGACGGACCCGGACAATGTACTGCTCGATCGGACTCCAGAGCGGAATCTTGGGATACAAGGGAATAAAGGCAAGTAAGAAACCCGCCAAGATAATTAGGATGTTGTCATCAATCCAGGTGGCAATACTCTTGAGACGGTTATTCATAGATAGCTCACAGCGAACGAACCACCTGACGTGCCTCTCTATAGATGGCCGCTCGGTGGGTGTCACGGATCATTGTACCAAACAGAACGATTCGCAGCAGTACTCCCAGCTGGATCAGCCACTTGGCAACGCCCTTTTGCCAGATGGGCTTGTGCTTTGCCCAGATGTAGAGATACCCCTTCAACTCGCCAATGATCGCGTTTCTCGAGGAAGAACTGGCACTGCCAAAGTGAGTAATCTTAGCTAACGGTAAGACGGCGACATCCCAGTGGTGAAACCTAGCCCGCATGCAGAACTCGATGTCTTCGCCATACATAAAGATGTTGTCGTCCAGGGGACCAATCTCGGCCAGGACCTCTTGACGGGTCATCATGGCTGTCCCGCCTACCCAGTCTTGCTGAAAGATCTTGTCTGTATGTCTCCTCGAGTTGTGACCAGTGTGCTGGGTCGAGGGTAGCAACTTTCCGATCAAAGGCAGGTCGTCCAGCAGTAACATGTGGACGGCCAGTGAGAGGAGTGTCGGGAAGGAGCCACCTTGAGCTTGGGAAGTGCCATCAGGATTAAGAAGTTGTGCCGAGAGGATCCCCAGACGATCGAGCTTGTCACTCGTCCGCTCCAGAACTGCCGTCGGAGCATCCAGAGAATGTTTCTCAAACTCCTTTATCATTCTGTCTAAGGCATCATCAAGGACAACAGTGTCAGAGTTCAGGAAAAGAAGGTACTTGCCAGTGGCTTTAGCCAGTGCTTTGTTATTAGCAGCCGAAAAGCCCAGATTATCTGAGTTTTCGATCAGATGAAGCGTGCTCTCTTTTTTTTGAAGAGTCCGAACTGCTTCCGGAGTTCCATCCGTGGAGTGATTGTCGACTACCCACACTTCTGTCTTATCTTTAAGGGGAGTGGAGTGCTGTACAGACTTTAGGACAGACTCAATCGTTTGTAGAGTGAGGGCTTTGGTGTTGTAGGAAACGATGATGACGGACAGCAACATATTTTAATCAATATCTCGTACGGAATCTTTCACTGGAACCAGCGTGCTCTTCCCAATCGATAGTGAAACTCTGAGAGGCCGCGGTCAGCAATCTCTTTGGCTGGAACGCCACCGACAACTTTGCCAGCTGGAACGTCTCTGGTGACAACTGCGCCGGCCCCCACCACTGCTCCCCTACCGATGGTTACGCTGGGTAAGATAATAACGTTCGGGCCGATAAAGACATAGTCTTCGATCGTGATCTGGCCGTCGATGGCTCGAAACTGTGGATCGCGGATATCGTGCTGAGAGTTGAAGAGCATGGCGCCCGTCGCGATATCGACATGATCGCCAATCTTAAGTGGAGCTCGGCCATCGAGCACCACTCGCTCACCCACGATCGTATCTTCCCCTATCTCAATATGACGGGGGTCGTAGACACGAACTCTCATATGAAGGGTAGAACCTGGTCCGATCTTCATCCCGCTTAGACGATAAAAAAATCTTCGGAAGTGATGGAGGGGAACTTCCCCCACTCCCCACCACAAAAATCCAGTCACGAACTCCAGCCAAATCGATGCCAGTCGGCCCATCCCTTTCTGCATTACCTGACTGCTGGAGAGTGTTTGTCCGTGTTTATCTTTCAACATACTTGACAGTATAGAACATTTAGATAGCCGAGGCAGGTGGTGTTTTGCCGAGATGCGCATAACCGCGGGTCGAGATTACCCGCCCTTTAGGAGTACGATTGATAAAGCCAATCTGGATCAAGTATGGCTCCAACACCTCTTCAATGGTTCCGGGATCCTCGCTTAAGGTCGCGGCAATCGTTCCTAAGCCCACTGGCCCACCGCCATGTTTATCGATGATCAGTTGCAGAAAGCGGCGGTCATTCTCATCTAGGCCGAGCGGATCAACACCCAGCCGGTCGAGTGCCTGACGAACGATGTTCGGGGTAATTTGATTATTGGCTCTGATCTGACTGTAGTCGCGAACGCGTTTGAGAAGTTTCAAGGCGATACGGGGTGTCCCCCGGGCGCGTTGGCCGATTTCGAGTGCGCTCTTGTCATCAATGGAAACCTGCAACTTCTGCGCTGCCCGCTGAAGGATCGTCAACAGCTCCTCAGGTTGGTAGTACTCCATCCGGTGAATCACCCCAAAGCGATCGCGAAACGGGCCAGTCAGCGCACCGAAACGGGTGGTCGCGCCCACCAACGTAAAGCGTGGCAGGTCGAGCCTAATAGTTCGGGCCGACGGGCCTTTCCCCAGCACAATATCCAGTGCAAAGTCTTCCATAGCAGGATAGAGTGTCTCTTCCACCGCTTTGGGCAGTCGATGGATCTCGTCCACAAACAGCACGTCGCCAGGCTGAAGATTGGTCAGAATAGCTGCCAAGTCACCAGCCTTGGCGAGCGCGGTACCGGAAGTCATCTTAATGTTGGTCCCCATCTCTTTGGCAATTAGATGGGAGAGGGTTGTCTTGCCCAATCCTGGGGGGCCGTACAATAAGATATGATCGATCACTTCCTGACGAGCTTTGGCTGCTTCAATCGCAATTTGGAGAGACTCTTTGACCGCAGTCTGTCCATAGAACTCATCCCAGTGACTTGCCCGCAGGCTGGTCAGTAAGACTTCGTCTTCAGTAACAGACTCTAGTGCCGTATGTGGATCAAAGCTCTGATCAAAAGATGAGCTGTCAGTTGGTGGTGTGGTGCGGTCGTCAATCATTACGTTCGAGTTAACTGCGGCAGAGCTGCTTTAATCGCGGCTGCAGTGGTTTGGTTTTCAATATCAAGCTGCGGTAACACTTTATCAATATCCCGTTCGGCAAAGCCTAGCTGCAGGAGTGCTTCTTTGACCTCCTGATGCTGATGTGAAAGCGGCTGGAGGTCCAGATCTTTGAGTGAACCGAGTTTACTGCGCAGTTCAATAATAATTTTTTGTGCCAACTTTTTCCCGACGCGGGGCACCTGACTGAAAAAGCCGATGTCTGCCTGTTGAACAGCCGTCACAATCTCGGACGGTGAGAAGTTCAGGATCTGAAGCGCAGTCTTTGGGCCGACACCTGATACATCCAGTAGCAGTTCAAAGACCGACTGTTCTTCTTTATTGGCAAAACCAAACAGCTCCAGTGCATCCTCACGGACATGGGTGTGCACAAACAGCTCAATCTGGCCGTCACTGTCCACGTGTTCATAGACTCGCTCCGGAATCTGAACACCGTAGCCGACGCCATGGCAAATGACGATCAAGCCTTGAGGTTGGCGAACGGCTTGGCCTTTGAGATAAGAGATCATACGCAGACTATACACTAAAACCCGAAGCCAGCTAATGCAAGCCTTCAAGGTTAGGAGTGCGGATGGCCGTCATGGCTACGCCAACGGCATCAATCGTATCGTCAAGTTCGTCACTCACTTTCTGATGCAGTTGTGGAGAGACCGGTCCTAACTGGAGCAGTACCATCTTACGCATCGCAGTCTTATCAGCCTTGCCATTGCCGGTAACAGAACTCTTGACTGTGCCAGGGTTAAACTGACGCACGGCCATGTGACGCTGCAGAAAAAGTGCCATCGCTAGCCCTCGAATCTCTGCTACCGGCAGTGCCGTCGAAACGTTCCGCGAAAAAAACAGCTGCTCCATGGCGGCAGTCATCGGTGAGTATTTCTCTAGAATCCCGCTCAGCTCGTCCAGAATCTGCAGGTATCGTTCCAGGCGCGGCGCTTTGCGATTGGTGACGATACAGCCGCAATCTAAAAGAAGCTGCTGGCCATTGAGCTGCGAAAAGACCGCCCAGCCGAACCGGTCGTAGCCAGGGTCGATACCGATGACGATCTCAGGGACAGGTTTTACCATGGTTGGTCGCGACCTGGATCAACTGATCCAGGATGATCTGCGCGGAGTCCTTCCAACTAAACTTGTTGAGTTGCAGCCGTCCTTTTTTGAGAAGTGCCGCGCGCTCTTTTGCTTTCAATCCAAAAATTTTTCCAAATGTGGTGGCCAGCTCTTCCGTATCGGTAGGTGAGACTTGAAAACCGGCATCGCCTACAACTTCCGGCAAGCTGGAGGTGTTAGCCACAATCGGCAGCGTCCCGGCCGCCATGGCTTCAAGTGGTGGAATACCAAAGCCCTCGTACAAGCCGATCAAGACGGCACAACAGCTTTTGCGATACAAAGCAACTTTTTGAGCATCAGTCACGTAACCGAGTAAGTGAATCCGCTCCCTAAACCGAGATCGCTCCACAGCTTTGAGCGTGTCGTTGGCTAACCAGCCAATCTTGCCAGCAATCACCAGCTGCGGCTGTTCTTTTTTCTTGTAGTGTTCGCTGAACTGCTCGAAGGCATGAATCAGCCTCACCAAGTTCTTGCGCGGTTGGAGGGTACCGACATAGAGAATGTAAGGCTGAGTAATACCAAGCTCATTCTTGATCCACGTTGCGGGAACCTTGGCTGTCTTCTCCGGAATCTCCGGCAAACTCGGATAGGCTACAAAGACATTTTCTGGTTTAAGTCTGTACTCTTTGACGACCGAGTCTTTAGTGAACTGACTAATCGTCAACACTCTGTCGGCGTGTTTGACGCTGTAGCGCGTCCATTCCTTGAGTTGCAGCAAGTCTTTTTTGCGGAACTGTTTGGGGAAACGCAAAAAGCCTAGGTCCATCACTGATGAGATGTATGGGACAGCACTCACCCGGGGTGCGTAGTGTCCCGGTGTAAAAAAGACGTCGTAGGTTTTTTGATGAAGGAAAAGGTACATCGGCAGGCCGAGCTGGGTCCAGAATGGTCGAGGCTTAACTACCTTGTATCGCCATCCTTTTCTCTCTGCTGGCAAGTCCGCCAGACATGATGAAGAAAGTAAGACCGTCCAGTGATACTCTTCTTTACCACGCGTCAGCTCTTCCAGCGCCACCAAGAGCTCGAAGGCATAGACATTACTGCCCACCCGTTGGGTGACGTTTGCTTCATTTCCATCAATGGCAAAGTGATACATAGCTTGATTGTAGCGAGCGCTAATGGCCTTGCCTACCGCGGCCTCATTTACCGCTGAGCATGCAGTTGGATGGCTTTCCGATACACTTTACACGTTTCTTCAGCTACCCGCTGCCAGTTAAAGAGCTGCAGCCGGATAATCATCTGCTGGAGGCGCCGCCTGCCTGCTTCATTGTTTTCGGTTAAGACCTTGACGATCCCTTTGCGAATGCTTTCCACTGAAGTGGGTTCGACCAGTTCAGCAGCGTTGCCGGCAATTTCGGGCATGGCAGAAGTATTTGAGGTCACCACCGGCGTGCCGAAGTGAAAAGCCTCCAGAATCGGCAAGCCAAAACCTTCATACAAACTCGGGTACAACAGGAGTTCGGCTTCCCCATACAGAACGGCCAGCTCCTCGTCAGTCACTTTTCCTAAAAAGCGTAGCTGGGTACTTTGCAGTTTTTCTTGCAGTTCTTCAGTCTGATCCCACCCGGCTGCGCCGGCCACAATCAGCTGAACGTCTTGCCGGAGTGGCCACCATGCCTCAATTGCCCGACGTAAGTTTTTGCGTGGCTCACGGGTACCAACGCACAACATGAATGGCTGATTCAACTGCAGTTGCTGTTTGATCTGTTCTTGCCGTTCTTCTGTTAAACGTTGACTGACTTGGAGTGATTCGAGCGGCAAGCTCTCATAGACGACATGGACATCCTGGGGTGGAAAGTGGAGTAGCTCAATCACGTCACGTCGTGTGGCTTGGCTGACAGTAATGACCTGCGCCCGCTGTTGGCGCAGTACCTTCCAAGAGTGCTGATGCAGTTTCACTACTTTCGGTAAGGCTGTTTCGGGGTAACGAAGAATGGCCAAGTCGTGAATGGTAGAAACGAGTGGCAGATCTTTATCGGGAGGTTGGAGCCAGTCCCAGGAGTGAAAGACTTCCACATCCGGAAAGATCTTGCGGATGTGGTTTTTCCCTAAGCTGTTCCACAAGAACTCTTGAACTTTGGGCGGATACGACTGGATCCGTGCTTGATGTCTTCCGGAACGGAAACGACAAACTTCCTGGGCAAAATCCTCCAAGCGTTGCTTCTGGCGCATGCTGGTACCGTACAGACGTAACTCCACGTCGCTACGCTGGGCCAGTGCTTGCACTAGATTACTGGTATATCGAGAGACACCGCGGTCGTAGATGATGGGAGTGATATCAATTCCGATTTTCATAACAAGTAGGACAGTATTCTGAAAAACCAATGATTTGTCCAGCCCGAGCGAAGACGCGGATCATCCCCAAAGGGGCATTACCGGGGATAACGCCGACCTGCTGAAAGCCGTACCGCTCCAGGTCAGCCTCAATCTGATGCTGTGGGTCTGTCAGATCACGCAGGTAGTCAAAGACCAAAATAAACTGGTAGTCAGTCAGCTGTTTGATAATCTGTCGATCGGTCGCTAGAGGATCTTCACTGACCACAAAAACTCCGGTAGCAGCGGTCGGAAATCTACCGTTGTTGTACCACTGCCAACTGGCAAACTGATCAGGAAAGGCAAACAAGACAATGCTGTTATTCGGGTCATACTTCTCTTCAATATATGCTTGGACCTCGCGCCAGTTTTCGCGTTGATACTTGGTCTGGGTATAGTAGGAGAAGCTAGAAAAAAGGTTGATGCTGAGGATTGAACCAGCCAGTAGGAGAGCCGCTGCTTGAACAAACTTTGTTTTTTGCTGAAGAGCTTGGGTGACGAGTAGGCTTATTGCCAGATAAAAAGCAGGCAAAGCAAATAAAACGCGTTTAGGCTGCAGCACGGGTACCACAAACGAAATAACCCAGGCGCCCAGTACCGGAATAATCAGCCAACAGATAGTCAGCCCCAAACCTTTCCGAATGACTGGATTGTTTTGCAGCGCCCACATCAGATATGCTCCGGTCGCAGCAACTTCCAGAAGTACCAAGATAAATATCGGCTGAACTGCCAAGTCAAGTACCCCGAATACGAACTTGCCGCTGGTCAGGCTAAGTGAGCGGAACTGGTCAAAGCTGACCACGTTCTCCCACCCCGTGAACTCATTTCTTAGCTGTTGTCCGGCTTGGAGTTGGTCGATAAACGAAGGAATCCACGGAGCAAAAGCCAAACAGACCAACGTAGTGGTGAGCAGAACACGTTTGAGCAGCTGAGGATCTTTTCGGAACTGAAAAAAGAGAAAAACGAGCTGACCAACCAGAGCAAAGGGATAAAGGTAGGAGCTATACAGGCCAAGAATACTCCACACACCAAATACCCCCAGCTGCCTGGTCACGAGGCCAGCCGCAGAAGTTTCACTTTTCCGTTGAGTCAGCTCCAGCACCGCCCACCACCCCAGAACTGCGAACATGGCAGGCAGGCTGTAAGGGCGGAGCTCCTGTGAGTAGAAAATATGAAATGACGAGGTCGCCAAAAGGAGTCCGCTTAGCCAGCCTACCCTAGGTGAAAAGTATCGCCGGCCGATCTCAATCGTTGCCCAGAGCGTAATCAGTCCTGGCACCAAAGCTGCACCCAGTCTCAGCCATACTTCGCTTTTGGAGTACTGCAATAACGTAAAGACAAGTAAGTGGATCAGTGGCGGCTGAAAGTCATCTCGAATCTGGAGCTGGTGCGAAAACGGTCTGCTACTCTCCAACACTTGGGCTGCCTCATCCAGCCAAAACGAGCCATTCAACTGGGGTACCCTCATCAAAAATCCCAGTGTCAGCAGCACCATCATTACCGCAGCTGGTGAGAGGTTCTTGAGTTTTTTCAGCATCCTTTTCATTATCATCTCTTTTCCTCATTTGAAAAGACGCCTCCGGTACGCTATTTTCTCCCCGACTGACAATAGCTCTTTCCTTCGATATACTGCGAGCTATGCGAAACTCATTCTCTCAGGAAACCACTCAGCATTTTGCGGGCAAAAAAGTACTCGTTACTGGCGGAGCCGGGTTTATCGGCTCCCATCTAGTTGAGACGTTGCTTTCATTTGGGGCTGAAGTAACCGTTGCTGATAACTTTCTGACTGGTTCCCGCCAAAATCTAGCAGGCCTTTCTTCCCAGCTCATTGAAGCAAATATTAATCAGCCAACTACAAACTACCTTCCCAGCGATTACATTCCTGATGTCATTTTTCACTTGGCTTCCCCAGCTAGTCCACCCAAGTACCAAGCTGCTCCCATAGAAACCTACCTGGCGAACAGCATTGGCACTCACTACCTCCTCCAGTTTCTGAAAGAAAAGAATCCAGCTGCTCAGTTTTTATTTGCCAGCACGTCTGAAGTCTATGGCGATCCCAAAGAGCATCCTCAGGCTGAAACCTATTGGGGGAACGTCAATCCTAACGGACTGCGATCCTGTTACGACGAGGCCAAACGGCTGGGAGAGACAGTCTGTGGTGTTCATGCCCGTGAGTTCGGGATGGATGTTCGGATTATCCGTATCTTCAATACCTATGGTCCCCGAATGGATTTGAATGACGGTCGGGTCATCCCCGACTTTATTCAGTGCGGCCTCCAAGGCCAGCCGTTTAAGATTTACGGCGACGGTAAACAGACTCGTTCCTACTGTTATGTTGATGACTTAGTGGCAGGAGTTCTCCTGATGGTCGCTACCCCGGCTGCCAGAGCTGAAACCGTCAATCTGGGAAATCCCGGCGAACTGACCATCTTAGAAACCGCTCAAACCGTCCATAAGGTCTTTGCTGCTCTGGCTGGTCAGCCCGAGACCACACTGGAAGAGTCCAAGCTCGAGTTCAGGTCGTTGCCATCGGACGATCCGACTCGCCGTCGCCCGGACATCTCTAAAGCAAAACAACTGTTGGGCTGGGAGCCGGTAGTTCCTTTTGAAGAGGGACTCAAGTACACAATTGCCTCTTTCCAAAAGAAGTAAGGACACCCCAAAGTATGGTTAAGTCACGTTCTTCCCGCCAGCGCAACACCGAGCACTTTCTGAGTTTGATCGTGCCCGCCTACAAGCAAGAACAAACGATTATCGATAACTTGCTTGAGATTCAGGCAGTACTTGATCAGATTCGTTATGACTATGAAATCATTGTGGTTGTGGACGGGATGGTTGATCAAACCTTTCAAAAGATTGAACAAAAAAAGTTGGCCAAAACCACTTGTATTGCCTACAAACAAAACCACGGCAAGTCATACGCTATTCGACTAGGGATGAGTAAAGCCAAGGGTGACTACGTGATGTTTATTGACTCAGGCATGGAGATTGATCCGAACGGAATCTCGATGCTGATGGAACACATGGAGTGGTACGACGCAGATATCATTGTTGGGTCAAAGCGACATCCTGCCTCAGTCATCAAGTACTCTACTTTGCGGAAGATCCTCAGTTATGGCTACTACTACTTTGTCCGGCTGTTCTTTGGGTTGAATGTCCGCGATACCCAGGCAGGCATTAAAATCTATAAAAAGAAAGTACTGGAGAAGGTACTCCCACGCCTGGTTGAGAAAAAGTTTGCTGGCGATCTGGAAATTCTGGTTGTTTCCCGCTCGCTCGGTTTTCGGCGCATCTACGAGGCCCCAATTAAGCTCAACTATGAGTTGAGTGGGGTGACCTCTGCCGCAACGTTCAAAGCAATCACCGGCATCTTCATTGATACGCTTGCTATCTTTTATCGGAAGAATATTCTTCACTTTTATAATAGAACGCCTCGGATTATCCCTTTTACTGATACGCTGTACGTTTATCATTCAAAGGATACGGAATCATGAAAAGAGTTCTCATTACAGGTGGTGGTGGCTATATTGGCTCTCATGCCGTCAAGTACTTCCTGGAACATCAGTGTGAAGTAGTGGTGATCGATAACTTCTCGCGAGGTTTTCATCAGCCACTGGATCTCCTAAAAAACGTAGGCTCTCTCAAAGTTTATGAAGCGGACCTGACTTCTTTTGACGCACTGCTCAAGGTCTTTGAAGAGAATGAGATCGACACTGTGCTGCACTTTGCCGCGTTCCTGTCTGTCGATGAGTCAGTGAAGCATCCTGAGCTGTACTTTAAAAATAATGTGGGTGGGACCTTAAACTTATTAGAAGCCATGAGAGTTACGGGTGTGAATAAGCTGGTTTTCTCCTCAAGCTGCTCTGTGTTTGGAGAGTCTCAGTACTTGCCGATCGACGAACAACATCCTCTCCAACCGATCAATCCGTATGGCGAAAGTAAGCTGATCTGCGAGAAGATGATCCGTTGGTACGTCCAGGCGCATCACTTCCGGGCCATCTCGTTGCGCTACTTCAACGTCTGCGGAGCAAGCAGCGATGGTTTGATCGGTGATAGCAAACGACCCTCTCCCCATCTGGTTCAAAATCTGGTGCGCGGAGCCATGGGCATTACCCCGTTTCATCTGACTTGTCCGACCGTTGATACGCCCGACGGGACCCCGATCCGGGACTACATTGATATCGAAGACTTGACCGCGGCACACTACCTTGCGTTCGAGTACCTCCAGCACCATGACGGTTTCGAGGCGTTCAATCTGGGTAATGGAAAAGGTTACTCCGTGAAGGAGATGCTTACCCAAGTTGAACAGATTTTCCAAGTGAAGATCCAGGCTGAGAAAGATAATCAGCCTCGGCAAGGTGAGTACGCCGCGGTCTATGCAGATCCGAGTAAGGCGAAGAGGATGCTAGGATGGGAAGTGCATCGGTCGCTGGCTGAGAGTATTCAAAGCCTGCAAAAATGGTACGACAAACACCCTCAAGGATATGACTACTAAGCCCGTTGTTTCCGTTCTGCTGCCCGCCTATAACGCTGAGCGGTACCTCCCCGGAGCAATCGAGAGTATCTTGGCGCAGAGCTTTGGGGACTTTGAGGTGGTGGTGATTGATGACTGTTCTACAGACGGCACATGGGAGCTAATCCAAAACTATGCTAAACAAGACAAACGAATAGTGGCTCTGCAGAATCAGCATAACCTCAAACTGAGCGGGACATTGAATCGAGCCATAGAAGCCGCTCGCGGAAAGTACCTTGCCCGCATGGACGCAGACGACTGGTCTTATCCAGATCGACTTGAGAAGCAAGTGAGCTTTATGGAAAAGCACCCGGAGGTGGGAATCTGTGGAGGGTCGATGGAGGTCTGCGATCAGAATCTGCAAGTCGTCAGTGTCCGTCGATATCATCAGACAGATGCAGAGATCCGCAGCCATCTTTTTCGCTACAGTCCCTTTTCTCACCCACTTGTGATGTACCGCAAAGAAGTCTTGGAGAAAGTCGGTGGCTACAGAGACGAGTTTAACCCGGCAGAAGACTATGAGCTGTACTTTCGGATCGGCATGATTTCCCAATTTGCTAACCTGCCTGATATTCTGCTGAAGTACCGGGTGATCCCTAAGTCGATGACTACAGGTGGGACTCGCAAGATGGAAGAAAAAACGATCGCGATTCGTTACCTCTATGCCAAAAACTACAAGATGAGTTTGCAAGATTTGGTGTACACTTGGTTGCACCAACTGACTTTGCTTTTCATCCCCAGTAGTTGGAAAATATGGGCATTCAATAAATTCAGAAACGTACTAGTTCAGTAAAGGAACTGCAATGATAGATCTCAAGCAGAAGCGGATTTTGGTGACTGGTGGCCGAGGTTTCCTCGGTAAACACTTAGTACGCTTGCTGACTGAGTGGCGAGGCGTTCCTGCAGCCAATATCTCCGCACCCAGCTTTGAAGAGGCAGACTTCCGCAAGATGGAAGACTGTTTGAGAACTACTAAAGAGGCCGACGTAGTTATTCACCTGGCAGCGAAAGTAGGCGGGATTGGTGCCAATCGAGAAAAGCCAGGCGAGTTTTTCTATGACAATCTGATGATGGGTGCTCAGTTAATGGAAGCAGCCCGCTTGAACAATGTTGAGAAGTTCGTGGCGATTGGCACAGTCTGCGCTTATCCCAAGTTCTGTCCGGTTCCCTTCAAAGAAGAAGATATCTGGAATGGTTATCCCGAAGAGACCAACGCGCCGTACGGCTTAGCTAAGAAAATGATGTTGGTACAGTCCCAAGCCTATCGTGACCAGTATAGTTTTAACTCGATCTTTCTCTTGCCCGTCAACATGTATGGACCGGGTGATAACTTTGACCCTCGCGTCTCTCATGTTATTCCCGCCCTCATCCGTAAAGTATCTGAGGCCAAAAAAAATCACTCGCCTGAAGTGGTAGTTTGGGGTACCGGGATTGCTACCCGCGAGTTCCTCTATGTAGAAGATGGCGCTAAAGGAATCATTCTAGCAGCAGAAAAATATGAGAAGTCGGATCCGATCAACCTTGGCTCAGCTTTCGAGATCTCAATTAAAGACTTAGTGGAGCTGATCTGTAAACTGATGAACTACGAAGGCAAGATCACCTGGGATACGACGAAGCCGGATGGTCAACCACGCCGCAAGCTGGATACCAGCAAAGCCACCAAGGAGTTCGACTTTACCTCCACGACCGACTTCTTAGCAGGACTGCAGAAAACGATTGACTGGTATGAAGAACACTCCCAAGCATAAACGCGTTGTTCTCGTCGCTCACAAGTACCTTACTCAACCGGATGACGACCTGGTGAGTTACCTCACCCAACAGCAGTATGACGACATACTGCACATCTGTCATAGCTTCATCGATGCGCCTGACCGGAAGAGTTACTACCGTTGGTACAAGGACGGGAAACTTTTTCAAGAGCATTTTTCTTGGGACTACAAGGGTTTGCCCGAGCCGTTGCTCTATCTGAAAGAGTATTTTTACACGTGTTGGTGGGTCTGGCAGACTCGCTTTCGGTGGGACACCTACATCGGTATGGATGGACTGTGCGTCTTGTTCGGGAATACCCTGCGAGCACTGGGTCGCGTCAAACAAACAGTGTTTTGGGCAATTGACTTTGTGCCTGAGGCCCGTTTTAGCAGCCGACTCAAAAACTGGGTCTATCACACTATCAATACCCATGGCTACGAACACAGTGACCAAATGTGGGACCTTTCCCCCCGGATGGCTGAGGCACGGGAAAAGTACTTAGGTTTTCCAGAGAGCAAGTATAAAGTCCGCCGGTTGGTGCCTTATGGTTCCTGGACAGAGCGGATCCGCCACTTTGCTTGGGCTGAGTGTAAACAACATCAGCTGGTCTTCATGGGTATTCTTTTGGAAAAACAAGGTGTTCAGCTGGTACTGCAAGCTATTCCAGAAATTATTCAACAGGTTCCCGACTTTCACTTCGTCATTATTGGCGGAGGGCCGTATCGTCAGGAATTGGAGAAGTTGGCAGCTGAGCTCAAGATCTCTAAGTACTGTACCTTCACTGGCAAGATTCCCGATCATGTCGAGCTGGAAAAGATAATCGCTGAGAGTGGCTTGGCAGTTGCTCCCTATATTGCCAAGCTAGATACATGGACCTACTACGCTGATCCAGGAAAGGTCAAAACCTATTTGGCTTGCGGTGTACCGGTAGTCTTAACCGACCTTCCTTGGAACGCCAAAGATATAGAGAAAGCGCAAGCTGGTGTTTTGATTCAGGAAACCCCACAAGCAGTCGCCCAGGCTGTTGTGAGAATCATGAAAACCAAAGACGGTGATCGATATCGAAACAACGCTATCAAGTTCGCCCAAAGCTACTCGTATGAGACAATGTTCAAACGGGTAGAGACATATCTGTAAAGGTGTAGACCATGAAAGTCCCTTCTTTCTTAGAGACCAATAGTGCCAAGCTGGATAAAAACGGTATCTGGAATGCCCGTTTTGACTTAAGTGAAGACGAAAGAATTTCTAAAGAAGCCTGGGACAGCATTTATGACTATCAACTCCAGGAACTGCTAGCCGACAAGAAAGACTTCAATGAGAACAAGTTGGCAGACCACATGCGGTACATTGAGAAGTCTTTCCGTTTTACAAAGAACACAGTGTATCTGGAGATCGGGAGTGGGCCGGCTTTTATTGGTGAGTACCTGATGAGGAAGTATCACTGTCACTTTATCGGCGTAGATTTTAACTACCAGATCTTACTGATTCTCAAAAAGTACTTCGATCAGCAGAAACTGACCAACTACACCCTGATTCACGGTGACATTAATAAGATGCCAATCAAAGCAGACTCTGTTGATTACATCTATGGCGGGGGAGTGATTGAGCACTTTGCGGATACGCGTCATATCTTAGTAGAGTCCTACAAGATTCTGAAGAAAGGCGGTGTCTCGTTTAATACAGTCCCGGCCTTTAACCTCTGGTGGCTGACCCGTTTTTACAACAACATCCCTTCCCTACCGATACTTAAACAGCTCTTTTCATTCATTCACATCAAGCTGCTTGGCGGCAACATCCTTCAGAAGTACTATGGGTATGAGTTAAGCTTTATTCCGCCCCAGTTGCGGAAGCTTCATCAAGATATTGGTTTCCAGGACGTCCAAGTCGGAGCATTTGCTTTCAATCCTTCTGATAAGGTTCTTAAACACCCACTCCTTCGTCGGCTATACTTTATGATAAGTAGTAGCAGTATTTCTTGTCCGGTGTACTACGTTTCCGGTAAAAAATAAAACAGAACGCTTCCTTTGCTATGAACATTTTGTTTCACCTGCCGGCCCCGCACACGATTTATGCCGGGCGCACAATCGTCAACGGCTATAAGCATGCCTTTGAGGATCTCGGGCACTCATTCCGTTTTCTGACTCCTGACGATGATCAGAAGCGCACGTTTGAAGAGTTCCAGCCGGATATCTTTTTCACCGGTATTGGACCACTCACCTTTCGTTACCTCGACTTAGAGATACTCGCAAAGGCAAAGAAGAAAGGGACACGGGTGTTTGTAAATACACCATTTTGGCACTCTCCCCTTTCTAAGTCACGGATTAACGAGGTGCCAAGTCTTTCGCAAAATAAAGAATGGATAGAGCTTATCAAGTCAGGAAAGTTCGGAGATCTCTACTACAACATCTGTGAGCAAGGCGATGACCGGATGAGTGGTTTTGAGGAAACGACAGGCTACAAACATCAGACTGTTTTGCTAGCAGCAGATAAGACACTTCTTTACCCGGAGTTTGACCAAAAGTTTCACGCAGATATTTCATATATAGGTACCTATCTCCCCGACAAGCGAAAGTTCTTTAAGGAGTATGTTTTTCCTCTGAAAGATTCTTATAGTGTCAAACTCTACGGACAGGACTGGACATTTTGGGAGAGACAGCTCGGTTTCGTTCAGAAGGTCGGACAGTACTTTAATCTTCCCATGCTCCGCTCCCTGCAGAAGCCGAAACTCTTACTCGAAGATGAACGAAAAATATACTCTTCATCAAAGGTTTGCATAAACATTCATGAAGAGTATCAAAAAAGATATGGAGATATTAATGAGAGAACGTTCAAGATCCTTTGCGCCGGTGGATTGGAAGTAGTAGATAACGTTCCGACCTTAAATAAGTACTTTGAAGATGGCAAGCAGATAGTTATTGCCAAGTCTAAAAGCGAGTGGTTTGAACGAATTGAGTACTTTATCTCTCATCCTGACGAAGCAAAAAGGATTGGTGAAGCTGGAAGAAAAAGAGTCCTGGAAAAACACACCTACCATCAAAGAGTCGCACAGCTCCTCGGACTCTAGATAGCTTTTTGGCCTTTGACCAAATCTTTTACCATATAAATAGAGTTTAATCCGTTATTAAAGACCTGCTTATAGCCTTGAGTTCTTAATAACTTATCGACGGAGTTCTCCAGCTCGTCACCCTTGTTTGATTCTACACATACCACTAACGGCCGAAACTTCTTCCAATCGTTGCTTTTCAGCACAATCAAATCCAGGCCTTCAGTATCAACTGACAAGAAATCGACCCGACGTTTTCCCACGTACTTTCTCATCACCTCACCAAGCGTAGCGGTTTTGACCTTCACTTTTGCCTCGAGTTCAAATCCTTCCTTGATGGCGGACTCAGCTTCCTGTTTAGAGAGCGTCGATAAAGTGCCGGGAATCATTTTATAGAAGGTCAACGTTCCGGCTCGATCACTGACTCCCAAGTTAAGGTTGGTATCTTCCGGCCTGGCAGCAACAAACTTTTGGTAGTTCTGTGGATCAGGCTCGATGTTGATCCCGCGCCAACCGCGTTCATAGAACCGCTTGGTATTACTAAAACGATTCGGGTCAAAAGCTCCTACGTCAACATAAAATCCTTCAGGACGATGGTTTAATAGTTTGTCGATAACTAGGTCTTCTTTGTTTTGGCTATAGGAGTGTAGGAACTGTCTATTCCACAACAACATCGTTTCGTAGATTCCGAACCAAAGCGTTTTTCGCCAGCCGTACATCCTTAACTTTGTCATGAGTTGTTGCATAAGTTTGCAGTATAACAGTTTGAGGAACACCTAGGATAACAACTTTCCAGAGTCATTCGTGCAGATTGCGTTACAGGGGGTAACCCATGTAAAGTAATAAAGCGGTTGGATACACTTACAACTATATTCAGGCATCCTTTCAAAATAAATGAAAAAAAAGTTCAAAGACACCTCGGATTTTTATAATAAACAGGGTTACTATGCTTGGGATCATCAAAGCTTTTCCCAAGATCGAGTCAAAAAGCTGACCAGTGAGTTAATAGTGGTACTTGCGCAGAACAAAAAACTGACAGTACTAGATTTAGGAAGTGGGACTGGCGAGTGGATATATCAAATTTCCCAACGTTTTCCCCAGCATTCTTACTATGGGTGTGACCTAGCAGGAAAAGTGATTACTCAAAACAAAAAGAACAAAAAAAATATTCATTGGTCCGTCCAAGACATTCAGAAAACCTCTTACAAAGATAAGATGTTTGATGTGATCATTGCGGGTGAAGTGATTGAGCATCTTAGTGACACTGATTCGTTTTTGGCTGATATACACCGAGTACTTAAACCGAAAGGTCTCCTTTTTCTAACAACACCCAACCTGGCCTCTTGGTTAGACAGACGCATGTTATTGATGGGACTTCAGCCGTTCTCCACAGAGGTGAGTAACCTTTCCAGAACTTTTGGGAGAGAGAGCTTCTACAAACTATTACTGCTTCCCAGTAAGAGTGATTCGGCCGGACACCTGCGTTGTTTCACAAAAAAAGCTCTTTTTTCCGTGTTGAGTCACTTCCGTTTAGTGCCTGTTAAAGACATTCCCTGCCATGTCCATAATATTCTTCCCAACAAGATTATTACTCGATTGATGCCTTCGATGTCACAAAATATACTTGTGATTGCTCAAAAGGCATAAAACATGTCCAATATGCAGTTTTCTAAGAAGTATCTCTTCAGCTTTGGGCTGGTCTTTCTTTTTTATTTGCTTATTTCTGTTGTAATCTTTTTTCCCCGATGGCAAAACATTGTCACTCATTATGGAGCAGCTGACTTCGATACTGACGGGACTTTATGGTACTACTGGGCCAGGCTATTTACGGATGGACATCAGATTAACTTCAACTTTACAAATGAACTCGTTGCTTTTCCTTTTGGGTATGATGTTTCCCACATCCCCTACTTCAGCTTAATCTACGAACTCAACTTATTAGGGATGAGAGCGCTGGGAGGAGGCTGGCAGTCAATCGTTTTGGTGTCGAATCTGTCGACTCTGCTGAGTTACCCTTTGGCAGCCTTTACTGCTTTCCTCTTAACTTTTTATTTAACCAAGAAAACGTATCCTAGTTTTATTTCGGGATTAATCTTTAGTTATTCTTACTATCACGTGTTAATGGTGAGAGGCTCACTGTCACAAAACCATCTGGAGTTTATCCCGCTCTTTTACTTAACATTCTTATTTTTTTTAGACAAGCCCACCTGGAAGTCTCTCTTACTTTCCAGTTTTACATTCGCAGTTCTTTTTCTGAGTAATGCCTACTGGGCGTTCTTCAGCATAGTATTTACACCAATTTTTGTCCTCTTTTATGGAACTCGTTCTCTTCGTCAGCGAATACTGCTCGGCTTGGCTTACTATCCCAGCGCCATAGTTACTTCTATCGCTCTTAACCTCAACTATGTGTACTACCAACTCTACAACCTGAGTCCCTATCAGCTGCTGTATGTCTTTCCCAAAGCTGGTACCGTCAAGGATCAGCTGATCAGTACCTTGTCTTTCTTCTCCCCGTCTGCCAATGCGCTGTTTAGGCCCTGGGAGTATCTGGGAGGAGACCACTATCTCGGCTATACAGCAGTGCTAATTGCGTTGATTGGTCTCTTTATTCGCCGCAAACAGAAAGTCTTTGCGCTGTTCATGGCCGCGTTTTTACTGGCCATCTTACTCTCTTCCAGAGTGTCACCGTTCCTGGTAATCAATGAGACCTACTTTCAGTACTTCAGAGCATTCCGGGCAGTCTCGCGACTGGTGATTTTTGCGGCACTTTTTCTGGGCAT
>Ga0232063_1036872_pt1 | contig 56279 bp, 51 predicted proteins | sample LAC_MetaT_7_FD_165509 | JGI IMG/M metagenome (GOLD analysis project Ga0232063, IMG submission 165509) | Metatranscriptome of anaerobic ammonium oxidizing microbial communities from anammox membrane bioreactor (MBR) in UC Berkley... | ecosystem: Engineered > Bioreactor > Anaerobic > Unclassified ... | reverse complement strand
GTTTCGCCCGGTCCCGAAGGCCGCGGGAGGCGACAAGCAGACGATTGGGGCGGTAGCTCAATTGGTTAGAGTACCGGACTGTCGATCCGGTGGTTGCGGGTTCGAGTCCCGTCCGCCTCGCTTCGATAAACCTTGCTGAACCCGTAGGTTACGGGTACCCCCCGACGGTCGGGGGCGCAGCTCGAAACGATTTCCGCGCGGTGCGCGCACCGCGCTGGAGTTTCGGGAGGTGCCCCGTGCCGAAGACCCCGGGCTATCGCAAGCGCCACGACCGCAACCAGGCCATCGTCACCCTGACCGACGCCGCGACCAAACGGCGGCGGGATTACTGGCTGGGCGAGTTCGGATCGCCGGAGAGCCGCGAGCTATACCACCGCGTTGTTGCCGAGTGGGAGGCCAACGGCCGTCGCCTGATCGACCCCGACTTCGAGAAGCCCGCCGCCGCCGGGCCGGGCGGCGACGGGGGGCCGGGCGGCTCGGGCGGCATCACCATCTCCGAGTTGTGCGCCCGCTTCTGGCGGACGCGGGCGCCGCAGTTCAACGAGAACGAGCAGGGGCACTTCAAGGCCCTGATCCGCCTGCTCCGTCGCTCGTACGGCTCGACGCCCGCGTCGGCGTTTGGCCCGCGGCGTTTACAGCGGCTCCGCGACGAAATGATCCGCGACGACGCGGAGAGCGGCCGGCGAGGCTGGGGCGTCACCTACACCAACGCGCAGGTGCGGCGGCTGTGCCGGCTCTTCAAGTGGGCCGCGTCGCAGGAGATCGTCTCCGCGAGCGTGAGAGTGGAACTGCTGGCGGTGGACCCGCTGAAGCCCGGGCGCTGCGAGGCGCGTGCTGGGCGGGTCGTCAAGCCCGTGCCAGTGGAGGTGGTCGAGCAGACGCTGCCGTATTTGGCCAGCCCGGTCGCTGCCGCCGTGCGGTTGCAGTTGCTCACGGGAGCCCGGCCCGACGAGGTGCTCAGCCTGCGCCCGTGCGATATCGACACCTCCGGCGGCAACGGGGTCTGGGTGGTCCGCCCCGAGCGGCACAAGACGCAGTACATGGGGCACGACCGCGTGCTCTTCCTCGGCCCAAAGGCGCAGGCGGTGCTCGCTCCGTTCATGGATCGCCCGCCGGGCGCGTACCTGTTCAGCCCCGCCGAGGCGGACGCCGAGCGCCGGGCTGCCCGGGCCGCGGCCCGGAAGACGCCGCTCTCGTGCGGCAACCGGACCGGGACGAACCGCAAGGGCGAGCCGAAGAAGGCGGCGGGCGAGCGCTACGACGCGCGGGCGTACTACCGGGCGGTGCAGTACGCCTGCGACGTGGCCTTCCCGCCTCCGCTGCCGCTGGCCAAGCGCGACGATGAGACCCGGGAGGCGTGGCGGATGCGCCTCGCTTCGACGGGCCTCAAAGCGGCCCTCGACGCCTGGCGGAAAGAGCACCGGTGGTTCCCGTACCAGCTTCGCCACACGGCCGCGACCCTCTACCGGCGGGAGCACGGCCTGGAGGCGTCGGCCCTCGTGCTCGGGCACGCGAGCGCCCGCGTCACCGATGCGGTCTATGCCGAGCGCGATCAGTCGAAGGTGGCAGAGATCATGCGGAAGGTGGGGTAGGTTCGGCGCTTTCGCGCGTCGGCGTCGCCTCCGCTACGGCCGGCAGCTCGCTCTCGTCCTCCGGCACGTCGATCATCGCGTACCACGCTGCGCCGGACCCGTCTGAAAGATCGAACCGCGTGACCTGCCTCACCGCGTTGGAATGCACCGGATCGGCGAGGATCGCCACCTCGAAGCGGGCCGTGTCGTCGGGGTCGCGGAACACACGGTACAGGTAGTACCGCTGCCGCGCTGCCTCCGCCTTCCGGTACTCGTTCTCGGTGAGCTCGATCTCGCCGCTGCGACTGCTCCGGCCCTTGACCTCGATGTACCGTGCGATGCGTGGCTCCTGGACCTCTCGTTGAGCCATCGCCGCTTCGTACTCCTCAGCCGACGCGAAGCTGATGATATCGCACCCGAACGCCTCCGAGCCGTGGAGGTGACTGACGCGGATCGGGTGACGCCCCTCCAGCCGCTCATAGGCCTCGACGACTCGGAACGTAACGTCCTCCGTCGCGAGCGGCCCGCGTCTATGCACACCGCCGGAGCCCGGCCTGGCGGTGATCACGAGCTTGCGACGCGTGCCCGTCCTCCGTTTTGGGGGTTGCACCGGGTGGAAGGTGACATCGCCGTCGCCTGCCGCAGGTTCGTCTCCAAGATCGTCGTCGGACTCCGGGTCCGGCGCTTCCTCTGCATCGCCGCCGGGTGACTCCGATCCCTCGCCGGCCCCCTCGGCGGGCGGAGGCAACGGTTGCGGCGTCGATGGCTCCTCTTCCGCCTCTGACCGGAACCGCTCGTGTGCCTGCGCGAGCTTGCCCTCGGGGTCGTCGTCCACAAGACCGCGGACGACGTCCTCCATTTCCGCCACAGTCCGGCACCGGAAGACGTTGGCCGCCTCCGCGGCGACATCCGTTCCCAACAGCTCCGCGACCAAAGCGGCAACGCCCTGCCAGAACCGCACGAGCGACGGCGCCTCACGATCGAAGTCATCGATCATGTAGAGCGTCCGATCGAGAAGCAGGCGGTCCCCCTGGCTTTCCATCTCGATGGTCTGCGTCTCCCCGCTGGGGAGCTTGGCCTCCGCCCGCATGCGAGTGCAGAGCCGGAGTTCGGCCTGGTGCAGCAGGTTGCGCTCGCGATTGTCCTCGTCGAGCTTCTTTCCCAGTCGAATCGCGTACACGTACGGCAGGGCCCGCCTAAACGCCGCGTTCGCGTCCTCGCTTGAGGGGGCGTACTCCGTGCCCTCGTCGATAAGCGTGATCTCGATGTCCTTGGTTGCCAGCGGCTCAACGCCGAACAGCTCACGCACCAGCTTGGTGGACTTGCGCCGCGGGAACTCGGCCACCCTCAGGTGCTGCTCGATGACACGCGGCACCGTCACGTTTGCGTTGTACCGGACCTCGGAGACGGGCAGATACTTCGATTCTCCGCGCACCCGCGCCCATACCTTGCCGTTCTTGAAGAACTGCCGCCGGGACAAGCTGTCCTCGGCCATAACGCCCGCTTCAATCAGCGTGCGGTACACGCCGGGGGCGTGCTGCCCCTCGGGATCGTCCTCGGGAAGTCTGCTCAACAGCTCGTAGAGCGAGTCCGCGTCGATTGCTTCCAAAGAGGAGATCGCGCCCAGGCGCGTCAGCAGGCCGTTCACGGCGCGCCGGCCGCCGCTTCGCCGGATTGCCGGATCGTTGACGTCGATGGCGTGCTGAGAGTAGAGTCCGCGGAGCAGACGGCCCGCAAAGCCGCTCAGTATCACCTGGCCGGGCTTGCAGCGAGTCCCATCAACGGTCGGCACCCAGTCGGTCGAACGCAGGGCCAGCATCACCGGGTTGGGAATCCGGATGCCGCGGTCCATCCACAACTTCTGCTCGCGCGACTTTCGGGCCACGAAGTAGGCGTCCTCAACGACGTCGCTCGCGAGAAAGTGCTGGCCAGCCGTCAGGAGAAAGGCCACGAGTCCCGCAGGGTCCGCCTCGAGAAGCAGACGCTCGAAGTGCTGCGGGACGGTCGCTCGCTCCACGCCCCTCTCCTTGCAGAGGTAGAGCGCAGCGGCGAGATCCACGCACTCCTCGTCGCGGACCATGCCTGGATACTCATGCTGTTCCAGAGCCCGTCGCGCAAGACGCTCGCTCTCGGCGTGAGACAGGGGTACCGTCCTCGGCTGCGCGTGAACACCGAGCGCGACCAAAAACTCGGTAACGCGGCGAATGTCGGCGTCCCCAAGGCCGACCTGAGCGGGTGAGCCGGAGAACTGCACGCCCCCGATGTTCGAGTAGAGCCGATGCAGCATGTCCCCGCCGGGATACTCAGGTCCCAGGTAGCAGTCACCGGGGGCGATGACCTGGCCGATTCGATCAACGATTGGAACCGTCACGCCCGAGAGGACGCCGGGCTCTCCGTTGGTTGTGTTGAACAGCCACCTCAGCAGCTCTCGAACACGCCCTGCCTGCTCATGCTCATCCGCCTGCCGTGCCCGTGATACCAACGCCCTGACGACGGTGTCCAGACGGTACTCATCAACACGGGCCTCTCGGGCCTCCAACCGTCCGGATAAGGCGCGGATGCTCGATGCCCCCGCGGCGGACTGCAAACCACGCTGAAAATCGGGATGCACGAACTGGATATCCTGCGCCCACGCGGGCACTGGGTACGGATTGGCGCCGGGAGTGAAGAAGCACTGCTCATTGGGCCCGATGAACGTGCCCCGGGCGGTCAGAATGAATTCGCCAAGCGGCAGTTTGCCAAGTCGCTCGGTGGCAAGCAGTCGGCCAACGAGCTCGCCGGCAGCCAATGGCTCCATTTCTTCAAGCTGCGAACGCAACCGTCGGAGGAGCTCGGGCTGGCCGAACCACCCGATCTCAAAGAGATTCAAGACACCGGTGAGCTTCTCGTCCGTGCGCACGCTGAGCACATCGGGGAAGTGCTTGGACGTGAGCAGCGGGTGCCATGAATCGTGGGGCGTGCGATATGCCTCCGCGGCGGGACCCAGGCGTCCGTCGATGCGGGGGAAGACGTGCCGCCCCTTCAACTCCGCTACGGCACGCTCCAAGAAGCCCAGCCGCTTGAGCTCCGGATCGACCTGGTCCAAGCCGTCGAGGAGCTTCAGGGCGCGGCGAGGCTGAGCGGGGGTGGCCTCGGCGGCGACAACATCCGCCAATTGCGCCGCGAGTGCGCCCAGTACCTGCCGGTTGTCCTCGGTGTCGTGGACGCGGTTGCGATCGTCGCTCAGTTCGAGCGTTGCGTGCAGCACCAGCGGGAGGGGGAGCGAGTCCTTCGTCGGAAAGAACACGCACATGCACCGATCCGTGACGGGCTCGGGCTGATCGGGCACCGCGATTGCGGTCTCGTAGTCACGAGCGCGCCGTTGGCGCGAGTCGCCGCTCGAAGTAAGTCGGCCCTCGCGGCGGTGCAGGGTCCATAGCGAGTCTCCGATGGGGCTTTGAATGATGAGTCGCGTCGCGTGGTCGCTGACATTCTCTCGAAGGATCTCCCAACGCCGAGGTGCGGTGCCGCGCACCTCGATCTCCGTGAGAGAACGGCAGAACAGGAGTGCCTCGGTCTGAAGGCCGTCCAGTTGGTCGAGAACGTCGCGCCGCACTGCGTCCCGACGTGTGTCATCCGGAAGGCGGAGCACGAGAACGGTGTCAAAGCCCTGGTCTCGATAGCGACTCGCGAGGTCGAGCGAGGTTGACGGCGGGACAAACGGGAAGCGCATAATCGGCACCGGTGGGTAGCCCTCCGCGCGCGTGAAGTCGTCCACCACGCCCCGCACGGCCTGCGAGGTTGCCGCAAGCATGTTGATCTGCAGGGCCGCCTTCGCCCGGTCGAAGGCCACCGACAGATGTCCGCTGGAGAGAAGCGGGCACTCCGACCAAGTCAGCACCGACCGAAAGCCGAGGCCTTTGCACCCGATGTACTTGTTGCGGTCGAGCTGCTTGGGGCTGCAGTCGCTGATGACCAGCGACTCCAGGCCGCCTGCTGAGAAGGCAGACCCCGAGTTGGCGACGATCACGCAGTCGTCGACCAATTCGACCAGCAGGCGTCCACCATTGGTGTGTTCTGCGGCGTCGTCGGCGTTCTGGAGAAGTTCGAGCAGTTGACGCCCGCGATACCCCTCGATGGCGGCGAGTTCCCTGTTCGCATGGCCCACGAGCTCCTTGGGCTGCCGGGCGTAGAGCTCAAGTTGGTCGGAGGCGAGCTTCTCCACCGCCCGCTGCGCCGCTTCGACGGATGCGAGCGAGCGCGCAGACTCCGGTGCCAACGGCGGGGCGCTCACTGTCGCGGTGGCCTGGTGCGTCACTCCCGAACTCCTCAATCGGTAGCCGGACGGTGCGTCCGGCAGTCATGGCCGGGGTGCCAGCGGTCATCGCCCCGTCGCCCGTGGTCTCCGAGTTACCACATTACGGTAGCCAAAAAAAATCCGCGGCCGCAAAGCGGCCCATTCGTCGCGGGAGGGCCGTTGTCGTCGTCAGGTCCTGCGGGAACTCTAGTTACCGAGTTACCACCGCAAAACAGCGTGGATTCTTCCCCCGTCGCATGCAGCCCGAGCCCCGTGAGGGCCGGGTCAGACGAGCGAGGAGTTCCACGTGTTCCAGCAAGTCTCAATCGGAAAGGCAACGGACGGGAGCGATGAGGCGCCTGCTGCGGAGGAGCATATCACGCTTTCGCAGGCGGCGAAACTCGCCCCGGGGCGTCCTTCGCCGAACTGCGTGTGGCGGTGGTGCCGCGAGGGCGTCAAGGCGGCCTCGGGGCAGCGAGTGCGACTCAAGCACGTGCGCTTCGGCTCTCGCATCTACACCACGCGCCGGTGGCTGAACGCCTTCGGCCTCGCGCTTGCCGAGGCGGACGCGGTCCACTTCGAACGTGGGCATCAGGCCACGGAAGTCACTGTTCCTACCACGACTCGCCGACGGAGCAGGCGTTTGCGCGAAAACAAACGCGATGAAGCCCGCCGCCGCCACGACCAAGCGGAGCGAGAACTCGAGGAGGCGGGCCTGTGAGCACCACATTTCCCCGTTCAACCGGCCCGCCGCTCGTGCGGCTCGGCCAAGGCGACTTCGTCCGCGACATCTTCCCGCACGACCTCATCCCTGATGGAGACCACATGACCGCGACCACCCTGATGAACCAGATCACCAAGGGGCGCAGGCCCAAACCCCGCCGCGTGATGCTGTACGGCACGCATGGGATCGGCAAGAGCACCTTCGGCGCGATGGCCGAGAGCCCCATCTTCATCCCAACCGAGGACGGTCTGGGGGACATCGAGTGCGAGTCGTTCCCGCTGGCCCGCTCGCTCGGCGATGTCGTGGCGGCGCTGGAGACGCTGTATGCCGGCGAGCACGGGTACAGGACCGTCGTCATCGATTCCCTCGACTGGCTCGAGCGCCTGATCTGGAACGAGGTCTGCGAGGACGAGCAGGTCGAGAGCATCGAGAAGATCGGCTACGCGAAGGGGTACGCCTTCGCCATCGACAAGTGGCGGACAGTGCTCGGCGCGCTCGACGCCCTCCGCAGCGACCGCGGCATGACGGTCATCGTCATCGCGCACGCGAAGATCGAGAAGTTCGAGAACCCCGAGACGGTCCCCTACGACCGCTACAGCCCTCGCCTGCACAAGCTCGCCAGCGCGCTGGTGCAGGAGTGGGCGGACGAGGTGCTCTTCGCCACTTACAAGGTGCTCACTGTCAAGGTCGACGAGGGGTTCAACAAGGCCAAGCACAACGGCGTCGGCACCGGGGAGCGGATCATCCGCACCGTCGAGCGCCCCGCGCACGTCGCCAAGAACCGTCTGAACCTCCCCGAGGAGCTGCCCCTCGATTACCGCGTTTTCGCGGAGCACGTCGGCGCCTCGCGCGGCGAGAGCAGCCCCACCACGCCCACTCCCCCGATCACCCAGAACACCGACGCCGCGACCGCCGAGGGCGCGGCCGCAACCAACTGAAAGGACTCTGACCCATGGCGAACCTGAACAACTTCGACGCGAACAACGTGGACCCCTCCGTCGCCCTCGACCCGATCCCCGCGGGCAAGTACCTCGCCGTTATCACCGAATCAGAGATGAAGCCGACGAAGGCCGGCGGCGGGAAGTACCTCCAGCTCACGTTCCAGATCATCGACGGCGAGCGCAAGGGCCGCCTTGTCTGGGCCCGGCTCAACCTGGAGAACAAGAGCGAGATGACGGTGAAGATCGCCCGGGGCGAGCTCTCCGCGATCTGCCGCGCCGTCGGGGTCATGGCCCCGAAGGACTCGGTCGAGCTCCACAACATCCCGCTGGAGATCAACGTCGGCCTGAAGAAGCGCGACGACAACGGCGAGTTCACCAACGTCATCAAGGGCTACGCCAAGAAGGGCGGGAACGGGGGCGGCGGCGCTGCCGGCGCTCGCGTGCCCGCGGGCGTCGGCCCGGGGAGCACGCCGCCCTGGAAGCGATAAGCCCATCCGGTCGCGTCCTCGAGCTCCCGTACCCGCCGAGTGTGAACCACATCTGGCGGCGCGTGGGGCCGAGGACCGTCATCAGCCGCGAGGGCCGGCGCTACCGCACGGACGTGTGCGCCGCCCTCGCGGCGATGAAGGTCGAGCGGATGGAAGGCCGGCTGGCGGTGCGGGTCACCGTCTGCCCTCCCGATCACCGCCGGCGCGACCTGGACAACGTGCAAAAGGCGCTGCTCGACGCGCTGGCGAAGGGCGGGGCGTACCGCGACGACTCGCAGATCGATCGGCTGGAAGTGGAACGAGGCCCGGTGACGCCGGGCGGCAAGGTGCTGGTGGAGATCACGCGAATCAAACCATGAACCTCCGAACCTACCAATCCGAAGCCGTCGCCGCGGTGTACGAGCACCTGCGGACCCGCGACGACAACCCCTGCGTGGTCATCCCGACTGGCGGGGGCAAGACGCCAGTGATCGCCACGATCTGCCGCGACGCGGTCGGGCCGTGGAACGGGCGCGTGGTCATCCTGGCCCACGTCAAGGAACTGCTGGAGCAGGCGGCGGACAAGCTTCGGCACATCGCGCCGGACGTGCCCGTGGGCATCTACTCGGCGGGGCTGAAGCGCAAGGACCTCGGGTACGCGGTCACCATCGCGGGGATTCAGTCCATCTACCAGCGGGCGTGCGACCTTGGGCCGGTGGACCTGCTCATCGTGGACGAGGCGCACCTGATCCCGCCCGACGGCGAGGGGATGTACCGCCAGTTCATCGCCGACGCCAAGGTCGTGAACCCGCTGGCGCGGGTGGTCGGGCTGACCGCGACGCCGTTCCGGATGAAGTCCGGCCCCATCTGCGAGCCCGGCAACATCCTCAACCACGTCTGCTTCGAGGTGGGCGTCCGCGAGCTGATCGTGAAGGGCTTCCTGTCGCCGCTGCGGACGAAGGCCGGGCTCCAGAAGGTCAGCACCGACGACCTGCACGTCCGGGCCGGCGAGTTCGTCGCCAGCGAGGTCGAGGACCTCATGGACAAGGACGCCCTGGTCGAGGGCGCGTGCGCCGAGATAGTCGAGCACACGAAGGACCGCAGCGCCACGCTGATTTTCTCGTCGGGCATCCGGCACGGGCAGCACATCGTGGAGGTGCTCAAATCCAGGCACGGCGTCGAGTGCGGTTTCGTCTCGGGAGACACGCCCGCCGGGGTGCGCAGCGCCATCCTCGACCGCTTCCGCTCCGGGGCGCTCAAGTACCTCTGCAACGTCAACGTGCTCACCACCGGCTTCGACGCCCCGCACATCGACTGCGTTGCGCTCGTGCGGCCGACGATGTCGCCCGGGCTCTACTACCAGATGGTCGGGCGGGGCTTCCGCCTGCATCAGGGCAAGGCCGACTGCCTCGTGCTGGACTTTGGCGGCAACGTGCTGCGGCACGGCCCCGTTGACGCCATCCGGCTCACCACGGACGACCGGGGCGAGGGCGAGGCGCCGGCGAAGGAGTGCCCCAACTGCCACGCGCTCATCGCGGCGGGCTACCAGACGTGTCCGGAGTGCGGGCACCAGTTCCCCGAGCCCAACCGCCAGAAGCACGAGGCGCAGGCCAGCACCGAGGGCATCCTCTCGGGCCAGACCAACCGCGAGGAGCACCATGTCAGCGAGACCACGTACCACGTCCACATGAAACGCAGCGACCCGGCCGCCCCGCTGACGATGCGCGTCGAGTACCGCGCCGGCTTTAACCGCTACTTCCGCGAGTGGGTCTGCTTCGACCACACCGGCTATGCGCGGACCAAGGCCGAGGCGTGGTGGCGAGCGAGATCGGTCGAGCCGGTGCCCGACGGCACCGAGGAGGCGGTCGAGCTCGCGCGGGCCGGCGCGCTCGCGCCGGCGCTCTCGATCACCGTCGAGAAGAAGGCGGGCGAGCAGTTCGAGCGGGTGGTGGCGCACCGCCTGGGCGAGAAGCCGCCGCGGCTGGACGGCGACGAGGGCCTCCCCGAGTACGTGCCCGCGCCGGCGGGCACCACGTACGGCATCCCCGACGACGAAATCCCCTTCTGAGCAAGGAGTACGCGATGATCACGATCACGATCGAAGAGACGGACAAGGACGGCCGCGTGCTGGGGCGGCACGTCGCCTCGGCCCCCATCGACAAGAACGACGCCAAGGGCGTGGGGTCGCTGCTGGCCCGCAGCGTCGGGGGGCTGATGTACCACGGTCAGACGCGGGCCGAGGTGCCGCTGCTGATCGCGGCGGCGGGGACCCACCACTCCAGCCGCTGCACGCAGGCGATTGCGCACGCGATCGGGCTGGCGAAGTACGACTACAGCTTCGACTACGCGGTGAAGCCCGTCGTGGACCTCGACCGGCTGCTCGACTACCGGGCGAGCAAGCGCGACCGCGAGTCCGCAGCGCAGATGCTCAGGATCATGGGCGCCGGCATCAAGGGACGCGAGAGCGACGAGTAATTGATGAGCGACGGCCGCGCCAACCTGCTCGACGCCGCGCGGTGGTACCTCGCGCGCGGCTACGCGCCGATCCCCGTGCCCGCGGGGTCGAAGGTGCCCGTGCTTAAGGGCTGGACGGACCTGCGCCTCGCGGACGCCGACCTGCCCCGGCACTTCAACGGCACCGGGAACATCGGCGTGCTCCTCGGCGAGCCGAGCGGGTGGCTGGTGGACGTGGACCTGGACTGCGAGGAGGCGGTGGCGCTCGCGCCGGCGTTCCTGCCGCCGACGGGCGCGAAGTCCGGCCGGCCCGGCAAGCCCTCGTCGCATTGGTGGTACATCTGCGAGGGGGCGAAGACCCGCAAGCACCAGGACCCGGCGTCGAAGAAGATGATCGTCGAGTTGCGGAGCACGGGCGCGCAGACGATCGTCGGCCCGAGCATGCACCCGAGCGGCGAGGCGTACGACCCGCTCGAGGGCGAGCCCGCCGCTGTCGATGCCGAGGCGCTGTGCGCGGCGGTCGCGGCCCTGGCCGAGGCGGTGACGAGGCAACGGCATGGAGATGAGCCCCGGCCGGAAAGGCCGGTCTCCCGGCAGGAGGCAACAAGACCCGCGCCTGCGCCGGATGCCGTTCTGCGCCGCGCCGAGGCGTACCTGGACCGCATTCCGCCGGCGATCTCCGGCTCGGGCGGGCACAGCCAGACGTATGCCGCCGCGACGGCGATGGTGCATGGGTTCGGGCTGGACCCTGAGACGGCGCTGGGGCTGCTGCTCGATCGGTACAACCCGCGATGCCAGCCGCCGTGGTCGGAGAAAGAGCTCCGGCACAAGGTCAGCGATGCTGCCAGCAAGCCACACGACCGCCCGCATGGGTGGCTGCGCGACGCCCAGCAGCCGGAGGACCTCGGCGGCGTGGACCTCTCCGGGTTCGATCCCGAGCGCCGGCGCGGCGGAGGCGAGCGGCCCCGGTCAGAGCGCCCGCCCGACCCGGGGCCGTTCCCCGAGCACCTCCTCCGCGTCCCCGGCTTCATCGAACTTGTCGTGGCGCACAATCTGGCGACGGCCACGCGCCCGCAGCCCGTGCTCGCGCTGGCGGCCGCGATCTGTCTCCAGGCCGTGCTCGCCGCCCGCAAGGTCCGCGACGAGCGAGGCAACCGCACCAATCTCTACTGCGTTGGCGTCGCCCCCTCCGGTGCCGGCAAGGACAACGCACGTAAGGTCAACAAGAACATCCTCTTCGCCGCCGACTTGGTCGAGCACGAGGGGAACGAGGACCTGGCGTCCGATGCGGGGCTGGTGACCGCTGTCGAGGCCCAGCCGGCGATCCTGTTCCAGATCGACGAGTTCGGGCGCTTCCTCCGCACCATCGGCGATCCGAAGAAGGCCCCGCACCTGTTCAACGTGCTGACGGCGCTGATGAAGCTCTACAGCAGCGCGGACACGGTCTTCCGCGGCAAGGCCTACGCGGACAAGAAGCGGAACAAGGTCGTCGATCAGCCGTGCGTGAGCGTCTACGGCACGACCGTCCCCGAGCACTTCTTCGAGTCCCTCACCGCCGACAGCCTCAGCGACGGGTTCATCGCCCGGCTCCTGGTCTTCGAGGCGGCCGAGACGCCGGCGCGGCAGCGCACCCGGGCAACGGGCGTCCCCGACGGGATCAAGCAGGCCGCGGAGTGGTGGGGATCGTTCAAGCCGGGCGGCAACCTCGCCCCGGAACACCCCCAGCCCATCGTGGTCGAGGCCACGCCAGAGGCCGGCGCGGTGTTCGATGCGCTCGCCGTGATGGTGGACGCCGAGCTGGGGAAGCCGGACGAGACAGGCCGCTCGCTGTGGGCGCGCGCCGAGGAGAAGGCGTGCCGCCTGGCGCTGATCTATGCGTGCTCGGCGAACGCCCAGAAGCCGGTGATCGACGAGGACGCCGCCCGCTGGGCGTGCGACCTGTCGTCGTACCTGACCCGCCGGATGCTCTACATCGCCCACGAGTGGGTCGCCGACGGCGTCTTCGATGCCCGGCAGAAGCGGGTCGTGCGGGTGGTGCGCAAGGCGGGTGGAAAGATCTCCCGCAGCGAGCTCTGCCGCAAGACGCAGTGGCTGACCCAACGGGAGCGGCAGGAAGTGATCGACAACCTCCTGGAAACACAGCAGTTGCGGCAGGAAGAGGAATCGACCGCAACGCGGCCGAGGGCCTGGTATGTGCTGGCATGAGCCGAATAGTTCAATCATTCATCCATTCACCGCGCGCGCACGCGGGTCGCGCACGCGCGGGCGGGTGCATGGGCGTAAGGGAGGTATTGAAAGATTGAAGAATCTCTCTCTTTCATCATGTACTCCCCCCCTCCCGCCCCGCCGCGCCCATGCAGGTCGCGTGCCGGGGAGCCCCTACCACGAGCCCAACAGCCCGAAGCCGAACGGCCGGGGTGAGGGGGTCGGTAGGTACTTCCCCGCCGGGGTCGAGAGGACACGCCCGCGGGAACAGCCGCGCTTGGCGACAGAGTTTGTTTCGCGCGTCCGAGCGCGGGGCAGCCGGGTGGCGGGAGTGGTACGCCTCACCGGCAGGAACGCGACGTGGGCCAACGTGGGCGAGCCCGTGGCCAACGGGTAGACCCGCACGGTGGGGCGGATTGGGCGGATGAGCCGCCCCGGACGGGCCCGTAGCCCGAGCGAACCAACCAGCGATCCAGCGATCCCCGGACCCGTCGGCATGTGCCGCGGGCCACCTCGACGCCACCCGCGCCGGCGCTCGCCGCGCGCCCTCGACGGAGATCGCCGTGAACATCGAGATGCTCCCCATCGACGCGGTCAAGGAGTACGACCGCAACCCCCGCACCATCAACGACGCCGCCATCGATGCGGTGGCCAGGTCGATCCAGGCCTTCGGGTTCAAGATCCCGATCCTCATCGACGGCGAGAGCATCATCATCGCCGGGCACACTCGGCTCCGCGCCGCGCGGAAGCTCGGGCTGACCGAGGTGCCGACGATCCGCGCGGACGACCTGACGCCGGACCAGGTCAAGGCGCTGCGCATCGCCGACAACAAGGTCGCGTCGCTGACCTCGTGGGACATGGAGCTCCTGCCCATCGAGCTTGCCGACCTGAAGGGCGTGGACTTCGACCTCGCGGTGCTCGGTTTCAGCGCTGAGGACCTCGCGGCGCTCATGGCGCCGGCCGGGACGGAGGGCCAGACCGATCCCGACGACGTGCCCGCTCCCCCCGACGCCGCGACGACGGTGCCCGGGGACATCTGGGTACTCGGCAACCACCGGCTCATGTGCGGAGACAGCAGCAAGCCGGAGGACCTCGACCGCCTGCTCGACGGCCAGCCGATCCACCTCGTCAACACCGACCCGCCGTACAACGTGAAGGTCGAGCCGCGGAGCAACAACGCGATCGCGGCGGGGTTGTCGTCGTTCCAGGCGAGCAACGCCAAGCCGCAGACGCACCACCAGAGCATGGACCTGGCGCGGCACCCGGAGAAGTCCAAGCCCACCGGGAAGAAGCTCCGCGCCAAGGACCGGCCGCTGGCGAACGACTTCGTGTCGGACCAGGAGTTCGACCGGCTGCTCGCGGCGTGGTTCGGCAACATCGCCCGCGTGCTCATCCCCGGCGGCGGGTTCTACATCTGGGGCGGCTACGCGAACTGCGCCAACTACCCGCCCGTGCTCAAGGCGATGGAGCTGTACTTCTCGCAGGCGGTGATCTGGATCAAGGAGCACCCGGTCCTGACCCGCAAGGACTTCATGGGCAACCACGAGTGGTGCTTCTACGGCTGGAAGGAAGGCGCAGCGCACCGCTTCTTCGGCCCCGCCAACGTGCCCGACACATGGTCCGTGAAGAAGGTGAACCCGCAGAGCATGGTCCACCTCACGGAGAAGCCGGTGGAGCTGGCCCGCCGCGCCATCGAGTACTCGTCGCGGCCCGGCGAGAACGTGCTCGACCTGTTCGGCGGGAGCGGCAGCACGCTCATTGGCGCGGAGATGACCGGGCGGCGGGCGTACCTGATGGAACTGGACCCGCTGTACTGCGATGTCATCGTGCAGCGCTGGGAGAAGTTCACGGGCCGGAAGGCCGAGCGGCTGCCTGCGAAGGGTGCGGCCGAAGAAAAAGCCGCGACCCGGAAGAAGGTCGCGGCGGGGAGCGGCGCGTGATGGCCGCGTCAGTCTTCGTCGAGCGTGGGCAGGGCCCCGTCCGTCGCTTCGTCCCACTCGAGGGCGTAGCGCTCGGCGATGTCCTCGAGGTCGCGGTCGGTCAGGTAGTCGGCCGTCTTGTGCTGCTGGCACGCGGCGACCGCCCGGGCGAGGTCCGTCCACTCCTCGATGGTGAGCATCTGGTCTTGCCGCGCGCCGAGCAGGTAGAGGGCGGCCTGGAGCACGGCCTCGAGTTGGGCTTCGCGGTCGGGCGTGGGGGCCGTGGCGGGCATGGCTCAGGCTCCCTTCCCCGCGACGAAGACGCCGCGCTCGTGCTTCTTGAAGCGGGCGGCGGTGCCCTTGGCGGCGATCTCGCGGATGATGGCGGCGTACAGCGTCGCCTCGGGCGTCTTCCCGCCCGGGCTCTTCCAGAGGCCCTTGGCCTCCATCGCGGCGATCATCTCCTTGGCCCGCATCGGCACCTCACTGGCGGCGAGCACCTGCGCCGCGGCGTCGAGGGCGCTGACGCGCTTGGGCTTGGCCTCCTCGGCGGGCTTCGGGGCCTTCGCCGCCTTGGGCGGCTTGGCGGTCTTCTCTCCCTTGCCCTTGGCGGGCGTCGCTGCGGGGGCTTTGCCATCCAGGCGGTCCTGGATCTCCGCGATGGCGGCCTTGCGGAGGCGGTCCGACTTGGCCGCCCCGTCGGCGCGGGCGGCGCTCTTGGACTTCGCGGGGGTGCGGGTCTTCGGGGCCTTCTTGGTCTTCGTACTCATGGTCATCTCCGATACGGTGGTGCGGAACACCGCCGCACGCTGCGGCGGGGAATCGGGGCCGGCGCGGTTCCCCGCGCCGCCTCGCGCTTAGCAACCGGCGACGCGCTCCATCTCGCTCAGCACGTCGTGGACCATCGAGTTGGTGGCGGCGGCGCGGCCCCGGCGGTCGGTCCCGTAGACCGCCTTGGCGACCTCGACGGCCTTGGAATAGCGGGCATCGGGGTCCTCGTGGCGACCGATGGCGGCGATGCAGATCTCGCCCTCCATCACGTACGCGCCGTCGTTGTTGCGGGTGATCTCGATGTCGCCGCGCTGGCCTGCGATCACGATCGTCTTGATGGTCATGGGTGGGCTCCGTGGGGGTGCGGGGGGTGCGTGGGGTCAGTCGTTCCTGAGGAAGTCCTCGACGTGCTCGGGGTCCATGTTGGCGAGGAACCCGACGAGGTTGACGAGGTCCTCGCGGACCTTCCCGAGGTTGCCGACGAGGCCCCAGTTGGCCGGGGCGGCGGCGTGCTCCTTGTCGTTGATGTCGAGGTGCATCTGCAGCACGTCGAGCAGGCGTGCGATGTCGTTCCGCCGCGCCGCGTACGCCTCGGCGGCGGTTGGTTGCGTGGGGGCGGGCGTCGGGGTCTTCGGGGGGCGCTTCGTCATGGTCGTGCTCCTGTGCGGGGGTTGCGTGGTGTTCCGGTAAACAGCGAAGCCCGCATCACGCGGGCTTCAGGGGGTCGGGTGGCTCTTGCCGTCGCCGGTCGGCGGCGCTTTGGGCTCGCCGACCGCCTTCAGGTAGTCGATCAGGTCGCCCGCGGTCCAGGTATCGCCCTCGACCGCGTCATGCTCGTTCAGCCCGTCGCGGCCGTCGCGGTCGATCTCGAAGAGGCGGAAGCCGCCGGTGTTCGTGGTGTCTATCGCCCAGGTCCGGCCGTCGGGGGTGTGGACCTCGACGCTGGCGACGGTGAAGCCCCGGCGGCCCAGGGCGCTGGCGATCCCGATGGCGTTCTTCGTGCTGGTCTTCATCGCGTGGTTCTCCGTCGCGGGGGTTGTGGGTCGCCCCGCGTTGTGACACATGAAGCCATGACATCCGCGCACCGGCAAGGCGAATGCGTCAGGAATCGCCCGGAATCTGCCGCTTGTGGGCAACTACGCGGGACATGTGGGCAAGTGGCGGGACATCCCGGCCCGGGAGGACCGCGATGACTCCCGAACACGCGCCTAGTTCCGGGGCGGATGCGGAGACGCCCGGGATGGCGCGGCTGAACCCCGCCGCGCTTCCAGTCGCGGACGCCGCACGCGTGCTGACGCGCCTTGGCGGCAGAGCGGTGACGGAGGGCATGCTCAACGCGGACATCGATGCGGGTGCGCCGACGAACGCGGACGGAACCATCAACCTCGTGCACTACGCCGCGTGGCTGGTGAAGGAGATGACGGCCGGTGGCGATTGACCCGCGCAAACTCAAGCCCGGCGAGCTGGCGCGGCTGCTGAATAGCACGCCCTTGAGCGAGGTGGTCAGCGAGCGGCAGCTCCACCGCCATCGGACGCGCGCCGGCTTCCGCGTCGCGGCGGATGGGGACGCGGGGAAGGTGGACCTGTTCCGGTACGTCGCGTGGCTCGTCACGACCCGGCACGAGGCGCTCGCGGAGGCGGCGCGGGAGCCGGAGGGGCTGACCGGCTACGAGGCGATGAAGGAGCGGGCGCGGCAGCGCAACGCGATGTTGTCGCTCTCCGGGCGGGACATCGGCGACCTGCCCCCTGTGGCCGATCCGGCGCGGAAGGAAAGAGCCGCGCGGGACTTCCGGTACTTCTGTGACGCCTATTTCGCCCAGACATTCCATCTCCCCTGGTCGCCCGACCACCTGCGCGTGGTCGCCAAGATCGAGCAGGCGGTGCTGGAGGGCGGCCTGTTTGCGATGGCGATGCCACGCGGCAGCGGCAAGACGAGCCTCTGCGAGGTCGCGTGCCTGTGGGCGATGCTGTACGGCCACCGCGACTTCGTCGCGCTGATCGGCTCGGACGAGGAGCACGCCGCGGGGATGCTCGAATCGATCAAAGCGGAGCTGGAGAACAGCGAACTGCTCGCGGACGACTTCCCCGAGGTCTGCCACCCGATCCGGGCGCTCGAAGGCATCCACCAGCGGGCGTCCGGGCAGCTCTTTCGGGGGAAGCAGACGCATATCGGGTGGACGGCACGGGAGATCGTGCTCCCGACGATCCCCGGCTCGCCGGCGGCGGGCGCCATCATCCGTGTGGCGGGGATCACCGGCCGCATCCGCGGCATGAAGCACAAGCGGGCCGACGGCACCTCGGCCCGCCCGTCGCTGGTGCTCATTGACGATCCGCAGACCGATGAGAGCGCCCGCAGCCCGAGTCAGTGCGCCAACCGCGAGCGCATCCTCGCCGGCGCGATCCTCGGGCTGGCCGGGCCCGGGAAGAAGATCGCCGGGCTCATGACGCTGACGGTCGTCCGCCCCGACGACCTGGCCGACCGCATTCTTGACCGGGACAAGCACCCGCAGTGGCAGGGCGAGCGGACGAAGATGGTGTACGCCTTCCCCCTGCGCGAGGCGCTGTGGCAGCGGTACGCGGAGCTGCGGGCGGAGGGGCTGCGGAACGACCGGGGCTTGGCCGACGCCACCGCGTTCTACGGTCAGCACCGTTCCGCGATGGACGAGGGGGCGCAGGTCGCCTGGCCGGAGCGGTACAACCACGACGAACTCTCCGCCGTCCAGCACGCGATGAACCTGAAGCTGCAGGACGAGGCGGCGTTCTTCGCGGAGTATCAGAACGAGCCGCTGCCCGAGGTGCAGGCGATCGACGACCTGCTGAGCGCCGACCAGATCGCGGCGAAGGTGTCGGGGCACCTGCGGGGCGATGTGGCGATCGGCTGCACGCGGCTGACAATGTTCGTGGACGTGCAGGGCAAGGCGCTGTTCTACCTCGTCGCTGCCTGGGAGGACGACTTCACCGGGTACATCATCGACTACGGCACTGAGCCGGACCAGAAGCAGGCGTACTTCACGCTCCGCGACATGCGGCGCACGCTGGCGGCCGCCGCGCCCCGGGCCGGCGTCGAGGGGGCGATCTACGCAGGGCTCGAGCGTCTCGCGTCGTCGCACCTGGCCCGCGAGTGGCGGCGCGACGACGGGGCGATGGTCCGGATCGACCGCTGCCTCATCGATGCGAACTGGGGATCGTCCACGGATGTGGTGTACCAGTTCTGCCGTCAAAGCCCGCACGCCGGCGTGCTGATGCCCAGCCACGGGCGCTACGTCGGCGCGTCGAGCATTCCGTTCTCCGACTTCAAGCGCAAACGCGGCGAGCGGATCGGCCTGAACTGGCGCGTGCCCGTCGTCACGGGCAAGCGGGCGGTGCGGCACGTCCTGTTCGACACGAACTACTGGAAGTCGTTTGCCCAGTCGCGTCTCGCGGTGCCGATGGGCGATCCCGGGTGCCTGTCGCTGTTCGGCACCAAGCCAGAACCGCACCGTCTGCTCGCGGAGCACCTGACCAGCGAATACCGGGTCAGGACCGAAGGGCGCGGCAGAACGGTGGACGAGTGGAAGCTCCGCCTCGATGGACTCGACAACCACTGGCTCGACTGCCTGGTGGGTGCCGCGGTCGCAGCCTCAATGGAAGGGGCGATGCTCTTTGGGACCGACACCCTAGCGGCAGCGCGACCTCGGGTGCGCCTGTCGCACCTGCAAAGGAGCAGGCGATGAATCGCACGGACGTGCCATCCCGCAAGCCTGCCGAGCAGCGTGGCCTTCAGTGCCCAAAGTGTGGCAGCGGGCGGTGGAGAGTGCTCTACACGCGCCCTCGTCCGGGGGGGCGGCTGGTGCGACGCCGCGAGTGCCGCAACTGCGGCAAAGCCGTCATCACGACGGAAAGAGTGATCGGATAGCGTCGGCAGTTCCATATGCGTAACGATCTGCACGAGTGCCCCTTGAGTGGCCGTGACAACGAGTGCGCCTTCGCGTACAACTCGGCGTAGACATCCAGACCGGAGGTTCCGGGAGGCGAACGGTGAGCGGCTGATCCCCGAGCACTGCTAAGCCAAGATGCGATGCGCCGTGCAGGGCTGCACCCCTGTGCGGCGTTGTGCGTTTTGGATCCGCCTCTTGGAACCCCCAGCCTGGTGCAAGGACGCACGCCGATGCCGGATCTCACCCCCGATCTTGAACAGGCCATCCGCTACAACGCATCGCAGCCCGCGAAGGCGTCGATCGACGGCCAGTCCGTCGAGCAGCACTCCCTGAAGGACCAGATCGAGGCCGACCGTTACCTCGCGTCCAAGGACGCCGCGAGGAAGCCCGGCCTCGGCGTCAAGTTCGCCAAGCTCGTCCCGCCCGGTGCTGAGTAACCGGCTTCCTCCTTCCCTGCCCGTCACTCGCCTCATGCTCACGACCATCGCCAACATCCTCGGCCGGGCCACGCGTGAACGAGGAATGCCCTCGCCCGCACGCGCGGCCACGCTCACCGCCGGCCCGAACGGACGCGGGCTGGGCGGGCGGGGTGCTCGTGCGGTGGCGGTGCGCCGCGCGTCGGGTTCGGTGCTTGCCAAATTCGACTCGGCGCAGACCACGCCCGACAACCGCAAGCACTGGGCGGCGGCCGATGGCCTTTCGCCCAACGCGGCGGTCAGCCCCGAGGTCCGGCGCATCCTCCGCAACCGCGCCCGCTACGAGGTCGCCAACAACTCCTACGCCAAGGGGATTGTCCTCACGCTGGCCAACGACACGATCGGCACCGGCCCGCGCCTGCAGATGCTCACGGGCGACGCCGCGGCGAACCGCCGCGTGGAGGAGCTCTTCGAGTCCTGGGCCGAGGCGATCGATCTGCCCGGCAAGCTCCGCACCATGCGGCTCGCCCGCGCTGAGAGCGGCGAGGCATTCGGGCTCCTGGTCAGCAGCCCGGGCATCGACTCTCCGGTCAAGCTCGACCTGCGGCTCATCGAGCCGGAGCAGGTAGCCACACCGTGGCGCGTGGGGATGCGGGTTCCCGAGAACGAGGTCGATGGCGTCGTCCTCGACGAGCATGGCCTCCCCGTTGCGTACCGCGTGCTGCGCCATCACCCTGGCGACTGCGGTGGGTGGGGCGGGGGTGCTCCCGATTCCGCGGCGTTCGACACGCTCCCCGCAGCCAACGTGCTGCACTACTTCCGGCCCGATCGGCCGGGGCAGATGCGCGGTATCCCGGACATCACGCCGGCGCTGCCGCTGTTCGCGCAGCTGCGGCGGTACACGCTGGCGGTGATCGCCGCGGCCGAGACCGCCGCAGACTTCGCCGCCGTGCTCTACACGGAAGCGCCCGCCAACGGGGAGGCCGATCCGCTGGAGCCGATGGACGAGGTCGAGCTCGAGAAGCGCATGGCGACGGTGCTGCCCGGCGGCTGGAAGCTCGGGCAGGTCCACGCCGAACAGCCGACCACGAGCTACGCGGAGTTCAAGCGCGAGATCCTCAACGAGATCGCCCGCTGTCTGAACATGCCCTTCAACGTCGCGGCGGGGAACTCCTCGGGGTACAACTACGCCAGCGGCCGGCTCGATCACCAGACGTACTTCAAGAGCCTGCGCGTTGACCAGCACCATCTGCGGCTCGCGGTCCTGGACCGTCTGCTCAGGGCCTGGCTCGATGAAGCGGCGCTCGTCGAGGGGCTGCTCCCGCAGTCCATGCGGGTGCGCGCTGCCGCGACCCCGCACACTTGGTTCTGGGACGGCGTCGAGCACGTCGACCCTGCCAAGGAAGCCACCGCCCAGGCCACGCGCCTTGCCAACCACACGACCACGCTCGCCGCCGAGTTCGCCCGCCAGGGGCGCGACTGGGAGGACGAGCTGCGCCAGCGGGCGAAGGAACTCGCGCTCATGGCCGAGCTCGGGCTCCCGCTCACCACGACCGCCCAGAACGGCTCCGCGCCGCAGCGCGATGAGGAACAGGAGACCACCGCCGATGCAACGTGACACGATCAGCTTTGCCGACCACCCGCTCGTCATCCGCGCTCAGCACGCTGGCGACGGCGACGCGGGCCAGAAGAGCCTCTCGCTCACCGCGCAGGCGGAGTTCGAGTTCGTCGCGGGCGCGAGCGGCGACGCGGGGGCCAGCACCGCGCTGCCGAAGTTCCGAATGGTCGCGTACACCGGTGGCCCGATGAAGGTCGCCGGGTGGCGCCACCCGGTCGTCATCGACCTGGCGGGCCTGGCGATCCCCTCGCAGTCCCGCCCGATCCGCTTCGGGCATGATGCGGCCGCGGGCGTCGGGCATACCAGCGCTGTCGGCGTCGAGGACGGGCGGCTCGTGGCCTCGGGCGTGATCTCCCGCGACACGCACGCAGCCAAGGAGGTCGTGGCCTCGGCCCGGAACGGATTCCCGTGGCAGGCCTCGGTGGGGGCGAGCGTCGAGGCGTTCGAGTTCCTCCGCGAGAACCAGTCCGCCACCGTCAACGGCCGCGAGGTGCAGGGACCGCTGAACATCGTCCGCCGCGCCACGCTGGGGGAGATCAGCTTCGTGGACCTCGGCGCCGACGGCGGGACGACCGCCAGCATCGCGGCCTCCGGTGAGGCAGCTGGCGCGGGCGGTGGTCGCGACGGCGGTGACGCCGGGGGCACGCCGACCGCCGGTGCCGGCGGCTTGGGCACGTCCGACTCGGTCCGTGACCTCCGCGCCCAGATGGCCGCCGAGACGGACCGAATCGCATCGATTCGTCGCCTGTGCGCGGGGGCGCACGCCACTATCGAGTCCCAGGCCATCCGCGAGGGGTGGGATGCCACGCGCACGGAACTCGAGGTGCTGCGTGCCAGCCGGCCCAAGGCCCCCGCTGGCCCGGCGATCCACGCGAACGGCCATGCCGGCGTCACGCAGAAGGTGCTCGAGGCCGCGTGCATCCTCTCGGGCCGGTTGGAGACTCCGGAGAAGCACTGCGACGAGCGCGACCTCGAGGCCGCCAGCCGCGCCTTCGGCCGCACGATGGGATTGCAGGAGCTGCTCCTGCACGCCGCGTGGGCCAACGGCTACTCGGGCCGCACCTTCCGCGACTGGCACGGCGTGATGGACGCGGCGTTCGGCCGCCCCCACGACCGCATCGAGGCCTCGGTCGGCAACAGCACCATCAGCATCGCGGGCATCCTCTCCAACGTCGCCAACAAGTTCCTGCTGGAGGGGTTCTTCAGCGTCGAGCGCACCTGGCGGAACATCTGCGCTGTCCGCAGCGTCACGGACTTCAAGACCGTGACCAGTTACCGCCTCACCGGCAACGACGGGTACGAGAAGGTCGCCCCCGGCGGCGAGATCAAGCACGGGACGCTCGGCGAGGAGAGCTACTCCAACAAGGCCGAGACCTACGCGCTGATGCTGTCGATCGACCGGACCGACATCATCAACGACGACCTGGGCGCGATCACGACCGTCCCCCGCAAGCTCGGCTCGGGCTCGGGAAAGACCATCAACGAGGTCTTCTGGGCGGCGTTCATGGCCAACAGCGGCTTCTTCACGGTCGGCAACAAGAACTACATCTCCGGCGCCGACACGGTGCTCTCGATCGACGGGCTGACCAAGGCCGAGGTCACGTTCATGGACCAGGTGGACTCCGACGGCAAGCCCATCGGCGTGCTGCCGTCGATCCTGCTGGTGCCCACTGCGCTGTCGGCGATGGGAAGCCAGCTCTTCAAGAGCCTGGAGCTGCGCGACAACGCCGCGGGGGTCAAGTACCCCATCACCAACCCGCACCAGGGCAAGTTCCGCGTCGAGGTCAGCCGCTACCTGGGCAACCCCAAGTTCACCGGCAACTCCACCAAGGCGTGGTACCTGCTGGCGGATGCGAGCGACCTGCCCGTGGTCGAGATGGCGTTCCTCAACGGGCAGGAATCCCCGACGATCGAGACCGCCGAGCAGACCTTCAACCGCCTGGGCATCCAGATGCGCGGGTACCACGACTTCGGCGTGGCCCTGCAGGACCCGCGTGGCGGCGTCAAGAGCAAGGGTGAGGCGTAATGGGCGATGTGCTGCCGGGCGGGGGAGATGGCGGCGGAGTCACACCAGTCGAGCCGGAGGAACCCGGCAGCGGAGGATCTCAGATGTCCACGACGAAGTTCGTTCAAGATGGCGCGGCGATCGACTACACGCCGGTGGCCGACATTCCCGCGGGCACGGTGGTCGTGCAGGCGGACCTGGTCGGCACCACGCGCGTCGATCTCAAGGCCGGCCAGCTCGGGTCGCTGGCGGTGCAGGGGGTCTTCGACTTCCCCAAAGCGGCGGGCGCGGGCACGGCGTTCGCGGTCGGCACCCTGGCCTACTGGGATGCGACCAACAAGGTCGCCACCAAGACGCTCACGGGCAACAAGCTCATCGGCAAGGCCGTCCGCACCGCGGCCGACGCCGACACCGTTGTCCGCATCCGCATGTCGCAGTAAGGGGAGGGCGGCGTGGGTGACCTGCTCGAACAAGGCGCGGCGTTCCTGGACGACCAGCGGCACCGGCACATGAGCCGTCCCGTGGTCTACCGGCGCGGGGCGGACGCGAAAGAGGTCCAGGCCACCATCGGCCGCACAGAGTTCGAGCAGGCCGACGAGGCGGGCCTGATCCACCGCACCGAGTCGCGGGACTTCCTGATCCGAGCGGCGGACCTGGACCTGGGCGCAGGCCCGATCCAGCCCAAGGCTGGCGATCAGGTGCGGGAGCAGGTCGGAACGCAGGTGCTGGTGTACGAGGTCAACGCGCCCGGGGGCCAACCGCCCTGGCGCTACAGCGACCCGTACCGCAAGGTGATGCGGGTTCACACCAAGTTTGTCGGCGCGGAGGTTTGATGGCAGGGACCGACGGACAGAACGGCAACGGCACGAAGGCACGCTGGGCAGGCATCATGGTGACCGTGGTGCTCGCCGCGGGCGCGATCACGATCCAGTGGGGCGTCGTCACGGCCAAGCTCCAGCAGGTCGAGAAGCGGCTTGATGAACTGATCATCGAGGCTCGGGCGCTGCGCACCGAGTACCAGTCCATCGAGCGGCGGGTGTCCTACCTCGAGGGGCGGCTGAACGGGGCGACCGGGAGGACCGGCCCATGAGCACCATCGCCGCCATCGCCGATGCCGTTGCCGCACACATCAACGCCGGCACCTTCTCCCTGCCCGTCGCCGCGGCCCGAATGTACCAGCCGGCGTTCACGCTGGAGGACCTCAAGGCCCTGCGCGTCTCGGTCGTGCCCCGGACAACGGCGATTACCGCCGCCAGCCGCGACAGCAGCATCTACGAGTGCGTCATCGACGTCGGCGTGCAGAAGAAGCTGCCTGCAGAGGATGAGCAGGCCGACATCGACGGCCTGCTGGACCTCGTCGAGGAGATCGCAGACCACCTTCGGCTCACGCGACTACCGGATGTGCCCGAGGCGGCGTGGGCGGGGATCGCCCACGAGCCGGTGGTGTCAAGCGAGTCGCTGGAGCAGCACCGGGTGTTCACGAGCGTCCTGAGCGTCACGTACCGGGTGCGGAGGTAGGCCGTGCGGAATGTCGTGCTCATCAAGGTGGACCTCGACGACAGTGACAAGCCGCTGTCCGACGCCCGGCTGGTGGCGACGTTCACGCTCACCGCCGCGCCGACGAACACGCAGGCCGCGACGCTCACCGACGGCAAGGGCGTGGAGATCCAGATGCCGCCCGGCGTGCAGTACCGCTTCGAGCGGGTCAACCTGGGGGACCTGTTCGTGCGGAGCAAGGGCGGCGAGTCGGTGTACGTGGTAGGGCACACGGCCTGAGGCCACTGGTCAAGGAGCAAGGCGATGGCGATCAGACTGGGCATGGAGGCGAAGCTTCTGTACAAAGCCGGAGGGCAGGCCGGGGGCGGGTCATGGACGGTCCTGGGCAATGCGCGGGACGTCACGCTCAACCTCGAAGCGGGCGAGGCGGACGTCACCACGCGCGCCAACAGCGGCTGGCGGGCGACGGTCGCCACGCTCAAGGAGGCGAGCGTGGAGTTCGAGATGGTCTGGGACACCGCCGACGCGGGGTTCACGGCAATCAAGAACGCCTTCTTCCAGAACGCCCCCATCGGCCTGCAGATCCTCGATGAGACCGCCGGGCAGGGGCTGCAGGCAGACTTCTCGATCACCAACTTCTCGCGCAACGAGGCACTGGAGGAGGCGATCACGGTTTCGGTCACCGCGAAGGTGACGTACTCGGCGACGGCGCCCTCATGGATCGGCGGCTGATACGGCCCCCGCCCTCGCAACAGCCGTTCAACAGGCGTGCAACAGCGGTTCAACCGGAGGCGTGAATGCGCTCATTCAAGGACAACGCGGACAGGCAGTGGCAGGTCGAGGTGAACGTCACAGCGCTCAAGCGCGTGCGCGGCCTCGCCGGCGTGGACCTCATGCAGGCGATCGAGGGATCGGGCGGCCTGATCGAGAGGCTCGTCCGCGACCCCGTGCTCCTGTGCGATGTGGTCTACGCGCTCTGCAAGCCCGAGGCCGACGGGCGCGGCGTCAGCGATGAGGACTTCGGCAGGGCGATGGCGGGCGATGCCATCGAGCACGCGACGGCGGCGGTGCTGGAGGAGCTCGTGGGTTTCTGCCCGAGCCCGAGGGACCGGGCCAACCTCGGGCGGGTGCTCCAGGCCACGCAGGACGTCATGGAGAAGGCCCGCGACTTCACGAGCAAGCGGATCGATCGGCTGATCGAGAGCGGGGAACTCGACCGCCTGGCAGAGGCGGCGATGGCACCGCACGAGGCCCCACCGCCGCCGACGCCTGGCGGCTCGTCTGGCACTGCGCCGGAGCCGTTGGCGTCGATCCCGGGCCCCTGACGCTCCGCGCGCTCGTGGACATGCTCGAGGGCCGCCAGCGCCACGACTGGTCCATCGCCTCCATGTGCCTCTCCGTCATCGCCAACCTCCACCGCGACCCCAAGCGATCCAGGCGACTGACCCCCAGCGACTTCGACCCTTTCGCCAAGCGCAAAGCCCCGATCAAGGTCGACGTGTCGGTCCTCAAGGACGTGTTCATCGACGGCAAGTTTCCCGACCCGCCCCAGGAGGCTCCCGGATGAAGTTCCTCAACTCCCTCTCCACCCGCCACTATGTGTACCTGGTCGGCATGCTGCTGATGGTGCTGGTGCTCGCCTCGTGCGCCGGCATTGACCTGGGCGACCTGGTCAAGGTCAGGACGCCCAACGCCATCCAGCAGACCACCGGCCTGCGTGCCACGCTCAGCCTCAACGAGGCGGAGATCGAGTACCAGAACTGGTTCAACCAAGTGCAGACCACCGGCGCGCAGTGGAAGAGCAAGATCCAGCGCGCCGGCGAGGTCCGCGGGCTGCTCGGGCAGCTCACACTCTCGGCCCTCGACACCGTCGGCCCGACGGTCGCGGGCGTGCCCGTGCTCGGCCCAACGCTCCCGGCGCTGACGGGCATCGTTGGACTCTTCATCGGCAGCGGGCGACTGCGCAAGGAGAAGGAGGCCTCGTTCAACAAGGGCCTGGAGAAGGGCAGCGACCTGGCCGGCGGAGGGGACGCGTGATCACCATGCGGATCAAGGACATGTTCTTCGACCGCCACGTTGTGATGCGGGCTGCCGACGCCGCCAGGCGCAAGGTCCTTAGCCAGGCCGGCGCCTACATCCGGACGGCGGCGCGCACGACCATCCGCAAGCGCAAGGGGACCGCCCCGCCGGGTAAGCCGCCGCACTCGCACGAGGGGAGCCTGCGGAGGCTCATCCTCTTCGGCTACGACCGATCCAGTGACTCCGTCGTGGTCGGCCCCGTCGGGTTCAAGAAGAGCGCCGCGCCGCGGGCGCTGGAGCACGGCGGGGAGACGGTGGTGCATCGACGTGTGAGGGGGCGGGGCGGGAAGCTGGTGTCGCGGAAGGTCAGGATCGCGGCGCGGCCGTTCATGGCCCCGGCGCTGGAGAAGGAGCGGCCGAAGCTGCCGCTCTTGTGGCGGAACTCCATCCGCAAGGGAGGCTGATCGGTGGCGGACACGCGGGGCATCCGGGCCGGACGGGCGTTCGTCGAACTCGGCGTGAGCGACAAGCTCAGCGCCGGGCTCCGCCGCGCCCAGAAGCGCCTGGATGCCTTCGGCCAGGGGGTCCGCAATGCGGGCATCCGGCTGGCGGGCCTGGGCGCGGCCGCGGTCACGGCGCTGCTCGGGACCGTCAAGGTCTTCTCCGGCATGGGCGACGCCCTCGACAAGATGAGCCTGCGCACCGGCGTCAGCGTGGAGGCCCTCAGCGAGCTGGGCTTCGCGGCCGAGCAGGCGGGGGCGGATCTGGAGACGCTCGAGAACGGGCTGAAGTTCATGCAGCGCTCCCTCGTGGACGCGGCCAAGGGATCGGCGACCGCACAGAGGGCACTGTCGATGCTCGGACTGTCGGTGGCCGACCTGGCGGGGATGTCGCCCGATCAGCAGTTCAAGGTGCTGGCGGACCGGCTGGCCAAGGTCACCGATCCGGCGCTGCGCACGGCCCTGGCGATGGAAATCTTCGGCAGGGCGGGGACGAAGTTGCTTCCCCTGCTCTCCTCCGGCGCGGCGGCGATCGAGGAACTCCAGACGCAGGCCCGCAGCCTCGGCCTGACGGTGAGCACGCAGACGGCCAGGGACGCCGCGGAACTCAACGACACGCTCAACATCCTCTGGCGGGTGGTCAAGCAGGGTGTCTTCGCCATCGGCGGGGCGCTGGCGCCCACCATCAGGGACCTGTCGCAGCGGATCACACGCATCATCGTCAGCGCCACCGACTGGATCAAGCGGAACAAGGAAGTCGTCGTCTGGGCCCTCAAGATCGCGGCCGGCGTGGTGGTTGTCGGGGCCGTCCTCATCGGCCTTGGCGTGGCGATCACCGGCGTGGCCGCGGCGATGGGCGTGCTCGCCAGTGTCGTCTCAGGTATCGGCGCGGCGTTCGGGCTGGTCGGCGCAGCGCTGGGGGCGCTGCTCAGCCCCTTGGGCCTTGTAATCGCGGCCGTGGTCGGGCTGGGGACGGCGCTCCTCGTCACCAGTAGCGCGGGCGGGGCAGCCCTCGAATGGCTCGCGGATCAGTTCACGCGCCTACGCGACTGGGCCACCAAGGTCATCGGCGGTATCTCTGATGCGCTCGCGGCAGGCGACATTGCTCTCGCCGCCGAGATCCTGTGGCTCAGCCTCAAGGTCGTCTGGCAGCAGGGCGTCGCGGCCCTGAACCAGGTCTGGCTCGAGGCTAGGCAGTTCTTCGTCGGCACCGCCCAGTCCATGTGGTACGGCGCGCTGGCCGCCGCGGAGATCGGCTTTCACGCCCTCGAGGTCGCATGGATCGAGACAACCGCGTTCCTCTCCAAGACCTGGACGAACTTCACGACGGGCTTCCAGATGGTCTGGGAGCAGGCCTCGTCATGGGTCGCCAAGCGGATGCTGGAGATCCAGGGGCTGTTCGACTCTGGGCTGGATGTGGACGCCGCCAAGAAGGCCGTGGACCAGCAGCTCGAATCGCGACTCGTGGAACTCGAAGATGCCGCCCAGCGCGATGTCGCCGCGCGGGAGCGCCGCCGCGCCGCCGAGCGCGAGCAGGCCGCCGCCATCCACGAGGCGACGCTCGCGGCGATCGGTCAGGACTTCGAGAACGCGCAGGACGCCCTTCGGAAGGACACCGAGGCGGGTCTGGCCGAGTCCCGCGCGGCGCTCGATGCGGCGAAGGAACGTCTGGCCTCAGCGATCGAGGAGGCCCGGCGCAAGCGCGAGGCAGCGGACGCAGTACGTGGGCCTGCTCGCTCCCCCCGCGACCTGATGGCCGAGTTTGATGAGCGGATTGCGAGCTTGGGCGACCTGCTCGCCAAGGGAATCAGCGTGCGCGGCACCTTCAACGCTCGCGCGACGCAGGGACTCGCGGCGGATTCCGGAGCCGCCGAGCGCACGGCGAAGGCCACCGAGCAGACCGCTAAGCACACCAAGCGCCTGGCCGATGCCGCGCAGACCGGCGGATTGACGTTCGGATAAGGGAGACCTGTTCGTGCCGATCACGGTGACGGAGAAGTTCGAGAGCCGCAAGTCCACTAAGGGCGACAACCCCTCGGCGGAGCTGGTCTACACCGTGCGCGGCACTAACGACGACCTCGCCGCCCGGGCTCAGGCCGAGAGCACCAGCCCGGGGACCTATGACAGCCTGCCGCGGCAGTCGGTCTCCGTCGAGCCCGCGGGCGATGAGCTGTGGGAGGCGACCGTCCGGTACGGGCGCCAGTCCGGTTCGCTGCCGACCCCCGGCGAGAGCATCTTCTCCTTCGACACCGGCGGCGGCACGCAGCACATCACCCAGAGCAAGCAGACCGTCTCCAGCCACGCCGCCCCAAGCACGACCGCGCCCGACTTCAAGGGCGCGATCGGCGTCACCGCCGACGGCGTCGAGGGCGTGGACATCACCGTCCCCGTCTACCAGTTCTCCGAGACGCACTACTTCCCGAATGAGCAGGTCACGCAGGGGTACAAGGGCACCCTCTTCAGCCTCACCGGGAAGGTCAACGGCGGGGCCTTCCGGGGCTTCCAGGCCGGCGAGGTGCTCTTTCTGGGGGCGACGGGGTCGCGCCGCGGCACCAATCCCGATGACGACTGGGAGATCACGTTCCGTTTCGCCGCCAGCCCGAACGCGACGGGGATCTCGGTCGGACCGATCGGCGGCATCAGCAAGAAGGGCTGGGAGTACCTCTGGGTCCGCTACGCGGACGAGGAGGACACCGCCTCTCACGCGATCGTGAAGCGGCCGGTCGCGGCGTATGTCGAGCGCGTGTACGACGAGGGCAACTTCGCAGGCCTGGGGATCTGACCCTCCCACGAAAGGAACTATGGGCGACGCATTCCGCAAAGTCCGGTCCGGCCAGGCGCTCCGCATCCCCGCGGCGGCCTACAACGCCTTCGTCGAGGCGGCGGTCAACCAGCGCCGGCGCGAGCGCAACTCGGGCGCGGGGCCGGCGCTGGAGCCCGCACCTCGCGGCATCGTGCTGGTGCGCAACGACTCGGAAGAGGAGATCGAGCCGTACCACGCGCTGGCGATCACGGGCGTGCTGGTGGAGCCGGGCGAGGATGATCAGGAGCGGACGTTCCACAGCCGCACGCCGCTGACGGGCGAGATCGCCACCGAGGAGTCGCCAACGCTCTCGTTCGTCTTGGCGCTCCAGCCGATCAAGCCCGGCAAGCTCGGGCGGTGCGTGCTCACGGGCGTGACGCCCGCGCGCGTGCTGATCACCAACGAGACGGACACCACCTGCGAGCTCGCGGCCGGGGAATCGGTCCTGGCCGGCACGCCCATGGGCGGCATCCCCATCCTCTGGAAGGAAGCCGGCACCGGGGAGAAGTGGGCGGTCATCGAGATGGGGCGGCCGTCGCCTGGGCGCGTGACTGCCATCCTGGGCGCGGCGGAGCCGATCCCGACCGAGCGCAACCGCTGGCGCTACCCGTGGCAGGAGGCGCGTCTCGACGGCGACCCCGGCAGCGAGACCTACCTCCGCTATGTCGCGGTGCCCGAGGGCCTTTCGTCACAATCCGCCGGAGGCGGTGAGGACCCGATGCGGATGGCGATCAACCGCTTCGAGGCCCACCACATGAACGACTCGGAACCGGGCTCCGGATTCGGCGGGCTGCTGGGCCTGGGTCCCGTGTGCGAACTCCCCGGCGTGCTCCCCAAGTGCCCGCCGGCGCGGTCGCTGCGGCCGAAGCTCGTCCCCGTCCCCGAAGGCGTGAGCGTGCAGCTCACCTGCGAGCGCGACAGCAAGGGCAAGCCGGTCTGGGTCTTCGAGGCCATGAGCCTGATCGAGATCGCCGACCCGGCCGACGAGGACCGGAAGTTCAACCTCTACATCGAGGGAGGCGCATGACGATCACCCCTCCCGCCAAGCCGAGCCTCGACGCCCGCCGCGAGCACGAGCGCGGCAAGTACGTCTCGCTCGCCGCCGCCCCCGGCTCGCGCTACGGCACGACCAATCACGGCGCGGCTGCGATCCCACTCGTGCAACGGCTCAAGCCCACGCCACGTTTCGTGGTGGACTTTGGGTGCGGCCGCAACGACTTCATCCGCGCCCTGCGCCGGCTCGGCATCGACGGGCTGGGGATCGACTTCGCCTTCCCCGAGGCGGACATCCCGCGAGCGATGCACAAGACCGGCCTGCTCGACGTCGTCGCGGATGTGGTGACGAGCTTCGACGCCCTGGAGCACCTGCTCCCGGAGGACGTGGACGCCGTCCTCGCGGAAATGCGACGCGTGGCGCGTTCACGGGCGCACTTCGTCTTCTCGATCTGCACCCGCCCGAGTCGCATGACCGCCGCCGGCGAAGGGCTGCATCCGACCGTGCAGCCTCTGGCGTGGTGGCTGGAGCGCATCGGCCGTGTCGGCACGGTGACCGCACCGCGGGCCGAGGGGCGGTACATCGTCGGGCGGTTCACGGCCAAGGAGGGGTGCGGCTGTGCGTGAGAACCAGTCGGACATCGCGGCGCTGCAGGCGGGGCTCAAGGCACGCAAGCCGGCGCGGGATGGCCTGCGCCTCTACACCGCCGACTTCGATTCGGTGTCCCTGTCCGGTTTCTATCGCGGGCGCTCCGCGTTCCTGATCCTGTCCGGGCCGTCCTTGATCCAGATCGACCTCGGTCTGCTCGATCGCCGCGGCATCGTCACGATGGGCGTCAACAACTCATGGACTGTTCACCGCCCGACCTTCTGGACCTGCGTGGATGACCCGGGCCGCTTTATCGATACCGGCTGGAAGGACCCCGGCATCCTGAAGTTCGTCCCGACCTGCCACTGGGACAAGCGGCTCCGCATCCAGAACCCCGACGGCACCATGCGCAACAGCGCCTTCCGCGTGCGGCAGATGCCGGGCGTGCTGTTCTTCCGCCGCGCCGACCACTTCGACCACGAGCGGTTCCTCACCGGCGACTCGATCCCGTGGGGCAACGATGGCAAGCATGCCGACTCGCTGGGGATCGTGGGCAAGCGCAGCGTCATGCTGGTCGCCCTCCGATTGCTGCACTACCTCGGCTTCGGCACGGTCTATCTGCTCGGGTGCGACTTCAAGATGGCCGAGGACCGCAAGTACGCCTTCGAGGAGCACCGCGCCCCCAACGCGATCCGCCACAACAACGTCCTGTACGACTCCCTGGCCCGCCGCTTCGAGGCCCTGCGGCCGCACTTCGACAAGCACCGCTTCCGCGTCGTCAACTGCTCGCCGGGGAGCGAGCTGCAGGCGTTCGATCGCATGGACTTCGACGCCGCGGTGAAAGCCGCGTCCGCCGAATGCGGCAAGCCGGTGAGCTCGCAGGGCTGGTACGAACCGAACCCGCCCCCCCACAAGCCAGCGCCCGAGGCGGCGCAGGAGGCCGCCCGATGAGCGACGGCCCGACCCGCTACTACCTCTATATACCTGTCTGGGCCACCGGCCGCGCCCCGCAGGGCGGCGGGTCGAGCAACTACTCGACCGGCTCCGGCGGTGGGGGTTCGACCAACACGCCTTCCTCGTCGATGCCGCCGAGCGGATCGACGCCGCCCAGCGTGACGACCAGCGGCGACTGGCACTACACCACCGGCTCGGGCGGCACGCCGACCCTGACCTGGGTGACGACCAACGACTCGCGGTATTCCCGCTCGTCCGGACCGGGAAGCCCGTCGGCATCCAGCAGCGGCACGACGGACTCGATGCCGAGCCAATCCAGCAGCGGCGGAAGCAGTTCGGATACTGACTCAAGCGGCATGTCCAGTTCGGGCATGAGCTCCAGCGGCGGCTCCTCCAGCGGCAGTTCCGGCGGCGGGTCCAGCTCCGGGATGAGCTCGGGCGCAAGTTCGGGCGCGAGCTCGGGCATGAGCTCCGGCGCCTCATCCGGCGGTTCGTCCGGCGGGTCCTCCGGTGGCTCCTCCGGTGGAGGGTCGTCGGGCGGCGGGTCCTCGGGCGGTGGCTCGTCCGGCGGGGGCGGGTCTTCCGGCGGCGGGAGCGGCCCCGGCGGTTCCGGTCCCGGCGGGACGGGGCCGGGCGGAACGGGTCCTGGCGGCACCGGCCCCGGCGGGAGCAACTGCCTCCTCTTCGGCACGCTCGTGCGCCTGGCGGACGGCCGCCTCACGCCCCTTGAGAACCTCCGGCCGGGCGATCTCGTGGCCTCGATCCATGTCCCCGGCCTCGAGGTCGATGTCCCGTACCGCGCCCAGTACAACTGGCTCTCGCATCACGGCCTGCACGGCGCGACGCCTGTTACCGCGCGGGTCGCCAGCATCCGCCTCGGCGAGCACCAGGGCTTCGTCGTCATCAACCGCCGTCTCAAGGCCACGCCCGAGCACCCGTTCATGATCCGCCGCGGAGACGAATGGGGCTTCGCCTCCGCCGAGTTCGTCCAGCCCGGCGACTTCCTGATCGATGAGCGGATGGACGAGGAGGAGGTCGTCTCGGTGGTCCGGATCGACGCCCCAACCCGCACCGTGGCCATCCACATCCCGGGCACCAACACCCTGCTCGCCGACGGGGTCTGGGTCCACAACGACATGCCCGCCACCGCGCACAGTTCCGGCTCCGGCAGCGGATCCGGCTCGGGATCTGGCAGCGGATCGGGGTCCGGGTCGGGCAGCGGCTCATCCAGCAGCAGCGGGTCGTCGGGGAGCAAATCCAGCGGCTCGTCTTCCTTCTCGTCGTCGGGTTCCTCGTCAGGGAGCGGCTCGGGAAGCGGCTCCAGCGGATCCTCGGGCGGCGGCTCTGGCTCGGTTGTGGAGCAGTGAGGCGCATCAACCCGCACACGCGTCAACTAGGGCCTCCGCTCGCGTTGACGGCAGGTTGACCCGACACCGGCATCGTCCTGGCTGGCCGACATCGTTGGCATGGACAATACCCATGCCGATCGTCTGCTTAAAGTCGCGCGAACGCTGCGATCCAGCCTCGTCTCAATGGTGACTCAGGTCGATGATCTCTGCGATCTGATCGAGAGGGCCGTTCCGCGGGCGCACGTCTCCCCGGTCGTCGCCGCCGCTCCCGATGGCAACCAGCTGCGCATCGAACGTACCACCTACTCCGTGCAATGGCGCGAGCGCGGGTGCGTGCTCGGGAACACCACGGGGTTCGCACTCCTGGAGCGTCTCGCGCGTCGCCCCAACGAGTATGTCAACATCGACGTCCTTCTCGACGACCTGTGGGCCAGCACACGCACGTACTCAACAGTCCGCAGCACCGTCTGCCGTCTCAAGACCAAGCTGCGGGAGGCCGACATGGCAGATCTCGCGGCGCTGATCGACGGGAGCATGTACGGTCACTACGCACTGCTCCTTCGCAGGTCGTAGACGTGCAACCGCTTTTCAACAGCGGTGCAACAGATGTGCAACTGGTCAGCCGGGTGACTGGGGTATGGTCTGACCGATCATCCGTCGGCGCGGTCGCCGACCGAATAAGCGCCATGCTCGAAAGGCACGCCATGCCGCCCACCGACCCCTCCGAGGGAAGCACACCGCTGACGCCCGCGGCTCAGTACGTCCGCATGTCCACCGAGCACCAGCAGTACTCCACGGAGAATCAGCGCGACGCGATCGCGGAGTTCGCCAAGGCCCGTGGGTATGAAATCGTGAAGACCTACGCCGACGACGGCAAAAGCGGTCTTCGTATCGAGGGGCGCGAGTCCCTCCGACAGATGCTCGCGGACGTGCAGAGCGGCGCAGCGCCCTACAGGGCGATCCTCGTCTACGACGTCAGCCGGTGGGGTCGCTTTCAGGACTCCGACGAGAGCGCCTACTACGAGTACGCCTGCAGGCGAGCCGGCATTCACGTCGAGTACTGCATGGAGCAGTTCGCCAACGACGGCAGCCCCGTCTCTACGATCATCAAGAGCGTGAAACGGGCGATGGCCGGCGAGTACAGCCGCGAACTCTCCAACAAGGTGTTCAAGGGTCAGTGCCGACTGATCCAGCTTGGCTATCGCCAGGGCGGCCCGGCCGGATACGGCCTGCGCCGCATGTTGATCGACGTGAACGGGACGCCGAAGGGGGAGCTCAAGCGCGGGGAGCAGAAGAGCCTGCAGACCGACCGCGTGATCCTGGTGCCCGGCCCCGCCGATGAGCTCCAGGTGGTTCAATCCATCTACGAGCAGTTCGTCAAGCACGGCAAGCGGGAACGGGCCATCGCGGAGAGTCTCAACGAGGCCGGGATCGCGTCCGGGTGCGATCGGCCGTGGACCAGAAGCATGGTCCACCAGATCTTGACCAACGAGAAGTACATCGGGAACAACATCTACAACCGGGTGTCGTTCAAGCTCAAGAAGAAGCGGGTCGTGAACCCCCCCGACATGTGGGTGCGGGTCGACGGGGCCTTCGACGCCATCGTCGACCCCGAATCCTTCTATATGGCGCGGGGGATCATCCAAGAGCGCAACCGGCACTTCACCGACGCGGAGATGCTGGACCGCCTGAAGACGCTGCTCGCCGTCCACCCGGAACTCTCAGGCGCCCTCATCGATGAGACCGACGGCATGCCCTCGAGTTCCGCCTATCGGCAGCGGTTTGGGAGTCTGGTCAATGCATACCGGCTGGCAGGGTACACGCCCGAGCGGGATTTCGAATACCTGGAGATCAACCGACACCTGAGGCGGGCACACCCGCAGCTCCTGGGCGACATGATCCAGGACTTGCAGACGATGGGCGCGACCGTGGAGCGCGACGAGGCGTCGGACGTGCTCGTCATTAACGGGCTCTACAGCGCGTCCCTCTACCTGGCACGGTGCCGGTCCACTCCCGCAGGTTCGCACCGATGGCGTTTCCGCGTGCCCGGGGAGCGCAGCTCCGACATCCACATCATCGTGCGGATGGATGCCGCCAACGAGCAGCCCGCGGACTATTTCCTGCTGCCCGCCCTGGACATCGAGATGCCCGAGCTGCGGCTGTCGGCGTTCAACGGGGCATCGATCGACACGTTCCGGTTCGAGTCGCTGGAGTTCTTCTTTGGGATGGCCAAGGTCGTCCAGATCGAGGTGGCTGCATGATCGACCACCGCGATACGCACGTCGTTCGCATCCCGATCGATCAGATCACGGTCATGAACCCGCGCGAACGTGGTAAGGTCAAGTTCAAGCAGATCGTCACGAACATCTCGCACATCGGGCTGAAGAAGCCGATCACCGTGGTCCAGCGCGGCTCGCGCGACGGTAAGCCGCTGTACGAGCTGGTCTGCGGGCAGGGGCGGCTGGAGGCGTGCAGGCAACTCGGCGATACCACGGTGCCGGCGCTGGTGATCGAGGCCTCGCGCGAGGAGCTGCTGCTCATGAGCCTGGCCGAGAATCTTGCTCGTCGCCGACAGACATGCGTCGAGATGCTCCGCGAGATCGGCAATCTCAAGGAGCGGGGTTACTCCTACACCGAGATAGCCCAGAAGACCGACCTGCACGCCTCGTATGTGAAGGGAATCGTGCGGCTGCTCAAGCAGGGCGAAACCCGACTCCTTGAGGCGGTGGAGGGGGGACAGATCCCCATCAGCATCGCGGTGACGATCGCCACCTCGGACGACCAGGCGGTCCAGCGGGCCCTCGCGGACGCCTACGAGTCGAAGAGCCTGCGCGGCAAGCAGCTCCTCAAGGCCCGCCGTCTCATCGAGGTCCGCCGCGCCGTGGGCAAGTCGATGCGGCACGCCGGGCCGAAGAACCACAAGAAGGAGGTCACCACCGACTCGCTCATGCAGGCCTACAAGCGCGAGAGCGCCAAGCAGCGCTTGCTGGTCCACAAGGCCAAGATCTGCGAGACGCGGCTGCTCTTCGTCGGCAGCGCGCTCAAGCAGCTCTTCGCCGATCCGGGCTTCGTGGCCGTCCTGCGGGCGGCGAATCTCTCCACCATGCCGCAGTTCCTGGCCGAGCATGTCGGCCGCAAGGGGTCCTGACATGCCCGAGTCCGTGAAGATGGCGTTTGACCCCAAGGGGATGATGGTGCCCATCGGGCAGATCCTCCCGGTTCGGACGGTGCGTCCGGAGACACGCAGCGGCCAGCAGTACCTGCGCCTGAGCGCCTCAATCCGCGAGATCGGGCTCATCGAGCCGCTCATCATCTATCCGCAGGAGCGGAACGGGAAGTCTGAGCAGCGCTACACGCTCCTCGACGGGCATTACCGGCTGGACGTACTCAAGGAACTCGGCCGCACGGAGGTGTTCTGTCTGATCGCCACCGACGACGAGGCCTTCACGTTCAACCACAAGGTCAATCGGATGTCGCCCATTCAGGAGCATTACATGATCCTGAAGGCGCTGGAGAACGGGGTCACGGAGGAACGCATCGCCGCCACGCTTAGCGTCGACGCCCGCGCGATCCGGCTCAAGCGCGACTTGCTCGCCGGCATCTGTCCCGAGGCGGTGGCGCTCCTGAAGGAACGGAAGGTGACCACCAAGGCCCTCCGCGAGCTCAAGCGGGCCGTGCCCATGCGGCAGATCGAGATGGCCGAGCTCATGGTCGCCGCCAATAACTTCACGACCGAGTACGCGATGTGCCTGATCGCGGCGACGCCGGAGAAGGACCTCGTCGACACCGACAAGGAGAAGGTCCTCCCGGGCGTCCGTCCCGAGGACATTGCCCGCATGGAGCGGGAGATGGAGCTGCTCAGCAAGGACTTCCTGATGATCGAGGAGTCCCACGGCAAGAACACGCTCAACCTGGTCCTGGCCGTCGCATACCTGCGGAAGCTCCTCGACCACGCGACGGTCATCAAGTACCTGTCCCAGAGGTTCCCGGACATCCTGAACGAGTTCCAGAAGCTCGCGGAAGCGCCAGAACTCCGGGCTGACCCATAGGGACGCTCTTCCCCGCCAGGCGAAGCCGGTCCGATAATGCGCCGCCGGAGGGTCACCAAGGCCGGGGGCGGTCGCGCCGTAAGTGGCGAAATGCCGTAAACTACGGGGCGCCAAATCCCCTTGGGCACGGACGCCCGCCGTCATTATGAGCAGCACAGTCGCCCATGCCCCGCAATCCCCAGGAGTTTGTCCGTTTCGTGGCAAAGCACTACCGGCTCGTAGTTGCAATGTGCCGCGAGAACCAACGGTTTACCTCGGAGGCGGAGATCGAGGCGTATGCGCGGGCTCATCTGGAGGTCGGCGCCAGTCCGGCCGTGCTGGTGGGGCGAATGAAGTCGCTCGGGGTGGTGTCCCAAACGACGAGCGAGTGGACACCGCCTCCCTTCCTCGGCCGGTTCCTTGCCGAGGTAGAACAGCGTCACACGCTTGCTAGCCCGGGTGTTGTGCGCGGGTGGGTCGAGAAGCTCAGCGACCTGGCGAACAATCTCAGTGCTCTGAGCGCGAACGGGGTGCCGACCAGCGCCGACGCCCAGCTGGAGCTGGGAGCGGTCCTGGACGAGGTCGCCGACACGATCTCGGCCATCGCGCTGACCGTTACAGGCAACTGCGACCGCATCGGCGACGAGGTGGGACGCTACCGCGCCGAGGAAGACGCTCGGCGCGTGCGTTTCCGTCTGAAGCGGCTGATTAGCCTCCACACGGACTACCTCGAGCCCCTACTCCGTCTCATCGACATCAGCGGAGAGTTCTACCGGGTTTCGGAGCAAGTGGTCGCTGCGTGCGACCGGCTCGCGGCATACGCCATGCCTGGAATCGACAACCCCGTATCACCCCAGGCCGCGGCTGTTCTCCGCCATGTAGTCTGGCTAAGGCGCGGTACGCTCCGCCAAGCTCAAGAAGCCCACCGAGAACTGGGACCGCTGTGCGAGGCCGCGATACGGGAATCGACCATCGCCCGAGGCGTCAACCGTGCTCTTGAAGCGATCGGCTCGGGCGATTGGGAACGGCTGGATCTTGACCGTCAGCTTGTGGTCGTCTCTGCGCCCGACGGGTCTCTCCTCAATGACCGGGGAGTGGTTGCGTATCTGCTCGCCGCTCGATCATACCGAGACGTGCCGCCGCCCCCGCTCGGCGCCGACGAACCGGACGAGATGGACCTGCCCTGGACCGCCGCCAGCGTGCGCGAAGAGCTTGAGAAAAAGGGTGCAGTTGACGACGTGTTCGAGTGGATCTGTGAGCGCGTCGGGCGTGACCGACCGGACACGCCAGCCGCCTTGCTCCACGATCTGATCGATGCTGCGCCGGAGTGTGTGAGCGTGGTTGGGGCGGACGTGCAGCAGTACCCATTTACCCACATCGATGTCGAGAGCAGGGTGTGGCGCTGGAAGGGGCATGGTCATGACTGACCAAAGCCCTGACGCAGGGTTGCCGGCGCTGCCGGAGCGATTGGCGAGTGTCTTCCGGGCGCTGCGGAACGGACGTCACATCAGCAGGAATGACGGGCTCGACTTCCTAGACCTTGAGCGTCACACCGCGCTGTATGAGCACCTTCTCTTTGGACTGGGATACACCCTCAGGAGTCACAACCAAGGCTTCTTCTATTTGGAAGGCACGGGAGCGCTGCGCTCCGATCGCATGCGTAAGGCACTGCTGTTCCTGCTCATCCTGTTTCAAGACCTCGAGGAAGGAAAGCTCAAACGAGAGGATCGCGCCTGGGAGAAGTCGTTGCTCAGGACGACTTTCAAGCTCTCCGAGCTGCCGCACTTCCAGACACCACAGCGGCGGAGCCTCATGGCGCAGGTCGACGTTGACGAATCAAAGGTGTCCGACCTGCTCGGATCACTCAAGCAGCTGGGCGTCGTCCGGCTGCTGTCGGATGAGCAGTTCGGCTTCTTGCCGCCGGTGTACCGGTTCATCGATCTGTGCATGCGGTACGCGGACGACGCCAACTGGACCACGCCCGGCACTGCCGACCTTGCCGAGGACAGGCCAGCCCCTGAAGAAGAAGTGGAGGCCGACTCGTGAAGGGGTACGGTGTTCGACGGCTGGTCGTCATCAACAGCGGGTCGTACCGCTTCGCGGACGTCTCGCTCGAGGGCCCGATCCACCTCGTGGCCCCCAATAATCGGGGCAAGTCGACGCTCGTCAACGCCCTGCAGTTCCTCTACATCGATGACTTCAGGCACATGCGGTTTCCCAAGTCTCCTGAGGAGACCCGAGATCACTACTTCGGGAACTCGGTGTCCTACTTGGTCTTTGAATGCGCGACCGCGACGGGGCCGCAGTCCCTGCTCGTCGTGGGACGCGGCAAGATGAACAGCTCCGTGTTCTCCCGGTTCGTCTTCGCCGGCGGCTATCAGCCGCAGGACTTCCAAGATGACGAGGGGCGGGTCGTTCCGTTCGACGTCCTGCGGACCAGGCTGGCGGATCGGTCGCTGATTGAGGTCCGTCCGGCTGAGCTCTGGGAGGTGCTCGGGACGCCCACCCGGCGTGCCCATCCCGAGCGCAACGGCCACCCCATAGCACGGCTTGGCCTGCTTCCGATCAAGACCAAGGAAGACTACCGCTCGTTCCGCGAGACGTACGTCCGTCTGCTCTCACTGAGCGACGCCAACGCGGCGGAGTTGCGCCGGTTGCTGATCTCGTGCCATGCGACCCACGTGAGCGAGGTCAAGCTCGACGTCGCCGCCGAGTACAAAGAGGAGTTCGACCGGGCCGATCGCTCGGACAACCGTCTCGCCTTCCTGAAGGCGGCTCAGGCATTGATTGATGATGGTGAACGGCTCCGAGCCGAGGTCGAATCGCATGCCGCTCTCCTACGGACAGCCGCGCCGACAACCGTTACGGAGGCCGCGCGTCTCCGAGGGCTGCTCATAGCGGCTAACCGAGAACTCGAGAAGCAGGCGGGGGAGTTCGCGGCGGACCAGCGTGCCCTCGCCGATGAGCGTTCGACACTCGACCGGGCGATGGGGAGCACCGAGCGCGAGCACGAACAGGTCGCCACGGCGTTGGCCGACCTCGATGCGCTGCATGCGCGCTGGTCGGCCTGCACGCCGCAGATGCTTCAAGCAATCCGGGACAATGCCGACGCGCTACTGGAGCGCATCGCCAGGATGCGGGACGATCTGCGTCAGGCAGGCGAGTTCAATCTCGCGGCGCTGAGACGGTCCGCGGAGGCCCTTCAGCGGGACGCAAATGTTCAGGAGCGGTCCCTCGCCAACTGGGAGAGGCGCGTCTCCGCATGGCTGCTCGCCCAGGGACTCACGCCCGATGAACTTGTCGCGGTGTTCCGGCTAGTCAACCCGTCGCTGTTGCACTTGCTCGTTGGGGAGGATGTGGAGGTAACCGACGGCGCGGCCATCGTTGGACGACTCCGTGCCATTGCTGGCGGCGTCGCCGGTGACACATACTCCGATAGCGACGTGAGCATCCATTTGACCCGGGTCGGTGCTCCGGCAGCGGACGACCTCCGTGACCCGGAGACCGCCCGGCACAGCCTTGCTGTAGCGCGCCGTCAGTTGGAGGAAGCACTCCAAGGCCTGAAGGTGGCCGAGGACGTCGGCCGCGCTAGGCTTGAGCTGAAGAAGCACGAAGACGACTACGCCCGCGCCCAGACGCGCCTGGCCGACCACGATCAGTATCTCGCACGCTGGGAGAGCCGCCCCGATTTGCAATCGCAGCTCGACGCGTTGAAGAAGAAACTGGGGGAAGCGAACGCCGCGTTGGGCGAGCTGGCGAGCAGAAACCAGCTGCTGAACGTCAAGGCACTCAAGGTGACGAACGACAGGGCGACGGTCGAGGATCTGAGCAGAAAGCTCGAGAACGCGATCCAGAAGGTTCAGCTCGCCCTGGACAGTGCTCAGATTGTCTTCGACAACGCGACCAGCGACGTTGAGGTGACGCAAGCGCCACCATTGGAGCAGTTACGGCAGCTAGCCGGGACGTGCATACAACGCGTCGATGAGGTTGCTGCGCGGGTGCAGGCAGTGCGGTTGTTGCGTGTCAAGCTCAAGGGCGTGCAGACCCAGATCGTTGCCATCTCGGAGGAGCACCCTGGCCAACGAGTGTACTTCAGCGACGAGGACGCGGAATGGGGCGACCTCATCGACGGGCGCCACGCGGTAGCGGAGCTCGAACAGACCACAAGTCAGAACTGGGAAACGCTCTTTACCACGATCACCGCGAAGCTGGATGGATTGGTTCAGGGCGTGAGGGCCATCAGCGCCGCGGCCGGGCGCATCAACACGGCAATGAAGCGCCATCGTGTCAGCAACCTCCGCGAGGTCCAGCTGAACGTGGAACGTCAGCACGACGCCTGTGACTTGCTCGAAAGCCTGACCAGGCCGGACGGCCTCTTTACCGACCCTGAGGCCCTTGGCCGCGCCAAGGACCAGCTCCGGCGGTGGATCAAGGACGGCAAGGTGATCCAGCTCGACGATCTGTTTGCGGTGCGCATCCGAGTCCAGGGCACGGACGGCACTTGGACGGACGCCCGCTCGCTCGACGACATCGGCAGCACGGGCACACGCATGACGGCCAAGGCGATGATCTTCATCCAGCTCGTACGGGCGGTCGTGAACGACGAGCGCTTTCGTTTGCATTTCTACCTCGACGAGACGGGCCAGCTCGACGACTACAACCTGCACGCGATCACCCAGATGGCCAGCGAGCGAGGGATTGTGCCCATTACCGCCGAACCGCGCATCCGCATTGAGCCGTTGGCCCACCCCATCGTCACGGTGTATGCGCTCGGGCAGGGGGCAGACAGCAAGTTCGGCATCGACTCCAAGAAGACTATTCGAGCGGCGCGGCGCGCCCTGGCACCAGAGGGAGCGGAACGTGTCTCAGAGCCAGCGTAGATTCCTTAGCCAGCTCCGAGGGGCCGGCACCGACGGCCTGCCGGCATCGGACGTTCCCTCGGGGTGCGCGGGGATCCTCGCCGAGCTACATACCTGTGGCGCTGCGGGGCACCGCCGATCCGGCCGCGGCGCCGTCATCTACGTCAGCAACGCGGCCGCGTTCGAGCGGTTCGTGATGAGCAGGTTCCCGCTGGGCCTCGATGCTAACCCGGACGATGTGGAGGACCGAGCGTCGGGCGTCCGGTTGTTCGCGGACGCCAAGACGGCTAGGCGGGGGCGTTACGAGGGGTTGTTCATCAGGTCGACGGCACCAGGAGCGACGCTGGTTTCCGACAAGGGGCTCCTTCCGGTCAGCGAACATACCGCGTTGGCCGGTGGCGCCGCGCTCCGTCTAGGCGACGCCAATGAGTGGTCCTTCCGCGGCGTTGTCGCGGTGATCGAGAACGCGGAGGCCTTTTGGCAGCACGAGCGAGTGCTGCCGGATGTGGACCTTGCGGTCTTCGCGTGCGGCCGGCTTTCGGAGCGGGCACTAACGTGGTTGGCGTCCGACGGGATGTCCGGGTGCCGCTTGGTGCATTGGGGCGACTACGACCCGGTCGGATGTTTGGAGTACCTTCGCCTTCGGGGCAGGTGCGGCGATCGGACCCGTATGCACCTACCCGCTTCGGTGAGAGAGCTGCTTCCCCGACATGGCAAGCGCCGCCTCATTGTGGAGCAGGTGGCGGAGTTGGATTCGCTTCGGAGGATGGCGAGCGATGAATCGGTGGCTGGCCTGCTGGGTCTGTTTGATGCCCACCACAAGGGGTTGGAGCAGGAAGCGCTCTTGATGGACGCTCAAGGCTGTGAGGTCGGAGCAACAAGAGGAGGGATATGACGCCGGCGCTACTGGTTGCTGTCCTTCTGCTTCGGGATCGTGGCTCCTCCGGAAGCGGGTCTTCCGGCAACAAGTGAGTGGGTCCTGTTCACTCCCAGCCTCGAGATCTTCGTCCGGCAGCCCTGCGAAGGGCGTCGAGGACGATCCGCACACCATCCAAAGACCGAATCTGATCGCTTCCAAAATAAACCGTTGTGTCTCGCCGGCAAACTGGCCGGCGAGATGCTACACTCCTCCGAGTGCCAAACCCTACTGCCATCTCCGAAACATGGCTCCTTGGGGCCGACCCATCCCGACTGGAGCGGTTCGGATTCCGCGCTGGGGACAAGGGCACCCACACCAGCCGCACGATGATGCTTGATGAACTGACCTCGCTGTTCGAGCAGGTTCCAGCGGGTGCGCCGCGCGCTAGATATGCGGAAGCGATTGTCGACGAGAACGTCCTACGGAAGCCCACCGGCTCCACGCGGAAGCTGACGAACCAGCGTCTAGGCGAGCTGTACGGCCTCGACTCCTCAGTACCGCTGTTCCGCGTGCTGCGACTCTTTTGGGAGGCGGATGCCGCGGGTAGGCCCTTGCTCGCGCTCCTCACGGCGCTGGCTCGCGATCCCTTGCTCCGGGCATCAGCCGATCCGGTTCTTCGGACGCACGCCGGAGAGGAACTCGCACGGCAGGCGTTGACCAACGCCGTGAGCGCCGCCGTGAATGACCGCCTGAATCCCGAGACGCTCGACAAAGTTGTCCGGAACACCGCATCGACGTGGACCCAATCGGGACACCTTGTAGGGCGCGCGAGGAAGACGCGCCAGCGTGTTCAACCCACGCACCTCTCGACGGCCTTTGCCCTGCTGCTGGGTTACATGCTCGGCCTCAGGGGCGAGCGGCTCTTTGAATCGGCGTGGTGCCGTGTCTTCGACGCCACCTTCGACGAGCTCGTGTTCGCCGCGATGGACGCGAAGCGCACCGGGTACATCGAACTGAAACACGCCGGTTCGGTCATCGACGTCGGCTTCTCAGCAGTACTGACCAACGAGGAGAGGCAGCTGTCCTATGGGTCGCATTGAAGATCTTGCCGATCGCTACCAGCGGCACATCGCCGCGCCGTGGCAGCGCAACCTGGCCGGCGGCCAGAAAGCGGTCTTCCTGGTCTACGACAAGACCGATGAGCGCAAGTTGCTCGCGCGCAAGCGGCTCTTCGAGATCGCCACACGAGAGGCCGGCCACAAGTGGACCAGCTTTGACCTCACCAACGCCTTCCCGGCCTGGATGACCGCCGACGATTATCGCGAGGCGTACTTCGAGTCTCCGGACGATCTCCGGATGAAGCTCGACACGGAGTTCGTGCCGTTCGCCGCGGGCCAACTTAGGGAGGCGCTCACGGCCCCCGAGGTGGATGACGACACTGTCGTCGGGGTGTTTGGGGCCGCCTGCCTTTACGGGTTCACCCGCGTGTCGTCCGTGCTCAAGGAGGTCGAGCGGGACATCCGCGGCCGCCTCGCGCTGTTCTTCCCCGGTGACGTGGACAACAACAACTATCGGCTGCTGGACGCGCGAGACGGCTGGAACTACCTCGCCATCCCGATCACGCTGCATCACGGAGAGCTTGATTCATGAAGAACCGCGAACTCTTCCAGCGTGATCCCGTTACCACGCCCCTCGCCAACAACGGGCAAGCTCGCATCACGGACAGCCTCAACGATCAGGCCGCAGACGAGCTGCGCGCGGAGCTCTCCACGTTCGTCTGCGAGGGGCAGTACCAGGACGGCATCCTCCGCATCGTCGAGTCATACCTCGGCAACCTGACGAGCACGAATCAGCCCGCGGCGTGGGTGAGCGGCTTCTACGGCAGTGGCAAGTCGCACCTCCTGAAGATGCTCTGCCACCTCTGGGTGAACACCGAGTTCCCGCGTGACGGCGCGACGGCCAGAAGCCTGGTGCCTCGGCTGCCTGACGATGTGCAGGCGGTGCTCAAGGAACTGGATACTCGTGGTCGCCAAGCCGGTGGTATCCACGCGGTGTCCGGGACATTGCCCTCGGGCAGCGCCCAGAGCGTTCGCCTTGCGATCCTCGGGATCATCCTGCGGTCCAAGGGCTTGCCCGAGAGCTACGCCCAGGCCCGCTTCTGCCTGTGGCTGAGGTCGGCCGGGCACTACGAGTCGGTGCGCCGCGCCGTCGAGTCCGCCGGCAAGGACTTCGCCAGGGAGTTGAACAACCTCTACGTCAGCCCGGTCATCGCCGAAGCCCTCCTCAAGGCCGATCCGGACTTCGCGCCCGACCCGAAGCAGGTCCGCATGCTGCTCAAGGAGACGTATCCGCAGCGGGACGACATCAGCACGAGCGATTTCATCGCGACGATGCGCGAGGTCCTGAGTGTGCGGAACCAGATCCCCTGCACCATCATCGTCCTGGACGAGGTGCAGCTCTACATCAACGACAGCTCCGATCGCGCCACCCAGGTCGTCGAGGTGGCCGAGGCGATCTGCAAGCAGATGGACAGCCGCGTCCTCCTCGTGGGCGCCGGCCAGAACGCGCTCTCGGCCAGCACGGCTCAGCTGGGCAAGCTAATGGCCCGCTTCACGATCCCCGTCGAGTTGCGGGACGAGGATGTCGAGACGGTCGTGCGCAAGACCCTGCTCGCCAAGCGGCCAGACGGCGTCGGGCGCGTCAAGTCGGAGCTCGCCAAGTGCGCCGGCGAGATCGAGCGGCAGCTCTCCAACACCAAGATCGGCCCTCGATCTGAAGACCACAAGGTTCTCGTCGATGACTATCCCTTGCTGCCCGTCCGCCGACGCTTCTGGGAGCACGCGCTCCGCGCCGCCGACCGCGCCGGCACCAGCGGGCAGTTGCGCACGCAGCTCAGGATCGTGCACGAGGCCATCAAGAGCCTGGCCGATGCGCCCGTGGGGACCGTCGTGCCCGCCGACTTCATGTTCGAGCAGCAGCAGGCGTCGTTCGTCACGCAGAACGTGCTGCTCCGCGAACTCGACGAAAAGATCCGTCAATTGGGCAAGGAAGGTCCGGACGGCCGCTTGGCGCAGCGGATCTGCGGGCTGGTCTTCCTGATCCGGCAGTTGCCCCGCGAAGCCGCGTCCGACGCCGGCGTCCGCGCCACCGCCGACGTGCTGTGCGATCTGCTCGTGAGCGATCTCGCCAACGAGGGGCCCACCATCCGAAAGGAGGTCCCCCGTGTCCTGGCGGACCTGCTCGACAAGGGCGTTCTCATCCAGATCGACGAGGAGTACAGCCTCCAGACCCGCGAGAGCAGCGAGTGGGATAAGGAGTTCCGCAATCGCGTCACTCGCTTGACGAACAACGAGAACGAGGTCACGCCGAAGCGTGATGCTCTCCTCCGAGGCGCCGCGACCGAAGCGATCGCCGGCATCCGCCTTCAGCACGGCAAGTGCAAGGAATCGCGCCGCGTCGAGATCCACTTCGGTGACGAGCCGCCCGAGGTCAAGGGCCACGAGATCCCCGTCTGGGTCCGGAGCGAGTGGGACACCAGCCAGAAGGAAGTGCTCACCGCCGCCCGCGAGGCCGGCAGCGACAGCCCCATCATCTTCGTCTGGATTCCCAAGGACAACTCCGGTGACCTGCGCAAGCGAATTATTGAGTTCGAGGCCGCAGAGGGCACGCTCCAGTTCAAGGGCGTTCCCAGCACGGACGAGGGGCGTGAGGCCCGCCGCGGCATGGAGACGCGCAAGAAGGTCGCCGAGTCCTCCCGAGATGAACTGGTCACCCGGATCGTCGGCGCCGCCAAGGTTTTCCAGGGCGGCGGGACTGAGATGCACGCGCTCGGCTTCCCCGAAAAGGTGAAGGACGCTGCTGCCGCCTCGCTGGATCGACTGTTCCCCCGGTTCCGCGAGGGCGATGCCGATCTGCGGAAGTGGGAAGCCGCCATCGGTCGTGCTCGCAACCGCGATGATGCGCCGCTGCAGGTAGTCGACTGGACCGGCCCGACCGAGCAGCACCCGGTTTGCAAGGCGATCCTCGCCGAGATCGGAGCCGGCAAGAAGGGGCGGGACATCCGCGGCACGTTCGAGAGCAGCCCGTACGGTTGGCCCCGTGACGCCGTGGATGCGGCGCTCATCTCGCTGCACACGACCGGGCACATCCGCGCCACCCACAACGGCACGCCGCTGGCCGCCGGGCAGCTCGACCAGAACAGGATCCCGGTCGCCGAGTTCCGCGTTGAGTCCGTCAATCTGACCGCACGCGACAGGATCGCCCTTCGCGGCCTGTTCTCGAAGGTCGATGTCGCCTGCAAGTCCGGCGAGGAGGACCTCAAGGCCGGCGAGTTCATCGCGGTGATGGAGGACCTCGCCCATCACGCCGGCGGCGATGCGCCTCTGCCCCAACGCCCCGCACTCGCCGAGATCACGGAGATCAAGGCGCTCGCCGGCAACGAGCGGCTCGCCAAACTGCTGGAGCACCACGACGCCCTCCAGAAGCACGCAGACGCCTGGGGTCGCCTGGCGAAGCTGAACCATGAGCGCATGCCCCGCTGGCAGACGCTCCAGACGCTCCTGGCGCATGGAATCAAGCTGCCCGTGCACGATGAGGTCAAGCCGCAGGTGGAGGCGATCGTCACCGATCGATCGCTGCTCGATTCGACCGACCACGTCTCGCCGCTCTGCAAGAAGCTCGAGCACGCCCTCCGCGACGCCGTCAAGAAGGCGCACGGCGAATGCCAGGAGGTCTTCGACCGCGAGTCAGATGCCCTCGGCGAGTCCGAGGTCTGGAAGAAACTGACGAAGGAGCAGCAGAACCGGATCGCCCGCGGCAACAACATCGTGCCCGTGCCCGACATCGACGCCAGCAGCGAGGACGCACTGGTGGCGACGCTCGGCACCCGCTCGCTCGACAGTTGGGGCGAACTCGCCGCCGCGCTGCCGACCCGCTTCGCCAAGGCGAAGGCCGAGGCGGCGAAGGAACTCGAACCCAAGACCCAGACCGTTCAGCTCACCAGCGACACACTCCGCACGGATGCGGATGTCAAGGCGTGGCTCGCCAAGACAGAGACTGCCCTTCTCGCCAAGCTCAAGCACGGCCCCGTAGTGATCGGCTGATCCCGATCACGACATCTGATCCAGCCATCGACCCGCCTACATCGAACCACCCCCGACCACCCTGCAACGAGCCAACCGATGCCCCCATTGGAATCGACACTCCGCCGCCGGCTCGAGAACACGGTCGTCGCCGCCCGCGGCCTGGCGGAGGCCGGGGCCCGCGCGGCGCTCGAAGCCCTGGCCGTGCATCACCACGAGCCGTACGGCCACATGAAGCCCGAGGCCCGCGCCCTCCGCAATCACCTGCGCGCTCGTGCCCGCCAACTCGGGGATGTCCAGAACGCCAAGGGTGAGCTCGCCATCGGGCACCTGGTCCACGAATGCGCGTACGAGCATTGGCACCGGATGCTCTTCGCCCGGTTCCTCGCCGAGAACCACCTCCTCATCGACCCGGTCTCCAAAGTCGCCGTATCACTCGCGGAATGCGAGGAACTCGCCAAGGAGGAATGCGTCCACACGTGGGAACTCGCGGCCCGCTTCGCCCAGGCGATGCTCCCGCAGATCTTCCGTGTCGATGACCCGCTGCTCAAGGTCGCGTTGCCGACCGAGCGACGCGTGGCGCTGGAGACGCTGCTGGCCGAGTTGCCCCCCGCCGTGTTCACCGCCGACGACTCCCTCGGCTGGGTCTACCAGTTCTGGCAGCGCGACGCCAAGAACGCGGCGAACGAGGGGGTGAAGTCCGGCGCGAAGATCGACGCCGACACGCTCCCGGCGGTCACGCAGCTCTTCACCGAGCACTACATGGTGCTCTTCCTGCTGCACAACACGATCGGAGCCTGGTGGACCGGCAAGCAAATGGCCGCGTGGCCGGCAGACAAGGCCAAGACCCTCGCCACCGAGGCCGACTGCCGCGCCGCCGTCGCGCTGTCGGGGTACACCTTCGAGTACCTGCGGTTCGTGAAGGACGAGACGACGGGCGCGGAGGAGGGGTGGCGTCCCGCGGCCGGTTCGTACCCGGGCTGGCCCAAGGCTGCGAAGGACCTGAAGGTCCTCGACCCCTGCTGTGGCAGCGGCCACTTCCTCGTCGCCACGCTCGAGCTGCTGGTCCGTCTCCGAATGGCGGAGGAGCAACTGTCCGCGGCCGACGCCGTTACAGCCGTTCTCCGCGAGAACCTGTTCGGGCTCGAACTCGACCTGCGCTGCACCCAGATCGCGGCGTTCAACGTGGCGCTGGCGGCCTGGCGGCTGGCCGGCAGGCACACGACCCTTCCCGAACTGCACATCGCGTGCAGCGGCGTTGGGCCCAACTGCTCCGAGGAGCAGTGGATCAAGCTCGCCGAAGCAAAGCTCAGCGCTTCGCGCCGGTCGGCGTCGCCCACCGCGCCGCTGCTCCCAGCGATCGGGCGTGAGCCACTCAAGAACGGTCTGCGCAATCTGCACGCCCAGTTCAGCAAGGCCCCCGAACTCGGATCGCTCATCGACCCCACCGAACTCCCCGGCGACCTCATCGCCGCGGACTACGAGACCATGCTCCCCTTCCTGGCCGACGTGATGGCCGAGGAAGCGAAGGGGGACAGCGAGTCCTTCGAGCGAGCGGTCGCTGCACAGGGGATGGCCAAGGCGGCGGAGATACTCGCCGGGGAATACACGCTGGTCATCACGAACGTGCCCTATCTCGGGCGCAAGAGCCACACCGATCTGCTGAAGGCGTGGGCCGATGCGAACGAGAAGGAAGCCAAGAACGACCTCGCGACGATGTTCGTCTCGCGGATGCTGCGGTGGGTGGGACGCGACGACAACGCCGGCTCGATTGCGGTCGTCACACCGCAGAACTGGCTCTTCCTGACCAGTTACAGAAAGTTCCGCGAGCGGCTGCTGAAGGACCGGACGTGGAACCTAGTCGCGAGGCTGGGGCCGGGCGCGTTCGAGACTATTGGCGGGCACGTCGTCAACGTCGCATTGGTGATGCTCTCCGGCGGCAGATCGGCCAAGGAAACGCCCCACAGCATGGCCGGCGTCGATGTCGCCGCCGCCCGCAGTGCCGCCGAGAAAGCCGCCCTTCTGCGGGGGGATGTGACGCTCATCGCCCAGTGTAGCGCGGCAGCGATTTCGCCTTCGGCGGCCCACACTCTGCCCGCCGACGCGACCGTGGTCGAGCCCGCGTTGGACGGCGAAGAAGTCAGCGAGTCCCCGCTGGAAGCCGACGCAGGTATCGGTGACGGCTCCGTCAAGCTCGTGCCCCAGGCCGAGCAGTTGAAGAACCCGGATGCGGTCGTGCTCACATTTAGGGCGAAGCATGGCGAGCTCTTGTCCGAGTTGGCGACGGTGATCGAGGGGCTTTCTACTGGCGACGGCGACCGGTTCACGCGGAGCTTCTGGGAACTCGGTGCCGTTGACGGAGCTTGGTCGCTGTTCCACGGCCCACCGCCGCGAACGATCACGTTTGGTGGCCAGGAGACCGCTCTCTATTGGGAACAGGGCACCGGAGCCCTCGCCAAATCTGACGGTGCTCGTATCCAGGGACAACCGGCATGGGGCCGTCGCGGGGTCATCGTCGGGCAAATGAGCCAGCTCAAGTGTGCGCTCTACGCCGGGGACATCCATGACAAGATCACGGGCGCCATAGTTCCCAAGGACGACAAGCATCTGATGCCGATTTGGGCCTTCTGCGAGTCGGCGGAGTACAACGACGCGATACGAAAGATCAACACGAAGCTAAACGTGGCGACGGCAACGCTCGTCAAGGTTCCATTCGACCTCGCCCACTGGCAAAAGGTCGCGGCGGAGAAGTATCCCAGCGGTCTCCCCGAGCCGCAGTCTGATGACCCGACGCAGTGGCTCTTCCACGGCCATCCCGCCGGGCGCGTGCCGCTGACAACCGATCCCACCGCCCACGCGGGCACGGTCCTCCAGGTCGCCGTCGCCCGCCTCGCCGGATACAAGTGGCCCGCCGAACTCGATGCCGAGATGCGCCTCGCCCCCGAGGCCCGCGCGTGGGCCGAGAAGTGCAAGGATCTGGATCGCTTCGCGGATGACGATGGCGTGATCCCGCTCGCGCCCATGCGCGGCGAGCCCGCCGCCGAGGGCCGCGTCCGCGACCTGCTCCGCGCGGCCTTCGGTTCGGACTGGTCTGGCGCGAGGGAGACGGCGCTGCTCGCCGCCGCGGCGGCTGCCAACGGCGAGAAGTCGCCGGCATCGAACCTGGACGACTGGCTGAAGAACTGCTTCTTCGCCGAGCACTGCGCCCTGTTCCACAACCGTCCGTTCGTCTGGCACATCTGGGACGGCCGCAAGAAGGATGGCTTCGGTGTGCTGGTGCACTACCACCGCCTCGCCGCACCGAACGGGGCCGGGCGTCGCCTGCTGGAGAAGGTCACGCACGGATACCTTGGCGACTGGGTCGCCCGCCAGCGCGACGAGGTGAAGGCGGAGAAGACGGGCGCCGAGGGACGCCTCGCGGACGCGCTGGAACTCCAGAAGAAGCTCGAAGCGATCCTGGAGGGGGAGCCGCCCCACGACATCTTCGTCCGCTGGAAGCCCCTGCACGAGCAGCCGATCGGCTGGGAGCCGGACATCAACGACGGCGTGCGCATGAACATCCGCCCGTTTGTCGTGGCCGGCGTGCTGCGCGAGAAGGTGAACATCAAGTGGAAGACCGACCGCGGCCAGGAGCCGGAGAAGCTCCGCCCCAAGGCCGACTTCCCGTGGTTCTGGAATGGGAAGGAGTTCAAGGGCGACCGCGTCAACGACGTTCATCTGACGAACGAGGAGAAGCAGAAGGCACGCGATGCGAAGGGGGTAAGGGCATGAGCATTCCTGATCCCCTGCTGGGTGTTGATCTGCTGATGCTGATGGGCTCGCGCGAGGAGGTAGAGCGCGGCGATCACTCACAGGCGCTCGCATCGCTCAACACCCTGCTCCGCGAGGACAACTGTCGGAGGTTTCGGCAGCGCGTGATGTTTGGCATCTCCGGCTACGACGACGACCCGCGAGAACTGTTCGAGATCCCCGAGGTACGGCGCTGGGTCATCGGCCTAGACGCGGCGTGGCCCTACTGGTTCTTCTTTCTCTGGCCCGGGCAGCGGAGCACGGTGCCGCTGATCGCGTTCTGCCTGTGCCCGTTCACGGTGCTCCCCAAGGGAGGGAAGTTGATCGAGCCCGAGGCGCTCGCGGCATTCCAGACGCGGGCGTTCGTCGCGATGAACGGTATCTCCGAATGGCTCGGTGACTCGGAGGAAGTGAACATCGAGATGAGCGACCGGATTATGGCGCTCTTCCAGAACGGGGCAGCACCGGGAGGTGCGACATGAGTAAGCCCATCCCCAAGGGCACGCGCCCCCGTCCGTCCACGATACTGTTTCGGCAGTTCAAGCGCGGTCTGAGTGAACTCAGCGAGATCCACTGGTTCATGGAGCTGGGTCGCTGTGCAGCGATAAGTGCACTCGGAAAGGGGGTCGCTGACGGCCGACGGGATGCTCTGGCCGTTGATCTTGTTCCGGTTGACTTTGATCGTTCCGCGTTCGCCGAGTCGGCGAGTGAGGCCATCGAACTTGCAGATCAGCGTGCCCATCGGCAGAGGCTTTATCTGCTCGTCGTGTGCGCCGCCCTTCTTGAGACGTTCCTCCAGGAGGCGGTCTGTCTCCAGGTTGCCGCCAATGGAGAGTCCACGGCTGACTACGAGTTGACCTCGGTCGGCAAGGACTCGGCGGCGGGCGTGCTTCGTTGCTCGGATATTCCGGAGTTGATCAAGTGTGCGGAGCGAGCATTTGGTCTCACCCTCGGGGGCAAGGAAAGCGCAAAGGAGCGGTGGACGGCGGGCTACAAGCTGAGGTGCAGCGCCGCGCATGAAGCGGGGATCGTGTCTGCTGCAACTCGAAGGAAGCTCGGAGACACACGGATCGAGGTGGGGCACAAGCTCTCGCTCGATTGGCCGACCCTGAAGTCGTACAAGGAGGCCGCCTTTGAGATTGCCGAGGCGGTCGATCGCAAGCTCGCAACCAAAGCGGTCTTGGAATACGAACAGGAACGCCAAGTGTTCCGCTGGGCGAAAGAGGACCGTGCTGCGCGCGCAGCCACGCTACGGCAGAGGCTTCTTCAGGCTGGAGTTGAGCCGCCCGCATCGCGCATGAAGCACCTTCTGTCCGTGTGGGAACGAGGAGCATCACGATGAGCACAGCGCCTCAGGTGCCCTCGACAATGCAAGAGGCGGTCATCGCGTCACTAGGCAGCGCCGCGCGCCACAACCCCGGCGATGTGGCCAAGCCGGCGGCGATCCTGTGGTCGGACCCTGATGGCCAGTGGAAGCCGCTCATCCCGACGCTGCAGGCCAAGATGCCGCATCTGCTCGTCCTCGGCGACTACGCGCCCGCCGAGCGACGCGGCCCCGCAATCTGGATCAAGTGCGTCATCGCCGGCGTGCTTCCGGAGATCACGCTTCCCGCCGGCGAGGTCCCGATCATCTATATGCCGGGCGTCGGTCGTCAGCTCCTTCGGGCCGGCGAGGAATGCCCGCTGACGCTCCAGCCGCTCGCCGAGCTGCAGTTCCGCGGCACGGTGTGGACCCAGAAGAACGGGAAGGACTGGACGGTCGAGGCGTTCCTCGTCTCCGAGGAGGGGGTGGGGCTCGATGTGGCGAAGGACGCCGCGACGCGGTCCGCCATGCTCGGCGCCCTCACCGCGTTGGCCGACGCCCCGATCTCCATACTGCGCGGTAAGCGGCTTGAGGCGGAGGACTTCGATCGCCTGGTCATCGACGATCAGCCCCGTGACCTGCTCACGTGGCTCGGCGATCCCGAGGGAACGAGGAAGCGATGGGAGGCGGCAAAGTGGTCGGCGTTCTGCTCGCGCTGCCGCGCCGACTACGGCTTCGACCCGGTGAAGGACGGCGAGCTCGCCGGCGGTGAGCGCCTCGGCATGCGTGAAGGGGCGTGGGCGGCGGTCTGGGCGAGGTTCGTGGATGCGCCAACCGTGTTCCCCGGCATTCCCGAGTTGCTGACCCGTTCCAAGCCGGCGGGCCTGATGTTCGTGAAGGACGCCTGGCCGGATGAGAACGATGAGGCCGAGGGGCGGCTGCGGAACGCGCTGCTGGCGTTCGATGAACTGGCCCACGGGGACGCGCGGCGCCGGACTGAGGAATTGGAGAGAGAGCACGGCACGCGGCGCACGTGGGTGTGGGCTCGGCTCGGTCGCAGCCCGCTCGCGATGAGCCTGTCGTACCTGGCCGTCCTCGCCCAGCGCACCGCCAGCAAGATGGGCGGCGAAACACCCGACGAGATGGCCCGGGCCTATGCGGAGGGCGGGTACATCGTTGATGAAGCGGCGATGTGTGCTCTCGCGGCGGTGCGGAGCATGGCGGATCTGCGGGCCGTCCAGACGGCCGTTCGCTCGCTCTATCTGCCCTGGTTGGAGGCAGCCGCGGAGCAGTTCCAGCGGGTGGTGGCAAAGTCGCCCCTGCCATCGCGCGGCCGTCAGGACGATGTGTCCGTTCCGGAGGCCGGTTGCATTGTCTTCGCGGATGGACTGCGGTTCGATCTCGGTCAGCGTTTGGCTTCAAAGGCCGAGGGTCGCGGCCTCCGTGTCACCCGTCGTCACCGGTGGGCGGCCCTTCCGACGGTGACTGCGACCGCGAAGCCCGCGTCGTCTCCCGTGGCGGAGGATGTCGCCGGAGGCGAACTTGGCGAGGCGTTCACCCCGGAGGTGTCTGCCAGCCGGCAATCGCTCACGACCGACCGGTTCAGGAAGTTGTTGATGGATGCGGGCTACGAGGTCGTGCAGGGGCATGACACCGGTACACCGGGGCGTCCCAAGGCGCGGGCGTGGGCCGAAGCCGGCCAGATCGACAAGTTGGGCCACGACTTGCAGGGGAAGCTCGTGTCGCACCTGGAGGGCGAGGTCGAAGCTCTGCTTGATCGTGTGCTTGCCATGCTGGATGCCGGGTGGCGATCTGTGCGGGTGGTCACGGATCACGGATGGCTCCTACTCCCGGGCAACGCGGGGCTGCCGAAGGCGGATTTGCCGCACTACCTGACGGCGTGCCGGTGGGCGCGATGCGCGGCGATCAAGGGCGGCTCAAAGGTGGCGGTTCCGACGGCCTCGTGGCACTGGAATCCGACGCAGACGTTCGCCGTCGCGCCTGGCGTCCACTGTTTCTCTGCGGGTAACGAGTACGCACATGGAGGGCTGAGCCTTCAGGAGTGCCTCATCCCCGACCTGACGATCGAGCCCGCGAACGCGGTCTCAACTCCCGCTGCCAGCATCGTTGACGCGCAGTGGCTCGGGCTTCGCTGCCGAGTGACGGTGCAGCCGGCGGACGCCTTGCTCTCGGTGGACATCCGCACGAAGCCGAATGACGCCGGATCAAGTATCGCATTGACGCCCAAGCCGCTTGCCTCGGACGGGAAGGCGGGGTTGATCGTGGCGGACGACGGGCTCGTCGGCACCGCGGCGGTGCTGGTTGTGCTCGATGCAGCGGGCCGCGTCATCGGAAAACGACCAACCACCGTC
>Ga0232063_1148078_pt1 | contig 60894 bp, 49 predicted proteins | sample LAC_MetaT_7_FD_165509 | JGI IMG/M metagenome (GOLD analysis project Ga0232063, IMG submission 165509) | Metatranscriptome of anaerobic ammonium oxidizing microbial communities from anammox membrane bioreactor (MBR) in UC Berkley... | ecosystem: Engineered > Bioreactor > Anaerobic > Unclassified ... | reverse complement strand
TTAAAATCCGCTGAGGGTGACCTCGTGTGAGTTCGAATCTCACCTGCCCTATCTACGGCGGTTTGAGAGAAGCCGGGCGCCGGCCTTGGGCCGACCCCGGCCTCTTCCCCAATGAGAAGCGGGGCACAAAGCGCGCTCACCGCATCTCCTGTCATCGCAGGGAAGAGGCCCGGAGTGAGAGAGACAACTTCTCAGACGGCCCCCAACCTCTCCTGACCAGGCGCTTCAGTGGGCGATCTTTCGGTTAGCGTGCTGCCGCCATTCGTCTTATCCCTTTGACGCGCTGTCCCGTTCCATGTTACAGTGACAGTGACAGCGGACGCCGGCTTGCAGACTGGTCTGGCGCTTATGCCGGACAAGCCGGGTCCTTATCTCGACAGGCCTTATCACAACGGCGCGCATTTGCCTGCGCCAGCCCCAGATCGCCCGGGCACGCTTGTGCCAGAAAGGGCGCGGCTGGACCGCCAAGCATCTCATCATCCGGCGGGGGCAAAGAAGCGGCCAGGGAGACATCTTCAATGAGTCCAGACTTCTTCCTGCGCCTGGTGGGCATGATGGTGTTCACCCTGCTTGGCGCGCTCCTCGGCATTGATCTTTCAGACGCGCTGAATCTCCCCCCCGAAGCGAGCGGCCTGACGTTCTCGCTGATGGGCGCGCTGATGGGCCTGATCATCACTCCCTGGATCACCACGTATCCGGCGCGTACGGCCCGCCGCGCCATCCTCAAGGCGCCACCTGAGAAGCTGGTCAGCGCGCTGGTGGGCCTGATCCTGGGCATGGCGGTCGCGGCGATGTTCGCCTGGCCGCTCTCGTTGCTGCCCCACCCGTTCGGGCAACTCCTGCCAACGATCATCGCCCTGGTCACCGTGTACATCAGCATCACGGTTTTTTCGCTGCGCGCCCAGGATGTCTTCGCGCTGTTCGGAGGGCTGCTGCGCGCCAGCCCCAGCGCGCTGCGCATGTTGCCCGGCGGGGCGACCGGCGAAGTTCTGCTCGATACGAGCGTGATCATTGACGGGCGCATCCTGGACATCAGCCAGACCGGATTCATCCAGGGCGCGCTGCTGGTGCCGCGCTTCGTGCTCAACGAGTTGCAGCACGTAGCCGACTCGCCGGAGATGTTGCGCCGCAACCGGGGCAAGCGCGGCCTGGAAGTGCTGAGCGAGCTTCAGCAGCGCAGCCGCACGCCCGTCCGCGTCATTGACGACGATATTCCGGGCGCGGATGAAGTGGATGAGAAGCTGGTGCTGCTGGCCAGGCAGCGCAACATCCCCGTGATGACCAACGACTTCAACCTGAATCGCGTGGCCGAGCTGCAGGGCGTCATGGTGCTGAACATCAACGAGCTGGCCAACGCGGTCAAAGCCATCTTCCTGCCCGGCGAGGTCATTGACATCCACGTCGTCATGGAAGGGCGCGAGCTGGATCAGGGCGTCGGCTATCTCGAAGATGGCACGATGATCGTCATCGAGGACGGCAAGCGCTACATGGATCGCACCATCCCCGTGTTGGTCACACGCTATATCGTCACCAGCGCTGGGCGCATGTACTTCGCCCAGCCCGAAGGCTCGCTGCGCCGCTGACATCCGCCAGAGACGGGCGCGACATCAAGCCTTAACGAGTCGCTGCTTGTACGCTACAATCTACACGGCGGCGACTTGTTCTGCCGCGCGCCAGCATGAGGATTATTGCTATGTCACTGCACATCTACAACGTCCTGCACCGTGAGAAGATGCCGTTCGAGCCGCTGTACGAGGGCAAGGTACACATGTACGTCTGCGGCCCGACGGTATACGATCACGCGCACGTAGGCCACGCCAAGACCTACATCTCCTTCGATGTCGTCGTGCGCTACCTGCGCTCTCGCGGCTACGACGTGTTGTACGTGCAGAACCTGACCGATGTCGGACATCTGCTGGACTCCGGCGAAGATCGCATCCTGAAGAAAGCGAGCCAGTCGCAGGCGCTGCCCATGCAGATCGTCGAGACCTACGCGCGCAGCTATTTCGAGGATATGGACGCGCTGGGAGTGCTGCGGCCCGACATCAGCCCGCGCGCCAGCGGGCACATCCCGGAACAGATCGCCATGATCGAGACGCTCATCGCGCACAGCTACGCCTATGTCACCGAGCGCGGCAACGTCTACTTCGACGTTCATCGCTGGCCGGAATACGGCAAGCTGTCCAACCGCCGCCTGGAAGAACAGGAAGCCGGCGCGCGCGTTGACCTGCGCGATGACAAGCGGCACGTCGAGGACTTCGCCCTGTGGAAAGCTGCCGAGCCGGAGCACATCCTGCGCTGGGATAGCCCGTGGGGTGTGGGGTACCCCGGCTGGCATATCGAGTGCTCGGCCATGGCCAAGAAATATCTGGGCGTGACGTTCGACATTCACGGCGGCGGCGTAGACAACATCTTCCCGCATAACGAGTGCGAAATCGCCCAGTCGGAGGCGGCCAACGACGCCCCCTTCGCCCGCTTCTGGATGCTCGTCGGCAGCCTGACCGTGCCCGATGAGTTCGGCATCCCGATCAAGATGTCCAAGAGCCTGGGCAACTTCTACACGATCAAGGATGCGCTCAAGCTGCACCGGGCCGAGGTGCTGCGCACCTTCATCCTCACCAGCCACTACCGCAACCCGGTTGTCTTCAGCGAAGAGGCGCTGGACGGCGCGCGCAGGGGCTGGGAGCGCCTGTACAGCGCAGTGCGCCTCACCCGTGAGAAGCTCCGCACCGCTGCGCCGGGCAACGCCGGCGCGGCCTTCCTGGACGTGCTGGCCGGCACCCGCCAGAAGTTCATTGACGCGCTGGATGACGATTTCAACGCGCCGGGCGGCATCGCCGCGCTGCACGACCTGACGCGCGAAGTCAACACGCTGCTCAACAGCGGCCAACCCGTCGGACAAGCCGTGCTGGAAGCGATTGACGCGACCTATCGCGAGCTTGGCGGCGACGTGCTAGGCATCATCCCGGACGAGGCAGCCGCTGGCAGCGCGGCCAGCGCCGAGCGCGAGACGGGGCTGATCCGCCTGCTGGTTGACATGCGCGCCGAAGCCCGCGCCGCCAGGGATTTCGCCACCGCCGACCGCATCCGCGATCAGCTCGCGGCGCTGGGCGTGGCGCTCGAAGATCGGGCCGATGGCACCGTCTGGCGCGCGAACTAGCCGGCGAGACGGCCTGGCGGGCAATCGGATCGCACCGCAAGCGAGCGGCAGGGCGCCTGGATGCGCCCTGCCCTGATCGGGGAGAGCATCGGGGATGGCCGAATATCTGTATGGACGCTGGCCTGTGCTGGAAAGCCTGCGCGCGGGGCGGCGCACCTTCCAGCAATTGCTGGTAGCCGAAGGCGCGGACGAAAAAGGGGCGCTTGAGAGCGCGCTGGCCCTGGCGCAAGAGCGCGGCGTGAGCGTGCGCTATGTGCCGCGCCGCGTGGTAGACGACCTGGCCAGGAACGCCAACCATCAGGGCGTCGCCATGCGTGCGGGCGACTACCCCTATGTCGGCCTGGACGCCATGCTCCGCGCGTGCCAGGAGCGCGGCGAGCCACCCTTTCTGCTGATGCTCGATCTGCTCAAGGACCCGCAGAACGTCGGCGCGCTGTTGCGCGTGGCGGACTCGGTGGGAGTGCACGGCGTAGTGCTGCAGGAACGGCGCGGCGTCGGCGTGACGCCCGCCGTGGTCAGCGCGTCGTCGGGGGCAGTCGAGCACATGAGCGTGGCCGTTGTCACCAACCTGGTCACAGCCATGCGCCGCCTGAAAGAGGAGAACGTCTGGCTGGTCGGTCTTGACATCGGGCCGGACGCTTTGACGCCCGACCGGGTGGACCTCAACCGTCCGCTGGCCCTCGTGCTGGGCAGCGAGGGCGAAGGGCTGCGCCGCCTGGTGCGCGACACCTGCGACCTGCGCGTGACGCTGCCCATGCGCGGCCATGTGCAAAGCCTGAACGTGGCCACTGCCGGAGCTGTCGCCCTGTACATCGCCTGGCAGGCACGCGGCTGGCCCGGCTGGCGACCGCCGGAGGCGTGAGCAGCGAAGCGCGGAAGTCTTCTTCAGGGGCGAGGCGTTGAATTGCTTCACTTCTCTTGCTCCTTTGTGCAATTGGGTGTATGCTGTGAATAGAGAGGTCCGATCCCGATCGGTCTGGAACCAACACCCTGTGTAGAGGGCACACTCACCGTCTGCGACGGCCAGCCCACCTGACTTTTGAGGTTCAGCAATTCGACCGGGAGCGGACTTCTTTGCGTCTCCCCTCCGCCCGACCTTCGGCAGCGGATTTCCGATTGTCACCCCTCCCGCGCGCTGTATAATCAGTGAGTCAGCCCGCAGGAGCGCAGACGTGCCAACTTCCAGCAACGACCATCTCGAATATACCAGCCACGACCTCGCGCAAACCCAGGCATTGGGGCAGCTTCTGGGCGCGCTGCTGCGCCCCGGCGATGTGGTCTGCCTTTCTGGCGACCTGGGCGCGGGCAAGACGGCCTTCGCCCAGGGCATTGGGCGCGGCTGGGGCGCGCGCGAGCGAGTCACCAGCCCGACGTTCACGCTCGTGCACGAACATCGCCGCGACGCAGACCCCGCCGTGTTCTATCACGTGGACTGCTACCGGCTCGACGGCGCGGGCGACGCCTGGAGCATTGGCCTGGAAGATTTGTGGCACGATGACGGGTTCGCCGTGATCGAATGGCCGGAGCGCATTCAGGCGGCCCTGCCCGCCGAGCGGTTGTGGATTGCCTTCGCCTTTCTGGGCGCGCAGCAACGCCACCTGGCTCTGCAGGCCAGCGGCGCGCGCTACGTGGCCCTGCTCGCCGCGCTGGGCGAACAACTGGGTGTGACAGGCTGACGCGGGGGGTGGCAGTGATTCTGGCGATTGACACGGCGACTCGCTTCATCAGCCTGGCGCTCCACGACGGCCAGCGCCTTTTGCTGGAACACACCTGGCTGACGGCGAACAACCACACGGTGGAGCTTGCCCCGGCCATCCGCGCCGCCTTCGCTCAGACCCGGACTACGCCCTCTAACCTGAGCGCGATCGCCATCTCGCAAGGGCCTGGCTCGTTCACCGGCCTGCGCATCGGCATGGGCGTGGCCAAGGGACTGGCCCTGGCGACTGGCTGCCCGCTCGTCGCCGTGCCCACGCTGGAGATCGTCGCGGCGGCGGTGCCCGTTGCGCCAGAGCCGCTCGTGGCCATCCTGCAGGCCGGGCGCGGCAGGCTCTGCGCGCAGATGTTTCGCGCCGCTGACGATCGCTGGGAGCCGGTGGCACCGTCCGCCATCGTCACCTGGGACAGGCTGCTCACCGCGCTCGACGGGGCGGCGCTCCTCGCCGGAGAGATTGACGACGGCGGGCGCGAGATGCTGGCCGCCTGTCGCCAGCCAGTGCGCGTCCTGCCAGCGGCGGTCACCCTGCGGCGGGCGGGCTTCCTGGCGGAGATGGCCCTGAGTCGCCTGGCCGCCGGGCAGAGCGCCGATCCGCGCAGCGTGACGCCGATCTACCTGCACCAGCCAGGAGCGGCCCAGCCATGACCCCGCGTGTGCTCGTGCGCCGGATGACCCTGGACGACATCATCCAGGTGGTGAGCATTGACCGCGAGTCGTTCTCAACGCCCTGGTCGGCGAACGCTTACCGCTTCGAGGTCACCAACCACGACACGTCGCACCTGGTGGTGCTGGAGATGGGCGGCGGCGCCAACGGGATCGGGCTGCGCCAAAGGCTGTGGCCGCTTGCGCAACGCCCGCAGCCGGGCGAGGTGGTCGGCTATGGCGGCTGCTGGCTGATCGCCGGCGAGGCGCACATCAGCACCATCGCCGTGCATCCCGATCACCGGGGCCAGGGTCTGGGCGAGCTGCTGCTGGCAAGCATGTTGAAGCTCGCGATCCGCCTGGGCGGTGAGTATTCCGTGCTGGAAGTGCGCGAGAGCAACCTGACCGCGCAGGCGCTCTATCGCAAGTACGAGTACGCGGTGATTGGCCGGCGCAAACAGTACTACCGCGACGATGGCGAAGACGCCCTGCTGATGGAAGCGCGTCCGCTGGACAGCGCCTATTCCCGGCGCATCGAAGAGCGGCTGAATGCGCTATCGGGCCGCGTTCGCTTTGACGACCGTTTCACCCGCTGACGGGAGACCAGGAGGAGATGGGCAGTGACTGACGGGAAGAGCGTGGAAGAGCGCCGCATCGCCCTGGAAGAGATCGCCCAGGAGATCAGGGTGTGCCAGGCCTGCGCCCTGCACAGCGCGCGCACGCGGGCGGTGCCCGGAGCGGGCCGCCCGGATGCCACCATCATGTTCATCGGCGAAGCGCCCGGCTATCACGAAGACCAGCAGGGCCTGCCCTTTGTGGGCGCATCGGGCAAGTACCTGGGCGAGCTGCTGACCCTGATCGGGCTGACGCGCAATGACGTCTTCATCAGCAACGTGGTCAAGTGCCGCCCGCCTGGCAACCGCGAGCCGCTGCCCGTCGAGATTGACACGTGCGTGAAGACCTACCTCAACCGGCAGATCGCCATCATCCGCCCCAAGATCATCGCCACGCTGGGGCGCTTCAGCATGGCGCTGTTTTTCCCGGCCAACGCGCGCATCTCCAAGATTCACGGCCAGCCCCATCATGCCGATGGGCGCGTCTACTACCCGCTTTTCCACCCCGCTGCCGTGCTGCGCAACCCGAACCTGCGCCCGGCCATGGAGACCGACTTCCGCAAGATGCTCAGCCTGCTCGAAGAACTGGCCGATACGAGCGGCCCGGCCAGCGACGAGCCACCGCCCCGCCAGCTCAGCCTGTTCTAGCGCGCCCAGGAGGACTATAATCGGTCTTGATGCCTGAGTTAGCGCCGGGACAACCTGGCGCTGTTTTGTGCCGCGCGATCCGCTAAGGTATACTCCCGCCCGGTTTCGCCAGGGCCATCCTGCTGCCCTGGGCAGCCGCGCTGAAGGACAGCGCCTGACTGGTCATGGACATGACAGAGTTCTTCCCGGTGATGGTGGCCGGCTTTGCGGCGGCGGTCGGGTTCACGCCGATCACGCGGCGGCTGGCCTTTCATTTCGGCGTGCTGGATCAGCCCAGCGCCCGCAAAGTTCACCAGAGGCCAACGCCGCTGCTCGGCGGGCTGGCCATCTACGGCGCGCTGGTGCTGGCCCTCATTTTCTTCAGCCCGCCGTTCTACCTGGTCGAGTTCGGGGCAATTCTGGCAGGGGCCACCTGGCTGATGCTGGTCGGCTTCGTGGATGATCGCCGCGGGATGAAGCCCTGGGTGAAGATGGCCGGGCAGGCGATCGCGGGCGCGGTGCTGATCGCGGCTGGCATCCATGTGCGCATCTTCGACAGCGGCGTGCTCAACGTCGCGCTCACCCTGTTCTGGATCGTCGGTATCACCAACGCCATGAACTTTCAGGACAACATGGACGGCCTGGCGGCGGGGATCACCGCGGTGGCCGCGCTGTTCTTCTTCGCAATGGCGGTGCGCGAAGAGCTGAGTCTGGTCAGCAGCCTGGCCGCGGCCCTGACCGGGGCCTCGATCGGCTTCCTGCTCTACAATTTCAGCCCCGCCTCCACATTCATGGGCGACATGGGCAGCATGGTGCTCGGCTTCCTGCTCTCGGTGCTGGCGATCAAGCTCAACTTCCGCGTGCCCGCCGAGCGCCAGGTGATCACCTGGATGGTGCCGGTCGTCGTGCTGGGCGTCCCCATTTTCGACACGACGCTGGTCGTCTTCACGCGGCTGCGCGAGGGGCGCTCGCCCATGCAGGGCGGCAAGGATCACACCTCACACCGGCTGGTGAGCCTGGGGCTGAGTCCGCGCGTGGCGGTGCTGGCGCTGTACGGCATCGGCGCGCTGCTGGGCCTGGTGGGAGTGGCCCTGTCCACCGCGACCGTCCCCGAAGGCACGCGCATCGGCCTGGTGCTGGGCGCGCTCGCCCTGGCCGCCTTCGTCTTCCTGGAAATCACCTACATTCACCGCAAGCGCCACCCATAGCGTTTGCGCGTACTTCTCGGAGAAGCTCATGCCGCAAGCGGACAACCTGACCTATCTCGTCACCGGCGGAGCCGGGTTCATCGGATCGCATCTCGTACAAGCCCTGGTCGGAGAGGGGCGGCGCGTGCGCGTAGTGGACAACTTCTCAACCGGCAAGCGCGAGAACCTGGCTCAGTCGCAAGACGCCATTGACCTGTTCGAGTGCAGCATCACCGACCGGCCTGCGCTGGCCGAGGCCATGCGCGGCGTGGATTACGTGTTCCACCTGGCGGCGCTGGCGTCTGTCCCGCGCTCGGTGGACGATCCGCTGGCCTGCCACGAGCATAACGTCACCGGCACGCTCAACGTGCTGCTGGCCGCGCGCGATGCGGGCGTCCGGCGCGTCGTCTTCGCCGGGTCGTCGTCGGCCTATGGCGACGTGGAGAGCGAGTTCAAGACGGAAGATATGCTGCCCAACCCGCTCTCGCCCTACGCCGCCGCCAAGCTGGCTGGCGAGCATTACTGCCAGACGTTCACCACTGTCTTCGGCCTGGAGACGGTCACCGTGCGCTACTTCAACGTCTTCGGCCCGCGCCAGGACCCGCTCTCGACGTATGCCGCCGTCATCCCCAAATTCGTCACGGCCATGCTGCGCGGCGAACCGCCCCAGGTGGAAGGCGATGGCCTGCAGACGCGCGATTTCACGTACATCGAAAACGTGGTGCACGGGACGTTGCTCGCCTGCCGGACTCCGGGCGTGGCCGGGGACGTGTTCAACATCGCCTGCAGCAGCCGCATCAGCCTGTTGGAGATGATCGATCTGCTCAACAGCCTGCTCGGCGAATCGATCGTGCCGAGCTTTGTCGCGCCGCGCCCCGGCGACGTGCGCCATTCGCGGGCGGCAATTGACAAGGCGCAGCGCTTGCTCGCCTACGAACCGGTCGTGTCCTTTGAGGAGGGCCTGGCCCGCACGCTGGCCTGGTACAGGGCGCAAATACCGGCCTAGAGCATCCTGCGAGGCTCACCATGCGGGTCATCCACCTGTCCAAGATGAGCGGAGCCGCCGGCTCCGAAGGACACCTGCTGGCCCTGCTGCCCGGCCTGCGTGCGCGCGGCGTGGACGCCCGGCTGTGGGTGCTGGCTGAGCCGGGCGTGCCGCTGGACGAGTACCTGGCGCGCGCCGGGGCGCTCGGAGTGCCCACCGAGCGCCTGACGATCCGCCGCGACCTCGATCCCGCCCTTCTATGGAAGCTGACGCGGCTTCTGCGCCGCGAAAAGCCGGACATCGTGCACACGCACCTGATCCACGCCGACCTGTACGGCGTCCTCGCCGCGCGGCTGGCGCGCGTGCCGGGCGTGGTCAGCTCTCGCCACAACGACGACCGCTTCCGCACTCGGCTGCCGGTGCGCCTGCTCAACCGGGCGCTGTGGCACGGCATTGACGCGGGCATCGCCATCTCCGACGCGATTCGGGCGTTCTCGCTGCGCGTTGAGGGCGCGCCCGCCGACCGCCTGCGCACCGTCCGCTACGGGCTGGACCCGGCGACCATCCCGCCACTCCCCGAAGCGCGCGCTGCCCTGCGCACTGCGCGCAGCCTGCCCGCTGAGGCGCTGCTGGTCGGCTCGGTCTGCCGCCTCATCGAGCAGAAGGGGCTGATCTACGCGCTGCGCGGGTTTGCCGCAGTCGCCGGGGAAATTCCAGGGGCGCATTATGTGATCGCCGGCGATGGGCCGCTGCGCCCGGCCCTGGAGGCGGAGGCGCACACGCTGGGCGTGGACACGCGCGTGCATTTCCTGGGCTGGCGCGACGACGCGCACGCCGTCTTCGCCGCGCTGGACGTGTTCCTGGCCCCGTCGCTGTGGGAAGGATTCGGGCTGGTCTTTCTCGAAGCGATGGCCTACCACCTGCCTGTGATCAGCACGACTGTCAGCGCCATCCCGGAAACCATTGTGGACGGCGAGACGGGCTGGCTGGTCCCCCCCCGCGACGCGGAAGCCATTGCCAGGGCGCTGCGCGCCGCGCTGACCGACGCCCAGGTGCGCCAGACATACGGCGCGAACGGGCGCGCCCGCCTGGAAGCCGAGTTCACCGTCGCGGCGATGGTCGAGCGCACGCTGGCCGTCTACCGGGACGTGGAGGCGCGACGCTGATGTGCGGTCTGTGCGGTATTCTGGCCCTGGACGGCGCGCCCATCCCGCGCGCTGCCCTGGCCGCCATGAACGCGACGCTGGTGCATCGCGGCCCGGACCAGGGCGCAGAGATCATCAGCGACCCATGTGGGCTGGCCAACCGGCGGCTGGCCGTGCTCGATCTTTCGCCGGAGGCCGCGCTGCCCATGCGCAGCGCTGACGGCGCGATCACCCTGGCCTACAACGGCGAAATCTATAACTACCCTGACCTGCGCCGGACGCTCGAAGCGGCAGGGGTCAGCCTGCGCACCCACTCGGACGTCGAAGCGGTCATCGCCCTCTACCAGCAGCACGGGCTGGACTTCGCAGAGCACCTGCGCGGCATGTTCGCCCTGGCTTTGTGGGACGCGCCGCGCCAGCAGCTTGTGCTGGCCCGCGACCGGCTGGGCAAAAAGCCGCTGTTCTACTATCAGGACGGCGCGCGGCTGGTCTTCGCCTCGGAGATCAAGGCGCTGCTGCGCCATCCCGCTGTGCCGCGCCGCCCGGCCCGCGACCTGACCGCCCTGCTGCTGGCCTATGGCTACGTGCCCGCGCCGCAGACCTTCTTCGAGGGGATCGTCGCCCTGCCGCCCGGCCATCTGCTCGTCTGCCAGGGCGGGCGGATCAGCACGCGCGCTTATTGGACGCCGCCGCAGGCAGCCCCCGCCGATCCGCACGCCCGCGCGGAGGACTACCTGGAGGCGCTGCGGACAACGCTCGATGACGCGGTGCGCCTGCGCCTGCTCAGCGATGTGCCGCTGGGCGCGTTCCTCAGCGGCGGCCTGGACAGCAGCCTGATCGTCGCGCTGATGGCCCGCCACATGACCGGGCGGGTCAAGACCTTCGCCATCGGCTTCGCCGGAGAGCCATCCTTCGACGAGACGGCGCACGCCCGCCGTGTCGCCGAATTGCTGGGCACCGATCACCATGAGTTCATCGTCGAGCCGGACGCCATCCACCTGCTGCCGTTCCTGGTCTGGCACCACGATCAGCCTTTCGCCGATTCGTCGGCCATCCCCACCTGCCTGGTCAGCCAGCACACCCGCGCCCACGTCACCGTCGCCCTGACCGGTGACGGCGGCGACGAGCTGTTCGCCGGCTACGAGCGCTTCCACGCGGCGAATCTGGCGGCGCGCTACCGGCGGCTGCCCGCTGCTGCGCGGGCGGCAGTTGGCCGCGCCATGCGCGCCCTGCCCGAAGCAACCTCTTACCGGGGCTTCGCCCAGCGCGCGCGGCGCTTCGTGCAGGGGGCGGAGCAGGAGCCGCGCGCCGCCTACTTCGACTGGGTGCGCGCCTTCGATGACGCGCAGATCGCCGCGCTGCTCATGGATCCGCCCGCCACCAGCCCAACGGCGCACTTCGCCGCACACTTCCGCCCGGACGACCCGCGCGACCTCACCGCCCAACTGCTCGACGTGAACCTGCGCACCTACCTGCCCGACGATCTGCTGGTCAAGGCCGACCGCTCCAGCATGGCCGCCTCCTTAGAAGCGCGCTCGCCGTTCCTGGATCAGGAATTGCTGGCGCTGGCGGCGGGCGTCCCTTCCAACCTCAAGCTGCGCGGCAGCGTGACCAAAGCGATCCTCAAACAGCTCGCCGCCGGGCTACTGCCGCCGGAGATCATCAGCCGCCCCAAACACGGTTTCGGCGTGCCAGTCGGTCGCTGGCTCCGCGAAGACCTGCGCCAGTACGCCCGCGACATCCTGCTCGATCCGCAGGCCCTCGCGCGCGGCTACTTTCGCGAATCCGCCGTGCGCGCCCTGCTCAGCGAGCACGAAAGCGGGCGGCGCAATCACGGGGCGCGCCTGTGGACGCTGCTCACCTTCGAATGGTGGCACCGCCTGTTCATAGACCCGCCGGAGCCGCGCGCACCATGAACGCTCAGCGCCCCATCCGCATCATGCGCATCATCGCCCGGCTGAATGTGGGCGGCCCGGCCATCCACGTCACGCTGCTGGCGGCGCGCCTGTGCCCGCCGGAGTTCGAGAGCACGCTCGTCTGCGGGCAGATCGGCCCGCACGAGGGCGACATGGCTTACCTGGCCGAGGCGCACGGCGTCACCCCGCTGGTCGTGGCCGAGCTTGGCCGCGAGCTGTCGCCGCTGCGCGACGTGGTGACGCTGCTCCGGCTGTGGCGGCTGATGCGCCGGCTGCGCCCGGATGTCGTCCATACGCACACGGCCAAAGCCGGCTTCGTCGGGCGCTGGGCGGCGTGGCTGGCGCGCGTGCCGGTGCGCGTGCACACCTTTCATGGGCACGTCCTGCGCGGCTACTTCGGCCCGCGCAAGACGGCGCTTTTCCGCTGGCTGGAGCGGCTGACCGCCCGCCTGACCGACCGCCTGATCACGATTAGCCCCGCCCTGCGCGACGAGCTGGCGCAGACCTACCACATCGCCCCCGCCGAAAAGTTCGCCGTCGTCCCGCTCGGCCTCGACCTGGAGCCGTACAGCAGCGCGCCACGCCACAGCGGAGACTTTCGCGCCGAGTGGGACATCCCACCGGACGCCCCGCTGGTGGGCATCGTCGGGCGGCTGGTGCCGATCAAGAATCACGCGCTTTTCCTGGAAACAGCCCGCCGGGTGCGCGCGCAGGTGCCGGATGTGCGTTTCGCCATCGTCGGCGACGGAGAGCTGCGCGCCGCACTTGAAGCGCAGGCGAGCGCGCCCGGCCTGGCCGGTGCGGTGACCTTCACCGGCTTCCTGCGCGATCTGCGCCCAGTCTACAGTGACCTCGACCTGCTGGTGATCTCGTCGGGCAACGAGGGCACGCCGGTCTCGATCATCGAGGCGCTGGCGGCGGGTGTGCCTGTCGTCTCGACGGCAGTCGGCGGCGTGCCCAACCTGCTCGAAGGTGGGCGCTATGGCGCGCTCGTCCCGCCCGGCGACGCGGAGGCGCTGGCCGGGGCCATGATCGCCGCGCTCCGCGCGCCCACCACCGATCGCCAGGAAGCGCGCCGCGCTATCGCCGAGGCGTATGGCATCGAGCGGCTGGCCGCCGACCTGGGCGCGCTGTACCGGGCGCTGCTGGCCGAGAAACGCGGGAGATCGGCACGGTAATGGACACCAACGGGGACGGACGGCAGCGCCAGATCGCTCTGGGCATCAGCCTGGTCGTCCTGCTGATCGCTGTCTATTTCGTCACCTACAGCGGGTATGCCATCAGCCGCGATGAGTGGTTCCTTTTCGACGCGACTGAGAGCCTGGCCCGGCGTGGCACCCTGGCTCAGAACCTCCAGCTTGACGCCTATCCGCCGCTGACGCTGGGCGAAGCGCAACCCCCGCCCGTAGACGCCGAGCCATTACAGCCGGCGCTGGCCGCGCCGCTGTTCCTCATGGCCCAGGCGCTGCCCGGCATCGGGCTGGCGCACACCGTGTGGCTGTTCAACGTGCTGGTCACGGCGCTGACGGCGGGCGTCCTGTACGCCTACGGTTTGGCTCTCGGCTACCGGGCGCGCGCCGCCGCGCTGACGGCGCTTGCCTTTGGCCTGGGGACCATCGCCTGGCCCTACAGCCGCACCTTTTTCCGCGAGCCGCTCTTTACCCTGCTCGGCCTGCTGAGCGCCTACCTGGTGCTGCGCGTCCGCCAGCGATTCGCCGCCGGACGCCCGGCGCTGGGTGTGGCCGCGCTCAGCGCCCTGGTGATCGGGGCGACGCTGCTGACGAAAGAGGCGGCGCTGCTGCTGCTGCCCGCCGTGATCAGCGAGGCGCTGCCTGCGCGCCTGGGACGTCTGCAAGTGACCCGGCGCTGGGTCACGGCCTTGATCGCGCTCATCCTGGTCAGCAGCCTGCTGGTGATCGTCGCGCTCAACGCTGATACGCTGTTCGGCCTGTCCAATCGCTATGCTTTCGTGATGCGCGTCCAGCAGGCGCGCGACAACCTGGCCGGGGTGTCCGCAGGCGTGCGCGGCTATCTCTTCAGCCCGGCGCGCAGCCTGTGGCTCTTTTCGCCGGCGCTGATCCCCGGCCTGGCCGGCGCGGTGATGCTGATCCGCGCGCGGCGCTGGCGGCAGCTTGCCGTGCCGCTGGTGGCGCTGGTCGCCTTTGTGGTGGGCTATGCGGCGGTGCGCGGCCCCGAGCAGTGGTACGGCGGGCGGGGCTGGGGGCCGCGCTATATGGTGCCGCTGACGCCGTTCCTGGCGCTGTGGCTGCTGCCAGTCTTCGCCCACGTGCTGAGGCCGCACGCGGCGCGCTGGGCGCGCTTTGGCGCGGCGCTGGTCATTCTGGCCGGAATCGGCGTACAACTGCTGGGCAGCCTGGTGCCCCTTGACGCCTACTACGAGCTGCTCGCCGGGCAGAGTCCGCCGATCATCCCCTGGGACGAAGGGGCGTGGTCGCTGCGCTGGTCGCCGGTCTATGTCTCGGCGACGCTGCTCGATGACGTGACGCTCGACGTGGCCTGGCGGCACGCCATCCACCATGCCTGGCTGCTGCCCGTGCTCAGCGCAGCACTGGCGGGCGCGGCAGCGGGCTGGGCGTGGCACTGGCTGCGCCGCCCTGCTGCGTCACGCCGCCGCCTGTGGCTGACCGTCGCCTCGCTCGGCCTGGGCGTGGTTTTGGCGTTGGGCGGAGGGTTGGCGGCGATTCGCCTCGACCCGCGCTATTCTGGCGAGTATCCCCCGGCGCGCGCGCTGCTGGCTGCGCTGGATGAGCAGATTCGATCCGACGACGTGATCGTCCTCGACAACGACCGCTACACGCCGTTCTTCATGAACTACTACAAGCGGGCGGCCCCCGTGGTCTACACCCTGCCCCACGCGCCCGGCGAGCGCTCCAGCCCGGAGCAAGCGCCCGACGTGGTCTCGGCCAACCCCGACGAGTTGATCCACCTGTCGGCGGCGCTGGTCATCGGCGACCTGGCGCGACGGCACGAGCGGTTGTGGCTGGTGCTGGAGAGCAGCCGCTTCGTGCCCTGGTCGGTGCGCCCGTATGAGCAATATCTGGCGCGGCACTACTTCCCGATGCGCGAGGTCGCGCCGAGCGACCTGGCCCGCGCCGTGCTGTACGACCTGACCCCCGCTCCACCGCCCACTGCGTCCGCCTGGCCCGATACGCCGATCGGCGCAACGTTCGGCGGCGCGCTGCGCCTGGTCGGGGCCGACCTGCCAGGCGGCGAGGAAGCGCGCGCCGGGAAACCGCTGGCTGTGTCGCTGCTGTGGGAAGCCGTTGGTCCTATCGAGCGTGACTACACGGTGGCAGTGCTCCTGGTATCCGCGCAAGGCGAGCTGATCGCCCAGCGCGACGCGCTGCCAGTGGGCGGGTTCGCGCCGATGTCCGGCTGGTCGCCGGGCGCGCTGATCCGCGATAATCACGCCCTGGAGCTTCCCGCCGGCCTGCCGCCCGGCGACTATGAGCTGTGGGCCGTCGTGTACTGGTGGCAGACTCCCGACGAGCGCCTGCCCGTCAGCAGCAGCGCCGGCGTCTCCCTGGGCGATCACGCGCTGATCGCCACCCTCACCGTGCGCTGATCGGGAGCCGGACGCCCGCCGGCGATCACTTGCGCAGAGCAGGCGAAGAGACTATAAACATGTCAGGGAATTGTCAGGAACTGTGGGGGTTCCACGACATCTGAGGGGAGTGAACACGGATGAGCCTGGGCCTCGATCATCCACATGGCACCGAGCCGACGCTCGAAGACCTGATGCAGATGGGTATGCAGGCGGCGCGCCAGGGCAACAGGCCCAACGCCCGCCTGTTCTTTCAGCAGGTGCTCGATGCGGATAAGCACAACGAACGCGCCTGGTTATGGATGGCTTCCGTCGCAGAGACGCAGGAAGAGCGCATCCGCTTCCTCAAGACGGTGCTGCGCATCAATCCCAACAACAGCGTCGCCCGCGAGGAACTGGAGCGCATGCGCCGCCGCCGCGAGACCAGCAACACTCTGGTGCTCCGCTATGGTCTCATGGGCCTGGCGGGGGTTATGGTGCTCCTGGTCATCGTCGTCCTGCTGCTCCTCGCTCTCTAGGCCGGGCATCTCTCCTGATCCGCGTCCTTCTGGAGCGCCAGCGAGAAAGGCTCCGGGTCGGTCTCTTCCATAGCCCCCTCTGCATCCTCCGTGCCCAGTGAGCATCGCCCCCGCCCGGCGCCCCCTGCCTAGCCTTGCGCACCAGACCAGGATAAGATTACAGGTAATGATGGGTTGCCGCCGCACCCCCTCTGCCCACATCCCAAACGGGCAGGCGGCGAATGCATGGCACGCGCGGGACGATCGAGTTGCCCGCCATTGCGCAGCGACTGGCTGCGCGAGGGAGAGGGACGTTGCTCAACGACGATATCTCAACCTTGCTGCGCACCGCCATCGAGGCCGCGCGCAGTGGCGATCGGGGTGCCGCGCGCGCGACTCTGCACCGGGTCATCGCGCAGGACCCCGATAACGAGACGGCCTGGCTCTGGCTGGTCACCGTCGCAGACTCCGATGAAGAGCGCCTGCAAAGTCTGCGCCGCGTGCTGACCATCAACCCGCGCAATGAGCGCGCCCGCCAGGCGCTGGGGCGTCTGGAACAGCAGCTACGGGTCACTCCCTCCAGAACACAGGCGCGCCGTTCCGCCCCACTCGCGACCGCCGAGCGGGGTGCATTGCTCAGCGCACCCCGACGGAGACGCGGTCTTCCTCCCTGGGTATTCTGGACGCTCGCCCTGATCGCGCTGGGGCTGGTGGCCGCTGGCCTGACTCTGCTGTACCTCGACATGCAAAAAGACGGCGACGCCCCACCTCCCCCGCCCACATCACAACGCCCCACCCAGTCCGCCGCCATCCAGGCAGGGGGCTATGTCTCGCCGACGCCGGTCGGCGGCGCGCTGCGCACGCTGCCCCCGCGCGAGACATTCCCGCCCACCTGGACGCCAACCGCCACCTGGACGCCCTCACCGACCCCCCTGCCGTCGCCCACACCGCCGCCGCTGTCTGACTATACGATGCTGGTCTCGGCGCTGCGCGGCGGGCGCGGTTGGGCGCTGCATACGCTGACCGCCGACGGCTCCAGCGAAAGGGCGCTGACCTTCACGCTGCCGCCCGATTCCAGCACTGTATTGAGTCTGGTGGAAGTCTACGACGCGGCTTATTCACCGGACGGCAAGCAGATTGCGTTCACGGCCCGCCTGTCGCAGTCACGACTGGAAGGCGAGGTGCTGGTCAGCGAGGAGTTCGAGGACCTGTTCGTCGCGCCATCCGGCGGGGGCACCATGCGCCGTCTGACGACATTCGCCGCGCCCCGCGTGGCGGACGCCGCCTGGTCACCGGATGGGCAGACCATCGCCTGCGCAGCCAACCCGGACGGCATCTTCGACCTCTTCCTCGTCTCCGTCGAGACAGGCGCTGTTGAGACGCTCACCCCTGGCCAGTCCGAAGACCGCGAGCCGGCCTGGTCGCCCGATGGCCAGTGGATCGCCTTCACCTCCGACCGCAGCGGCCCTGGCGCGACCGAGATCTGGCGCATAAACGTGGACAGCGGCGCGCTGAAGCAGCTCACAGACAACGTCAACAGCAGCTTCTCAGCGGCCTGGTCGCCCGACGGGTCGGCTATCGTGTTTCTTTCCGACCGGCGGGGAGCCACCGATCTTTACCTGATGACGGCCAACGGCGACGGCGAGCGCGGCCTGCTGGTCGCTGACGTGCGCGCCGAGGAGCGCGATCCCGCGTGGTCGCCGGATGGCCGCTGGATCGCGTTCAGCTCCAACCGCGAGCGCTCGATATTCGATCTGTACGTCGTCCGTCCAGATGGAAGTGAGCTTCAGCGCATTCTCTCCAGCGACGGCGATACACGTTACGTGACGTGGCATCCGGCAAGTCAATAAAGACGACCGTACAGGGGGGGCATTATGAGCGGGCAGGAACCCGGTTCCCAGCTTGACGATCTTCTGCGGCAGGGCATTGACGCGGCGCGCGCGGGCAACACGGCCGTCGCACGGGCCTTGCTCGAACAGGTCGTGGCGCTTGACCCGCAGCATGAAAAGGGCTGGTTCTGGCTGGCCGCGGTCACCGACGATCTGCACGAGAAGCGCATCTGTCTCAGCAACGTCATTGTCATCAATCCCGACAATGCGCGCGCGCAGAGCTTGCTGGCCCGCCTGGAAGGTGCGTCGCCCGAATCGGCTGCGCCCGCCGGGCAGCCCGGTTCTATGAAAGGGCGCACAGGTCAAAACCTGGTGCTGGGGGCGATCATCCTGAGCGCGCTGCTCCTGGTGATCCTGCTGGTGATCGCGCTGGGCGGTGGCGATGACGGGTCTGCGCCCCCGCCTGTCGCAGACGGTGGCGCAGGCGCTGGCCTGAAGCCAGCAGAAGGAAACAGTCCGTCCGCTCCTGGAACGATGCCGCTCCCCACCGCCACGACTCAGCCGACGCGCACGTTCACGCCCCCGCCCGCGACCTGGACGCCGGTGCCCAGCAAGACCCCTATCCCGGAGATACCGCCGACGCTCTTCCCGCCGCCGCCCGCCGCCCTGGCCGGCCATATCCTCATGCGCTCCGGACAGACGCCCGGCGATCCCAACAACCAGCCGATCGTCCTGATCAGGCCGGACGGCAGCAGCCCGCGCACGATCACGCCCCCGAACACGCGCGGTCACACGCCCGCCCTCTCGCCCGACGGGAGCCAGTTCGCCTACATTCGTTACGCGCCGGGCACGCGCGAGTTCTTCCTGCAGCTTGACAACCTGCAGGGCACCGATTCTCGCCTGGCGAGCAGCTACTGGACGGGCAATCCGACGCTTCAGAAGCAAGAAGCGCCCGCCTGGTCGCCCGATGGCCAGTGGATCGCCTTCACGGCGCAAGGGCTGGGCGCGGCGACGACCGACCTCTTCCGCGTGGCTGTCGTAGATCGGCAGGGCGACCCGGCCCAGTTGGAGCGTCTGACCCAGGACGACGCCGGCGAAAGCTGGCCGGCCTATTCCCCCGATGGCACGCGCCTCGTCTACGTCGCTGACCTGAGCCTGATCGCTCCGGGCGGGGCAACCGATCTGCGCATCCTCGACCTGGCCACCCGGCAGGTTGTCACCCTGACCACCAATGGCGCTTCCCTCACCGAGGCCGCCCCGGACTGGTCGCCCGACGGCGAGACCATCGTCTTCCACGCCGTCGCAGCCGGAAGCAAAACCGCCGATATCTACCGCATCCCGGCGGCAGGCGGCGCTCCGGAGCCGCTCATCACCTCCGACGCCGACGATATCCAGCCGCGTTTTTCGCCGGACGGGCGCTTCATCGTCTTTTCGTCCGACCGCACCGGCAACTGGGATGTGTTCGTCTACGAGATGGAGACCGAGACGCTCTACCAGGTCACTTCCGCGCCGCATACCGACATAGCCAACGACTGGGGCCATTAGGCGCGCGGACGTGATACAATGGGGGCAGCCGCATGGCCACGTAGTGCGCCATCACCAGGGGGGAACGCGATGGGCATTTCGTCCGATCTTTTGAATGCGCCTAAAGAATTCTTGCAGTTTTTCAAGGAAGGGAAGGAAGCGGCCAAGCGCGGCGACCGGGCCAGAGCGCACGAACTTTTCCGCCGCGCCGTCGAGGTGGATCCTTATCACGAGCAGGTCTGGCTGTGGCTGGCGAGCGTCGTGGACTCCGATGACGACCGCCGCGTGTGTTTCGAGAATGTGCTCGCGCTGAACCCGTCGCACCCCACCGCACGGCAGCAGCTTGCCCTGCTCGCCGAGCAGCAGCTTCAGCACGCGCTGCCAGCAGCAGCGCCGCCCCACAAGCGGCTGTCGCGTCGGCGCAGGCTGTTCCGCGCTGTGCTCATCCTGCTGGTTGCGGCAGCCATTTCGCTGGCGATCATCGCCCTGCGCCTGTGACAGCGCACAACAGGCTCACACGTCGTTGAAGCGGTAGCCCACCCCGCGCGATGTCAGGATGTAGCCGGGCTGCTGCGGGTCCTTCTCGATCTTCTGGCGCAGATAGTGAATATACAGCTTCAGGCTGTCAATCGCGTCGCCGTACTCCGGCCCCCACGCCTCGCGCACCAGCTCCGTGCGATCCAGCACGCGCCCGGCGTTGCGCGCCAGGACGCCAAGCAGGTTGAACTCCTTCGGCGTCAGGTGCACAGGCTTGCCGCGCACGCGCACTTCGCGGCTGATGAAGTTGATGCGCACATTGCCGCCGTCGAAGACCAGCTCCTCAGACACAACTGGCTTGGGCACGCGCCGCAGGTGTGCCTTGATCCGGGCAATCAGGGCGTCATTGTCGTAGGGCTTGGTAATGTAATCGTCCGCGCCCAGGTCCAGCCCGCGCACGAGATCGCGCGTGTCGTCTTTGGCGGTCAGGAACAGAATCGGCACGTCCGACAGCTCGCGCAGGCGGCGACAGACTTCCCACCCGTCCATATCCGGCATCATGATGTCCAGCAGGATGAGATCGGGATGGGTGCGATAGGCCGCGCGCAGGCCCTCTTCGGCGCTGCACGCCTTCACTACCTCGAAGCCGCGCCGCTCCAGGAGAATGCCGATGAGGTCAACGGTCATCTTCTCATCGTCAATCACGAGTATCTTCTCAGCCATAATGCGGGCACCCTCTGGCCAGATACACAGAGCAAGATCAAGCACGCCGACCGGCATCGCTAGACATCGTTAGATTTTTCTAATGCACTCTACCACGCGCCGGATTCTGGCGCAAGTGAGGTCACTACAGGGGCGCGCGCAAGACCTGTCAGGCAGGAATGAACAGACTTCCGAAGTTTTGGAAACTTCGGAAGTCTCTCCTCTCCGCGTAGACGCCCGGCATTCTGGACTCTATTCGAGCACGACGCGCAGGCGCTGCTCCAATTCGCTGAGGATGATCGCCGTCGCACCCCAGACCTTGTGGCCATAAACGTCGTACCAGGGGACGAACATCGTGACGCCGTGCACGTCCCACTCCTCACCCCGCTTGCGCGCGTCGTCGAGCAGCCAGGCCAGCGGGCAATCAATCACCTGGACGACTTCGGAGGCGTCGGGCTGCCAGGCCGGCTGCGGGGCGACGTAGCCCACAAACGGGTGCACATCGAAATCACTGGGGGGGATGTAGAGCTTCCTCAGCCGGCCCAGAATTGTCACCGGCGCGCTGATCCCCATCTCCTCGCGGGCCTCGCGCAGCGCTGTGTCGAGCGGTGACTCGTCGCCTTCACGCGCACCGCCTGGCAGGCCGATCTGCCCGCTGTGCACATCGCGGTCATTGGCCGCGCGCAGCTCCAGGGCGAACGCCAACCCCCCAGGGGAGGGGTACAGCAGCACGAGCACGCTGGCCTGGCGCGGCAGCCCGGTTCGCCCGTTGCCCCGCTGCATGACGCGGGGCCGGGGAGCCATCCGCCGCTGTGCGCCCTCGCTGTCGAAATCCGCCAGGGCGAGCGCCGCGCGGACCTGCTCCAGAGCGAGCGCCGGGATCATCGGCCATACCAGGCGCGGCGCTTGCGCAGCGAGATGCCCGCGTCCAGCTCATCGCGCGCGGTCGTCCGCACCCGTCCGCGCGGGTCAATGTGAATCTGGCCAGCCTGTTGCAGCCGGGCGAACTCGTCCGGGGTGATGTCCGGCGCCGGCTCGCCGCCCAGCCGTTCCAGGCGCGGGCCCAGGTCTTCCGGTGGAGTCTTGTCCTGCGGCGGGCCTGAGTCGTCGCCCACGCCGGGCGGTGACACAGCGGGCGGGACCTCGTCCGCCGGAGGAAGTGCGTTATCGTGATCGGACATTATGCTTACCCTTCGTGTGCGCTCGTATTCTCGTCCGTTTCGAGCGTGATATTCCCCATGCTGATCAGGTCGTCGAGCGAGAGCGCCGCCCACTCTGCGGTGCTGAGCCGCTGCTGGCTGCCGCAGACCAGGCATCGCGGATTGCGCGGAACGCTCACCCACTCTGCCGTATGAGGCAGGGCCACTTTGCCCTCGTAGATTTCCAGGTGCGTGTTCGCCTGAATGATCGTATTGGCCGGCAGCGCCCGGTGCGCCGGGGTATCTGTCAGCAGGTAATTGAGCGCCAGGTCGGCCTGGATCGCCGCCACGCGCACCACGTGTAGCCACAGCCCCGGCTCGGCAGCCAAGGTGCCGTCCGGCCCGATCATGCCATAATCCAGCTCGCCCTCTTCTGCCGGGTGCGACAACCCTTCGCGCAGCCGCTCGGCCCAGCAGGCGTAGCACGGCCCCTTGTTCGGGTAAATAATGCACACGTCGCCGCCTTCGCCGCGCTCGTAGACTCCGGCATAGACCGCCGCCCGCCCGTGCTTCAGGCACGCCTGGTTGATGGCGAATTTGGGCTGCTCACGGTCCACGCCCGCCACGACAACGTCCATCTCGGCGAGAAGATCGAGATGGTCTTCGATACGCCCGATCACCGTGCGCACGTCGGCGGCGGGGTTGCGCTGGCGGACGAGATCGGCCACCACGTCCACTTTAGGACGCCCGACATCGCGCAGGTCGGCGGCATGACGAACCACATTGACTGGCTCCAGCAGGTCGTCGTCCACCAGGATGAAACGCCCGACGCCGCTCATGGCCAGGCTCACGGCGACGAAACTGCCGCCCGACCCCAAGCCCACCACGCCTGCCGTGCGCGTACCCAGATAAGCCAGCACATCCGCGCCGAACAGCCGCGCCATCCGATCCCAACCCGTCATCGCGCACCGTCCCATTGGCCGACGATCATGGCACTGTCTTCTCGACATACCATACGAGTTCAACAAGCGTCCGTTTCGAATCCCACGTCCAGTCGGGCAGCTCAGTCAGCAGCAGCGGGCGCGAAGCCGCATACAGCCGCTCGAAGACGTCCTCGCCCTCTTCCACAGCGACCAGCGGCGCCACGCGCACGGCGGGCATCGCCGCCGGGTAGTCTGCGCCGGTGACCAGGATGATCACCTGGCTGGCCCCTTCGCGGTACACAGAGAAGCACACTTCATAGGGCGGCTTGCCGTCGGCATCCCAGCGCACCACGTCGGCCACGTACCCGGCTTCGCGCAGCAGGCCGAATTCCTGCTCGAAGCGGCGCGGGTGAGCCAGGTGCCAGGCCAGCGGCGGCAGCCCTGGCAGCCGGTCGTCCGGCCACAGCGTCGGCGTCGCCGCGACGAAGCGCGGCGTGCGCTTGCTCATGTACCAGAAGTCAATGCGCACCAGCCAGCCCTCGTCGGGGCAGCGGCGAATAATGCTCTGCGGCGTCTCCGGAGGCGCTTCCTCAGCCGCCGCCGGACCGTCCGCTTCGCCGCTCTCAGCGCTCGTCTCGGCTGCGGGCTGGAGCGGATACATGGTGACGATGGGCGCGACAATGTGCTCGACATGCGTCTCGGCATCGGCGATCATGCTGCGGGCGGTCTCGGCATCGCCGCCCGAAGGCGCGATCATGTTGTCTGGCTGTTTGTGCCAGTCGCCCACGTGGCGCAGCGGCGCATCCCACTTGGCGGCCAGGGCGCTGCCATACGACGTGCGTCGCATCTCGCGGAACGCTTCCCAGTTGACGTGCAGCCAGTGAAACACGTCGCCTTGCCAGTCGTCGCCCTGCTCGAACTTGCCCCACTCGCGCACGGCCTGCTGGCCGGGGCTGATCGTATCCAGCACATAAATGTCCGGTTCTGCCTTGCCGGCCTGCGGGACGACCAGACCCACCATCGCTTCGCCGGTCTCCGGCTCCGGGTAGAGCAAGGCACCGCGCACGATCTTGTCTATCACCCGCTCGGCGATGACCACGCGCGGCAGGTCGCGCGCCCCTTCGGGCAGTGGTTCAGCCGTCATCGTCTTCTCCTCTGGTAACCGGTGTCCTTCGTCGGGCGCAGCGCTTCTTCAACGCCCGGCCATGTCCCCGTCGCCCGCCAGGTGTAATAGGCGTAAAGCCACTGGATGGCCCAGCCAGCGACCGTCACCGCCGTCGAAGTGGAAGGGTTCCAGCCGTAAGTGATGCCATCTCTGGGGTTGAACAGGCAAAGCTGCCCGTCCTGGAACTGGTGCTTCTCACTGTAGACGACCGGCTTCAACACATAGGCTTCGGCGGGGCGGTTCGGGTATCCCTCGATGTATACGATCTTCAGGGTGTGCAGTCGCTCCGGGATTCCCCGCAAATTGATCTCGACATCGCCGATCCAGTACAGGTCGCCACGCTGCGGCACGATCAGCCGGAAGGTGTCGGCGAAGGTCGCGCGCATCATCTCCACTTCCAGCCGCAGCCGGGCGGAAACCTGGCTGCGGGTGCCCCACCAGGGCATGGTGCTCATCGCTCACTTATCCTCATGAATCTTTTCCATGTGCACAGTCAGCGGGCGCATCTCATTTCCGGGGCAGAAGATCATCGCCGAGGTGCAGAGAGCGCGGAGAAAAGCAAAAGCTCTTTGGTGGCTCCTCTCTGTGCCCTCTCTGTCTCTGCGGTTCAGAAACCCCGCCCCCACCGAGAAACACACCCCGGTCAGCCAGCAGCATCGCGTCTGGCGCGCGCCCTAGTGCCCCTGCCCCAGCAATTCCGACAGGCTGAGGCTCTCCACCGGCTGCGCTTCCAGCGCCCGCTGCAGCTCCGGCGAAATCTCGCCATCGCTGGCCATATAGCGCTTGATCTCGCCAGCGCCCACCGTCTCCCAGCCGAACCGGTGCGCCGCCAGCAACAGGTCGCCAGCGGCCAGGCGCAGCGTCCACTCGCCCGGCGGGCTGGACTTGCCGCGCAGCGGGAGCCAGGTGCCCGGCAGGAGCGTGTTGCGGCCCGCGCCCAGATCGTAGCGCGCGTCGTCGGCGTAGCGCAGACGGCCCTCCGCATCCAGCAACTCGAAGCGAATCTTGCCGCGCGCTTCGTGGGGCAGCCATAGCTCGGCAAAAGGCCGCAGATAGTCGGTGTCCGTCAGCACCTTGCCAGTGCGTACCAGGCGCGGCTCGTCCATGCCCCGATAGGCCAGCAGCCCAATGTCCGTCACGTTCACGTAATCCGGCCCGCCGTCGTAGCCGGCGCGCTGCGCCGCCTGTTGGGCTGCCGGCGAGCGCGGCCCAATCGCCGCCATCGGGCGTGGCGCGCGCTGCGGCGTCGCGGCGCGCGCCTGCCCCCCCGCAGACGAGAACGCTGCCAGCAGGAAAGCGGCGAAAATCGCCAGAAAGACGATCAGGACGAGCGGCTCCAGCATATGCATGACCGGCGATACCCTGTTCTTGCTTACGACGATCGCTGCTGGCGACTCTGGGCGCGCAGCAGCTCCTCCAGGCTGAGCGGCAGCGACTCATCATCATCGTTGCTGCGCCAGACGCGGTCGCGCAGCAACTCACCATCTGGCCCCACCTGCCGCCGCAGCTCTGCCAGCGACTCCGACAGGTTGAAGTGATAGATGCCCAGCGCACCCCCGTCTATGCTCACCTGGGCCATCCATCCCCCGGATTCCAGGTCTGCCGCGCGCTTGCGCACCGGGAAACGATAGTCCGGCACCAGGACGTTCTCGCCAGATTGCAGCCAGCGCTCCGCCTCGTGGACGTAGCACGGGCGCCCTGTGCTGTCGCGCAGCTCGAAGCGCACCAGGGCCAATCCGCTGCCCAGCGTATCGGGCACATCAATGATGGCAAAGGGGCGCAGGCCGTCGTCGTCCAGTGAGACGAAGCGCCCGCGTCGCAGGGCCATGCCGTCGGGACGCTGCTCGTCCACGATCAGCCCGATGTCCAGCAGGCGGTACAGCGTGTCGTAGTTGGGCAGGCTGCGCGCCCGCGCAGCCGCCTCGCGCGCCACCTCGCTGGGTTCCGGGCGCGTGCGCCCGCGCCGCAGGACCTGGTTCAGCGCCCTGCCCAGGTCGGCGCTGCTCGTCACAGCGGCCAGCAGCCCCAGGTAGGCCAGCAGCAGCGCCGCCCCCGCCCCGGTCGGCAGGCCGCCAGCTAGCAGCACCAACCCCAGGGCAGCGCCCACGATGACCAGCCAGACCAGCGTTCCCCGGTTGCTCTGTCGAAACATCTGGCTCACTTTCGCTCAGCCTGATCGTACCACGTCGCCGGCTCCGGGCAGCCCCACACTCTGGGGGGCGCCGCCCTTATCTTAATCAACTACGCCGAAAATAACCAGGAAGTTGCGCCTGCGCGCGCGTGCAAAAGCTTGTCAGGCGACAGGGGTGCTGCTCTGCTGCGCCCTGGTGGACCTCGCCCCCGCTCGGCGCTGACGCGCTTCGCCGCCAGCCATCACAACACGGGCTGGACAAGAGACGGCTGCTCTGGTAGAATTCGCCCACTGACGAGACAAAAACCAGTAAAGACTGGAGATTTCACCGTTGGCTAATCACAAGTCTGCTCTCAAGCGCATCCGCAGTTCCGAGAAGAAGCGTCAGCGCAACCGTATCTTCCGTTCCCGCGCGCGCACCGAGATCAAGAAAGCCCGCACCTTCATCGAGGGCGCAGATCTGGAGAACGCGCGCCAGGCAACCCTGGAGGCCATCCGCACGCTGGACAAGGCCGCCGTCAAGGGGATTCTGCACCCCAACAATGTGGCGCGGCGCAAGAGCCGGCTGATGAAGAAGCTGGCCCGTCTTGAGGCGGAAAAAGCCTAGCCTGGCGGTCGCTCATCAAGTGGATTGGGCTGAGGGGCATCCTGCACGCTGAGGATGCCTTTTTGCGTTGTCGCGCCCTCAGGGTGAGCACGGTGACGCCGTTCAATCACCTGGAGAAGCTCACCGCGAGAACGATTGGCGGGGGCTAGATCGCCTTCTCCGCCTCGTCAGCGCCCCCTTGCACCGTGAAGCGGTAGCCGACCCCGCGCACGGTGGTGATGTACTGCGGCTTGCGCGGGTTCGGCTCGACAGCCTTGCGCAGCCAGCGAATGTGCACGTCCAGCGTGCGCGTGTCGCCCATGTAGTCCGTCTTCCACACCTGCTGCATGATATATCTGCGCTCAAGCGTGTTGTTCAGGTTAACCATGAACAGCTCCATCAGCTCGACCAGCTTGGGAGTGAGCTTCTTCTCCGTCCAGGGCGTGGTCAACATCTGATTTTGCGCGTTGAGGCTGAACGGCCCCACCTGCAGCAAAGCACCCTCTGCCGGCACTGTGAGGCGGTCTATACGGTTGGTTAGCTTGCGCGCGGTGAAAGGGGGCACCAGCAGCACGTCGGCGGCGCTGTTGCCCGTCGCCTCGGCGGCGCGGATGTGGACGATCGGCGTCTGTTCCAGGGCGGCGCGCAGGCTGAAGCTGATCCGGTTGCCGGACGTGCGCAGCGACACGGCGTCCAGCACGATGGCGGCTGGCATTTCGTCCTGCGCCATCTCCACGCCCTGCTTGCCGGAGTGGGCAATCTGTACCTGGTATTTCCGACTGAGCGGCTCGGCGAACGACTCACTGCTGTTGCGCGCACTCTCGATCAACAAGACTTTTGTCGTCTTCATGCATCCCCCCACCAGCAGGCTCGCAGTATAAACGGGCACAGGCGCAACGGAGACGCCGAACCGGTCTTTAACATTCGCCTGTTGCCATTATAATGGTTGAACAGCAGATGACAACATCTGCTGGCGCAGACTGCGCGCAGTCCGCTGGCGAGGGGGGTCCGGCGGCTTTGGGCGCGGAGTGAGCAGAGCCGCAGTGGTCACAAATGGGGGCCGGGACTGCGCTCAACCGCCATATATGGCCGGTGCTGGCTCGCCGACCATCAAACGCAAACAGACTGTTTTTAAACACTCGGCAGATGAGATTCCTACTTTGGCCGGATGTAGCAGCGCGCAGAGACGCCCGTCATGCCGTGCTCCGGCACCCGGCCAGGCAGATCGCCTCGTTTACGTTATGATTGTGCGCAACACAACCGGCGGCGCCGTCAGCGCAGCCCGCCGCCAGCCCTGGACTCAGAACGGATGGCAGCATGGAAACGATAACCCGGCATGTCGCGTCCTGCGCGCAATCGGCGCACTTCCACCGCCTGGCCCAGGCGCTTGACGCGCCGCAGGTCATCCAGACTGCGGTCGCCATTCAGCAGATTCCCGCCCCGACGTTCGACGAGGGCCGCCGCGCCAACTATGTCCGCGACCGCTTCATCGCGGCGGGGCTGCGCGACGTGGGCAGCGACGCGCTGCACAACACGGTCGGGCGCTGGCCTGGCGCTGATCCCGCTCGTCCGGCGCTGCTGGTCTCGGCGCACACCGACACGGTGTTCCCTGCCGGCACAGACCTCACCGTGCGTGAAGAGAGCGGACGCCTGTGCGGGCCGGGCCTCGGCGACAACAGTCTGGGCGTTGCGGCGCTGCTTACACTCGCCGAATTATTCGCCGCGCACGATATTCATCCCCCGGCGGATATCTGGCTCGCGGCCAACAGTCGCGAAGAAGGGCTGGGCAACCTCGACGGCATCCGCGCCGTCTGGAATGCGCTGGGGGCGCGCCTCGGCGCGGCCATCGTCGTCGAGGGCATGGCCCTGGGGCGCGTGTATCACGCCGGGATCGCCGTGCGCCGGCTGCACATCGCCTGCCACGCTTCGGGCGGACATAGCTGGCTGCACTTCGGCCAGCCGAGCGCCGTGCACGGGCTGATTGACCTGGGTGCGCGGATTCTGGCGCTCACCCCGCCCAACGAGCCGCGCACGACCTACAATATCGGCCTGATTCACGGCGGGCACTCCGTCAACAGTCTGGCCTGCGAGGCCGAGCTTTACCTCGATCTGCGCTCAGAGGACCCGGCCTGTCTGCAAGCCCTTGAGCGCGCTGTCCGCGAGCACATCGCCTCCGCAGGGCAGACCCCCCAGCTCACCTTCACCACGACCGTCGTTGGCGACCGGCCCGCCGGTCACATAGACCCTACACATCCGCTGGTGCAGATGGCCGGCGCGGCCCTTGAGTTGGCGAGAATCCCCGCCTTCTACGAGCGCGGCAGCACCGACGCCAACGCTCTGCTCGCCAACGGCCTGCCTACGGTCACGGTGGGCGTCACGCGCGGCGCGCACTCGCATCGCCAGGACGAATACATCGAAACCGCCCCCATCGCCTCCGGCCTGTGGCAGCTTGCCCTGCTCGTGCTGTCCGCCGCCGAATGGGATTTTCGGCCCGGCGCGGCGGGCGGGTAATCGGGGATCGGCAGGCGTATAAGCCCTCTCCCTGGCTGGTATTCCGGCCCGACGCTGCGTACAATAGGGGGCGTTGCGCTTTCACGATTCGCCAGCAAGCGCGGGGAGCCGTGCATGTCCAATCAACCCCCAGGGCGTCGCACCGAGAGCCTGTTCGACAACCGCTACCGCTACGACTACATCTACCCGCGTGGCCGTTCCGGTGAAACGCTGCGCGCCTACGACACGCACGACAACGACCGCCCGGTAGTCATCAAGCGCCCTGCCCCGCAGGACGCGCCTCCCATGCGCGCCGGGCACGAAGTCAGCATCCGCACCGAGCGACAGGCATTGGAGCGGCTGGCCGGGCACCGCGTGCTGATCGAGCTGCGCGGCTCTGGCACGTTTCGCGTGGGCGGGCACACGCACGAGTACATCGTCATGGACCTGGCCGGGGGCGAGATCGTCGAGCAGATGGTGCTCGACCTGGCGGCCAGGGGCATCACCCTGCCCGAACTGGAAATCCTGACCATCGTGGACGGCCTGCTCGACCTGCTGGCCTACGCCCACGACCGGCAGGTGGTCTACAACGATGTGGACGCCAAGCACCTGTTCTGGGATCGCGCCGACTACCGGCTGAAGGTCATTGACTGGGGCAACGCGGTCTTCCTGGACGAGCCGGGCGCGCTGCCCACTGTCTCGCGCGCCACAGACATCTATCAGGTTGGCGAGCTGCTGACGTTCATCCTCACCGGCGGCAATCGCCTGGCCGTGGAAACTGGCGAAGACGGCGAACATTTCTACGTCAACTTCGGCGCAGACAGCGAGCGCATCTCGCCGCGCCTGCAGGCGATCATCACCCGCGCGGTGAACCCTGACCCGCGCCGCCGCTTCGGCACCATCCTGGAACTGCGCCACGCGCTCAACGAGTATCGCCAGCCGCTTGCCAAGGCGCGCGATGAGATCGTCGCGCGCGTGCGCAAGCGCGTGCGCGCCACCGCCAGCGTCGAAGAGCTGACCGCGCTGCGGGCAGAACTGGACGCGGCCCTGGAGATGGACCCCGGCTTCCCCGAAGCGACGCGCCTGGCGAGCGAGATCCAGACCATCCTGCGCCAGATCAGCGTCCAGGCCGATCTGGATGCCATCCGCATCTACCTGGAAAGCGGCAACTGGCCGCGCGCCCTCTCGCTGCTCGACGACCTGCTGCCCAACGCCGATCCGGCCCACGAGCCGCTCATCCGCTTCCTGATCGCGGCTTCGGCCACGCTGGACACCCTGGAGATCGCCCCGCCGCCGACCGGCTTCCTGCAGGCGCTGGACCTGCTCTTCAGCGGCGAGGCGCAGCGCGCCGGCCAGGCGCTGCTCACCGCGCCAGAAGTGCGCGTCAACGCGCGCCAGGCGCAGTGGCTGCTGGCCGAGCAGCTTGCCGCGCACGTGCCCGAAGTCACCCTGCTGCGCCCGCACCTGTTCAAGCTGCGCCGCGATCTGGAAGATGTGCCACAGGGGGCCAACGCCCTGGCGCTCATCACCAGCATCGAGCAGACACTCGCCCGCACCCCCGTCCCCGGCCTGACCGGTCTGCACGTGCTCTACCGCCAGGTCGCTGCCGGGCTGGTTGACCTCGAACACGCCCTGGCTCCGCTCGATGGCGCCGTGGCTGGCCATGTCTATGAGGCAGCGCTTGCGGCGGCCCGGCGCGCCCACGTCGCTGCCGAGGCGATTGTGGCCCTGCTGGAAGGTGTCGGCGGCAGCGTGTACGGCAGCCCGGCCCAGGCCGGCGACGATCTGCACCGGGCGGCGTGCATTGATCCCACGTCGCCCCATTTCAGCGCGCTGCACGACTATTTCGACGAAGTGCACCAGGCCGTCAGCGCCCTGCGCCAGTTCCGCCCCCGCCCAGACGGGGCGAACCTCGCCGCCTGGTTCGCCGATGTGGACGAGTTCCTGCACCCCTATCTCGACGACCTGCCGGACCCTGCGCTGCACGATGCAGCGCGCGCCATCGGCGCTGCCGCCGAACGCTGGATCACCGTCGTCAACTACCTGGCGCTGGGCCGCCGCCGCCCGTCCGTGCTGCTGCTGCGCGAAGCCGCCGAGAGCGCGCGCTCCGTCAACGAGCACATCGCCGCCTGGTTCGGCGACCTGGCCAACCGCCTGCCAGATGCCCCCTTTGTGGAGAAGCTCAGCCCCAACCAGGTGCTCGCCGACGCACTGGTTGCCGGGTGGAGCGCCTGGGATCGCGGCGACGGCCTGACCGCCGCCGATTGCGGTCGCACCGCCTACGATCTCGCCCAGACAGATGGCGAGCGCCTGGCCGCCAACCGGCTGCGTCGCCTGAGCGAGTTGCTCGACCGCTGGCTGCGCGAGGGTGGTTTGCTGCAGGCCGAATCTACCGACGAAATCGAGAGCGAGACGCTGGCCGTGCTGCTGAGCGACGAAGAGCACGAACGCCAGGCTTTCGCCGAGCAGATGCCCAGCACGGCGCTGTATCTGCGGGCGATGGGGCGCGGCCTGATCGCCCAGATTCAGCAGAGCAGCAGCGCCGGCTGGCGCGCGCTGTACCTGCATTATGTGCTGCGCGGCGCGCTCGCCCTGCAGGCCGATGATCTGGACGAGGCGGAGTTCTGGCGCAACGCCGCGCAGACCAGTTACGACGGCGCGCGCACGCACATCGCCTTTCAGGTGCTCGACCGCACCCTGACCGGTCGCCGCCTGGTGTATACCGCTCAGCAGGCCATGAACGCCGTCGCCCGCCCCGCCGACCTGGGCGCGGTGCGCAGCGCGCTCAACGCGCCGCTGGCCGCCGACATGCTGGCCGGAGCCGGGCGCGCCGTCGAGCTGATTGAGGAGGCCCTGCGCAGTTGGTCGGATGGTGACTTCTACGCCACGCGCGGGGCGTTGGATGGCGCGCTGGAGCGACTTCAGAGCGCGGCGAGCGCGGCAGACCTGCGCATTGATCCGTTCCTGACCTGGCTGAGCGGCCTGCGCGACGCAGCAGCGGAGCTGCAGCAGGTGCGGCTGAGCGTCGAGCAGAGCGCCGTCACCACTAGCGCGGAGCCTGACCCGGCCCTGGCCGAAGCACTGGCCGCGATTGTCCAGGTGACGCTGGACAGGCTCGGCCCCGACCACGCGCACCAGGTACGCCAGTGGGAGGAGATGTACCGGGCCGTGCTGGAGACCTACACCACCCAGCGCCCCACCCGCCGCGAGAAGCTGGCTGCCTTCGACCGCCATTTCGCTTCGCTGTTCATCACCCGCCACCCGGCCTACCCGCTCTTCCGGCACTGGAAGTCGCTGGTCGAGCAGCTTCCGCCGGACGAAGCGGAAGATGACATGATCCACCTCGACGATCTCGCGCACGAGATCGCCGGGGCCAGCGCGCCCGCTTACGTGGACGGCGAGGACGCTGCCGCCGAGACGCGCGCGCCGGCCACCTCCAGAAGAAGATCCGCCGCCAGAGAGCGCCAGAAAAGCGACAGCCGTGTCTGGAACCGGGTGATCCTCCTCGCTGCTCTGCTCTTGGTCGCGGCGCTGGGCGTCGCCGCCGTGCGCTTCCTGGGCGCTGAGGATCGTCCGGAGCCTGCGCTCACATCCAGGCCAACTTCCGTCCTGGCCACGCTGCCCGCCATCGCGCCGCCCGGCACGCCGCAGACCGGGGTCGCCGGGCAGGTCACCAGCGCCCCGCTGCCCACGTCCAGCCCGGTGCCGCCCTCACTAACGCCGACCGCACCGCCCACCACAGCCCCCAGCGCCACCCTAACGGCGGAACTCACAGCTACCCCAACCACGGCGCCAACCGAAGAAGTCACGCCGTCGCTCACACCCACGCTGTTCGTGACCAGCACCCTGATGCCCAGCCGCACGCCTGCACCAGTCGTCGAGGTCGCGCCCGCCAGCAGCAGCACGCGCGGCGACCTGCTGGCCGGGCTGGCGCACCTGCCAGCGGAGAGTCTGCCTGGGCCTGCTGGCGCGCTGACGCCGAACGACGACGGCACGTGGACGCTCGCAGCGACGGACAGCGCCGGGCCGGCGCTCGTCGAGCTGTCGCCGGAGCTGCTCGGCACCCTGTTCCAGCCGGGCGTCGCCAGCACGCTGCGCCGGGCGGATGCCATTCTGGAGCTTGTCAGGTACAATCAGGGCGCGGTCAACGATGGCGGTGTCGCTTTCGGGCTGGGCGCGACCAATGGACTCGGTCAGCAAACCATCGGCCAGGTCCAGCTTGTGGGCACGAATGTCGTCAGCCTGGGGCTGAACCAGAATGGGCGGTTTCGCTCTTCAACCGAATATCCGCTGCAAGAGCCGCGCCTGACGCTCTCGGTGCGGCGCACCGATACCACCACGCTCAGTTTCTACGTCAACGACCGCTTGCTGGGCGATTCGGTGTTCCTGTTCCCGCAGAGCGAGCCGGTGACACTGCTGCTCTTCGCTTCCGGGGGCGATGTGGTGGTGCGCGTCCAATCATTTGTGCTGGACTACAGCCCGCGCGATGAGATACCCTGACATCCCGGCACGTGTTGAATGAGCAGTGTTGAGCAAAGCAGACGTATCATGACAGAGTCGGCCCAGGCGCTCAGCGCCTGTTTCACGCTTGGCAACTACATAGACACCTACGCCCCCGGCCATTATGCCCGCGTCCTGGAAGGGACGGACGAGCGCAGCGGCCAGCGCGTGGCCTTCAAGATCATGCGCCCAGAGCACCTGTCCGACGACGGGACGCCGCGCTGGGAAGCCCGCGCCTTCGTCAGCGAGGCCGATCTGCTCGTCCGCCTGGCGGGCGACGCAACGACCGTGCGCCTCTACGACTGCGGCTATGCCTCGGCGCAGCGCGAGCGCCCCGACTCCGGCGAGATTCTCTCGCTGGGCACGGACGTGGCCGCCTTCCACGAGGCGCTCTACCCGGCGCTGGCTCAGCGCTGGCGGCCTTATCTGGCCCTGGAGCTGTTGCCGCGCCATCACAACCTCTTCTACCTGATGAAGCCCAGTTCGGGCAACGGGCGGCGCCGCCTGCCCACCGAAGAAGGCATTGACCTGGCGCTGCAGTTCGCCGACTTCCTGCGGGCGGCGCACGATCAGCGTATCGTCTACCTGGATCACAAGCTGGAACACGTCTACTGGGACGGGCAGACGCTGCGCATCATTGACCTGAACAGCTCGCAGCTCGTTGAAGCGGGCACGCGCGCGCTCGACCAGTATTTCGCCCAGGACGTGCACAACCTGTGCGTGGGCATCCTCTACCCCATCTTCACCGGCCTGTCGCCCAAGAAGGGCGCGCTGCGGCCCCAGCCCGCATCGCAGGCAGAGGTCGAGCAGCGCTATGCCGATGTAGACCACCTGGATTTCGGCGTCGAGCCAACGCTCAGCCCCACCCTGCAAACCCTCTTGCAGCAGGGCGCGCGCCAGGAATTGGCGAACGTGGCCGCCCTGCGCGCCAGCATGGAGCGAGTCGCCGGGCGGCACGGTTGGGAGCTGCCGAACACGCACACCATCCCCGCCCTGCGCGACGCCCGCGCGCACGTGCGCGCGGGCCTGGCCGAGCTGCGCCAGGGCCAGGAGGCGCTGCGCCGCGCCCGCGATCTGCTGCTGGAAGCCGTCATCCTCGACGACATCAATGAGGAAGTTGAGGCCGAATTGCGACGCTTGCTGGCGCAGATCAACGAGGCGCTCAATCACCGGGTGATCCCCTAGCGCCCCCAGCAAAGGAGACGTGATGGCCGATCTACGAGAGCAACTCGAACACCTGCGTCGCCTGCTAGAAGCCCTGCCATCCAGCGCGACGGCCAGCGAGATCGCCCAGCTGGAGAGCGAAGCGCGCACGCTGCTCGCCCAGAGCAAAAACACCCAGTACGAAGCTGAGGCGCGCGAGCTATTCACCCAGCTTGCCCGGCACAGCGCCCCGCCCACGCCCGAAGCGGCCACCATCCGCGGGCTGCTGCGCCGCGCCCGCATTCGCATTGAGATCGCCGGCAGCGAAGACGACATTGACGAGGCGATTGACCTGCTGGCCGAGGCGCTCGATCTCGATCCCAACAACTCCGAGATTCACGAGCTGCTCATGGAAGCCGCCGAGCGCAGCCCGCACCTGGAGATGAAGGTGCAGGGTCTTCTGGAGCGCTACGATATTGATCCGGGGGCTGTCGGCGCTCCTCCAGCCGACGCAGCAGCGCCCCCGCGCGCTGAGCGCTCCGCGCCGCCGCCCCCAAACAATTTCGCCGCCGAATCGGCGAGCGGCGAGGCCCTGTCGCTGTCCGAAGTCTCCGAAGCGTACTATGCCGGCGACTATCAGCGCGCCGTAGACCAGGCCAACCGCATCCTCGCCGCCGATCCGGGCAACGTCCAGGCGCGCGAGTATCGCCAGAAAGCGGAAGATAACCTGCTGCGCGGCGTGGTGCCCGACCATCGCATCCCTTTCGACGCGCGCATCGCCTACAACCGCGCCAACTCACTGGTGCGCGCTGGCAACTATGATGAAGCCGAGCGTCTCTACCGCGAGGCGCGCGATCTGGCCGCGCGCGCCGGGATCAGCAGTTGGCAGGATGTGGAACAGGCGCTGCTCGACATTCAGGACCTGGCCCTGGCCCGCGAGCTTCTGGCCGAAGGCGATCGCCTGCTGGCTGCCGACGACTGGGAGACGGCGCTGCAGAAGTACGAGGGGGCGACGCGCGTCGTGCCCAACGATCCGCTCGCCCAGGAGCGCATCGAGCTGGTACGCCGTGTCCGCCAGCAGTTCGACCAGGCGACCGTGCAGCTTAACATGAGCAGCGGCCCGCTGAACGAGCGCGCCCGCGAATTGCAGCAACTGCTCAACACCCTGGCCGGGCTGCGCCAGTTGCTGCCGGGCAGCGAGCGCCTCAAGAGCCTGACGCGCGAGATCGAAGAGCGTATCGAGCACATCATCGCCCAGCTTTTCACCCAGGCCCAGGGCGCGCTGACGCGCGTCGAGGCCGCGTCTGTGCTCGATGAACGGCTGCGCCTGACGACGGAGGCCGTGCGCGCCCTGGAAGCAGCAGCAGACCTCGACCCGGCTAATGAGGACATCACCGGGCTGTTGCAGCGCGCGCGCCAGCGCGAAGCGGATATGGCCGAAGCCCGCCACCTCATCGAGCGCGCGTCGGCCCTCGTCGCTCAGAATTACGAGAACGAGCTGAGTCAGGCGCGCACCATGCTCGCCGGGCTGCGCGGGTACGCGCAAGATCCGCGCTATCGCATGGTCGTGGCCGACCTGCTCGCCCGTCACCTGGAGCGCGCCGAAGCCGCGCTCGACGAGCGCGATCCGGCGACCGCTCAGCGCTGGCTGGACACGGCCAAAGATGACCCCTTCCGCATCCTGGGCCGTCGCACCGACATCCTGCGCCTGGAAGCGGAAGTCCGCCAGATGCGGCGGCGGCAGTACGGCATCTACGCCGTCAGCGCGATCATCATCCTGGTTATCCTCGGCGCGGTGGCCGTGGCCACCGAACCCACCTGGCGGCCCATTCTCGACCCGCCGACGCCCACACCCACCGCCACCGCGACGATCACGCCGACGCCCACTGATACGCCAACGGTGACGCCGACGCCCACCGCGACTGAGACGCCGAGCATCACGCCGACCTACACCTGGACGCCGACGCCGACCGACACGCCAACCTATACCTGGACGCCGACGCCCAGCGATACGCCAACCCACACCTGGACGCCGAGCATCACCCCCACGCCGACCGACACGCCCACCCCCACGGACACGCCGACCCAGACCTGGACGCCGAGCATCACCCCCACGCCAAGCATCCTTTGCCTGGTCTTCGCCAGCAGCCAGGCGGTCAACGTGCGTGCCGAGCCAAGCCCGGTCGCCACGCGCATTTTCACGGTGGAGCTGGGGCAGGCGCTGGAGGTGCTGGAGCAGCGGCTTGGCCGCGACAACCAGCGTTGGTTTGAAGTGCGCTTCAGGGTGGGCCAGTCAACCATCGTCGGCTGGGTGCGCGCCGACTTGGTGCAGGAAGTGCCCGACGCGCCCTGCCCGACCTTTGGGCCGGCGCCGCGCCAGTGAAGCTCGGCAGGAATGCAAAGCGGCCACGCTCGCATGAGCGTGGCCGCCTGGTGGGTCGTACAAGACTCGAACTTGTGACCTCGTCGATGTCAACGACGCGCTCTAGCCAACTGAGCTAACGACCCGAAGTGCTCTTAGTATAGCGAGGCCGCACCGTTTTGACAAGGGCCGGAAAGCCGTTTCCGTCGCGCTGTGATTGCCCGCACGTGTGGCAGTAATTTGATGAACTCAGGCGGCGACATGCTATAATGCGCCCATCGCAAGGGGGCATTGGGGGAGCGGGGCAGTGAGCGAGCGCCCCGGTGGGGAGGTTTCCTGACAGCAGCAACTCGGAGCGGTGACGACCGATGCGCGAGACGATCCAGAACGCCCTGCCTTTCCTCACCGGCAGCCTCTTCGGGCTGGCGCTGCTGCTGATTCTCGTCTCTCTGCACCTGTTCCGTCGCAGCCGCACGGACGTCTTCTGGCGGCGGCGGCGCGAAGCCGGTCAGCGGGGCTGGAGACTGTTCGTCTTCTCTTTCGGGCTGATCATCTTCGGCAGCGTGTCCTGCGTGCTCACCCTGTTTTTTGGCGTGTTCGGCGAGGATGCCCCCGCCGACACAGGCACGCCACCAGCAACCCAGGCAGTCGCTCTCGGTGAGGACACGCCCAGGACGCTCGACGCCCTATCATCGCCCACCGAAGAACCGAACAACCCGGCAGAAGAGACGCCCGACCCCTTCGCGGGCACGCCGCCGCCCGCCACCGTGATGATCGTCATCATCACGGCGACCCCCGCTTTCACGCCAACAATCACGCCTTTTCCCACCTTCACGCCGCAGGTGATGCCCGCCACTTCAAGCGTCACGCCGCACCCCGACGCCGTGCTGCGCATCGCCGCGCTCAGCGATCAGATTGACGCTTCGCTGCGCCCGGTAAACCCGCGCACCACCTTCGTCGCCGGCACCAAACGCATCTTCTTCTTCGTCGAGTTCAGCGCCATGAGCGAAGGCGTGCTGTGGCGGCGCGCCATCTACAAAGACGGCGATCTGTTCGACGACAGCGCTTTCCTGTGGGGCCTGGCCGCCAGCGGCACAGGACATTTCTTCTTCGGCCAGGACAGCGGCCTGGAGCCGGGCGAATACGAGATTCACCTCTTCATCGGCGAGGCCGACACCCCCGCCAGCGTGATGCCCTTCACCGTCGTCCCTGAGACCTAGCGGCCCGGCGCGTCCATGCCTGTTCGTCCGCGCCTGCCTGCCCCGCGCGTCCGCGCTGTCGTGGCGCTGATCGCGCTGCTGGCGCTGGCCGGGCTGGCGCTGCGCCTGGGCCTGCTCGTCCGTGCGGGCTGGCGCTACGATTACGACGAAGGGATGGTCGGGTTGCAGGTGCTGCGTATCCTGCGCGGCGTGCGCCCGGTCTTCCATCCGGGGCAGCCCTACCTGGCCGCGCTGGAGTCCTACCTCATCGCTCCATTCTTCGCCGCATTCGGCGCGAGCGCTGTCACGCTCAAGCTGGTCCCCTGGCTGCTCGCGGGCGTCTACACGGCGGCGACGGGCTGGCTCGGCTGGCGCGCCTTCGACCGGCGGGTCGGCGCGCTGAGCGCGCTGCTGGCCGCATGTGCGCCCTCGTACCTGCTGATCACCGGCATGAAGGCGTGGGGAGCCACCGCAGAGACGCTCGCGCTCGGCACGCTGAGCCTGATCGCCGCGACTTACATCGTGGAGGAAGAACAGCCGCCAGCCGTCCGCGCGCGCGCCCTCATTGTGCTGGGTTTTCTCGGCGGAGTCGGTTTCTGGGTTTCGTGGCTGATCGTCTTCTACGCGCTGCCCATCGCGGTGATCCTGGCCTGGCGCGGGCGAGAGACCCTGCGCCGCGCGGGATGGATCGCCGGGCTGGCCTTCGCCCTGGGCAGCGCCCCCCTGTGGGGTTACAACCTGGGCCACAACTGGGCCACCTTCCGCTACCTGCTGCGCTCGCAGGGAGACACGTGGGGCAATCTGCGCCCGGTGCTCGATCATCTGACCTACGATCTCGCCCCGCGCCTGGTCAGCGGTGACCCGCGCTGGCCCATCCTGAGCTGGGATGCCGTGTGGTGGCTGCAAATCGTCTACGAGGGCGGCCTGGCGACGCTGGTGCTGTGGGCATGGCGTGGCCCCTGGCCGCGCGCGCACCGCCCCGCCCGCGCGCTGCTGGCGCTATTCGCGCTGACCTTGCCACCGATCTACCTGCTCAGCGGCTACGGCAACCACGCCCTCAACGAGTTCGGCTTCGACGCGACCGGGCGCTACGTGCTGATGCTGCACAGCGCCCTGCCCATCGGCGCGGCGGCGCTGGGCGTCTGGCTGGCGCGGCGTGGCTCTCTCGCTCGCGTCGCGGCGGCGGGCGTGCTGACGTCGGTCATCGGGCTGAACCTGCTCGGTGCACTGCGCACCGATCCGCTGACCGGCTTCGCCTCGCCCTACTACATCCGCCAGCCGCAGACGCTCGACCCGCTGATCGCCCTGCTCGACGAAGAAGGTATCCGCCACGTGTGGACGGATGTGGGCATCGCCCACGTGCTCATGTTCGAGACGCGGGAGCGCATTCTGGCTGCGGACTGGTACGACATCTACGGGGCCGAGGGCCTGGTACGCTTCCCCGAAGTGCCGCAGCGCATCTACGAGGCCGAGCGCGTCGCCTTCGTCGAAGTCGTGCTGCCGGGCCAGGACTGGACTCGCTTCGAGCAGGCTTTCCGCGACGCAGGGATACCGTACCGCCGCGTCCGCATCACGCCCGATTTGCTGGTGATCATCCCGCGCGAGCGCATTGATCCGGCGTTCGTCGGCGACGGGCTGGGGTACCAGTTTTAGAGAGGTTATTGGTTATTGGTGATGATGGCCCGGTATGTCAGGGCGCGGCGATTACCGGCACGGCGGCCAGATCGCCACTCACTATGACCAGCTCGGCGAAGACCCAGCCCATCCCGCCGGGCAAAGAGACCGCCAGCCAGGTGCCGTCCGCGCTGCGGCCCGTCACCGGCACCTGCGCGCCCTGGGCCAGCACGCCGACCACTTCGTAGCCGGTCCCCGGCCCCGCCCGCACATTGAGTTCGGCCACGGCGATCTGCGCCAGCGGCCCCTGCGCCACATCGGGCGTGGGCAGATCAGTGGGCGGCAGGTCCGGCGTCTCCTCTGGGCCGCTGTCGGGGGCGCTGACCGCGGCAGCGCCCGGCGCGTCGGTGACCAGCAGCGAAACATCCTGCACGCCCAGCAGCGATCCATCCGCGCGGAACGCTTCGACTGTCAGCAGATGTCGCCGCTTGTCCACAGCCGTCCAGTCGGCGCGCGCGAAGAGCGAAGGCACGCCCGCCGGATCGTCCGCCGTCACCTCGCCGACGACAATGTCGTCCATGCGGAACGTGATCCGCGCGACGCCCGCGCCCGTGTCCTGGGCGATCGCGTAGAGAGCCACGCGCGTCCCTTCGGCGTAGACGCTGCCGTTGGCCGGCGCCAGGGCGACGACCAGCGGCCCGCGCTCCAGGCGCTGCTGCGTCTCATCCACCGGAGTCGCGCTCAGGCTGCACGCCAGGACTGCCGCCATCAGCGCTAGCCAGGCCACTCCCAGCGACCATCGCCCTCGCCAATGGATCATCGCTCGCTCCTCAATGCTCATCGCCCATCTGTCTCGCCGGCGAACAGCCCGCGCACGGCGGGGTCTTCGGGATCGGGATAGCCGAACCGCTCGATCAGCGTGCCCAGCGAAAGCTCGCTGACCCAGCGCGTGCCCAGCAGCAGCTCCTGCAGCACGATGTCAACGACTACCAGCAATCGCCCCAGGTAGAGGTACTGGCCGCGCAGCGCCGTGAACAGCGTGGCGAAGATCCGCTCGCGCAGCTCATTATCGAGGATGCCGCTGCCCGGCCAGCCAACCTGCCACTCGTATTGGTAAGCGCCGATGGAGAGCACGTCCCCACGCAGCCGCACCAACTGGTCAATGGCCGCCTTGCGCGCCGAAGCGTCCACCAGCCGCCCCGTCTCACGGAACGGCACGTTGCTCAGCGAGCGGCACAGAGTGCCCGGCTGCGCGGCGCTCACCAGCCGGCCCAGCCCCTTGTCGTGGAAGGCCATCGCGCGCGCCAGGGCCTTGAGGCCCTGGCGGTAATAGGCCACCAGATTCGGCTGATCGGCATGCCGGTCAACGCGCCACGCCAGCGACAGGAAATCACTGAAATCCAGCGGGAGCTGCGGCGGACTCAGCGGGCTATAGGGCGACGCAAGCTGGGCGATCCGTTGCAGGTCGTCGTTGGGCTTCATGCGCTCTGTCCGGCGCGGTGCCGCCCGCGCGCGATGTTGATCATATCTACCAGCATCCCATAAGCCGTCGTGGTCGGGTCAGTGTCGCCCTCGATCAGGGTCAGCTCGTGCAGCGTGTCGGTCTCGAAGGTCACGGCGCTGCTCGTCCGGCTCACCTGGCTGAGCGGGTCGGAGAACGGCAAGGCGGTCGGGCGCACGCTGGCCCGCACCGTGTCGCCGTCGCGTGCCGCTTCGCACAGCAGCTTGATCCGCGCGCCCGCCCGCAGCGCGCCCTGCGCATCGCCGATTGTAATGCCGCTGATGCCCGTCCGGTCCACGTCGGCGGGGCGCAGGTCGGCGCCCATCAGCACATTGGCCAGGACGACGATTTTCACCGCTGCATCCCAGCCCTCCAGGTCAGTGGAGGGGTCGGCTTCGGCCACACCGATGGCCTGCGCCTGGGCCACCGCCTCTGCAAACGGAACGCCCTCCTCCAGCCGCGTCAGGATGAAGTTGGTGGTGCTGTTGAGCACACCGCGCACCCGCTGCACGGTTGTCGCCAGCAGCGCCTCGCGCCCGATACCGTGCACCGGCGCGCCATCCATAACCGTGCTCTCGAAGAAGAAGCCGGTGCCGTGCGCGTTCGCCAGCGCCTTCAGCTCGCGGTAGGCATGGGCGACCGGCCCCTTGTTGGCCGTAACCAGGTGGCAGCCCCGGCCCAGCGCCGCGCGCGCGTAGTCCGTCGCCGGCTGGCCGGTGCGCGGGTTGAGCCAGGTCGCCTCCATGAACAGGTCGGCGGGACAGGTGTCAATGAGCGCGAGCGTGTCCGCGACTGGCAGCCCGGCGTGCAGCGCGTCCAGCGACTCGCCGCGCTCGACCAACGCCAGCGCCGCCGCCAGGTCCAGGCCCGCAGCGCTGATCGCTCGCCCGCGCGACTGCGTGGCAATGCCGGTGACCGTGAACGTCAGCCCGTAGTCGTCGCGCAAAACATCCGCCTTGCGCAGCAGCAGCCGCGCCAGCGCGCGTCCCACGTTGCCAAAGCCCAGCATGACAAGTCGCAGATGCATCGCGCAGTACTCCTTCAGGCAGCCGTTCATCCGGCGCGCAGGCCGTCGGCCCTCCGCCGATCACAGGGGCCATTATACTCGATTTGCGCCGTGCGTCACGCTGTCCGTCCGCGTGGGTGCGCGTCAAGATTGACAGCGACTCGCTGATTGACCTCACCCCAGCCTCGCGACGCTCGGCTTGCCCCCTCTCCGAGCGGAGAGGGGCGGTGAGGCGCGTCAGCGCCGAGCGGGGGTGAGGTAACCCAGGGCGCAGCAGAGCGGGGCCGTTGGCGGTGCGCCCTCGCCAGGGTAGAATTCCTGGGCAGGGAGAAGTCCCATGACTCCACGTATCTCTGGGGCGCGCACCCGCTCCGGCGCGCTGATGATTCCGCTGGCGCTCATCCTGCTGCTCGGCTGGGCGCTGCGCACGCACGACCTGGACGGGCGCAGCCTGTGGGAAGACGAGGGCTGGACGATGCTGCTCAGCGCCGGGCCGAGCCTGGGCGATGTCGTCCAGACGATGGCCGCCGACCAGCATCCCCCGCTGTACTTCGTGATCTTCCGCGTCTGGCGCACGCTGACCGACGAGACCGAGTTCGCCGGGCGCTATCTCGGCGTGCTGTTCGGCATGATCGCCGTCGCAGCGGCGTTTCCGCTGGGGCGGGCGCTCTTCGGCGCGCGCACCGGCCTGCTGGCGGCCCTGCTGCTGGCGCTGGCCGATCTGCACATTGACCTGTCGCAGGAGGTGCGCCACTACAGCCTGTTAGCGACGGGTGTGGTGCTCTCCAGCCTGTTCTATGTGCGCTGGTGGTGCAGGCCGGGCCGCGCCAATCGCTTCGGCTACGTGCTGGCGACGCTGCTGCTGCTCTACACCCACTACCTGGGCGCGTATATCGTGCTCGTCCAGGCGCTGCACCTGCTGCTGACGGCGCGCGGGCGGCGGCTGGCCGAGGGGGTCTTTCTGCTCGGCGCGATCGGGCTGGGCTTCCTGCCCTGGCTGCCGGTGATGATCGATCAGAACAGCGTCCGCTGGGACAACCCGCTCTATTACCAGAACGCGCTGTCCAACAGCGCGGAGACGTTCCGGCTGGTGCGCACCGCCCTGCTCGGTCATTGGTACGCGATCCTGGGCGGGCTGGCCCTGCTGGGCACGGTCACGCTGAGCTATCCGCACGGGGAGACTGCTTCGCCGCGCGCTCGCCTGCGCCCGCTGTGGCCCGCGCTCTACCTGGCCCTGACCGTCGTGCTGATCGCCGGCCTGATCGTCGCCATCAACGAGCGGCGGCAGTTCCTCACCGTGCGCAACTTCATCCTGCTGACCCCGGCGCTGAGCGTCCTGGCCGCGCACGGCCTGGCCAACCTGCCGCGCCTGGCGCGCGCCTTCCTGGTGACGCTGGTCGTGGTCATCGCGCTGACGACAGTGGACGCCCGCCGCCACTACCCGGACTGGCGGGCGGTCGTGGCCAATATCAGCGCCCACCATCTGCCCGGCGAGCCGGTGCTGATGGACGTGTGGGTGGGCGACTTCCCGGCGCGCTATTACATAGACCGGCAGCTTGGCCCCCAGACGCCGCGCGTCTCGCTGCGCGAGTGGCGCGCCGAGTATCGCGAGCTTTTTCTGCCCCGCCTGCTGGACTTCCTGCAAACGCACGACGCCTTCTGGCTCATCTACTGGGGCGACGCGCCTATGAACGAGTACGGCGAGCTGATTGACGAGGCGGGCTTTCAGCGCACGGCGACGCTGTGGGTGGATCACCTGGGCACGCCGCTTTACAGCCTGCGCTACGACAAGTTGTCGTCCGCAAGCGCCGCGACCTTTGGCGATCTGTTCGCGTTGCGCCGTTTTGCCGTCCCGCAGACCGCCGCGCCCGGCACGGCGATCACCGTCGCCCTGTGGTGGACTGCCGAGCAGCCCCCGCCGCTCGATTACAGCGTGTCCGTCTTCCTGCTCGACGCGGCGGGGGCGCTGGTGGCCCAGCACGACGGGCCGCCGCTCGACGGGCGCGCGCCGACCTCGACGTGGCAGCCGGGCGCATTGCAGTTCGACACGCACATCGTCCGCCTGCCGACCGGCCTGCCGCCCGGCCCCTATACGCTGGGCGTCAAGATGTACTGGTACGGCGACGGGCAGCCGCTGCCAGCGGTGGTTGAAGGGGGAGAGCCAGGCCCCTACGCCCCTCTGGGGACGCTGATCGTCGAGACGCCCTAGCGCGCAGCCGGCAGTGGCGAAACCTGTCAGGCCGGGGAAGCTCGAGAATGCTCGCTGCGCGCCTCCCCCCTCAATCCCACGCAGGCCGCTCACCCCTTCCCCCGGCAAAGCCAGGGGAAGGGGCCAGGGGATGGGAGCCTTTGCCTGACAACTCGTTCGTGGCCCCCCCGTTCCCGATTATTGTCGCTGGCACCGCTGCTGTGCTACGATCACGCCGATAACACTCTCATCACGAGCGGCGGAGGGACCGGCCCGACGAAGCCGCGGCAACCACCGGAGCCGCCCTGGCCCGGCAGGTGCCAATTCCGGCAGGAGTTTTCTGGAAGATGGGGATCTGTGTCCGCCGCCATTTGCCCCTTGCCAGCAGGGGACGCTTTGTTGTGCCGGTGAGCAGCCTTCCCCGCACGCTTAGACTGCACCGCAGAGAGACATGCCAATGACGCGCCAGCTTCCGCCTCACACCGATCGCCGCTACCTGGACGCCATCGCCAACCACGTGCTGATCTACGACGGGGCGATGGGCACCAGCATCCAGCGTTACAACCTGTCCGCTGCGGATTTCGGCGGCGAGCAGACCAACGGCTGCAACGACTTCCTGGTGATCACTCGCCCGGACGTGATCGAGGAGATCCATGCCTCTTTCCTGGCTGTCGGCTGTGAGGTTATTGAGACCAACACCTTCCGCTCCAACCGGCTGACCCTGGCCGAATATGGGCTGGCCGATCGCGTCGTCGAGATCAACCGCGCCGCCGCTGCTCTGGCCCGCCGCGTCGCCGACCGCTTCGCCGCCGAGACGGGTATCCCGCGCTACGTCGCCGGCAGCCTGGGGCCATCCGGGATGCTGCCCAGCTCCGACGACCCCGACCTGAGCCGGATCGGTTTCGAGGACCTGGCCGCCGTGTTCGCCGAGCAGGCGCGCGGCCTGGTCGAAGGCGGCGCGGACGTGCTGCTGCTGGAAACCAGCCAGGACATCCTGGAAGCGCGCGCAGCGGTGACCGGCATCGGGCGCTACTTCGCCGAGGTGGGCGTGCGCATCCCCGTGCAGGTGCAGGTGACGCTCGACACCAGCGGGCGGATGCTCTTCGGCACGGACATCGCCAGCGCCCTGACCACACTCGAAGCGCTGCCCATTGACGTGATCGGCCTCAACTGCTCCACCGGGCCGGAGCACATGGCCGGGCCGGTCAAGTACCTGGCCGAGCACAGCACCCGCCCGATCAGCGTGCTGCCCAACGCCGGGCTGCCAATCAACGTGGACGGGCAGGCCGTCTACCCCATGCAGCCGGAGCCGTTCGCAGCCATGCTCGGCGAGTTCGTGGACTGGGGCGTGAGCGTCGTGGGCGGCTGCTGCGGCACCACGCCGGAGCACCTTGCGCAGCTCATTCGGCGCGTGCAGGGCAGCCCGCACACCCCCCGCCAGCCCCTCGTCCGCCAGCCGGAGACCGAACCCGCCGCGTCGAGCGGGATGCGCGCCATCTCGCTGCGCCAGCAGCCGCCGCCCACCCTGATCGGCGAGCGCGTCAACAGCCAGGGCAGCCGCAAGATCAAGCGGCTGCTGCTGGACGAGGACTACGATGGCATTGTGCAGGTCGCGCGCCAGCAGGTCGAGTCCGGCGCGCACATCCTCGACGTGTGCGTGGCCCTCACCGAGCGCCCCGATGAGGCCGCGCAGATGGCCGAAGTCGTCAAGCGCCTGTCGCTGGCGGTAGACGTGCCGCTGATGATTGACAGCACCGAGGCCGACGTGATCGAGGCGGCGCTGCGCCTCTATCCTGGGCGTGGCCTGATCAACAGCATCAACCTGGAGAACGGGCGCGCCCGCGTGGACGCCGTGCTGCCCATCGCCGTCCGGCATGGCGCGGCGGTGGTCGCCCTGACCATTGACGAGACGGGTATGGCCAAAACCGCCGCTCGCAAGGTCGAGATCGCCCGGCGGATCACCGAGATCGCCGTCAGCGAGTATGGGCTTTCCCCGGAAGATCTGATCTTCGACGCGCTGACCTTCACCCTGGCCACCGGCGACCCGGAGATGGCCGGCAGCGCCGTTGAGACCGTTGAGGGCATCCGCCGCATCAAAGCCGAGCTGCCCGGTGTGCTCACTTCGCTGGGCGTCAGCAACGTGTCGTTCGGGCTGAGCGCCGGCGCGCGCGCCGTGCTCAACAGCGTCTTCCTGTACCACTGCGTCGAGGCCGGCCTGGACATGGCCATCGTCAACCCGGCGCACATCACCCCCTACGCCGAGATCCCCGCCGAACAGCGCCGCCTGGCCGACGCGCTGATCTTCAACGAGCACCCCGACGCGCTGGCCGACTTCATCCGCTATTTCGAGGAGCACACAGTGACAGTCGGCGGCGAGGAACAAGCCGACCCCACTGAGGGCATGGCTGCCGAGGAGGCGCTGCACTGGCAGATCGTCCATCGTAAGAAAGAGGGCGTCGAGGCGCTGATTGATGACTGCCTGACCCGCCAGGACGCAGTGAGCGTGCTCAACAACGTGCTGCTGCCCGCCATGAAGGAGGTCGGCGACCGCTTCGGCGCGGGCGAGCTGATCCTACCCTTCGTCCTGCAGAGCGCCGAGGTGATGAAGAAGGCCGTCGCCTACCTGGAAAACTTCCTGGAACGGGCCGAAGGGGCCAGCAAGGGCACCATCGTCGTGGCGACCGTCTACGGGGACGTGCATGACATCGGCAAGAACCTGGTGCGCACCATCCTCAGCAACAATGGCTTCAGCGTGCACGACCTGGGCAAGCAGACCCCGGCCAGCGTGATCGTTGACGCGGCGGTGCAGCACCAGGCCGACGCCATCGGCCTCAGCGCGCTGCTGGTCAGCACCTCCAAGCAGATGCCGCTCATCGTCAACGAGCTGGCCCGGCGCGGCCTGTCCATCCCCGTGCTGATCGGCGGAGCGGCCATCAACCGCGCCTTCGGGCGGCGCATCCTCTTCCTGGAGGATGGCGGCGAACCCTATGCGCCGGGCGTCTTCTACTGCAAGGACGCCTTTGAGGGGCTGGAGGTCATGGAGCAGCTTGTCGCGCCCGCCAAGCGCGAGACCCTGCTGGAGCGCACGCTGGCCGAAGCATACCAGGAGATCGGCAGAGAGCGCCCGCCCGTCCGCGACCGGCGCGCCCCCGACCGCCGCTCAGCAATCGGCCCCGCCCCGGACATCCCGACACCGCCCTTCTGGGGAGTGCGCACCGTGCACGACATCCCGCTCGACGCGGTCTTCCCCTTCATTCACAAGCCGGAGCTTTTCCGGCTGAACTGGGGGGCGCGCAACGCGCACGGCGACGAATGGGCGCGCCTGGAACGCGAGTTTGAGGCGCGGCTGGCGCAGATGAAGCGCACGGCCCTGGCCGATGGCTCGCTGCACCCGGCGGCTGTTTACGGCTACTTCCCGGCGCAGGCCGACGGCGACGCCGTGATCCTCTACGACCCGGCCCGCTACACCGAGGCGGGGTCGCTGCGCGAGATCGCCCGCTTCAGCTTCCCGCGCCAGCCGTTCGGCGAGTACCTGTGCCTGGCCGACTACTTCGCCCCGGCCAGTGGCGAGCAGGTGGATGTCTGCCCGTTGCAGGTTGTCACTGTCAGCGCGGGCGCGACCGAGCGCTTCGACGCGCTGCAGGCGGTGCACGAATATACCGAAGCGTACTTTTTCCATGGGCTGGCCGTGCAGACCGCCGAGGCGACCGCCACCTACCTGAACCGCCACATCAACCGCGAGCTTGGCCTGCCCGTCGAGCGCGGCAAGCGCTATAGCTGGGGCTACCCCGCCTGCCCCGACCTGGAAGACCACGCCACGCTGTTCCGGCTGCTGCCCGCCGAAGAGATGCTGGGCATGTCCTTAACATCCGCCTATCAGCTTGTGCCGGAGCAGTCCACCGCAGCGATCGTCGTGCACCACCCCGACGCGAAATATTACAGCACGGGCGTGTCGCGCACGGAACAACTGGCGGAGGCGTGATATGGCCCGCATCCCCTTCCGCGAACGGCTGGCCCAGGACACCATCCTGCTCGACGGGGCGATGGGCACTGTGCTCCACGCTCAGCACAGCCTGCCCATAGATACCTGCTTCGACCTGCTCAACCTGACCGAGCCGGAGGCCGTGGCCGCCATTCACCGCCGCTACCTGGACGCCGGGGCGGAGATCATCGAGACCAACACCTTCAGCGCCAACGCCTACAAGCTGGCCGATTGCAGCCTGGAACACGACTGCGCGGCCATCAACCGGGCGGGCGTGACCCTCGCCCGGCAGGCTGTCATCGAGAGCGGGCGCGACGATGCCTATGTCGCCGGGTCTGTTGGGCCGCTGGGCGTGCGCCTGGCCCCGTTCGGGCGCGTCACGGCGGAGGAGGCCAGCGCCGCCTTCAGCGAGCAGATTGGCGCGCTGATCGCAGCGGGTGCCGATCTGCTCATCTGCGAGACGTTCAGCGACGTGCGCGAGATCGCCGCGGCCATCGCCGCCGCCCGGCGCATAAACCCGACCATGCCGATCGTCGCCCAGATGACCTTCACCCGCGACAGCCGCACCCTGCTCGGCGACACGCCCGCCCAGGTCGCCCGCGCCCTGTACGCGACCGGCGCAGATGTGATCGGCGTCAACTGCTCCAGCGGGCCGACACACCTGCTGCGCATCCTCCAGTTGATGCACCGCGCCGTGCCAGAGGCGCGCTTCTCCGTCGCCCCCAACGCGGGCTGGCCGGAGATGGCCGGCGGGCGCGTCATGTACCCGGCCACGCCCGACTACTTCGGCGAGTACGCGCTGGCCTTTCGCGAGGCGGGCGCGTGCATCGTGGGCGGCTGCTGCGGCACCACGCCCGATCACATCCGCGCCATGCGCGCCGCCCTGGACGCCCCCGCCCCTGCGCGCCCCGCACCGATCACAGTGAGCGAGCCTGGCGAGGCCGCCCCCAGCGAAGTGCCAGAGGAGCCGACCGAGCTGGCCCGCAAGCTGGCCGCCGGCCAGTTCGTCGTCACGGTGGAGATGCCGCCGCCGCGCAGTTTCACCGCCCAGAAGGTCATCGCCTCCGCTGAGCTGCTGCGCGAGGCGGGCGCCGACGTCATCAACGTCTCCGACAGCCCGATGGCCCGCATGAGGATGAGTCCCTGGGCCGTCTGCCACCTGATTCAGCACCATGTCGGGCTGGAGACGGTGCTGCACTTCCCGACGCGCGGGCGCAACCTGCTGCGCATTCACGGCGATCTGCTGGCCGCGCACGCGCTGGACGTGCGCAACCTGTTCGTCGTCATGGGCGACCCGACGCAGATCGGCGACTATCCGGACTCCTTTGACGCGCACGACATCGTGCCCACCAGCCTGATTCACCTGGTCCGGCGCAACCTCAACGCGGGAATTGACGGCGCGGGCAATTCCATCGGTCAGCCCACGTCCTTCCTCGTCGGCTGCGCACTCAACGTCAACGCGGGCGATCTGGCGCGCGAAGTCCGGCTGCTGCACAAGAAGATTGACGCGGGCGCGGACTTCGCCCTCACCCAGCCGGTTTTTGAGCCGGAACGGCTGGATCGTTTCCGCGCCGCCTACACCGCCGAATTCGGCCCGCTGACGCTGCCCATCCTGGCCGGGATTCTGCCTCTCTTCGGCGAGCGGCACACGTCCTTCCTGCACAACGAGGTGCCGGGCATCGAGATTCCGCAGGACATCCGCCGGCGCATCACGGACGCCGGCGACGCCGCGCCCAGCGAAGGGGTGCGCGTTGCTCAGGAGTTGCTGCTCCGTGTTCGCGAGCGGGCGCAGGGCGTCTACATCATGCCCGCCTTCGGGCGCTACGACCTGGTGGCCGCGGTGATTGACGCGCTGGGCCGCTCGCGCGCCGGGCAGCGGTGACGAGGGTGCGCGCGAAGGTTGTCAGCGCCGGGCGGGGATGAGGCCAGTCAGGGTGCAGCAGGGTGCCACGCGGCGTAGGGTTATGCTATAGAATTCCGGCCATAGGGTTTTACCGTTCGTCGGTGATGACACGGGCAACCGTGTCGCGCCAGAAGCCGGTTGATCTCACCCCCGGCACGCAGAGAGGGGGAGTCTGTCGGGATTCCGTCCCCTCTCCGCGTGTGGAGAGGGGAATGAGGGGTGAGGTAAATCCGCTCCCTGCTCGGCCAGTCCTGGATGCGCCCGATGGCGGCTCACCCTTTGGCAGAACGCTGGTTCATGCTATCATGGCGACCGGACAGGCTGCCCGCGCAACCTTGCCGCTGCCCTGCTCGTAGTACAAAGTAGGTTTTTCGCCCGCTCATGAACCGGAGAGGCGATTCTCATGCGCGCACTCAAGCTGCTGCTGGTTCTGGCGCTGACGGCGATGACTGCCGCGTGCGGCGGCGATGACGCCCCCCCACAGCCAACGCCCGACCCGCAAACGCTGCTGGCCGAGGGCATCACCCAGCTTCAGGACGCCACATCGTTCAAGTACGAAGTGGACGTGAGCGGCTATCGTGTCGCTGTTTCCGTTGCCGGACTCGACCTCCCCGAAGGTGCGGAAGTTTCGTTCAAGTATGCCAGCGGGACGTTTCAGATGCCCGACCGGCTGAGCGCGCGCGTGCAGTTTCGGTTGGGTGTGCTGAGCACCATCGCCGAGCTGGTCGCTCTGGGAAGCACGCAGTACTTTCGCGGCGAGCTGATCACCGGCAATCGCTGGCTGCAAGGCGAGTTTCTGCCGGGCTTCGAGCCGGCCTCTCTGGTCGCACAGCCGGGTGGAGTCCCGCACACGCTCTCCACCATCCGCGACCTGTCTTTGGTCGGGCGCACAGATATGGACGGGCTGAGCGTCTACCAGGTGCGCGGGCGTGTCGAGGCCGGGCGCATTTTCTCGCTGACGCTGGGCCTCAGCCGGGTCACCACCGGCCTGCTGGATATTGACGTGTTCATCGGCACGCAGAACAGGCGCGTGCTGCGCATCGCGCTGGTCGAGCCGCCGCCAGAATGGGCAGCAAACAGCGATCCGACCACCTGGCAGATCAACATCTCCGAATACAACGCGCCGGTCAGCATCACCGCCCCCGCCGCGGACGGCGACGCTTCATGACCGCACGCCCCGCCGCGCAGCGAGCACCCTGGCTGGTGCTGGCTATTGTCAGCCTGCCTGTCTTCATCGGCGCGCTCGACCTGACGATCATCTCCGCTGTGCTGCCCGAAGTGATCGTCAGCCTCGACCTGCCGGTCAAAGAGTACCTCGATCACGCCTCCTGGGCGGTCAGCGGCTACCTGCTCGCCTACGCGATCAGCATGACTTTTGCCGGGCGACTATCGGACCTGTTCGGGCGGCGCGCCGTCTACATCACCTGCCTGCTGATCTTCATGGCCGGGTCGTACCTGGTCACCGCCTACGACAGCTCGACGCTCAACAGCGCGATCGCCCGTTTCTATCGCCAGGTGTTGGACGAGCCACCGCCGCGTCTGGAAGAGCGTTACCTCGATCTGGTCATCTTCGGGCGCGTGGTGCAGGCGTTTGGCGCGGGCGCCATGGTGCCGGTGACGATCGCCCTGGCGGGCGACCTGTTCCCGCCCGAACGCCGCGCCCGTCCGTTGGGCGTCGTGGGCGCGATAGACACGCTCGGCTGGGTGCTGGGGCACCTCTACGGCGGGGTGATGGTGCGCCTGTTCGGGCAGCATGGCGACGCCGTCGTGGACGCTTTCACCGGGCTGGGAATCTCCGTCGCCAAACCCTCGTGGGAGACGCTGTTTCTGCTCAATATCCCGCTCAGCGCCCTGGCCCTGGCCGGCGCGTGGTGGGCCTTGCGCGGCATTCATCGCCCGCGCCGCGTTGGGCGTTTCGACCTGCTCGGCACGCTGTTCCTCACCCTGGCGCTGATCGGGCTGAATCTCGGCCTGGGGAGCAGCCCCGAAGCCGCCAGCACCGCCGGAAGCTTCGAAGAGCTGGGGCGCACCGCGTCACACAACGGCCCTGCGCTGCTGATCGGCGCGGCGCTGGCCTTTCTGCTGTTTCTGCTCGTCGAGGCGCGCGTTTCGCATCCGCTGATCCGCCTGGGCATGTTCCGCAGCCGCAACGTCTCCGCTTCCTCAGTCGCCAACTTCCTGGTGGGCTTCTGCCTGGCGATCGGGCTGGTCAGCGCGCCGCTGCTGGTCAATTTCCGCATGGACAGCCCGACGAGCAAAGACGTGCAGCACGCCGCCTACACCGCCGGGCTGCTGCTGTCCGGGCTGACTGTGCCGATGGCCCTGGCGGCGATCCCTGGCGGCTGGCTGAGCGAGCGCACGGGCTACCGGCTGCCGACGGTGCTGGGCCTGCTGATCGCGGGGATCGGGTTCGCCCTGACCGGCACCACATGGGAGAGTGACACATCCTACTGGTTGATGGGCGGACAGATGGCCCTCATCGGCATCGGCCTGGGCCTGACAATTTCCCCGATAGGCACCGCCGTGCTCAACGACGTGCGCGAGGACGAGCGCGGAATTGCGGCGGCGATGATCCTGGTTCTGCGCCTGGTGGGCATGACCGTCTCCATCTCGTCGCTGACCGCCTACGCGCTCAACCGCTTCGATGTGCTCGTCGCCAGGCGCATGGCGGGCGCTGCGGGTCTCGAAGAGACAGTGCTCGCCTCGCAAACCGCCAGCCTCGAAGCGGCAGTGGATGCCATCTGCGAGCTTCAGCTCATCGGCGCCGCCGCCGCGCTGATCGCGCTCGTCGCCGCGCTGTGGATGCGCGGCGGTCGCCCCACGCGCCAGCGCGCCCCGCTGACCTGAGCGCGCTTGGCCTGTCTCCGCGCGCCCACCCTTGCCCCGGCTTGTGACCGATTCGCAACGCTCCTATAATAGGCCGCATGGCGCGCGGACGATCGCGGGCCACGAGGACTATCGCCACCATGACCAATGCGCTGCCCATCTACGTGCTCGCCACCATCCCGCGCGAATCGCTGACCCGCTTCCGCGACCTCTTCGCCCGCGAGCCGCAGATCAGCCCGGTGTTCGTCACCCGCCAGCAGGAGGCGATGGAGCATCTGGCCGATCCGCAGACGCGCACCGACGTGCTGGTGCTGGACGCGCGATCGGGTGATACGTTCGACTTCGTCAGGCAGTTGCGTCATACCTACCCCCGCCTGTTGATCGTCCTGGTGGACGAAGAGGCGGATTTCGGCTTGCCGGGCCAGGCCGACGAGATCTCGGTGACGCCCTTCGCCGGAGATGACCTGCTGCGCCGAATCAAGCGGTTGGTCGAGGAGCGCCGGCTGGAGACGCTGCGCGCCGACACGCTGCCCCCTGTGCGCCAGCTCGCCAAGGTGCTGGTGCGGGCGCGCACGCCAGAAGCCATGATCCGCGCGGCGGTCGAGGTGATCCACGACCTGGGCTACGACTACGTAGCGTTTTTCAGCCCGGACCCGGCGGCCCCTGGCCAGTTGGCGCTGCGCACGCAGATCGGCCCGCCCAGCCTGACCGGCATTGCGCCGCAGCAGCAGTCTCAGGACGGCACGCTGGTCGGCTGGGTGGCGCAGACCGGTCAGAGCCGCACCGTCGGCCCAACCGATCGCCCAAACCACCCCTTCATCGAAGGGGCTTCCCTGCAAAGCGGGGTATGCGTGCCCGTCGGCGCGGCGCTGCGCTTCGGGGCTTTGCTGGCCTGCCGCGCCCAGCCTCACAGTATTCCCCAGAAGCACGTCATGCTGCTGGAGCTGATCAGCGCGCAACTGGCCACTGCGCTGGCCAAGCGCGACCGGGCCTGAGGTGGCCCGCGCAACGAAGAGGAGCATAACAGCGCCAATGACCATACAAGTCGGCAGTGCACGCGGCAAACCAGGCCAGATCGTCTACGGGACGTTCGAGGCGCTGCCGCTGCCCACTGGCGGGTCGGAGTTCTTCCCGGTCATCATCGCCCAGGGGCGCGAGGCGGCGGAGCCTGTGCTGTGGCTGACGGCCAACATTCACGGCGGCGAGTACGACGGCATCGCGGTCATCCACCATCTGGTCACCCTGGAGCTGCTGGCTCACCTGCGCGGCACCCTGGTCGCCATCCCTACGCTCAGCCCGGCGGGGCTGCGCACGGGCGAGCGCAGCCCGTATTACCTGGGCGGCAAAGACCCCAACCGCCTGTTTCCCGGCCTCTCGGCCCCCGATGCCGACTATCCCAACCATTTCGCCCCCGCCCTGGAGCAAGCCTACAGCCGCCTGTTCGAGCGTATCAGCGCCACAGCCACCTGCCTGATTGACCTGCACGATTTCGGCATCCGCTCGATCCCGTTCGCCTTCCGCGATCCGGTGTTCTACAGCGGCGCGGCGGATAAGCCGGTGGCGGAGAGGCTTCAGCAGAAAGTGGGCGAGATGCTCGACGCGCTGGGCCTGACGGTGGTCAACGAATTCGCGTCAGCGCGCTATATGGAGCTAGACCTGCATCGCTCGGTCAGCGGCGCGGCGCTCAACCGGGCGCGCATCCCGGCCATCACCATCGAGGTCGGCGGGCAGAGGGCGGTCAATACCCGCTACGTACAGGCCGTGGTGGTCGGCGTGCGCAACGTCATGCGCTGGGCGGGGATGCTGCCCGGCCCGGCGGAGCCGCTGCCCGACATCCCGATCATCAGGCCCGGCTATCCGGTGCGGCGCACGATTCACCCGCGCGTGCCGCAGACCTGCCTCGTCCATCACCTGGTTCAGCCCGGCGATCTGCTGGCTCCTGGCGACCCGGTCGCGCGCATGGTGGACATCTACGGGCGAGCCATTGGCCCGGACAGCGGGCTGCTGCGCACCAAGTTCGAGGGATTCGTGCTCGGCCTGTTCCCCGGCATGGCCTTCTATCCCAACGACGCCATCCTCGGCCTGGCCATCCGCGACCAGAACGAGCTGGTCGTGCAGGCTTCGCAGCTCTGACAGCTCCCTGCCCTGCGCGCATTCGCACAAAAAAGCCGCCAGGGAAATAATCCTGGCGGCCAGCCCGTGCACGGTGAACGCTTGCTACCCACCCGCCCCGGCGAGGCGCTCGGCGTACTGGCGCTTGTAGTATTCCAGGTATTCGCCGGTCTTGATCTTGCGCCACCACCACTCATTGGCCTGGTACCAGCGCACCGTCGCGACCATCGCCTCCTCGAAGGTGTGCTGCGGCGTCCAGCTTAGCTCGGCGCGAATCTTGTCGTTGGTCAGCGCGTAGCGCCGGTCATGACCGGGCCGGTCGGCCACGTGACGGATCAGGCTTTCCGGCTTGCCCAGCGTCCGCAAAATGAAGCGCGTAACCTCGATGTTGTGCAGCTCGTGCTCCCCGCCGATGTTGTAGATAGCCCCCGGCGCACCCCGATGCAGCACCGCGTCAATCGCGTCGCAGTGATCGTCCACGTACAGCCAGTCGCGCACCTGCATCCCATCGCCATAGAGCGGCAGCGGGCGGTCGTCCAGCGCTTCAGTGATGAAGAACGGGGCCAGCTTCTCCGGGTACTGGTACGGCCCAAAGGTGTTGCTGCCGCGCGTGACGGTGGTGTGCAGCCCATAGGTCACGTGATAGGCGCGCACCATCATCTCGCCGCCGGCCTTGCTCGCCGCGTAGGGGCTGTTCGGCTCCAGCACGTCCCCCTCGCGGAAGAAGCCCTCCGCAACAGACCCGTAAACTTCGTCCGTGCTCACATGGTGCACGCGCTGCACGCCCATCTGTCGCGCAGCGTCGAGCAGCACGTACAGGCCGACGACATCGGTCTGGATGAAGGCATCCGGCTCCAGGATCGAGCGATCGACGTGCGTCTCGGCGGCGAAATTCACGATGGCCTCCACCCCGTAGCGCTCGATGATCTGCTGGACAGTCTGGCGATGGGCAATATCGCCGCGCTCAAAATGGTAATTGGGCGCATCGTGCACCGGCAGCAGGTTGTCCAGGTTGCCGGCATAGGTCAGCTTGTCGAGCACGACGATGGTGGTGTCGGGGTACTTCTCGACCGTGCGCCGCACAAACGCGCTGCCGATAAAGCCTGCGCCGCCAGTGACCAGGATCGTCTTCATTGGGCAATTCTCCTCTCAGGGGGGGTAGGGATGGCCTCGGTCCCTGCTGTGGACAGGACGAAGCGGTGAATTGCGTGGCCGACGCCGTCCTCGTCATTGCTGCCGGTGACGTAATCCGCTGCCGCCCGCACATCGTCCGGCGCATGGCGCATGGCCACGCCGATTCCGGCGCGGCGGATCATGTCCAGGTCGTTGCAGTTGTCGCCCAGGCAGAGCGCGTCGCGCACCTCCAGGCCGAGGTGCTCGACCAGGTGAACCAGCGCCGTGCCTTTGGTCACCCCGGCGGGCATGACCTCCACCACCGAGGCCAGGCCGGAGCGCACGATCTGCGCCCGCCCGTCGAAGACGCGCCGCAGGTCATCGGAGAGACGGCTCACCCGATCGTGATCCTGGTGCATCAGCACCATCTTGAACGGGCGATAGCGCTCGCGCAGCGCGCTCTCCCAATCGTCCACCAGGTCGGGCAGCGGCTCGTGGTGCTCCAGCAGCTCGGCGACATTCGCGTCGCGCACCTTCGCCAGCAGCCCGCTCGCCGCGTAGATCACCGGCGTGAAGCCGCGCGCTTCGGCCATGTGGATCGCTTCCAGCGCATAGTCGAGCGGGATCGGGGCTTCGTAGACCAGCGACCCGTCCGGGGCGAAGATCTGCGTGCCATTGCCGCAGATGAGCGGGATGCTGATCCCGAACTGCTCGATCAAGGCGACCGTCGAGGAGAACGTCTTGCCGGTCGCCACCGTGAAGAGCACACCGCGCGCCTGCGCGGCGCGGACAGCCGTCTCCGTGAAGGGAGAGACCTCGTGATTGGAAGTGAGCAGCGTGCCGTCGAGATCGGCGACGATGAGGCGTACCGGAGTCATCAGCGCACGAACTCGCTACAACAGCCCCAGCCGGCTGTGATCGCCCAGGTGCATCTTGATCGCTTTGGGGCGCAGCGTGTTGGTGGTGACCTCGGCGTACCGCCCGATCAGGCTGTCCTGGAGGCGCGTCGGGATGTCGCGGATGGTGCTGTGCTCCAGCACGATGCTGCGCTCGATCTCGCTGTTCTCGATCACCACGTCGTGGTAGATGCTGGAGAACGGCCCCACGTAGCTGTTGACGATGCGCGTGTTGCGCCCGATGATCGCCGGCCCGCGCACCACGCTGTGGATGATCTCCGCCCCATCTTCGACCGTCACCCGCGTATCCACCTCAGAGGCGGCGTCCACATGCCCGCGAATCTCCGGCGTCAGCTCTTCCAGGACAAGGCTGTTGGCGGTGAGCATATCGCCAGGCCGCCCGGTGTCAATCCACCAGCCGCGATGAATGTGCGGGTAGACGACATAGCCGTGCTCGACCAGCCACTGGATGGCATCGGTGATCTCCAGCTCGCCGCGAAAGGACGGCTTGATCGCCTCTGTCGCCTCGAAGATGTGCTGATCGAACATGTAGATGCCGACCAAAGCCAGGTTCGAGGGCGGGTTCTTCGGCTTCTCGATCAATTCGACAATGCGCCCCTCGCCATTCAGCCGGGCGACGCCGTACTGCTCTGGCACCTCGACCTCGGTCAGCACGATCTGGCTGTTCCAGTCGTGATGACCGGCGAACTCCGCAATGAGCGGGCTGATACCTCCCTGGATGACGTTGTCACCCAGGAACATGACGAAGCGGTCGTCGCCCAGGAAGTCGCGCGAGATCTTCACGGCGTGGGCCAGGCCAAGCGGCGCGTCCTGCGCGATGTAGCTCACGCGCACGCCGAACTGTGCGCCATCCCGCACGGCCTCGCGAATCTCCGGCCCGGTGTCGCCAATAACAATACCGATCTCCTCCACACCGGCATCGCGAATCGCCTCGATGACGCGGAAGAGCACCGGCTTGTTGGCCACCGGAATCAGTTGCTTGGCTCGCGTGTAAGTCAGCGGGTACAGGCGCGTGCCCTTGCCGCCGCTCAGGATCAGTCCCTTCAATGCTACCTGCTCCCTTTGCGTGTGCGATCTCGTCGGTGTAAGGGCGCTGCTCGGCCGCGCCCCGAACGTAGCAGATTTCCGAAGTCTCGGAGACTTTAGAAGTCTTGTGCAGACCCGCCTCTACTTCCGCGCGTAATACCCGCTCACAGCGCTGTCGCGCGGCGCGTTGATCAGCACCGCCCCCAGGATGTTCACATTCACACGCTGAAGCTCGTCCCTGGCGCGGGCCGCGTGGTCGCGGCGCGACGCGCCCGCCCGCAGCACCAGCAGCAGCCCGTCGAGCTTGTGCCCCAGCACGGCAGCATCCGTCACCGCCAGCGCCGGCGGCGCATCGAACAGCACGTAGTCGGCGCGCTCGCGCAGCGCCGCGATCACTTCGTCCATGCGCCGCGATCCCACCAGGTCAGCGGGGTTGGGCGGCAGCGGCCCGCTGGTCAGCACGTGCAGATTGTCCACGCCCACCTCTTGCAGCGGCGGGTCGGCCAGGGCCGCGTTATCCAGCAGCATGGTCGTCAGGCCGCGCTCGTTGCCCAACCCCCACAGCGCGTGCTGGGCGGGCTTGCGCAGGTCGCAATCCACCGCCACCGTGCGATGCCCCGCCTGGGCGAGCGTCACAGCCAGGTTCGCCAGCGCCGCGCTCGCCCCCTCGCCGGGCACCGCCGACGTGATCACCAGGGCGCTGGCCTGGCGATCTACCCCGTAGAACATCAGGTTCGTGCGCAGCGTCCGGTAGGCTTCGGCGGCGGGCGCCTGCGGGTCGGTCAGCGTAATCAGGTTTGCAGCGGGCATCACCCCACCTCACATGTGGCTATCTTCAGGAGGAATGGCCGCCAGCAGAGGCAGCGCCAGGAAGTTCTGCACATCGTCGCGGCTGCGCAGGATGTTGGACTCCAGATATTCGAGCGCGAACACGACCGCCCCGCCCAGCAATAGGCCCAGCACCGCCCCGGCCAGCATATTGATCTTGGTCTTGGGCGAGTGTAACCCATAGGTGGCCGTGTCAGTCAGCAGGGCGTCAATGCGATCTTCGCGCTGCAAATCGCGGTTATCTTCGGTGCGATACTCCACCAGCAGGCGGCCCAGTTCGGTGGCGATGCGCGCTGCCAGCGGCCCGTCCTGCATGTCCACATCAATCTGCACGATGAGCTGCGTCGGATCCGAGCTGATCGTCGTGTAGCGGCGCAGGTCGCCCGGCGTCATGTCGAGTTGCAGGCGGGTGATGACGGTGGCGGCCTGCGTGTCCGTGTTGAGGTAGACCACATAGCTGCGCAGCAGAATGCGCAGCGTCTCCGTCAGGCCGTAGTCGTTGCGCGCCGGCTGAAGCAGGACGCGCTGTGTGGCGCGGTAGACGGGCGTCTGCGCCTTGCTGAAGGCGTAGGCCGCCCCCGCTGTGATGGCTATCGCCAGCAGGAGTATCCAGCCGCGCCGGATCAGGATTCGGGCGTAATACGTCAGGTTCATAAACCACACGTCCTCAACAAGCCCAGGCCGCCGCGCGCCAGGATTATAGCAGGTCCCCTCAGGGCCGCGAAGTCGCCGGGCAAACTCCCACCAGACGATCCCGATCTCATTCGCCCGGAATCTCGGCCAGCACCTCAAGCCCCAGCGCTTCTACGTCCTGGCGCGTGCGCAGGCTGCGATCCAGGTACTCCGCCAGCCCCGCCAGGCCCACCCCGGCGGCCAGCCCCAGCGCCAGCCGCAGCAGCGGCCCAATGCGCGAGGTCAGCGGGGCGGGCACCTGGGCTACTTCGAGCGAGTCCAGCGGCACGACGCGGGCCGGCGAGACCGCGAACTGCGGGAAATACTCGGCGTTGCGCTCGCGCAGCACCCGGATCGCCGCGCGAGCAATCGTATTGATCTCCGCGGGATCATCCCAGCGCACATACAGCGTGACGATGCTGCGGTAGCTTTCGGCGGCGAAGGCCCCGAAGAGATCGGAGGCTGCGATGTTCAGCCCACCCCCGGCCACGACCTGCGCCACTTCCTCGGCGAAGCTGTCGCTGGCAATCCAGTGGGGCAGATTGACGGCCACGTATTCCGACGCCAGCCATACCACGTAGCTGGTGTCTTCATAGGCGCTCGCCGGCGCAACGTTCGCCGCGTCGGGCGGGGCCGCCGCCGTCAGCCGCACACGCACTTCGTAGCGCGGCGGGGGATTCAGCGCGCCGGCCAGCGCGGGCAGCGTCAGCACGAGCACAACAGCCGCCGGCAGGACGATCAGCCACCAGCGCCGTTTGACCACCTTCCAGAGTGCGATCAGTTCCATAGCCAGCGTCTCGCGCAGCGCCAAGCGGCAGCCGCGCCCTGCGAATCGCTCGATGCCGCGATTATACCCCGTTCGCGCCAATCGCGAGAGAGCGTGATCTGCGCGCCGGACAATCGTAGGCAGTTCGTCGCTGTGTTGGGTTATACTCAGGCTGTATTGAGCGCGAGCAAGATTCGGCTGCCGATGACTGGTCCCTG